>Ga0247727_10007949_pt1 | contig 19904 bp, 18 predicted proteins | sample WisWelCaveWW1625_FD_202498 | JGI IMG/M metagenome (GOLD analysis project Ga0247727, IMG submission 202498) | Biofilm microbial communities from Wishing Well Cave, Virginia, United States - WW16-25 | ecosystem: Environmental > Aquatic > Deep subsurface > Groundwater > Cave microbial mat | place... | reverse complement strand
CACATTGAACCTTACCGCAATAAGGTGCGCTTTCGTTACCGCATTGACGGTGTCTTGGTGGATGCCAATTTACCGGCGGATATCAAGCATTTTCTGTTGCCCATTCTTTCCCGCATTAAGATCATGGCCAATTTGAGCATCGTGGAAAAAAGACTTCCCCAGGATGGTAGTGCCGTGGTGAAGACCAAAGACCAGACATTGGATTTAAGAATTTCGACTATTCCTACTCCCAACGGCGAAAGCATGGTCATTAGGATTTTGCCGGCGCAGATGATGTTGTTTAGTTTAGAGAGGCTCGGGCTTGGAGAAGAGAATGTCAAAATTTTTCGTGAACTCATTAAACAACCGCATGGTATTATCTTTGTCACGGGCCCCACCGGCAGCGGCAAGACAACGACTTTGTACGCCTGTCTTAATGAAATCAATTCACCGGCGAGAAAGATCATCACCATTGAGGACCCGGTTGAATATGAACTCGAAGGTGTTACCCAAATTCATGTCAATCGCAAGGTGAATCTGGATTTTGCCATCGGGTTAAGGAGTGTCTTGCGCCATGACCCGGATGTCATTATGGTCGGTGAGGTGCGTGATTTGGAAACCGCCGAGATTGCCATCCGCACCGCTTTGACCGGCCATTTGGTCTTTTCAACCTTGCATACCAATGACGCAGCCAGCGGCATCACCCGTTTGATTGATATGGGCATTGAACCGTATCTGGTGGCTTCGAGTATTGAGGCTTTTGTGGCCCAGCGTTTGGTACGGATTATCTGTCCGCATTGTAAAACCGAAGACACAATTCCTTTAGAGGAAATCCGAAAAGAGATAGCCGAAATTCTTAAGATTAAAAATATCAAAGAAGTGAAAATTTTTAAAGGTAAAGGGTGCGATCGCTGCAATCATACGGGTTTTTACGGAAGGACGGCCATTCATGAGATTCTGGTGATGAATGAACCTATCCGGGCGGCCATTTTAGAAAAACCTCGGGCTGATTATATTAAGAAAATTGCCGTGAGTCTCGGGATGACCACCTTGCGCCAAGCTGGTTGGCAAAAGGTTATCGACGGCGAAACCGCACCGATGGAGGTTATGAATGTCACCGCTAAAGAGGATTTTTCTTTAGAGACACCGAAAGGCGAACGCAAGTTCTCAGAGACGCAGTTATCGATCAAGACTGCGGGTATGTCGGAAGGCGCTTTAAACCGTTTGCGACTCATTCCCAAAGAAACTCTGGAGGCAAAGAATGAATATGAAAGCCGTGTTTACAAACGGGCTGACGAAACCATCGAGGTTTCTTATAAAGTTCTTTATGGCGAGAAAGAGGAACCTCAGACTTTGACGGTCAGCGGGATTGAACATTCAACGGTGGCGAAAAATATCAGCGCCGGAGGTTTAGTTTTAGTTTCCAGCCATTCTTTGCCCATGGGGGCGATACTGGAACTTAAAATCCGTCTTAAGGAAGGAGAACGGAATTTGGATTGTTTGGCTAAGATTTGCCGGGTGGAAGAGCACAGCCTGACCAATATGTATAATGTGGTGGTTTATTATTTGGATATGTCCAGCGCTAACCGCGTCAAGATCGACAATTTTGTCAAAGAGAAATTGAAGGGAAAATCAAATGAAACGACAACTTGAACGCATAAAAGGTGCACAGTAAGCCATGCCCACATTCCAATATAAAGCTAAAGACAAAACCGCTCAGACGGTGACCGGACAGGTTGAGGCGGCCAATGAAGAGCAGGCTATCGAGATTATCAATCAGCGCGGCCTATTGCCGATTGCCGTTTATCAAGGAACACAAACTTTAAATTCTTCCGTCCCGCTTAAACCGCGAAAGATTAAAACCAAAGAACTTTATATCTTTAGCCGTCAGCTGTCGAGTTTGATCAAGGCCGGCGTTCCCATCCTGCAGGCCCTTTCGATGATGCGCGAACAGACACACGCGCCTTATCTAAAAGGAGTGATCGCCGCGATTTATCAAGGTATCAGAGACGGCAAATCTTTTTCAGAGTGTTTGGCAGGGTATCCCAAAATTTTTAATGCATTTTATGTCGCGATGATTAAAGTCGGTGAAGAGGGCGGAACGCTTAAAGAGATGTTGCTACGGTTATCCGAGTATCTTCAGAGTCAGGAGGAAATCTTCTCCAGGGTCCGTTCGGCCTTGGCGTATCCGGTCCTGATGATGTTTGTGGGATTAGGTACGGTCGTTTTCATTTTGACTTTTGTGATGCCAAAAATCACGGCGCTATTTTCCAATATGAGTGAACAGTTACCTTTGCCGACGAAGATCCTCATGAGCGTGAGCGCTTTTTTAGAAAATGGCTGGATGGCGGTGAGTATTGCTGTTTTAGCGGTTATTTTGTTTCTGAGGACATGGGGGCAGTCCGAGAAAGGGCGCCAGGCTCTGAGTGAATTAAAGATGCAAACGCCGTTTCTAAAAGATTTTATTCTAAAGGTGGAACTCGCCCGTTTTTGCCGGACATTGGAAGTTTTATTAAAAAGCGGGGTGCCGCTGTTGAAGGGATTAGAGATCGCTATCCCGACGCTCACCAATGATGTGGTCAAAAAAGAATTGGGCCATTGCCGTAAAGACTTGGAGTCCGGCGCGCGGTTAACCGAAAGTCTGAAAAAATCTAAAATAGTTCCGGCAATGATGACGGGCATCTTAAGTATTGGGGAGGAAAGCGGAGCCCTCGAAGCAACGCTTAAGGAAATCGCCGATGCCTATGAACAGGAGACCAATGAAACCATTAAAACCATGACGAGCCTTTTGGAACCATTGTTGATCTTAAGCATAGGCCTGGTGATAGGGGCCATTGTTCTGGCGATGTTATTGCCGATATTCCAGATCGATATTCTGGCCCGGTAAAGGACTAGTGTGCATGCGCGCGATTTGTTTTTTACTGTTCTTTTTCATGGGAATTTCATCGTTGAAAGGCGAGGAAATCTTTGACGGCAAATGGCAGGAAATAAAAGGAAAGCATTTCGTTGTTCTTTTTGTTTCAGCTAAGGATGCCGAGGAGGCCGCAAAGATACTACGCAAATCCGAAGAATATTACAATAAAGTCGCCCAGCAAATCGGGTTTTCGCGTTACGGCGATTTTTGGACATGGGACGACCGTGCCAAGATCTATATTTTTGCCAGTCAGGAAGAATTCATTGAAGCGACTTCCCAGCCCGCTTGGTCGAGGGGGTATGTGGTCAGCGACACGAATCTTTTTGATTCGAGGATGATCGTCACTTACCGTCAAGAGAAGGACTTCTCGGAAGGATTGCTCCCGCATGAGATCAGCCATTTGATCCTCAGAGATTTTATCGGTTCTGACCGAGTGATTCCCATCTGGTTTGATGAAGGCGTGGCGCAGCTTCAGGAAGCGGACAAAAAAGACGTGGCTTATCGGATCATGAAGAAAGTCGTCACACAAAAGACGCATCTCTCGATGGCCGCCTTACACCGGAGTAATGTCCGTAAAGAAAAAGACCAGCAAAAAGTTTCTCTTTTTTACGCCGAGAGTCTCACGGTGATTGATTTCTTGCTGAAGAATTACGGTAGTTCGGCCTTTGGCAATATGTGCCGGCATTTTAAAGAAGGTAAGGGCATAGAAGAAGCTATCGCATTAAGCTACGGCCCCACCATCAAATCTTTCGAGGATTTGGAAGAAAAATGGAGGACATATATTGAAAATTATTAGACAAAAAGGAGATTAAATGAACCCTAAGGATCTGAAATCCGCTTTTACGCTCGTTGAGATTATGTTGGTGGTGATCATTATCGGGGCCCTGGCGGCGATGGTGATCCCCAGGCTCACGGGCCGTTCCGAGCAGGCCAAAACGGCCGCGGCCCAAGCCGATATCAATTCTCATTTAGCCACGGCGCTTAAACTCTATGAACTGGACAATGGTAATTTTCCGACAACCAGTCAGGGTTTGGATGCCCTGCTGGTGAAAACGACCAGTAGTCCTGCCCCCACCAATTGGAATGGGCCGTATATCGAAAAAAAACCGATTGATCCCTGGGGCCGGCCTTATGTTTATGTCTCACCGGGAAGCCACCGTTCCGATTACGACCTTTCCTCAAAAGGAAAAGATATCAATCAGGAAGAAGATGACATTGCCAATTGGAAGTAAACCCGTCGCCCTAAAAAACAATCGGTGGGGAAAACACGGATTTTCTTTTGTTGAAGTGATGGTGGCTTTGGCGATCCTGTCGGGAGGTGTCGTTTTTATCTATAAGTCATTTTTGATTTCTTTGGATTATATTCATCATTTAGCCTGTCGGAGTTATGCGCTGACGTTGTTGGATAATAAAATCAATTATTTTCAGCAGATATTCGCCGCAAAAAAGGAGATCCTGTTTAATCAGCAGGATGCCGGCGATGAGGTCACCATCAATAATCGGAAGGTGTATTTCCGGTATGAAATGGATTTTAAGATGGTGGAGAAGTTGAAAAATATTTATCAGTTGGATATATCCCTTGCCTGGAATGAAGGGAACCGGCATAAACAGCTCGCTCGTCAGGTCTATATTGCCAACTATGATCCGGTCACGCCCACCACCGATGATGAATCCGAAACAAAATAGAATGCGTCTAGCGACAAAAGGGTTGACGATGATTGAAACCATTTTGGTGATGGGCCTTTTGGCCACGATTTCCATTGTTATTTTTGGCACCCTTTCGAATGGTCTAAAAATCTGGAAGCGCGGCTATCAATCGGTTGCGGAGGAAGACCTGCTGATTTTTTTTGATAAGATGAGTCACGATGTCCACAATGCAGTTGAGCTCAGGCAATTGACATCCGAGGGAAAAGACAGTTCCTTCGCGTTTCCAACGATTGTGCGGACACCGGCGGATGCCAAATTGGCTTTAGACAGTGAATATGTCGAGCAAATCGGAAAAGTGGAATATTATTTTGACGCCGCCCAAAGGGGGATATTCCGCCGGCAAGCGAATTATAGCCAGGCCCTTGAAAACAAATACGGCCAGGAGAGGTTGCTGGTGGCCGATGTCCGCTCGGTAAATTTTCAGTACTATGACCAGAAGACGAAACAATTTCAACTGCTCCCAGAGACAACCGCACAGCTCCCGGCGGCCGTTCGGGTCACGGTAAGTTTTGGCTCCACGCATCATCCGCAAAGTATAGTTAAGTTAATTTCGATTCCGGTGGGAAGTTGATGAGCGAAAGTTTCTCCAGAAAAAATCGCCAGGGAACAATTCTGATTTTGGCCCTGTGGTCTTTGAGTTTGCTGACGGTCTTTGCCGTTTATCTTGGTGTTGCCGTCAGAGGGAAAATCAAACTGCAATCGCGGATAGAAGAGAGGGACAAATTGTATTTTCTTGCCGAATCGGGGGTAAAGAAAGCCATTGCCGTCTTAAACAATGATTTGATGCTCAGTGAATATACCTTTACCGTTAAGGCAAAGCAGGCCCGGCATAATAATCCGAAATATTTTAAGAATATCCCGCTATCAGAGGGTACCGTAAATATTAGTTTTACTGATTTTTCCGAGAGTGGTCCTTTAACGCAAACACATTATGGCCTTACCGATGAACAGAGTAAGGTTGACATTAATCAGGCGGATATCGCGACGTTGCAGCGATTGATCAAAAATGTTTTAGGCTGGCAAGAGCCGCAGGCTTTGGAATTGGCCCAAGCGATTTTTGATTGGAAGGAATACGGTCGAAGCGAGTTGGTCGATTTTTATGGCGATGAATATTATAAAAGTTTGCAATACCCTTATTCAGCCAAGGATGGGCCGTTTGAAACCATCGATGAACTTTTATTAGTCAAGGGGATGACTAAGGAGATTTTGGAAAAATTAAAACCTTTTATGACGATTTATACTCATAACGCTATTAATATCAACACCGCCTCACGCGTGACATTGCTGGCGATTGGATGGGAGCAAACATTGGTGGATAAGGTATTGAGGGTCAGGCGCGGCCCTGACGGCGAAGAGGCCACCCAGGATGATTTTATTTTCGAGTCGGCGGATACCGTTAATTTGGATTTACAAAATTTTGGACAGTTGGAAGGTATCGAATTATTCCAGATTGATAAAATGTTCAAGAGCGGACAGTTAGCAACAAATTCGACTCACTATACCATCAGGGCGCAGGCGGCATTCCGAGGCCAAGAAAGAAAAGTGATTACTTGTGTCTTTGATGTCATCCGTAGTAAAATCGTTTACTGGCGAGAAGAAGAATTTTTACAGCCATAAAAGTTGTCTTCAAAATACGTTAAAGTTTAATTTTCTTGAGGAAGAATATGGGAATTTTGGCGCAGGAAAAGGATTATTTAAGCATTATTCTCGGGGGAGAAAATTTAAAAGTCGCCCATGTCCGGATGATTGCAGGCGTCCTGGAGGTGGTCAATGTCGTTCATCGGGATATCCGGGGGATATCCGAGGAGGATTTGCCCAAAACCATTCAGGCGGTCTTAAGCGAGCTCAATGTCAAGAAAGCCACGGCCATTTGCATCATCCCTTCCCATCTGGCCACGACCAAGAATATCGAGATCCCATCGCTGGATGATACGGAAATAAAGTCCATCATCAACCTCCAGGCAGGACGCCACACACCCTATTCCCGGGAAGAGATCATCATCGATTATATTAATATTGGCGTTTACCAGCGTAATTATAGTAAGGTCCTTTTGGTCATCGTGAACCGCGGTGTGCTTAAAAAGCAGTTGACGATCTTGGAGGGTGCCGGACTTAAAGTCAATAAAGTCCTTTTTGCTCCCGAAGGTATTGTCCGCTTTTATGCGAAAGGTTTGAACCTGGGCCAGGAAGCTGCTCCCGTCGGCATTATTGACGTGGGCAGTATGTTCACCGATTTTGCGGTCGCGTTCCATGGGACGGTTATTGCCTGCCGGAATATACCTATCGGGCTTACGCATTTTGCCAGTGAAGGCAGGGCCGCCTTCGATAAGCTTACGGCCGAACTAAAGAAATCCGTCGAATCGTACCAGGGCGAAGATATTGAAAAACTTCCCGAGAGTTATATTTTGACCAGTGATGACAATAAAATAAAAGAGTTCCAACCCCTTCTCAAGGACGCCTTGAATGCCAATGTCAAAATTGTTCCTTTCTTGGATTATGTTAAGGTCAAATCGGAGACCCGCAAAATTCTTACCGCGGAGGGGGGAGAATCTTTTTTAAATGTCATCGGGCCAGCTCTGGTTGCCACCGAGTCGTGCCTGGATATGCTGCCGGAAGATATAAAAATGCAGAGGACCATCGAAGAGCAGGGCCGGGAGGTTACAAAATCGGGAATTTTTGTTTTTGTGATCATCATTCTCATTTGCGCGATGTTTTTTATGAAAATTCAGTTTAAAACCGCTCTTTTGGAAAATATCAAGAAGGATCACGATCCCAAAAGAAGAGAGACTCAGGTTCTTGAAGAAATCACGGCCCGGACCGCGATTGTAAAGAATTATTTTAATAAGCGTTTGGTTGGTTTAAATACCATCAATGAGTTGTTTAGTATTATTCCTGACGAAATTTATCTGGAAAGCGTCACCCTTGAGCAGGATGGAAAAATTACGATCCAGGGTATCTCCGAATCGATGTCGCTTGTCTTTACTCTGGTGGGCACTTTGGAGGACTCCATGTTTTTTAAAGGAGTTAAGACGACCTCAACGACGGCGAAAAAAGAGCGCGGAAAAGATGTGGCTGCCTTTGAATTGACCTTCCGACTCGAGAGCGCCCAGGATGAAGAGGCGGAAGTTGAGGATGAAACAGCCGCGCCAGAGGTCCCGGCCACTGAAGGCCAATCCAAAGAAGAGGCCAAGAAGTGATTCAGAATTTTATTTCCAAATTATCTGCTCAAGAAAAAAAGATTGCTTATATTACGGTCGGTTTTTTTGTTTTGGCACTTTTTGACAGGGTTTTTTTCGGGCCCGTCATGTCCCAGTTAAAATCCCTTGATGAACAAATTGAACAGGAAAAGAACATGGGCAAACGGGATTTGCGTTTTCTCTCGTATAAAAATAAAATTATCAAAGAAGACGAGGCATTTCGTGTTTACTATGACCAGAAATTCCAGACGGAAGAAGAAATCATTGCCGCCTTCTTAAAGAAGGTGGAAGTCCTGGCGAGCGAATCACAAGTGAATTTAATCAAGGTCAGCCCGGATAATTCCATTTTCCAAAAAGGTTTTATCGAATATTTTGCCAATCTTGAATGTAATGGCCCTTTAGAGAATTTAGCCAAGTTTATGCATGCCATTGACGCCTCACCGGAAATGCTTCGAATCACAAAATTCAGTGTCACCCCCAAAAAGGCCAGTGAGCAAGACGTGCAGTCTGCCATAACGGTTGTAAAAATGATTATCAATCCGCCTTCGGATGATGAAGCTGGAGAGATCAATAAATTAACCAACAAGGCGAAGCCAAAAACGGAGCCCGAGGAAAAGTCCACAGAAGATAAAAAGGAACCAGAAGAGGACGATGCGCCTAAACCCAGCATCTGGCAGCGGTTCATGAACAAAGGGCAGGCGCCCGAAGGGCCAACGGAAGCGCCGGCAGAGCAGCCGGAAAAATAATGATATGAGAAAATTTTTTTTAAAGACTCTTGTCATATTTTTTAGTCTGTTAAGTTCCATCGTTTCCGCTGAGGATTTAAAGGAGTTATTCACCAAGGCAAAGAGCTACTACGATGGCGGTAACTATGAGGAGGCAGTCAAATATTTTGAGCAGGCCGTTGAGGTCAATCCCAACTTTGCCCCGTCCTTCAATTATCTGGGATTGGCTTATCGGGACGCGGGATGGAATATAAACGAGGTTATTTGGTATTTTAAGGTGGCTATTGACATCGATCCGAACTACGCCGAGGCTTATGAAAATTTAGGCAAGACCTATTATGGCCTGGGGGATTTCGATAATGCCGCCGAGAATTGTGAGAAGGCCTTGTCTTTGAACCCTAAGTCTGTCAGCGCTCAGTTAGCTTTAGGCTGGATTTATCTGGTGGGCAAAAACAAACCGGACCAGGCCAAGTATTATTTTAAAATGGTAACCGAGCGGGTTAATATCCCAAATGCTTATTACGGTCTGGGATTGTCTTATTTTATGAACGGGGAAAACGCGCTGGTTCTTGAAATGATCACCGCCTTGCGGATGCAAGAGCAGGAAAAGTTAGCGACGCAATTAGAAGATATCGTTCGCGGACAGGGGGCTGTTCCCAGCCAGGCGGCTTCTTTAGTAAATGTTTCTAAACATCCCGAAAGCCAGCCGGGTGTTGTCGTTGGCAATGAAATCATCGAGACCACCAAGACCGCTGGTGAAAAGACAACGCAAAGCCCTGGCGGTCCCACCGCCCAAATCCGGATGCGCGGTCAAATGGTCAGCACGGCCGAACCCCAAAAATCTCCGTATACGTCTTCGATCGATCCGACCAGGGCCAGGACCCCGCAGGAAGAGAGTGCGGCCATCCAGCGTGTCCGGGCTTTGCAGAGCCGACAAGGACGTTCCGGCAGCAGTACCGGAATCTTTAGTGGTACAATTAACGCCTCTGGTCAAATAACCCCCAACTCCTCGGCCGGCACGGGTAATTAGTTTCTCAATGGCTCTTGAATATCTCTTAAAATTTCCCCCAGTCGATTTTATACACGTAAATGTCCGTCCGACCGGTTAAGTCCACTTCATGGATGAAAGGCTGGAAATATTTAAGGCCTTTGCCCTGGAAGTAATAAAGTTGGAAAAGAAGCGATTTCGCCAGGGCATAGTCAATCAATTGACAATGGTAATGGCCGTTGTTTTCCTTGATTATCAACACGGAAATATTGAGGCTGGCGTTTTCTTGTTTCGCTTCGCGGACCGTGTTACCGTCAAAATAAATAAGGTACATCGGTTTCCCCCGGCCGAATTCTTTGGAGTTAATGAGGACCGTCATGGATTCTAAATCGGCGGCAATTCCTTTATCAAAAAGAATGGTTTTGTCTTTTCTCATTATTTCCGGCAAGGTTTCACTGTTGCGCAGCGGTCCACCGACCGAATCCCACAGAAATCGAATGTATTCCGGAGAATTTCTTTTGGGGAGTCGGGCCAAGGCCTTGGGGTTGGTTTGAAGTTCCTCCGCCTTTTTAAAATTCCACTTTCCGACAAAACTCAATTCCAGATTTTTTTCGATTTGCTCGCTGTAAACAAAAAGATAAGAGGGCGGCGGCAGCGCGTGCGTTAACGCTAATAGTTCTTCTCTCTGTTCTGGGGAAAGTTTATCCTTTAGAAAAGCGTTGGCCGCAGCTTTATTTAATTTGGTGATTGTTTTAAGGGTTTCCACCGCGATGGACAATTTGAAACCGCATTTCTGAAGGTAATCAGCCGCCTGATTAGCGCTGTTATTGAGCATTCGTAAAACCCCGACGGCGGATTCTTCATCATGGCTCAGAAATATATTGGCCATCCAATAAGCTTGCGGAAAATTGATGGTTGCCCCATCAAAGGTCACGCGTCTTTGGGCTATCGAGGTGATAAAATGTCCCGGCGGCCACCAGGCATTGACGATGCTATTCACAGGGGTTTGTTTTCGAATCTGAGTGAGCGCTGCGTCCCAGGTTTCATTAAAGATCGGCCGCCAGAACAACATTTCTTCGTGGGCCGTGCGTAGGGGGATGATAAAAATAAGCACGACGGCAATCACGAGCGGGATACGGATAGTGAAGGTTTTCAGTCGGTCGCTTAAAGAGGTTTTATTAATACACCATTGAATCATTTCCCAAAAGTATTGAATGCCCAGAGTGAAAAAGATGCTTAAAGAAATGAGCGACAATAACGCGAATCGCTGGGCCTTTAAGGCCGAGAAAATGGTAAAGGCGGATAGCAGGGAAAGAACGATAAATTGATCTATGGTTTTTGCGCTTTTAGTCGCGGCGGGCGCCTTCGCTTTTCGTAAGGACATAAATCCCCAAAAAAGAAATCCAATAACAGCAAAAAGAAAAAATAATATTCCGCCATTTAGGTCAATAAGATCCAGCAAAGAAATCTTGCGCAGTTCCCCGACACCGATAAACATGTCTGGCCAGAGATTGAATTGCGGCTCCAGGAAATTTTTGAGCGCCTGCCAGCCTTCTTCAAATAAGATGAAAAAATCTTGGAATCCAAACGCCAGGCTTACCCCCAAAAATGTACCGATATTGACAATCGTTAAATAGATGCTTAACGTTTTTGTTTCGGTTTGGTGGCGAAGGATAGAGAAGCGATAGAGAAGAATCAGAAGACTGGCTGAAAAGAGGATGCACAAAATAAACACCCAGCCCTGCCAGAAAAGGGCATAGAGGGTTATGGTCAGGGCGCACAGTCCGCCCAAGGCGAGACAGATTTTCGGAGAAGCTTTTTTATTTAGACCGAGAAAGAAAATCAGAAGAATGAAAAGAGGGAAAAAGACATTGTAGGGGTCATTGTCATACCAACCGAAGGCACTTCGTTTGACAAATATCGGCGACAATAAAAGGAAAAAAGAACCGATGAAAGCCGCCCCAGAAGAACATCCCAGGAAACGGACCAACTGCCAGAAAACGATAGAGGCCAGCACGCTGATGAGCAAAGGGACAAAGCTGACCGCCAGCATCAACGGGATGTCCGGCTTAAAGATTTTTAAAAATTTGTAGGTGAAATATCCGACATAGGGATTAAGATTCAAAGGTTCCCAGTGACCTAAAGGGGCCAGCATGCGTTCATTGAAATATTTGCTGCCTTTGATCATCGGACTCATGGCGCCTTTTTCGAGAATATTTCGCGTGAGTCCGTAAAAATTGTAAGGATCGGCTTCGAGAAGATAGGGTGTTGTGTGAAGCGATGTCTGATTTTGGGTGAGGGCGCTGTAAACGTTATCGATACTCTTGCGGACATTTTCTTTTTCCTCACGTAGGATTTTATCGAAATAACGCTTGGTCAAATATTTTTTTTGTAATTCGCTTTGCTCAGGAAAGTTTTTTTGTATATGTTGCCGCGCGGTGGCCTGAAGACGAGATAAAACCACGAGGGTCGCCCGATCGTAAAGATTGGCGGTGGTCTGATGAATGAAAGGATACAAACGGAAATACAATCCCGCGCTGATGGCCGCCAGCCATAGCAGAATGGATAATAACCGCTGACACCGACAAGGTATAAAAGGCTTAAAGCGGTTTGTTTCTTGTTGGTCAGTGGATTTGGGCATAATATTGTTTGATTTTGTTGGAAGGAATGGCGAAACTCGAATGGTCCTTTTTGATTTGGCCTGCCACCATCAGGCCGATGAGGTGTCCTTTTTTATCCAGTAAAGGTCCGCCGCTGTCGCCTTTGTAAAGATTGATGCTGGTTTGTAATAATCCGGTGGTATCTAGGCCTTGTTCTTTCTCAGTCGCACTGGTGCCGATGCCGATGATGAACCCGCCGGAGATAGTTTGCTTCAAGACCTCTGAGTTTCCAACCGTAATAACTTCATCTTTTAGTTGAACCTTATCAGAATCGGCAAAGACAATCGGCAAAAGTGGATAGGGAGGCGTGATCTGTAGATACGCTAAATCATAATTCGAAATTACTTTGATTGGTTGTGCCGGGATCTTTGTTTGGTCATGAAGGATAACCTTAATACGGTTGGCCTTAGAAATCGTATGGGCATTAGTCACAATAATCCCGGAAGTATCCAGGATAACGCCGGCTCCGATACGGTTATAGGCAGCGGTGGTCAGCCCCTTGCGCACGACAATCCTGCCGGTCCGGGGATCCCGGGCCGTCGCCGTTGGCGGGGATTGGTATAATTTTGTGTTTTCAGCGGCGATGGTGACAATGGCCGGCATGGACTCCTGTACGGTGGTAATGATATCCTGTTCGGCACAAAGCCGATAATTAGGAAAATGGAAAACACATAAAGTGAGGATAAGGAGGATTGTGCAGTTAAATATTCTCATGAAATTAATTTGACGTGGCATCATTCTACCTTTGAAGGATGATGAATTCAAGAATTGACTTAGAAGACTTTTTAATTTCTTTAGAATTGTTTACATGATAGAATGCCATCATGTTTTTAGTGTTTACTGACTTTTTTTGAACTAACATTTTGATGAGGAGAAAGCTGTGACGGAAGCCAAGAAGATTTTGATTGTTGAAGATGATCCTACTGCCGTTCATCTATTAACGAACATCCTGCAGAAAGCCGGTTATCAGGTCGAAGTCGCTATTGATGGTTACGAGGGACTTAACAAATTGCATGAGTGCAGCCCGCAGGTCATTCTGTGCGATATCGTGATGCCCCGTCTAGACGGTTTTGCTTTTTGCCGCGAAGTGCGTAAAGTCGATACGCAAGTAGCCATTATTATCATTTCCTCAAGCGTGGAAGTGAAAGATTTATTGTCGGTGTTAGGGGCGCAGGCTTCAATCCCGAAACCGGTCAATCATGAACTGCTTTTAGATACGATAAAAGATTTTATCGGACCGGGACAAATAATTAACAAGGAATCAACTGTTGAGCCTCTACCACCGCTGGCTGATCAGCAAAAGAATATCGGATTAGGAAAGAGGGTGCTGGTCCTTGAGGATGAAGAAAATATCGCGGAATTGTTTAAACATATCTTAGAACGGCTGGGTTTTCAGGTGATTTTGGCCGCTAATGGTCAAGCGGGGCTGAAGGCGGTCGCCTCTCAAAAAATAGATTTGATTATTGCCGATGTTCTGATGCCAGTGATGGACGGGTACGTTTTCTGTAAGGAAATAAAAAAATTCAAAGAGTATGACCAAACACCTATTGTGGTAGTCTCCGGCCGCAAAAAAATGGAAGAGGCATTCATGGATATCGGCGTGAACAATTTTTTGATGAAACCTTTTAGTCCGGATGATATCCTCGCGAAAGTTTCCGTTCTCACACCGGCATACACCCCGGTCAAAAGCGCGGCCGCGCCAAGTCAAACCGCGGTTGCCGTTGTTCATCAAACCGTTGAGCCGGCGGTTCCGAAGAAACAAAATCCTCCCGCCAAGTCCATACAACCCTTATCGGTGTCGGCTAAAAAGATTTTACTCTATGGCGATGATGCCGCAGTGTTAGAAGATATGAAGAATAAATTGCAAGAGCGAGGTTGCGCGGTGACTGTAGAGAAAGACGGCAGGCAAACCGCGGCCAAGACTGACCTCGTTAATCCCGACCTTATTCTTGTGCAGTTATACTTTAATGAGGAAGCCCCGGTGGACCAAACCCTGGCGGATATCAACGGTGTTATCCGAAAAAAAATACGCGAGCACGAAGCGAAATCCAAAGACAAGACCGCGATGCCAGAGTTTAAAGCACCGCCAGTCATTTTATATAAAGTCCCGGAAGAGATTACCGCCAGCGGCACCACCGGTGAAAATTTAGCACTCATGGAAGACCTCCTGACACGTTGCCACGAGCAGGGCATTGCCAAATATATCGGTATGTACTCGTCAATGTCGTTTGTGACGAAAATCAAAGAATTTATTAGTTCATGAGATTCGATCGAACTAAAATTATCGCGATAAAAAATAAAATTATCGCATTCCTGACAAAGGCGAAGGAAGTAACTTACGATCTCCACCTTTTGTTTAAAACCTTGCCGTTTAGGACCAGACTCATTATCATTGTTGTGTTTTTTTTGTCGGCGACTTTTTTCGGGATTTCAATCAAAAACCAGCCGCAGGCTAAAAAATCGTTTTACCGAAAAGGACAGACCAATGCTCGGAACATCGTTAAATTCATCGACCAATGTTTGGAGGCATTAAATAGCATCTACCGGGTGGGGCATAATTATATGCTGCTGGGGATGAAGGAAACCCGGACATGGACCAATGATTTTAAAGACATTACCAATGTTCAGTTAAGCGTCGACCTTTATGTGGCCAGAGGTTATTTTGAACGGTTTCGGGAAGATTTGGATAACGTTGAGCCCTTTAGTCAGGCATCGGAAGACATCAAAGAGCTTTTAAATCGCGCGGCCGCGGAGAGAATCGAGGCGGTTAATTTATATACTTCCGGATTCTTGTTGAAAGAGCAAATTGGTAAAACGCTTCTCAATAATTTTTTGACAGATAAAAACAAGCTTAAGGCTCTACCCATTCCCACATATCACGGCGAAGTCGAAGAAGGTTTAAGTAAAATTCCACTGGCCAATTCTTTCTTAGTGGAAGCTTTGGAAAAAATAAAACTGGTCACCGACGAAGCCAAGTTGGGTCATTTTTACGACTCCACGATTGCCAGCCTGATCGGTTATTATTCCGAGGCTATCGAGACCGAATTCGACAGCTATATAAGGGAAGGCAGAAATTCCTTGGACGATAAAAATTATTACCAGGCCATCATTGCCTACAGCAAGGCGCTCAGGATTAAAGCGCAGGACAAAGATTCCTTCCTGGCTTTAGCCCAGGCGTATACGGGCATCGGAGACAAGGAAAAAGCCGAAGGGGTGTTGACGCACGTCAAGCAAATATACCCAGAGGATAAAATTATTTCTGACCTTGGCGCGGCGGTGAACCCCCTGACAAAACCGCAGTGATGAATCCCAAATCTTTAAACCTCATCGACGCGCATTTTCAGAATTCCAATTTGTTTTGTCACCTGCCGATTTTTGATGCCATCTATTACGAAGGCCACCCCGAGGGAAAAATTCAGCGTTATAAAGCCATTCGCGAAGGTCAGGAATGCGCGCTTTTGGCTTTGACGATCATTCGAAAAGAGGAAGACATTCTTTGGGAAGCGGCCGAAGATCTTCTTGTCCGCAGTGTTCAGGAAGCGGCCACGCGCGTTCAAGGAGTTTTTACTTTTGACTTATTGACCTTTGATGTGCACGAGGAAGTCAATAATTTTAACTTTAATGAATTGGGAACTTTGATGGTCAATCATTCCTTGAAAACCAAGCCGGGTGAACAAAGGTTGATTAAATATTCTTCGGCCTACGGTCTTTTGCAGAAATTGGTAGTTGAACCCTGGGGTAAAATCACATTCAAAACTTCGGTGGAAGTCTTTAAAGATAAGCCGGCTTTTTTATTCGCTCTCGTTAACCGCCTTTTTAAATTAGTCGAGTTTTCCCGTAATCCACCGATTATTTTGCTCAATGACGTCAGCAGTAACCCTATTTATGATCCCAAGGACAGAGACCAACAAAATTTCTTTTCAAAGGTTATCACCGAGAAGTCCGAAAGCAGTATTGAATTCCTTCCCGAAGTCTATATCCAGGATAAAAATGGGGTGCGGGAATTGATGTCCAGCTCCATTGTCCGGTAACAGCTGTTTATTTCCTCCTCATTGTTGTCCCCGTTTGTCCGGCTATGTCCTATTGACATGATAAAAAGCAAAGGTATGATGGGTGGTGTAAAAAAGGAAAATCATGAATTTTAAAAACCTCTCGCCCCAACTACCGTTAATATTTTTCACTATTGCTTTCCTTAATATAAGCCATGTCGCTTTCGCCAAGGAAACCATGGGTGAATGGATATTTAAACGCTCAGGTCATCCGACCACACATATTAAAAAGGCTGGCGGAACTGATGAAGGGGGATTGGTCGAGAAGAATGTCAGTCTGTCTGAATGGGCGGTCAAAGAGCCAAAGCCCAAAGAGATTGATGAAAAAGCCTTAGTCGAAAAGAATCTTGGATTAGTTTTCCCCTTCAAAGAGACAAAGCCTTCTTTTATCGATGAGAAAGCTATCGTTGAAAAAAGTGAAGGTTTGGCAGATTGGGTGACAAAGAATCCTAAGCCTGATCAGATTGATGAGGGTGGATTGGTTCAGAAAAATGTTCATTCCATTGATTGGGTGGTTTCCGAACCAAAACCGAAGCAGATTGATGAGCAGGGTGTTGTTGAAGAAAATGTTGACCCCCATAATCCGGTCACTGGGGCGCGTAAGATCGATGAAGGTGAGCTGGTCGAATATAATCTCGGGTTAGTGTCTCCGGTTTCCGAACCGAAACCAAAACACATAGATGAAGGCGGTACCGTAGAAGACAACGTGACCGATATCGATTCGCTTCCCAGCTCGCAAAATTCTACTGGACATCTGGCCGGGAATTCCGTTGGCAATGCTACCATCAACGTACAATCAAATCTTTCCAATGTCGGTGCTCTGCGCAATACCAGTGTGGGAAATTCTCTCACGAGTGCAGGTTACGATCCTTCCAGCGCCACAAAAGGTCTTTTCAATAATTAAATCACCATTTATAATGGGGAAAATGATTTTAATTAAAAACCCCACCCGAATCAGCGCGGCTGGCAATAAGCCCAAGATAATCAAAGAATATATCGGTCGGGTTAATTCCAAGACGGCGGAAGTCAGCGTCGCGCATATGCAAAGTCCAGGGGGATGGGTTGAACTGGGACAGATTCCGGAGTTTAATGAGTATACCGTTGTCTTAAAAGGAATGCTGCGCGTGACTTCTAAGACTGGAAGTCTGAACGTTAAAGAAGGTCAGGCGATCATTGTCCCCAAAGGTGAGTGGGTGCAATACAGTTCCCCTCAGCCCGGCGGCGCCGAATACATTGCCGTCTGCCTGCCCGCTTTTAGTCCGGATACGGTTCACCGGGATAGTTGAATCTCATTTCAATCTTCTTTCTTTACAGTCTAAAGAAACTTTGATATAAATGACGAGGATTTTTAATAGGGTAGTCCCAGTCGCGTTTCACGCTCCGGGGACGTAAACATGCAGACAAGTTATATGCACATGATCTGCATGTTCCATAACTTGTGCATGTTTACGGGCCATTAGCTCATCTGGTAGAGCATCTGACTCTTAATCAGAGGGTGGCAGGTTCGAGTCCTGCATGGCCCATCAAATTGGGAGATTCTCGTGTCGTCAGAAAGAATTGATTTAGTTTCCCTTCAGCATAAAGCCCTTCAATTCCGCAAAGAAATTCTCGAAACGCTCAATCTCGCTGGATCGGGACATCCCGGAGGTTCCTTGTCGGCGGTTGAGATTCTCATTAGCCTCTATTTTTATAAAATGAAACATAATCCCAAAGACCCTCAGTGGCCGGAGCGCGACCGGTTAATTGTGTCCAAAGGACATTGCACGCCGGTCGTCTACGTGACTTTGGCCAATGCCGGTTATTTCCCAAAAGAGGAATTGAAAACCTTTCGAAAATTGGGCACGCGCCTGCAAGGGCACGTGCATTTTAAAACACCCGGTGTGGAATTTAACACGGGTTCCTTAGGGCATGGTTTGTCGGTGGCCAATGGCATTGCCTTGGGCGCTAAGATGCTTAAAAAGAATTTAAAAACGTATTGTCTATTGGGCGACGGAGAGATTCAAGAGGGTTCTGTTTGGGAAGCCGCCATGACCGCGGCGCATTACAAACTGGATAATATTTGCGCGATCATTGATTATAATAAAGTCCAGGAAAATGGCCTGGTGAATGATATCAAAAATTTAGAGCCGCTCGCCGATAAATGGAAGAGTTTCGGCTGGAATGCGATTGAAGTGGACGGACACAGTTTTAAAGAATTAATCAAAGCGTTTGATACTTTTGAGGGCACAAAAAATAAACCGACGGTGATTATCGCGAATACGGTAAAGGGTAAAGGAGTTTCGTTTATGGAAGGGCAAGCCGGCTGGCATGGCAAAGCGCCAAACAAGGAACAGTTACAGGCGGCTTTGGCTGAATTAAATGGAGGGAAGACCTCATGAGCGAAATGCTTCCCACGCGAGATGGTTTCGGCAAAGAGTTAGTCGCTATTGGCAAAGAAAATAATAAAGTTGTTGTCTTGTCCGGAGATTTGGAAGACGCCACGCGCGCCGAATATTTCAAAAAAGAAATCCCGGACCGGTTTTTTAATTTAGGCATTGCCGAACAGGACGTGGTGGGCACGGCGGTGGGGTTAAGTTTTCATGGTTTTATTCCGTTTGCCTGTTCGTTCGCGGTTTTTTTAACAAATCGCGCGTACGACATGATCCGAATCGATGTCTGTTATAATAACCGTAACGTCAAAGTCGTCTGTTCGCACACGGGTTTGACCGTCGGTGAAGACGGCGCCACGGCCCAGTGTCTGGAAGATTTTGCCATCATGCGCGTTTTACCGAACTTAGCCGTGGTTTGTCCCGTGGATTTTATTGAGGCCAAAAAGGCGACGCGGGCGATTACCGCTTACAATGGTCCGGTGTATATGCGCACCGGTCGCGCGCCGGCTCCAATTCTGACGAAAGATTCCGACCCATTTGTCTTAGGTAAAGCGAATATATTAAAAGAAGGCAAGGACGTGACGCTCATCGGCTGCGGCATGATGGTCTCCGAAGCGCTGAAAGCCGCCGAGATACTAAAAACAAAAAATATTGAACCGCGCGTCATTAATATGCATACCATCAAACCCATTGATGAACAGGTGATTGTTGAGTCGGCGCAAAAGACGGGCGCGTTGGTCACCGCCGAAGAGCATCAAATTCATGGCGGTTTGGGCAGCGCGGTCGCCGAAGTCTTGGTTCAAAAATTTCCGGTGCCTTTGGAGATGGTGGCGGTCCATGACACCTTTGGTGAATCGGGTAGCCCGCTGGAACTACTTAAGAAATATCATTTAACGGATGTGGATATTGTTGCTGCCGCCGAAAAGGCCATAAAACGAAAAAAGGGAGGAAAGTAACATGTCCCAAACCAGCATTCAAAAGTTAGCTGACTATGGCCAGAGCATTTGGCTGGACTATATCAGCCGTTCTCTTTTGGAGAGTGGTAAACTGAAAAATCTCATCGGCCAAGGCCTGCGCGGCATGACTTCCAACCCGACGATATTCAACCAGGCGATCAGCTCGAGTCGCGATTATGACTCTAAAATCACCAAGCTGTTGGAATCTGGAAAGAAGACGTTTGAGATTTACGATGAATTGACTATCAGTGATATTCAAGAAGCTTGCGATACCTTTAAAAATGTCTACGAAAAGACTGATGCTTTAGACGGCTATGTGTCATTGGAAATTAATCCAAAACTGGCGATGAATACCGATGA
>Ga0247727_10007948_pt1 | contig 19905 bp, 16 predicted proteins | sample WisWelCaveWW1625_FD_202498 | JGI IMG/M metagenome (GOLD analysis project Ga0247727, IMG submission 202498) | Biofilm microbial communities from Wishing Well Cave, Virginia, United States - WW16-25 | ecosystem: Environmental > Aquatic > Deep subsurface > Groundwater > Cave microbial mat | place... | reverse complement strand
TAGGCGACGCCGGCCTCCAGGGCGGCCTCCTGGAGGGTTCCGTCGCCCCGATTACGGAAGAGTTGCTGGGGATAGGAATCGTTGGCCACCAGGATGTCGGTCCAACCGTCGCGGTCGTAATCGTGGAAGGCCACCCCCAACCCTTTGCCCGGCGAGGAAGCAACGCCCGACCGGGTCGATACATCCGAGAATGTGCCGTCTCCCTGGTTGCGATAAAGCAGGTGGGTGATGGGCCGAAACTGATCGGGGTGACAGTAGGAACGGTAGCCGGGCTTGCGGCTGCCGCACCAGATGTCCGGCTGGAAGTCCCATTCCAGGTATCGGGCGACAAACAGATCCAGACGCCCGTCGCGGTCGTAATCGAGGAAACCGGCGCTGGAAGACCATCCCCCGCCGGCGACGCCGGCCTGCCGGGTGACATCGGTGAAGGTTCCATCGCCGTTGTTGCGGTAGAGGATGTTGGGGCCGAAGTTGGTCACATAGAGGTCGGCGTCGCCATCGTTGTCATAATCGCCGGCGGCCACGCCCATACCATAGGAGCGCCCCTTGAGGTCCGCTCTTTCGGTCAGGTCGGTGAAGGTGTGGTCCCCGTTGTTTCGGTAGAGCCTGTTCCAGAACCGCGGCTCGGATTTGTCCGGCGTCTTACCGGAAGACATCGGATCGGAAAGGGCGGCGCCATTGACAAAGAACAAGTCCAGGCGGCCGTCGCCGTCGTAGTCGAACATGGCCACGCCGCCGGCGACCGATTCGATGAGGTACTTTCGGGAGGTGGAACTGGACTGGTGCTTAAATCGGATTCCCGTCGAGCGCGCGGTATCCACAAAGACCGGCAGGGCGCTCACCGCAAGCGCGGCCAGCAGGACAAGCGATGGGATCCACGGCATGGGCTTTCGATTCAGTTTGCCACACCGCGAGTGCGCCCGCCATGTGCCGGCTCCCGGTCTTGGCGAGCGATTCGTCGCGCCAAGACGCCAGGTCGAACGCCCAGGAAATCGCACTGCCGTTGAGCATCTTGGTGAGAGTCACCGCAAAACAATCCGCCAGGGAAACACGGCGTTGCGTAGCCTTAAGCCCGCCGACGCCTTCGCAGAAGGTTGGAGAGATATCTTCACGTCGCGCAATACCAGCCGCCTCCAGGTCCCGCAGCGCTTCGCCGGCCACGGTTTCACCTTCCGCCCGGTGGAAGTCGTAGTACACCTCGCAGAGATTGATCGCGTGGGCGAAGCACTGGTGGGAGGGATCTCGCAGAATGTCGCGCACGCGATGCCCTCCTGGTTCCGCTCGCAGGTAGGCGATCGGGTGCTTACCGTTTTGGGGATTTCGCTTGTTCAGCAGCACAAATCCGCTCCCAGCGGTCGCGGCTCAGAAACGGGCGCCTGTGGTTGCAGGCAGTTACCGAGCCGCGACCGCAGGGAGCGGTCACGAGAACCGGACTTCCCCCAAAACGGTTAAGCACCCTAGGCGATCATGGCGCTTGCGTCGAGGATGTAGATCACTGGCGATGGCTGCGATCTTCCAGGGCGATCTCGGCGGCCTTTCGAGCGCAGAAAGCCTCGCTTGATGTGCGGACGTGAGCGTACTTGCCATGCACACGATCGACGACCTCGACCCGTGGGACAACCCGCGCGGCCGCTGCCGGGCGTAGGGCCTCGAGCAGTTGCTGCCGCTCGTCCGGATTGAGATGCTGAAGCTCTTCGAGGACTCTCTCAAGCGCCTGCGACATGGGCATCTCCCCTCCTTATGCTAACCCAGATCAGGGCAGAGGCGCCTTGCTGCCGCTCAAGTGCCATTACCTGGTTCGCCATCCCCCGCGCGGGGAAGGGGACTCCTGGCTGGTGATCGCCCTGCACGGCCACGCCATGACTCCCGAGCAGATGCTGCGGCTCGCGACGCCCCTGGTGGGTGAGGAACAGGTGATTGCCTCTCTGCAGGGACCCCCTATTCGTCCACGCGCGCTGCGGCATTGCACATCGCCACCCGCGAAGACCCTTTTTACCCGCCGGCGGTCACCGAGACCTATCCCGCTCGTTTCGCCGCTCGCCTCGCGGACTTCGAGTTTCACCTGCTAGAGGGTCAGCATCGCGGCCAGGAACGGATGCCGGCTTCCCAGTCCCGCGTTGAGGCTCGGCCGGTCGTCGAGGCCAGGAGAGTGTACGTCGTGCCCACCCGGCGGCACTCAGGATAGCGGTTGGCGGCGGGTCCGGTCATTTCTCCTAGGGGGCCTATCTCTCCGGCGGGGGCACATCCAGCGCCGGGTTGCGGTCGAAGAACCCGTTGGGCGCCAGCCGGAAGCCCGCCTTGTGGACCGGCATGACCGGCCATTCCTCGGGACGCGGGAGGTGGGTGACCCCCATGGTGTACCAAACCACGATGTCCTGATTCTCGAGGGGGCGATTGGCGCTGGACCACTTGGCCAGACCCTCGCCGGCCCGGCTCTGGTTAGGATACGGCCCGGCAGCGTTCATCTCCGTTTCGTCGTAGCGGGTCACCCAGAAGTGGGCGTTGAGAAAACTCGCCCGCTTTCTCACCCAGGAATCCGGCGTTGCGTAGGGAAGCGAGTTCTCGCCGGGAATGAGCATGTACCCGGCGGGCTGGCCCAGCGCGTTCTTGGACGAGAGGTTGATCACCTTCCATTTCCGGCTGGCCGCCAGGTTCAGAAGCCGCTGCGCCTGCCGCTCCTCGCGCAACGGCGTTTCTTTCATGGTAAAGGCCCGACCCCGCGGGTCCGCGGCCGGCTCGGTGTCCATCTCGACAGCGGTGTTGCCCCCAGCTCCGTCCACGTCCAGATCGAGACGGAAATTGAGGAAGTGCTGGTGATGCACGGCCGCCAGATTCTCCGCCACCAGGTGCGAATACCGGTCGTGTCCGGACCCCTGCACCCCCTTTGTCTGCATGATGCCGGTCAGCAACAGCTCCATTTCCAGCGTGCCGTCCTGGCGGAAGACCCACTGGAACCCGTATTCATAGTTGCCTACGGTGGCAATCGAGCACAGCACCAGTTCTCGCCCCCGCCGCGAAGCGTTGTGCCCGGTGAGGAAGTCGGTGTGCTTCCAAAGAATTCCCCCGTCCCGCTCGTAGAGGGCCATGGCCCGCGGAATCTCGACCGGCGCCCCGGTTTCTCCGGCCAGCAACGCGTCCAGGAAGACGGCGTTGTCGGGCGTGTCGCTGAGGGGCTCGAGCGGGAAGGTGTTGCGTCCGATCCCGTATTCCCCCTCGTCGAAAACGTTCCGGAAGAACCAGGCGGGACCGGGATCCGCGTAGGGAACGATCATCTCGGAGAGCGCCGCCCGGTAAAGGATCGAACGCAGCCGCCCTCGATCCTCATACGCTACTGTGTACAGCACGAGGCCTTCGCGCGGGTGGAAGGCGAAGCGGAACCGCCAGTTTTGCCAGCGCACCTGGTTGCTTCGAACTTCGAAGCTCGGCCCCTGCGTCTGCGTCAGCCGCAGCGGCTTCAACCCCTGGCGCGGCGGCCCGATCGCTTCCTGATCGAAGTCCGCCGCCGCTTTCCGCACCGGCACGACCCCGGTGTCCTCGACCTTCACCACCTTCCGGCGATTCAAGTCCACCAAGGCCACGACGCCCTCGATGGGTCTGGCCCAGGGGTTCTTGGAGTTGCCTCGGTAATGCGAAACCCCGCGGGCCAGCCGGAGGCCCTCTTCCCCCCGCTGCCCGTAGTAGCCGGCCGACCACGGGTCGATCTGAACGTTCTCGAAGTCGTGGATTCCCCGCTTCCTCATCGCCTCCTGCCAGCCAGGGTCGGCCCGCACAATCTGGGGAACGATCTTGGCCACCTCCTCCATCGTGAACGCCGGCTGGGCCCCGGCCACGGGCTTCCAGGAGAGCAGCCGGTTGCCTCGCAGGTCGACCACCGCTTGGAAGGTCTGATTCCGCCCCGCCTCGAGCACCTCGACGAAGGCTTCCCTGGTCGTCGACGTTCCCCGCAGCACTTCCTGCTTGGGCGGCTCGCGCAAGACCAGGATGGGGAAACGCGAGGATTCGCTGACCTTCCCGGCGGCCTGCAAGACCTTCGCCGCCGCCGTGATCTCCTCCCGGCTCAGCGGGTCGAGCGGGTGGCTGGCCCCCGCCGCGGCGGCCGCCAGCGACGCCCCCAAGATCCAGATCGAGGCACTCATAGTGGTAGTCAACCCTCCAGCGGCCGCGCCCGGTCCCAGTGATCTTGGAAGAGCATCCGCAGGGCCGAGGCCAGCGCCTCATGCTCGAACACCAGCGCGGTCAACTGCGGCCGGGTCAGGACCGGATCGACCAGCGCAATCATCCCGCTGCGCGCGTCGAACAACGCCAGCTTGAGAGGCAGCTCCTCGGCCAGGCGGACCGCGGCCCCCGCCCGGGTCAGTCCCCGCAGGGTTTTCCGGTGGGCGCCATTCATGTCCCGCTCCTCGAAGATCAACCGGCATTCCGCCCCGCGGGCCAGGGCTTCGCGGACCCGCGGCTCCGCCACCGGGTCCACGGCGAAGGGACGGCGCGAGAACTCCAGATACTCGGTGACGCTGCGCGCCAGCAGGCGGCGGTACTCCTCGGCGATCTGTCCAGGCTCGTTGACGATGCGCAGATAGTCCAGCGGGCCGCGGTCCTGGCTCCCGTCCAGATACACGTCGTGCAGATCCTGGCCCAGGGTCTCGCCCAAGCGCTGCCGCTCGACGTGCCCCTGCTCGAAGCTGTCCCGCCGGCGAGCCAGAAAACCCTCCAGGGCCAGTCGCGGCTCGACCGCCGAGAACAGCTTGGTCCGCCCATGCACCACCTGGGCGAACCCCTTCTCCACCAGGCTCCCCAGCACCTCGTAGGCCTTCTGGCGAGGCACGCGGGCGCGCGCGGCCAGGTCCAGCGCCTTGAAGCGCGGGTGCCCGATCAGGGTCAGATAAGCGCGGGACTCGTAAGCGTTCAAGCCGACCTGCTGGAGCCGCCGGGCCTGCGCTTCCAGGTTCACTGCAAAAAGATAACACATCGCCGCCCGGCGTTGTGGGCCTGACCCGCGGTAGTGCGCTAAGACCTGGTTGATCCCTGGTGGCGGCCTTGCGAGCAGCGGGAGCCATCGGATCACGCCACCTCCAGCAATTCTCGCACGGTCCAGACGTGATCCGTCACCTTCGCTTCCATGACCGGGGTGACGCGGATCGTCCGGTGAATCCGGCAGAAGTGGCAGAAGTTGCAGTAGGTGAACCACAGCGCCAGGGATGGTAAAATCCATGCGTCTTGCCCGACCGCCCGGCCATTGACCTGCTCACCTCCTGGGGAATCAGCGTCGCCGAACTCTCGGAGATCGTTGCTGACAACCCCAGCATGCGCGGTCTGATGTTTGGCTTCGTAGCCGAGTACAAGCTCAAAAAGGAGTGGCTCCAGCGCCCCGGCATAACGGACCTGATTCGGCCACGCTCCCATGACCGGAAGCAGAAGTGCGACTTTCTTTTCGAGTACCAAGGCGTGCCGGTGAGGGTCGAAGTGAAATGCCTTGATACGCCGAAGGTGCGTTACCAGGACGAGGTTTACACGGGCACTTTCCAATGCAATGCCAGCGATACGACAACGCTTGTGCTCGCTGGCGGGAAGAAGATCGTTACGAACTGCCTAGCGGTGGGCGGCTTCGACGTGCTGGCGGTCTGCCTGTTCGCGTTTGGGGGAACCTGGAGATTCGCCTTCGCCCTAAATGAAGAACTGCCGAGAACGACTTGGGCGAAGTACCCCGAGGCTCAACGGGCCTTTCTGCTCAAAAGCGCCATGAGAATCACTTGGCCGCTACAGCCGCCGTTTAGCGCGGACTTGTTTTCCGTTCTCGATAGGATGGTGGCCAACCGAACGGGGCGATGAGGTCTTTACGAAAACCAGAAAGTAGGAATGGTTCTTGCGGGCATGTACCTGCTTCTTCAGCCGGGTAATGCATGGGCTGTTGGGCCGGACAACGACAAACAGGTCCTTGGGGTGAAATCCGAGCGGGGTGTAATGGTTGATGATCTCGACGTGCGTCAGCCGTTGGGTGTTTGCCGAAACCTCGTCTTGGCATTTGACGATTAGGACGCCCTCATCCTTCAGTACGCGGTGGGCTTCAGCGCCGGCCCTGAAGTACAGGTCCAGGACCGCATCATGCCACTTCGGGCCGCTCGTTGTCTCTTGGCCGTTGGAGTAATGCCTCCTGAAGGCGCTGTGCGAGCCTGAGCCGGCCAGGTGGTTGTTGTCGTTGCGGTACAGACCCTCCATGTATGGTGGATCAAGCACGACGCAGTCAATGGATGCGGCCTTGTAGGGAAGCTGCCGGCAATCCACCCCGGTCTTGAGATCGCTTGGGATGCATTCGTAATCGCGGGGATCGATGTTTCTCCAGAAGACGCCCAGGCCGTAGGTCACGTCGGCAACCTTGGCCCCTCTGGGAACATGGAGCTTCAGGACCTTGGGAAAGACGGCCGCATTGTCTCCGACGTAGGCCGATACGGTAACGTCCGTTGTACAGACACCGCCTTGGACGCGCCGTCCGTTCTTGGATTCCAGAACCGTATGCGGCTTCTCCTTGTTCTGGCCTTCGGTCTCCGGGCTTGGAAAGAGCTTCGATTGGCGCTTGTCAACCATCAACCGAATGATAAGACGGAAGGAGGTGGGATTACAAGTCTTCCCGGCCAGCCGATCAACCAGCTTTTAGCGCACTACCTGACCCGCACCCCGGCCGTCGAGCGGGCGCGCTACAATACTGATGTGAACGCCGTGGCCCCGGGCTGGTTTCCGACCGCAGGCGCCTCTTCGCGGTTGTGGCTGCGGCCGGGCGGGGCCAGTTGGAACCATCCCAGCTTCGGGTGGGAGGACCTGTGAAACCAGCCCTTCCGGCTACCCTGGGCGAGCTCGCCTCCAGCGAATTCCACGAGGCCCGCTTGAGGACCCGAGGGGTCCGCGAGGAGATTCGGGCCAACCTGCTCTGCGCCCTGGAGCGCGGCGACGCCCTGTTCCCCGGCATCATCGGCTTCGGCGACACGGTGGCGCCCCAAGTGGCCAACGCCATCCTGTCGCGCCATCATTTCATCCTGCTCGGGCTGCGGGGCCAGGCCAAGACGCGGCTGCTGCGCGCCCTGATTCAGTTCCTGGACCCCTGGCTCCCTTACCTGGCCGGCTGCCAGATCCGCGACAACCCCTACGCCCCGATCTGCCCCCGGTGCCGGCTTCTGGTGGCCGAACAAGGCCCGGCCGCTACCCTGGCCTACCTGACGCCGGAAGCCCGCTACGTCGAAAAGCTGGCCACCCCCGACGTCACCATCGCCGACATGATCGGCGACCTGGACCCCATCAAAGCCGCCCGCGGCGGGCTGGATCTGGCCGACGAGTTGACCATGCACTACGGCCTGCTTCCCCGCGCCCACCGCGGCATCTTCGCCATCAACGAGCTGCCCGACCTGGCCGGCAAGATCCAGGTAGGTCTGTTCAATATTATGCAGGAAGGCGACGTGCAGATCAAAGGCTACCCGGTCCGCCTCCCCCTGGACCTGCTGCTGGTGTTCACCGCCAACCCCGACGACTACACCGCCCGCGGCAAGATCATCACCCCGCTGAAGGACCGCATCGGCAGCGAGATCCGCACCCACTACCCGGCCACCCTGGAGCAGGGAACCCGCATCACCCGCCAGGAAGCCTGGCTGGACCGCGACTCCCGCCGCCAGCTTTGCCTGCCCGGCTATATTCAGGAGGTGGTCGAGTCCATCGCCTTCCTGGCCCGCGAGGACAAGAAGGTCGACAAGCGCTGCGGCGTCTCCCAGCGCCTGCCCATCACCTGCCTGGAAAACGTGGTCTCCAGCGCCGAGCGGCGGGCCCTGCGCCACAAGGAGGGCCTCATCGTGCCCCGCGTCGCCGATATCTACTCCGCCCTGCCCTCCCTGACCGGTAAAATCGAGCTCGAATACGAGGGGGAGCTGAAAGGCGCCGACGCCGTAGCCCGCGAGCTGATTCGCGCCGCCGTCGGACGCGTTTACACGCGCTACTTCGAGCGGGCCAACCTGGCGCCGATCGTCCAGTGGTTCGAGCTGGGCGGAACCCTGAAGCTGCGCGAGGACCAGCCGGCCGAGGCAACCGTCAAGCAATTGGAGGCCATCCAGGGCCTGCTCGAGGCCGCCTCCGCCCTGGGAGCCGATCTGCCTTCCGATCCGGCCGTCACCGCCTCGGCCGCCGAGTTCGTCCTCGACGGCCTCTACGCCCATCGCCGCATCAGCCGCAGCGAGGAGCTCGGCTACCAGGCCGAGGAGAGGAAACGGGAAACCCGCGATCACGACGAGTTCCCCTCGCGCGGCTTCCGCAAGCCGTACAACTGAACCGGCGCCCCCGGCCGCGGCCATGAAATCCACGACCTATTCCCGCTTCCTCGGCGACGAGCTCGGCATCAGCGCCGAAGACCTGCTGCAGGCCCTCTCCGACTTCTTCCTGCAGAGCGGCTTCCAGCACCCCTATCTGGGCTTCCACGAAATGGGCCCCCAGACCCTGGACCAGCTCCGGGAGGCCATCCGGGAAGCGCTCGAGAACGGCAGCCTGTTCGAGGACCAGAACCTCCAGGAAATGCTGGAACGTCTCGGCCAAATGTCGTCCGAGCAACTGGAGAAGCTGCTCGACTCGCTGGTCCAGAAGCTGGCCGAGGAAGGCTACATCTCGATCAGCGAGCCGGATCCGCAGGGGCGCCGCACCGTGCAGCTCAATCCCGAAGGCGCGGCCGGCGAGAATCGCCAAACCCAGGTCCGCTTCGAGGTCACCGACAAGAGTCTGGACTTCCTCGGCTTCAAAACCCTCAAGGATCTGCTGGCCTCGCTAGGCAAGGCCAGCTTCGGGCAGCACGACACGCGCGACCTGTCCACCGGAATCGAGACCTGCGGCGCCTCCAAGCCCTACGAGTTCGGCGATACGATGAATCTGGACATCGGCGAGACCCTGTTTCAAGCCGTCAAGCGCGAAGGCCTGCGCCTGCCGCTGCGTCTCGATTACCCCGACCTGCGCGTGCACCAGTCCGAGTACCAAAGCTCCTGCGCCACCGTGCTGATGCTCGATTGCAGCCACAGCATGATCCTCTACGGCGAGGACCGCTTCACCCCGGCCAAGAAAGTCGCCCTGGCCCTCTCCCACCTGATCCGCGTGCAATACCCCGGCGACAGCCTGCACCTGGTCCTGTTCCACGATTCGGCCGAGGAGATCCCGCTCTGCCGGCTGGCCCGCGTCCAGGTGGGACCCTTCTACACCAACACCCGCGAGGGCCTGGCGGTGTCCCAGCGAATCCTGGCCCGCCAGCGCAAGGACATGCGCCAGATCATCATGATCACCGACGGCAAGCCCTCCGCCCTCACTCTCGACGACGGCCGGATCTACAAGAACGCCTTCGGCCTCGATCCCCTGGTCGTCGGACGGACCCTGGAAGAAGTACACAAATGCAAGCGCCAGGGCATCCTGATCAACACCTTCATGCTGGCCAGCGACTACGGCCTGGTGCAGTTCGTGCAGAAGGTGACCGAGATCTGCCGGGGCAAAGCGTATTTCACGACACCCTTCAATCTGGGGCGCTACCTGTTGATGGACTACATGAACCGCAAGACGCGGACCATTCACTAGCAGCTAGGCGAGTAGTAAACTCATCTCGGTACCGTCCATACGGACCAGGATGGTCTAATATGGTAGACTATATAGGTCATGAAAACGGCAGCCGTTTCGCAGCTCAAGGCGTCGCTCAGCCGGTACCTGGCGGGCGTCAAGGTCGGCGAAGAGGTCATGGTAACCGAAAGGGGAAAGCCCATCGCCAAGCTGGTCCCCCTCGCACTGCCTCACGACGGAGAGCAGCAGCGCCTCCGTGAAATGGAGCGGCAGGGGCTGATCCGGATGGGATCGGGTAAGCTGTCCAAGGGGTTTTGGGCCTTGCCGCGGCCGAGCGACCCGAAGGGCAAAGCCCTGGAAGCGCTGCTGAGGGAACGGCGGGAAGGGCGATGAGCTTTTGGGATTCCTCCGCCGTCGTGCCGTTGCTGCTGCGGCAACCGGCGACGCATCGAGTGCAGGAGATCCTTCGCGCGCGAGGGGTTCCGGTGGTCTGGTGGGGCGCGCTGATCGAATGCCACTCGGTGGTGGAACGTCTCCGGCGCGACGCCGAGCTGTCGCTCGAGCACAGGCAGCAGGCCCTGGCAGTGCTGGCTGAGCTGGCGGCAAGCTGGCAGGAAGTTCAGCCGACCCCCGCCGTGCGGGCAGTGCGGCTGCTGTCGGTCCATCCCCTGCGCGCAGCCGACGCGGTGCAACTGGCCGCGGCCCTGGTGTGGGCCGGCGAAAAGCCGGCCGGGTGCATTCTGGTGTGTTTGGACAGCCGGCTTCGAGAGTGCGCCCAACGGGAGGGTTTCACGGTGCTTCCCAGACGCAGCCTCGGGAACTGAAACTCACGCCAACAGCTTCGTCACTACGTTGCCGTGCACGTCAGTGAGCCGGAAGTGCCGTCCCTGGAACTTGAAGGTGAGCCGCTGGTGGTCGATCCCCAGGCAGTGCAGGATGGTGGCTTGCAGGTCGTGGACGTGGACGGGATCCTCGACGATGTTGTAGGAGTAATCGTCGGTCTGCCCTAACGTGAGTCCGGGTTTGACGCCGCCGCCGGCCGCCCACATGGTGAAGCATCGCGGGTGGTGGTCGCGCCCGTAGTTCAGCTCGGTCAGTTTTCCCTGGCAATAGACGGTCCGGCCGAACTCGCCGCCCCACACGACCAGGGTGTCGTCGAGGAGCCCGCGCTGTTTCAGGTCGAGGACCAGCGCGGCGGAGGCTTGGTCCGTGCCCTTGCATTGCAGGGCCAGATCCCGAGGCAGGTCGCCATGCTGGTCCCAGCCGCGATGGTAAAGCTGGATGAAGCGCACGTTGCGCTCGGCGAGCCGGCGCGCCAGCAGGCAGTTGGCGGCGTACGTGCCCGGTTTCCTGGAATCCGGGCCGTACAGCTCGAAAACGCTCGCCGGCTCCTTGGACAGATCCATCAGGCCGGGCACCGAAGTTTGCATCCGGTAGGCCATCTCGTACTGCGCGATGCGGGTTTCGATTTCGGGGTCGCCGTATGCCTCCGCGCGCATCCGGTTCAGTTTCTGCAAGCCGTCGAGCATCCGGCGGCGGGAGGCCGGGTCGAGGCCCGGCGGATCGGAGAGATACAGAACCGGATCGCCGCTCGACCGGAACTTGACGCCCTGATGGTTGGAGGGCAGGAACCCGTTGCCCCACAAGCGGGAGAACAGCGGCTGATCGTTGTTGAGGGCGTTGGGTTGCGAGATCAGGACCACGAAGGCGGGCAGATTCTGGTTCTCGCTGCCCAACCCGTAGCCGACCCAGGCGCCCATGCTGGGCCGGCCCGGCTGCTCGCTTCCGGTCTGAATGAAGGTGATGGCCGGGTCGTGATTGATGGCCTCGGTATGCATGCTGCGGACAATGGCCATGTGGTCGGCGATCTTGGCGGTGTGAGGGACCAATTCGCTCATCCAGGCGCCGGATTGGCCGTGCCGCGCGAACCGGAAGATGGAGGGGGCCACCGGCAGCGAGCTCTGGCCGGAGGTCATCCCGGTGATCCGTTGGCCGCGGCGGATCGAGTCGGGCAGCTCGGTCGCTCGCAGCTTGGCCAGCTCGGGTTTGTAGTCGAACAGGTCGATTTGGGATGGCGCGCCGGATTGGTGCAGGAAGATGACCCGCCTGGCCTTGGGGGCGAAGTGAGGCAGCCCCGGCAGGCCGCCTGTCTTCGACCCCTCCGGCGCGGCGAACAACTTCGGGTCGAGCAGCGAAGCCAGCGCCGCCACCCCGATGCCGGCGCTGGCGCGGCCGAAGAGCTGCCGCCGGGTCAGGGCCAGGTCCATTAGATATTGCCAATTCATTGGTTCCGCGCCTCTACTCGCGCGTAATGGTTTCGTCCAGATTCAGGATGGCGCTGGCCACGGTAGTCCAGGCCGCGAGCTCGGCGGCGTCCCATCGGGCGTCCCGGGAGGAGTCGCCGACGGCCAGCAGCTTCCGCGCGGCTTCCCGGTCCCGCCGGTAGTGGAGAAGCTGCCGCTCGGCCAGGTCGCGCAGCACCGCCAGCTCGGCGGGCAGAGGATTCCGGGCCGTAGCCAGGCGAAACCCCAGACGCAGGCGCCGATCCGGACTGCTTCCCTCCTGGAGCAGCCGCTGCGCCAGCGCCCGGGCGGCCTCGACGTAGGTCGGATCGTTCAGCAGCACCAGCGCCTGCAGCGGGGTATTGGTCAGCGCGCGCCGCGCCACGCACTTTTCCCGGTCCGGCGCGTCGAAGGCCGCCAGCGAGGGCGGCGGCGCGGTACGTTTCCAGAAGGTGTACATGCTGCGCCGGTAAAGGTCCCGGCCTTGGCTTGGCTTGTATTCCTGAGCAGTAAAACCGTCGCCGTAGGCCAAATCTTCCCACAGGCCGGGCGGCTGGTAGGGGAAGACGCTGGGCCCGCCGACCCTTTCCTCGAGCAGCCCGCTGACGGCCAGGGCGTTGTCGCGCACCACCTCCGCCGGCAGGCGGAAACGGGAAGCCCTGGCCAGCAGCCGGTTGTCGGGATCCTTCTCGCGCAGCTCCGGCGTCAGCCGCGAGGACTGCCGGTAGGCGGCCGAATTGACGATCAACCGCTGCATGGCCCGGATGTCCCAGCCGGCGCGGACGAACTCCGTGGCCAGCCAATCGAGCAGCTCGGGGTGGCTGGGCGGCTCGCCCTGGGAGCCGAAGTCCTCGGAAGTTTTCACCAGCCCGGAGCTGAAGTAAAGCTGCCAGAAGCGGTTCACCGCCACCCGCGCGGTGAGTGGATGCCCGGGATCGACCAGCCAGCGGGCCAGGCCCAGCCGGTCGGGCGGCGAGCCCGACGCGAGCGGCGGCAGCAGGGAGGGGACGCCGGGCGAGACCTTCTCCTTGCGGTTCCTGTAATCCCCGCGCTCGAGCAGGAAGGTCTCCCGCTGCTTTTTCATTTCCTCCATCACCATGGTCGTGGGAATACTCTTGTCCAGGTCTTCTTTCCGGGCCTTCAGGCTCTTCAGCTCGAGATGCAGCTTCCGGAAGCTCTCCGGAGCGCCGCGGGCGAGATAGTATTCCCGCAACCGGTCTTTCTGTTCCCGCGAGCGCTTGCCGGCCTCGACTCCCAGCAGCGCGCCAATGGGGTAGTGGACCGCCATGGCCTCGATTTCCGGCGCGGTGAGCGGGCGGCGGTAGATCCGCAGGTCGTCGAGGGAACCCTTGTAAGGACCGCTGACCTTCTTGTCGCCGATCCCCAGCCGGGCGGAAGCTTGCATGGAGCCGGAGAGACTGTCCTGGAGGACTTCGACCTCCGCCGGGCTCCCGTCCAAGTACAAGCGCAGGCCGGAGGCCTTGCCCGACCCGTCGCTGGTTATGACCACGTGATACCATGTTCCCCGAATCAGCCGGCCGCGGGTCTCGATCACCAGGGCGTCGTCGGGCCACCGGTGGGTCGCACGAAAGATGAGATGGGAGCCTCGCCGGCGCTCGGTCAGGAGAACCCCGTGGTCCAGCAACAGCTCGAAGCCGCGCCGGTGGCCGGCCAAATCCACTTTGTGAAGGGCGGCGACCTCTTCGCGCCCGCCGGGCCGGATCCACAGGGCCAGGGTGAAGGGCTCGCTGCGCTCCAGGTCCCCGCTCGATCCCAGCTCGACGTGGGTTTCGCCGTCGAGGTCCACGGCTTGGCCGACGCGTCCGGCGGTGTAGGTGACTCCGCCCCGCGCTGCCACGCCGTGCTGGTAGGCGCCGGAGGTGTCGGCCAGGTGGCCGTCCAGCTCGTAGTGCGCGGTGAGCCCCTCCCGCGTCGCCTCCGGCAAAGCGCCTCGCCGCTCCTTCTCCCAGTCGGTTTGAGAAGCCGCCAGCTCCTTCTCCGGCAGGGCTTTTTCTGCGGCGGCGAGGGCCGTCCGCAGCTCTTCCCGCAAACGCTGTTGCTCCGGCGAGGGAAGCGGCAGCATCGGCTCGGCGTTGCCGGTTCTGCCGTCCAAACCTTTTTCCGGGATGGTGTTGAAGAAAGCGTAGAACCGGTAGAAGTCCTGTTGGCGAATGGGATCGTACTTGTGATCGTGGCAGCGGGCGCAACCCATGGTCATCCCCATCCACACCGTGGCCGTGGCTTCGACGCGGTCCACCACGTATTCGTTCTGATACTCCTCGGGGATGGCGCCGCCCTCGAAATTGATCATGTGGTTGCGGTTGAAACCGGTGGCAATCTTCTGTTCCGGGCCGGCGTCGGGCAGCAAGTCCCCGGCGAGTTGCTGGATGGTGAACTGATCGAAGGGCAAGTTGCGGTTGAAGGCGCGAATAAGCCAGTCCCGCCACGGCCACATATCGCGGTGGCTGTCGATGTGGTAGCCGTGGGTGTCAGCGTAGCGGGCCAGGTCGAGCCATTGCATGGCCATGCGCTCGCCATAGCGCGGGGAGCTCAGGAGGCGGTCGACGACCTTTTCGTAGGCGTTCCCAGAGCGGTCGGCGAGGAAGGCGTCGACTTCGGCTGGAGTCGGGGGCAGGCCGGTCAGGTCCAGGCTCAGGCGCCGGATCAGGGTGGTCCGATCGGCTTCCGGCGACGGCGACAGGCCCTCGCGCTCCAACCGCGCCAGGACGAAGCGATCGATCCCGTTGCGCGGCCAGATCGAGCGCCGGACCGGAGGCAGCTCCGGGCGCTTCGGCGGCAGGTAGGACCAGTGCGTCTCCCACTTGGCGCCCTGCTCGATCCAGCGGCGGAGGCGGTCGATCTGTTGCTCGCTCAGCTCGCGGCCGGCGCCCGCGGGCGGCATGCGCAGAGCTTTGTCCGCGGCGCTGATCTTCTGGTAGAGCTTGCTGCGCGAGGCGTCGCCCGGGACGATGATCCGGTAGCCGCCGCGGTCGGCGAAGGCGCCTTCTTTGGTGTCCAGCCGCAGGTTGACCATCCGCTGCTTCTCGTCCGGCCCGTGGCAAAGGAAACAATTGTCGGAGAGGATGGGGCGGACTTCGCGGTTGAAGTCGACGGTCTGGGCGAGGAGCGCCGGGACCACCAACAAGCCTGCGAATGCCGAAGCCCTCACGCTCACTGATATAGCACAGTTTGGCTGCCGCGTGACTACGGGGCCACCGAAAGGGCATGAAAAGACGTAAAGGCGCCCGTCGGATTGAAGCGCAGCCCCAGGGCCGAGAACAACCGGGCCGGCGTGCTGAGCTGGATCCGGCCGTGGCGCAGGTTCGCTTCCGGGTATCGGTCCGGCATCGAGAAGACGAGCTTGGCGCCCCCCAGCAAGGTGAACATGTCCTGGCGCAGCAGATTCCCGCTGGCGTCCCGGATGATGACCTCGAGCGGGGCCGGGAAGCCGAAATCCGGGTTGAGCCAGGCGATCCCGGTCGAGAACCCGTTCCGGTTGTCAAAGGGCATCACCAGCTTGTTCTCGTTGACCGGACTGAAGGGGACGACGGCTTCGAAGTCCGGCCGTCCCGAGACTCGCTGGCGAAAGATGCCCACTCCGCCGATGCGGTCGGTGACCATCGTTGCGCCAGGCAGATCCGCCGAGCGGTCCATGGTAGCCAGCGTCGCCCAGCCTTGCTGGAGTCCGGCCGCGGCGCCCGCGGTATCGACAGCCACGGACCAGTTCGGAGGCAGGGAGGCGAACACGACGTTGGCGTTCCCGATGCCGGCGAGCGGCAGGGTCATGGGACCGCCGCCGTCGCTGTAGAAGGTCAGCCGCCAGAAGATTGTCTTCGACGGCTCGAGGTTGGTCAGGAAAAAGCTGGTGCTCCAGCCGGCCCCGTCGACGACCTGGGGCACGATTGTGTCCACCGCCGGGTTCACCAGAATGCCGGGCTTGGGAGTCGCCGGATCGGCGCCGGACACAAGCCCGGCGGCCAGGGCAGCGAGGGAGAGCATCGTGGTTGGTTTCATGATTAGCCGGGTCATACGCTGGAAGGATCGAGCACTTGCACGCTGTTGAAATAGCTCCGGTAAAAGCCCCGATCGCGGGTCAGCAGCCGGTCAGCGCTGGCCGCGGCGTGCGCGCCGACCAGGAAGTGGGCGACGACTCGCTGGCGTTTTCCTCCCCGGGATCGATAGGTCCGCCAGGCGGCGCCGGCGGCCAGGGCGGCCGACAGGCCCAGCGGACTGAACTCAACGCCAATCCTGCCCATGGCCTGCTCAACCAAGGTGGCGGAGGGAAACAAGCCGGCGACCTCGGCCCACACCACGTCGCAAGCCACCACTCTCCCTTCCGACAAGCAGGAGCGCAGCATTTCCTTGGAGGCGGGGCCGAACCTCACGTCCGCCGCAAACACGTCCACCAGGACGCTGGTATCGATTGCCGTGATCATACCCTGTCCGGCTTACCCCGCAGGGCGCGGATAGCCTGGTTGCTGGAGCGGCCCAGCTTGAGGATGCCGTACACTTCGTCCACCGGGTCGCGCCGCGTCTGCTTGACGGCCACGAGCCGTCCCCGTTCCTCGTGGAACTGGAGGACCTGGCCGGGCCGAAGCCCCAGACGATCCCGCAAGGTCTTGGGTATGGTCACTTGACCTTTCTCGGAGAGGATGGCGTTCATACCATTACTGTAGGAATTACTACCAATGCTGTCAAGTTCCGCCGGGAGTTGGCTGCGGCCGCCGGGGTCGGCGCCAGTTCCACCTGTGGACCGCAATCCTGTCTCGGTTTCGGGACCGGCCGGCTGCGAGCCTACAATCGCTCCAACACCGCGATGCGGACGGCGACCGTGCCCTGAATTCTCCGATTCAATGTCGAGAAGTCCAGAGGGCCGGTACAGGATGCGCCCACAGCGAAGCGCTCGCACTCGAGCCTCATGGTGGCGTTGATGACCGTTTCCGGGAGGATGCCACGCAGAATATCCAAGTACTGGCTCGGGCGATCAGCGTCGGCAAACGTGATGGCAGTGCCGGTGATGGTTACGCGGTTGAAGAGAATGCTGACGGATTCACCCGTCAACGCGGAACCAAAGAAGGTGGCAGCGAAGGCGCTCCCGTCAAAGTAATGTATGTCGATTCCGACAGGGATCTGCCGGTTGCCGCTGTGAGTAAACGGCCCCTCCATTCTGCCCGGAGGAGAAGCAGGTATCTCGGCCGGGTTCACAGTCAGGGTGGCGCTCCTGAGGATGTCGCCCTGACTGGCCGTAATGGTGACGGTCTGGGCCGCTTGAACCCGGCTGGTAGCGACTCACCGCCACGGAAACTACCTTTCCAGGTACGGACCTCCGGTTGGTGTACAAACTTGGGTCGGCTTAAATTCCATGAGATCAGGAGTTCGGAGTCTAGTCTCGACACGGCAGCCTGAAGGCAGCCTGAAGGCTGCGCCACGTCTGTCTAGCGTACCCAGTACGCTCAGATATCCTCGATTTTCCTTGGGCTCAGCTCCAGCCTCCACTTTCATGTCGTGCACCCCAAGACAACGGCCGACTGGAGAGACCGGGGGCTTGCGCTATGATAAAGAGGACTTAGCGGGGTTGCTAGGAAAGGTAGGCCGCAGGTTGACCCGAGACATCGTGTTCGCATTGATGATACCGCCGCGCCCGGCTGCTGTAGACCGTGTTTTCCCCTATAATCGTGGACCGCTATGACCGCCGACACGCAAGCGGACGCGCTGCTGGCCGAGCTCCATCACATCCTGCTCGATTTCCGGCAGATGAGCGCCTTTGTCCGGGAGCCCTTGGTGATGGCGCGCGCCGAGGGGGTCCGCTACTGGGACATCCACGGCAAGGAATACCTGGACGGCATCTCGGGAATCTTTGTCGCCAACCTGGGCCATGGGCATCCCCGGATCGTCGAAGCGGTGAAGCGCCAACTGGACACCCTGACCTTCGCCCCGCCGATGCACGGCACTTCGGCGACCGCGCTGGAACTGGTGCGACTGCTCGGGCGGATCACTCCCGGCGATTTGAAGACGGTCAAGCTGCTGAGCGGAGGCTCGGAGGCCATCGAGGCGGCGCTGAAGTTCACCTTGCAATACCACCGGCAGACCGGGCATCCACGCAAGTTCAAGTTCCTTTCCCGGTATGGCGGCTACCACGGAGCGACGCTGGGCGCGCTGGGGGCCACCGGCATCGGCTCGCGCCGCGGTCTCTACGAGCCGCTGCTGGCGAATTTCATTCGTTTCCCGCCACCGCACTGCTATCGCTGTCCCTACCAAAAGGAGTACCCGTCTTGCGACGTCTTCTGCGCGCGGACGGTCGACCAGCTCATCCGCCTGGAGGACCCCGAGACCGTCGCCGCCGTGATCGTGGAGCCAATCACCAATACCGGCGGCATCGTCAGCGGGCCGGACTCCTATCTGCCGATTCTGCGCGAGATCTGCGACCGGCACAACGTGCTGTTGATCTTCGACGAGGTCATCACCGGCTTCGGCCGAACCGGCGAGATGTTCGCCGCGCAGACGTTTCACACCGTCCCCGACATCCTGTGCGTCGGCAAGGGCATGAGCGGGGGGTACGGGCCGCTGGCCGCCCTGATCGTGCGCGACCGGCTGGCCCGCGCTTTCTGGGGAGATCCGGAGGCGGGCCTCGAGTTCGCTCATGGCCACACCTACGGGGGCAATCCGTTGAGCTGCGCGGCCGGCATCGCCGCCATCACGGAGATGCTGGAAAACGACGTGCCGGCGCGGGCCCGGGAATCCGGCCAATACATGGCCTCGCGGCTGGAGGGACTGCGCCGGTTCGGGATCGTCGGCGAAGTGCGAGGCCAGGGGATGATCCGCGGGATCGAGCTGGCGCGCGACCCGGCCACCAAGGAGCCTTTCCCGCCGGAGTGGCAGGTCGGGAAGCGGATCGCCCGCCGGGCGCTCGAGCTGGGCCTGATCCTGCGAGCGGAACCGCACTGGTTCGCGCTCGCCCCGGCTCTGATCATTGGCCGCCCGGACCTGGACCTGATGCTGGGGATCGTCGAGCGGGCGGTCCAGGACACCTTGGAATCGTTGTAGCCGCCCCGGCTCCTCCCGAGTGACGGCCCATCCGGAAGTTGAGCCATGGCTGCCCCAGGGGGACAGAGCAGCCAGGCAACATTCTGACTCGACCGAAGGAGTTCATCCCATTTGCGGAGCGGTTGACACCCAAGAGATTCGCTTCGGGGCCGGCCAGTACCGCCACGGCCTACCTGCTTCGGACGTGAATCTCCGGCGCCGCCCCAAGCTGCTGCGCGAGCTGCGGCCGGACATATCGGCCTGCATGTGCGCTGAGCTGGCAACAACCGGGCGCCGCTACCGTGTGTTATTGATCAGCACCGAGACGTTGGTCGAACCCTGGTTGGCCACGGCCAGGTCCTGCGCCCCATCGCCGTTGAAGTCCCCCACGGCTGCGGAGCGAGGAAAGGATCCGACGCCGAAATGCACCGCCGCCTGAAACGTCCCGTCCCCATTGCCCCGCAGCACCGAGACGTTGTTCGAATTGACGTTGGCCACGGCCAGGTCCTGCGCCCCATCGCCGTTGAAGTCCCCCACGGCTGCGGAGTAAGGACGGCTGCCGCCGCCGAAGTTCACCGCCGCCTGAAACGTCCCGTCCCCATTGCCCCGCAGCACCGAGACGTTGTTCGCACCAAAGCCATTGTTGGCCACGGCCAGGTCCTGCGCCCCATCGCCGTTGAAGTCCCCCACGGCTACGGAGACAGGCTCGAGCCCGGCGCCGAAGTTCAGCGGCGCCTGAAACGTCCCGTCCCCATTGCCCAGCAGCACCGAAACGTTGTTGGAAAAGTAGTTGGCCACGGCCAGGTCCTGCGTCCCATCCCCGTTGAAGTCCCCCACGGCCACCGACCAAGGCTGGTTCCCGACGTCGAAGTTCACCGCCGCCTGAAACGTCCCCTCCCCATTGCCCCGCAGCACCGAGACGCGGTTCGAGCCCCAGTTGGCCACGGCCAGGTCCTGCGCCCCATCCCCGTTGAAGTCCCCCACGGCTACGGAGCGAGGCTGGTTCCCGGCACCGAAGTTCACCGCCGCCTCAAACGTCCCG
>Ga0247727_10007947_pt1 | contig 19905 bp, 22 predicted proteins | sample WisWelCaveWW1625_FD_202498 | JGI IMG/M metagenome (GOLD analysis project Ga0247727, IMG submission 202498) | Biofilm microbial communities from Wishing Well Cave, Virginia, United States - WW16-25 | ecosystem: Environmental > Aquatic > Deep subsurface > Groundwater > Cave microbial mat | place... | reverse complement strand
CAACTTCGGCAAATAAGAATGACAGTCGTCATTCATATCTGGAAGATGAGAGGATGGAATAACTATTTATTGCCTCTTCTTGTACTTTCAGAAGAGGTAATTTTTTACCCAGTTCCCTCTCCCAATGGGAGAGGGTTAGGGTGAGGGAAATCTCTTCTGACGGGCGGGTAATCAGATCACTGTAAACATGTCACTCTGAGTGGCGCCTCGCGCCACTCAGAGTGACATGAAACAGGATGAAATCAAAAGGAGAGTCTTATGCTCAGGACCGATCGCAAATTTGGATTTACCACGCGTCAACTGCACGTTGGCTACGATCCCGAACCGACAACGGGCAGCCGCGCGGTGCCGATCTACCAGACCAGCGCGTATGACTTGCAAAGCACGGAGCGCGCCTCGCGTCTGTTTGCGTTGCAGGAGGCGGGCAACATTTACACGCGCATCGGCAACCCGACCACGAGCGTATTCGAAAAACGAATCGCGGACCTCGAAGGCGGCGTCGGCGCGCTGGAGACGAGTTCGGGGCAAGCCGCGCAGATGACCGCCGTCTTCACGATCTGCGAAGCGGGCGATCACATCGTTTCTTCTTCGACGTTGTTCGGCGGGACGGTCAGCCAGTTCAAGTATACGTTCCCGCGTTTGGGAATCAACGTCACGTTCGTTGATCCATCCGACCCCGAAAATTTTCGGCGCGCGATCCAGCCCAATACAAAACTGATCTATGGCGAGATCATCAGCAACCCGCGCGTCAACATCTTTCCGTTGGAAGAGGCGGCGAAGATCGCGGATGAGTTTCGCATCCCATTGCTGATTGACAACACCTTTGCCACGCCATATCTCTGCCGTCCGTTTGAATGGGGCGCGCACATCGTCACACACTCCACGACCAAATTCATCGGCGGGCATGGAACATCCATGGGCGGCGTGATCGTGGACAGCGGCAAATTCGATTGGGGGAAAAGCGAACGACATAAAAACTTCAACGCGCCCGATCCCGCTTATCACGATGTCGTCTACTCGGAGGATTTTGGCGCGCTGGCGTTTATCTCGAAAGCGCGCGCCGGGATTCTGCGGGATTTGGGAACCTGTCAGTCGCCGTTCAATTCGTGGCTGTTCATTCAGGGACTTGAGACTCTATCATTGCGAATGGAGCGTCACGTCAAGAACGCGCAAGCCGTTGCAGAATATTTGGAGGATCATCCCAAAGTCAGTTGGGTCATCTATGCGGGCTTGGAGAGTCATCCTGATCATGCGCGCGCAAAGAAACTTTTGCCGAAGGGACCCAGCGCGGTGCTGGGCTTCGGCGCCAAAGGCGGACGCGAGGCGGGCGCGCGTTTCATTGACAACCTCAAATTGTTCAGCCACGTCGCCAACCTCGGCGACGCGAAGTCGCTTGCGATTCATCCCGCCAGCACAACGCACTCCCAACTCACCGAAGAAGAACAACGCGCCGCAGGCGTCAGCCCCGATTTTATTCGCCTGAGCATCGGTCTCGAGGATATCGAAGATATTCTCTGGGATCTGGATCAGGCGCTCGGCGCGTAGCGCCGTATACAAGTACACACGTAAACACGTACACACGTAAACATCTCTCACCTGTTTACTTGTCTACCTGTTTCCCTGTTTACCTGGAGCCCCCATGCCCGTAAAAATTCCCACCACCCTCCCCGCCCGCGCGACACTCGAACGTGAAAACATTTTCATCATGGACGAAGAGCGCGCCAACCATCAGGATATCCGCCCTCTGCGCGTTGCGATTCTGAATCTCATGCCGACAAAGATCTCGACCGAGACGCAACTCCTGCGCTTGCTTTCCAACTCCGCGCTACAAGTGGAGGTCACACTACTCCACACCGCCACACACGAGTCAAAGAATACTGATGCGGAACATCTGCTCAATCACTACCTCACCTTCGACGATGTCCGCAGCGAAAAATTCGACGGCCTCATCATCACGGGCGCGCCTGTGGAGCAGATGCCGTTTGAAGAGGTCGAATATTGGGATGAACTGACCGACATCATGGATTGGGCTGAGACGAACGTTGAATCCACGTTTTACATCTGCTGGGGCGCGCAGGCGGGACTTTATCATCGCTACGGGATTCCGAAATACGACCTGCCCCACAAGATGTTCGGCGTTTATGAGCACCGCGTCCTTTCCCCGACCGAAAACCTGCTGCGCGGCTTCGACGACATTTTCCTCGCCCCGCACTCCCGTCACACCGAGATCCGCCGCGCGGACATCGAGAAGATTCCCGATCTACAAACCCTTGCCGAGTCCGATGACGCAGGCGTATATATCCTCGGCACAAAAAACGGGCGTCATCTCTTCATTACGGGACACTCGGAATACGATCCGCTGACGCTCAAAGGCGAATATGATCGCGATGTGAACAAGGGATTGCCTATTCATGTTCCCAGGAACTATTACCCCAACGATGATCCAAGTCAGCCTCCCACCGTCCGCTGGCGCGGGCATGCGAATTTGTTGTATTCGAATTGGCTGAATTACTACGTCTATCAGGTGACGCCGTATGATGTGAATCAAATACCTTGACCATGGACAGTGAACGACTGACCATAGTCTGCAATTCATGGTCTATGGTCTGCGGTCGGCAGTTACAGTTGCCCCGACGCGCCCCATTGGCGAAGCGTCTCCCGATAGACCGGATCGTCATAGCGGCTGGACAAAAACGCCGGGGCATAAACGGGCAATGCCGCGCCCGTGATGTGTTTCGCCAGCAAATCCGACGCGCCGCACGCCGACATCATCCCGAAGCCGCCCAACCCGCCGATGATATACGCGCCTTCCACGGGCAACGGTCCGATCAACGGGCGGTTCTCCGGCGTGCGCGCGTAATAGCCCCCATCCACAAACGGTTTGGGGATCTGGTTGAAATACGCGGCGAGACCCGGCAAAACGTTTGCCATGCCGCGCAAGGCGACCTCAGGCAATTGCAAATCGAGCGGGACGGGAAAGCGCGGCTCGACCGACTCCAAATTGTGATACGCCCACTGCAACAGAATCATATCGCCCTCGCCTTCCGGGCGGCCATGCAAGCCCGAGGGAAGTTCATCCAACAGCCAGCGCGTCTCGTCCGATTCTGCCAGCATCTCCCGTTCGTCATCCGACCAGGGCAATGTCAGCGGATCGTTCCAGATCAGCAAGCCCATGTCACGCGGGACGACGCGCTTGGGGTCGTTCAACACGACTTTGAGATGCGCCTCACACTCGACCGGGATCGCGACCCCGATCATCCTGCCCGCCTCCTTCTGCAACGGTCCCGCGGCAATCACAAACTTTTGGGTCTGGATATTTTGCGTCTCCCCATTGATGCTGACGCGCACCGATTTGATTTTATTCCCTGCAACTTCAACGCCTTCCACCCGGCCCTTGACATGTTGAACGCCATGGGCAAGCGCCTGCTCGAGCATGTACATGCCGAACTGTTGCGCGGCAAACCAGCCGCAGCGCCGCGCGTGGAGCAGGGCGACTGTGCGTTCGGTCAGGTACGGGAAACGTTTGCGGATCAACGCCTGGTCGAGGAACAGATCCGCTCCATCGGACGCGTCGGCGAGATCATGCGCGGTCGCAGGAACATATTCGGGGTCGGATGAAGCGTTTCGATGAATCCGCAAGGGACCCGCGCCCAGCCGCGAGATTTCCTCGGCGGTTGCAATCATCGTTGCGACGCGGTCCGGATCCGCCGTTGCAAAGAGATAGCCGTGACGATGCATCGGCAACCTGCCGGGCGCTTCACGGTGCAACTCCTCCATGATGTCAATGCTTTGATTCATCAGCCGCACCATCGCGTCGCCGGGACCGGGCCACCAGTTGCGATAACACTCGGTGGATTTGTCGCTCGTCATTGTGAGCGGCGGCAACGGGTCAACGATGACGATGTCTTTCAGCCCGTACCTCGCCGCGAGTTGATACGCGGTCGTCACGCCCGCGATCCCCGCGCCGCAGATCACTACATTAGCGTTCATACAGTCGCCTCATGGTACTGGATTATATCGGCAATACGAATCAACAACTTACCCGCGCGCCAAGCCGGAGTTTGGTCTGGTTGAAGTCGATCATGTTGATTCTCCGTGGGCGGATTATAAACGGCAACGGCTTGGGCGCTGTAAGTCTTGAAAACCTACCTCGCCCAAGCCGCGATCCACGACTTCGATCAACCGTCAAAGTTTTGCGGAGATATGTTATTTTTGATCGTATGCCTTTTGCAGGTCTGCGACGATAATCTTTTGCATCTTGAGCATCGCCTGCACGACTCTCTGCGCTTTGACGGGATCGGGGTCGCCCATCAACTCGCCCAACGCCTTCGGGATGATCTGCCACGACAACCCATATGTGTCTTTGAGCCAGCCGCACATGCTCTCTTCGCCGCCGTCGGCTGTCAATTTCGTCCACAATTCATCCACTTCGGCTTGATCCTCACAGTTGACGAGGAACGAAATGGATTCGTTGAATTTGAACTGGGGCCCGGCGTTCAATCCGATGAATTCCTGCCCTTCGAGTTCAAAATTCACGGACTGGGCAATTCCATTCGGGCCGGGCGTAACGCTGAGGACTTTCGAGTTCTTGAAGATGGAGACGTAAAAATTCATCGCCTCCTCGGCTTGCGTGTCGAACCATAGGAACGGGGTAATCTTTTTCATTTTGTTTCTCCTTATTCTTTGTCATTGCGAGAGGAGCGAAGCAATCTCCCCGTCAAAGGTAGAGATTGCTTCGACTGCTCCGCAGTCTCGCAATGACATTATATGATGTCTATTTTCTCTTGCCGTATGTTGTTCCAGTATTTTTCAGATTATCAGCGACCCGGTATTTGACAACCTGTGCGATCAACTTCAACGGCAGCGGTTTATCCAGCGGGAATTTCAACGTGCCTTTTCCATCGGCATATTTCGCTGCCTGCTTATTGAAGGCTTCACTGCCGGAGGGGATCGGATAGATTGAGATGTGATTCTTCCAGCCCGCGAAGCCAATCAGGTTTTTGCCGTTCAACTCGAATGCGCCGATCTGATAACTGATTTTTTCGCGCGCCTCGGGCGCGGCGGTGTGGATGGCGGCGCGCACTTGCTCCAATCTTTTCTGAGTCTCTTCGGGGAAGGTTGTGATGTATTCATCAATGGAAGTGAAAGTGGTTTTGCCTGTCATGCGCCTTGCTCCTTCTTCATCTTCAAGTAATGCTCACGTTGTTTCTTGTCAAAGTGTTCGGTGGCGTAACGCAACGTCACGCGCGGCATGGTTGCGGCATGTTGATCTAAAAAGCGCAGCAATTGTTGACGATCCTTGTCGCCCGCGAAACGCAGCGCCCAACCCGTCGCTTTATGGATTAAGTCCTCGTCGTCTTTCAACAACACCTCTGCAATCTTGAACGCGTCGTCCACGTCGCCCTTCCCGATGAAATACAGCGTACTCACAATCGCCGTACGACGCTCCGCCATTTTTTTGGAACGCGCCAGTTTATACAAAACCTTGCGCGGCTTATCCATCAAGTAACTGCCAACCACGTAGGGAGCGGAACGATCCACCAAATCCCAGGTGTTGATTCGGTCGTGGCGCCGGATATAGAGATCGAACAGTTCCTTGCGGCGCGACTCAGGCGTTTTTTTGGAACGAGCCTGAAAGTCCATGACGCTGACCGCGCCGACCCGCATTTCATGGATCGGGCTTTCGAGCATCTTCTCGACTTCATCCAGAGGCATATCCATAGACTCTTTTGCCAGCGCGAAGACCTGTCCCATGCGGACGCCCAGAATCGCATCATCATCCGACGCTAGATGGCTGTGAGATTTAGCTACAGTGGGGGAACGAAGTCCCTTTAGTTTTTTGAGAAATTCATCCGCGTTCATCTGTTATTGCGCCTTGTTCTACCGGACAGGCTCGTAACGCTGAAACACGACGCCCGTTGGAAGCGACTGTGATGAGAGGAGTTTCAGGTTGACGCGCTTCCCATCTGGAAACAATCGCTTACCACTGCCCAGCACGAGGGGATAGACATGCAGACTGTATTCATCCACCAGATCGTTTTCGATCAAGGTGTGGACCAGCACACTGCTGCCATCAAGGACAATATTCTGACCAGGTTGTTCCTTCAACTTGCGAACTTCCTCGACCACATTCTCGCTGATGATGGTTGAATTTCGCCAGAGTGACGTTGATTTCAAGGTAGTGGATACAACATACTTTTTCTTGCTTTTCATCACATCACCGAATGGGTCGCCCTCTGGCATGGGGTCGAACGCAGCGCCATGACCCTGCCATGTTTTCCGTCCCAGCAACAGCGTATCGGCTTCTGTCATTGCCTGAAAGAAGTGAGCGCCGATATCATCGTGCCAATACGGATGAGTCCAGCCGCCGTGCACAAAGCCGCCCTCGGTATCTTCGTCTGCCGCGCCCGGCGCCTGAATCACGCCATCCAGCGTGATGAATTCCGCAACGATAAGTTTTCTCATGTTTGCTCCTGTTTGATGGTGTAATGAATTTCATTATTATATGCCAGGAAGAATTCTTCCACAGCCGTCGCAGTGGCGTTTGGCGCCATCTGAACCGCGCCGTGATCCTGACCTTCGAGCGCGCGGTACTGCGTATGAGGCAGCAGGCCGTTGAGCGCTTTCGCGCCGTTATGAAAGAACGCCTCGCTCTTACTGCCGACCACGACCAGAGTCGGCGCCTGAGTTGCGGCCCATCGTCCGGCGGGCAGGGGCTTGCCGGACTGCGTTCCCGCCATGACCGCAAAGTCGTAGCGTAACGTGTGCGCCATGCCGGCTGCTTTCGACCAGCCGGGCATCAAGAGCCGCATCATGGTCACAAATATGACGGGAATGCCCATGCCTTTGGTGAAGAAGAGTCTCACCGCGTCGCTTCGGCGGTTCGCCGCCACCAGCCCGTCAATCTGCCCGACCAAATCATCCGGCATCGGCGGGCGGCTGTCGTCAACGATGAACGGCGGCTCATACAGAAAGAGACCATTGACCTTCGTACCGAGTCGGCTCCCCGCCTCCAGAGCCAGAACCGCGCCGGATGAACTGCCGAAAAGGAAAGCGGATCCGCCCGCCGCGTCAATCAGCGCTTCGATATCTTCGACCTCGCGCTCGACCGCGTAGGGCGGCGTGTCGGCGCTATTGCCGCGTCCGCGGCGATCATAATTGACGACGGTGAATTTGCGCGCCAGGAATTTTGCCAGTTTTGCCGCGTCCGTGTGATCTGACAGCGCCGTGCCAACGAGGAGAATTGCCGGTCCCGAACCCAATTGTTCAAACGCGATGGTCGTGCCATCTTTGGAAGTGACGGTTCTCATGTGAGTTCTCCTTCGCCGAGATTACTTCCTACTTTAAGACGCGAAACCTCAAATGAGTTGCCTCAGCAGTGTTGATCGCCTCAATCGTTTCGAGCTGTGGATATGCTCATTATCAAGCTGCTCAAACAGCCGCGTGCCGCTACCGAACAATACAGGTACAAGGTGAATTGAGATATCGTCCACCAGGCCAGCCCGGATGTACTGTTGCGCGATGTCCGGACCGCCCATGATGTTGACAGCCTTATCGCCAGCGACTTCTTTGGCCCGCTTAAGGGCAGACTCAATCCCATCAACGAAGGTGTACACTCCTCCTTCCGGCGTATCCTTCGGCACACTGTGTGAAACAACGAACAGTGGTGTCCGGGCGGGACCAGTTGGACCATCCGCTCCCCACCAGGCAATGGAGGCGTCGTAGGTTCGCCGGCCGGCGATGACTGCTCCAGTAGCGTTCAAACCTCGTTCAAGGACCTCGCGGTTGCGTTGGTCCTCGCCACCAAACGCCCACTCGTGCAGCCGTTGACCGCCCACGCCCATCGGCTCTTCGGGGCTAATATTGGAAGCGGTTACGAATCCATCCAGGGACATGCTAATATCGAAAGTAACTTTTCCCATGGGCTTTCTCCTGGTCTACATTTTCGCGAGCAGTTCATCGAGACGCTCATAGCCCTCGTTGACGCCGCGCTCCATTCCAGATTGGACCATGCCGTCACGATCAGAAACAGACTGATAGACGGATTGAATCGTGGCTCTTGTGCGGTTGCCCGGCAGTTCCTCCAGCCGCATCGTGTCGAGAACGACGTGTCCTCGTTCGGGGAGTCCTTCAAACTCAAAGGTTTGGATCATCAACTCTTCGGACATCTCATGAAACACGCCATGGAACCCAAATTCATTGCCGTCCTTATCCGTCTGGATAAAACGATACCTGCCGCCGCTGATAGGCTCAAAGGTGTCCAGTTTCATTTCATACCCGCGCGGACCCAGCCATTGGACGAAAAGATTCGGATCCGTGTGCGCCTTATAAACCAACGCGCGCGGCGCGTCGAATTCCCGTGTGATGAAGAGTTCCTGTTTACCGGGCTCGGCGTCAATGGTTGTTTTATTTTTTGACATTGCGTTTGCCCTTTCCTTTGACTCTAGTCGAGACTGCCTCATACCCGCCGCCGCCCGGATACACCCAGCCGCCGGTCAGGGTATTGCCATCTTCGCTGAACCGACCCTTGTAATACGCGGGGGAGCCTCTTTCCCCGCCCCAGATCGTGAGCGTGTCGCCTTCGATTTCGTAGACGTAATCGATGGTCATGCCGTCCAGGTAACTATAGAAGCGCGACTTTATATCCGCGCTCGGCTCGCCTCCAAACGCAAATTCATGCCCGATGATCTCAACGCCTTTGATTTTATTTTCACCATGCGTGAAATCAACGTGTTGCATCAGGAAGAAGCCGCCCTCCGCCCACTCGTAGGTGATTTCTCCATCCAATTCCCCGGATTGTTTCCACGTGCCGATCAATCTGTCCAAACTTTTGAGGTCGGGGTTGGGTTTGACTTGTTGGGTGTAGATAGTGTCAGTCATCGTTTTTCTCCTTTCATGTTCATGCGATAATTTGTCGTCATTTTACGAGGGATTCGGCCGCGCGTCCTGCCACAGTCATTGCCCAGGCATTATACGCAACCACGAGGAATCTGTTGGCCCAGCCCACGAATGCGATTACCCCTGCGGGCAATGTTGTTACAACCGCTCCTTCAGCAGGCATTTCAGCGCCAGACTGAGTAAATGTGACGATCATAACAATAAATGCAGCCGCCATCAGCAGGACACTGATCCAGGTCAGGTTGGCTGTCCAGAGGAGCGCTTTCCTTGACCCCGCCCACGGTTGGGTACTGACCAGACTCACACTGATCAACATGGCGGCAATCGGAAAGGTGGGAATCCCAATCAGCGCCGCCAAACCGTGAAGAGGATGGTTGATGTCGAACAAGCCGCCCATCGCCTCACCGACGCCCGCAACGACGAGTAAAACCAAACCGATTTTGCCGCCGGTCGTTTTTACCTGCGGCCAGATCGCGTATGCCAATGCCCAGGCGCTGACCGCCCATGTTGCAAACATCAGCGATAACACCCAACTATATCCTCCGTTTGCGTATTCACTGACCATCCGCCACGAGGGATCAAATTCCGGGCTGAGGATATGCAGCGCGCCAAGCAAAACAAGCGACGCGGCGGCTGCCCCAAATGACAGACGCGCGGCGACTTGCGAACCTGCCATAACAGACGTGGTTGATATCTTATCTTTTGAAATTACTTCATTCATGTTATTTCTCCTTTTTCTGCATTTCCTGCAAAACCTGGTCGAGACGATCAAATCGCTCGTTCCAGAACTGCTCGAAGGGCGTGACCCAATCAAAGATGGGCTTGAGACGTTCGGCATTGACCCGGTACAGTCTCTGACGCCCGACCCGCCTCTCGCTCACCAACCCGACCTGCTTCAACACCTTGAGGTGTTTCGACACTGTTGGCTGGTTCCACCCGAGCAACGCGACGATCTCGTTGACCGACAATTCGTTCACGCCCAGCGCCTGGATGAGTTGTCGGCGCTTGGGTTCAGCGACGGCGTTGAAAGGGTCATGCGTTGTCGGTGTTCGCGCCATGACCTTATTATATTCCCATATAGGAATATGTCAATGCTTTATTTTAGAATGTGTGTTCTAATTTGTCAAGAGGGATTTTATTTTTGGTATACTGCCTTTCAATACCCGCCAAGGAGCCGCGATGAAATTATCCGATTTCAAAGTCCTGACCTTCGACTGCTACGGCACATTGATTGACTGGGAAAGCGGCATGGTCGCCGCGCTCACCCCTCTCACAGACCGGCTTCAACGCCCCATCACGCGCAACGAAATTCTGGAGGCGCACGCGCGGCATGAGTCGAGTCAACAACGTCAAACTCCATACAAAAGATATCGGGAGTTATTGGCGGTTGTGTATCGCCGACTCGCCGAAGAATGGAATATCAGCGTAAGTTGGGATGAATGTATTCGCTATGGCGAATCCATCAAAGATTGGAATCCCTTCCCCGACTCACAGGAAGCATTGCAATACCTCAAAGGACATTACAAGCTTGTGATTCTCTCCAACGTGGACAATGAGAGTTTCGCCGCCAGCAACAAAAAACTTGGCGTGGATTTCGACGCCGTCTACACCGCCGAGGACATCGGAAGCTATAAACCTGCGGATGCCAACTTCGAGTATATGCTTGCCATGTTGAAGAGTCGCGGCTTTGAAAAAGCGGACATCCTGCACACCGCCGAGAGCATGTTCCATGACCACGCGCCCGCCAACCGTCACGGGCTACGCTCCTGCTGGATTTATCGCCGCCACGAACAACAGGGCTTCGGCGCCACCGTGCCGCCCGCCGACATGCCCCGTTATGATTTTCGCTTCAACAGCATGGCGGACATGGCGGGGGCGCATTGGCTGGAGGTTGGGAAGTAGCAACATCTTGAGTCTTTTTCTTATCGGAAATCGTAAAGTTAGCATTAATTCTTCGGCATATAAACTACATAATCTTCCTTGAACGATTTCTCAAATAAAGCCATCTGTTTTTCTAGTGGAATCTCCACCTGCGGCAAGGGATCGTAGTTGAGAACAATCGCTTCAAGCATGGGATTTCGATTCTTTTCGCTCGCGCCCACATGATAAAAATGCTGGCGGGTTAAAATGGTGAAGCGAGAAGCGTATTTATCAAGAGCGGGATTCGCGCGATATTGATTACTGTGCCAGGTGGAAAGAATAAACTTTGCTGGCGCAGCGTTGAGCGAATCGTAAAGTTCTTGCTCGTTCTGCTCCGACCATGAGTTGAAATAATCCACATGCCTGCCAATGTAAGGAGGGTCGCAATAGATAAAATCACTTTGCGAAGCGGAGGAAATTGTTTTTCGGAAGTCATCGCAAATAAATTGCCAGTCATATTGACTTACAGCATCGGCTACATACTTGATTTGATTTGCAATCTTGGTGATATAGGCTTTGGCAAAACGCTCAGGCTTATGCCCAAACGGGACATTAAACTGGCCCTTTTTGTTGAAGCGCATAATGCCATTGAAACAAGCCCGATTCAAAAAGAGCATATCCAAAGAGTCGCCATCTTTATTGAAACGCTCTCGGACTTCATAATAACGATCTTCGCCTTTGGCTTGCAGCAGCGCGCCTTCCTTTTCTAAGAACTCTTTGGCAATCCCCGCAGTAATCATCCCATACTTAATCGAATTGTAGAAATTGACGATGTGCGGGTTCACATCAGCGAAAATGGCGCGTTTTGGACGCGCATTGAATCCAACCACGCCTGAACCCATAAACGGTTCGATCCACGTTGCATTCTCTTCAAGAATGGCGTGGTCTTTAATCCACTCGACCAGTTTGGTCTTAATGCCCTGACATTTCAGCGGCGGGACTTTAACCGTCATTTCTGTACCGCCTATTTTTGCGGGCTGGTTTATTGACTTTAGGATTCGCAAGTTTGGGGTTCTTGCCGCGATATGCCAAATAGTCCTTCAATGTTGTGATTTTCTTTACCTTACCATCAGGTCTGGTTATTTGGACTTTTCCATAATTTATCCAATACTCATCAAACCATCTTTCGCCAAGATTTTTGAAAACGCCATTCCCCGCCAAAATGTCGTTGATTTTCGTAATACTTCCAATGTTTGCCGTATTGGAACTCCCTTGATAATCGCTCGCGATTTCCCATTTTTCGTGAACAAAGAACTCAAAATCCCTAATGACCGAAGTAATGGATTTGAGTTCATCCAGGCGATACATTCTGGTCTCATCGCCTTTCTCAGCGCCGGCGCGCGAGTAAATAACGCCGAGGCAAAAATGCCCCAGGTATTCGCTGTAAGGAAATTGGATATTCTTATTACTCTTACGATTGACAAAGTATTGACCGTGCGAACCAAGAGTAAAACCATTACAAAATTCGGGATTGTCAGGCAGGCGATAGGTGGTTTTCAAATCCACGGCAAACTTCATACCTTCATCGTCGGCATTTACAAAAGATAAATCTGGATAATAGTTTTGTTGTTCAGCAAGCACAATCCGATAGTGGTTTTGATTCGCAAACTCAAGCAATTTTGGGAAAAGATGGATTTCAAGAATTTTGGAGACGATTTTTGTGTCTGCTGAAATTGTATAAATGTTGCGGAATACATCAATGAAACCTTTGATTGTCCATTGCTGATCAGATGTGGAAATATGATCTGTGAAGGTATCAACGAATTCAGATAGAGCTCGCTTGAACTCCAGTTTTAGTTGTTCCCGCATCGACTTTGGCATTTTATTCTCCGTGATGAGATTATACAACACAGAAGGACTTATAACCGCGTCAACAATATGCTTACCCTGAATTCACCCACACCGTCATCTGAGACTCGCCCCGATTCGCCCACAGGAAATGCGGGATAAATTTCAACGGCTTGCCATCCATCGTCTTGCCATGGATAACGACACATCCGCCCAACAAATCGGAGATGAATTCATCGCGCAAAGATGAAGGGTTAAGTTGTGCGGTGAAAATATCTACATCAGGGTTATCCACGCTTTCGAGGCAATAGACCAGCGGTCCGCGTGTGATGGCGACTTTACCTGCGTGTCCCTTGACCTTTGGATGTGCGCGGCGCAATCGGATGGACACATCAAAGTTATATTCCAAAGTTTCGGTGTCGGCAGGCCAAACGCGGGAGATGGATTCATACTCAGCAATACGCGGATCATAGCCTGAGGCAGTTACTTCTTTTGAAGAAGCCACATTCCATGATGGTTTACGTAAATGGACTGTGAATTCCTTTTGCGATTCGGGCTTCACGTGGACTTTCACTTTCCCACCCCACGGCAACTCGGATTCAATCTTTATCTTCACATCATTGACGGTCGTTTCACTGCTGATGTATTGGTGAATCCAAATATCATTTTCATCGTGTGAGTAGATATATTTCCCCAAATCAGCAAAAGTGCGCGAGAGATTGGACGGGCAACATGGACAGGCATACCATCCTTTACGCGTCACGCCGCCATGCACAGCCAGCGGATTGTTGTAGAGATAGGTATCTCCATTTTGTCCCATGCCGACGTTGGTCGCGTTGTAGAGTTGCCATTCGAATAAGTCGCTGTAACGGGCATTCTGTGTGAGGAGCGCCATCTCCCAATTCCAGAAGAGACTCGCCAACGAGGCGCACGTTTCAGCATAGGCGTATTCCGGGTCGAGTTCGTAGTCAGCGCCGAAGCCTTCCAAACCGGGGACCGCGCCGAGTCCGCCGGTGATGTACATGCGGCGCGTGACCATCCGCTCCCAGGCTTGTTCGAGTGTGGGAAGTAGGTCGGATTGTCCCAGAGGGATGCTTCGCGACCAATCCGACTTACTTCGACACAGCATTGCAATCGCGGTTTCGAGATAACCGAATCGGACTGAATGACCTACAGGAATTGTTTGTTTGCGAATGGGTTTGTGTTGCTGGGCATAGAAGCCACTGAGGGCATTGAGATACCAGCGCGGTCGGCTGAAACGCGGCTTCTTGGTATAGTTATCTCCGGGTAAACGAAAAGACTGATGTTCGGGATGTTCTGCAATATAGGATTTTCGCAATTCATTCACATATTCTTTGCGTTTGTTGTAACTATTGAATTGACGCAACAGATGCAAAGGGAAAAATGGAATCCGCCCGCGGCGTTCGACGAATTGACGCGCAAGTTCGAGATAGTTTTCGTTTTTCGTCACGCGGTACAAACGGATGAGCGCGATTTCGATTTCTTCGTGTCCGCAGGTTTTATCGTTGGAGGCGTTGAGAAAGTCGCGCACGAGCAAGTCCGCGGCTTTGACGCACAAGTCGAGCAGGTCGCGGCGACCGGTGGCTTCGTAATGCGAGACGCCCGCTTCGATGAGATGCCCGTGACAGTAGAGTTCATGCTCCACCTGTAGATTCACCCAGCGCTGATTCGGGAAATGGATTTGATTGTAGGTGAAGATGTAACCGTCGTCGGATTGAGTCCGCGCTATCAGCGAGATAAAGGCATCGGTAACAGAAGCAAGTTTGGGGTCGGGGTGAAGCGCAAGAATCCGCGACGCCGCGTCCAGCCATTTGTAGGCGTCCGAGTCGGCGAAGAAAAAGCCTTCGCGGAATCCATCCTTTGCCCCCGCCGCGATGCGGAAGTTATCAATGCAGAGCGTGTCTTCAAGTTGTTTCCATTGATGGAAGATGGCTTTGTGCGCGTTGACATCGAGCCGCGGCGACCAGAACGAATCGACGATGTTGACCTGACGCGCGGAGAGTTCGCGCATCGTTATTCTCCCGTGACGCGCTTCAAGAATTGCAGGCAGTCGTCCAAAATCAGTTGCAGCGCGGCGGTTTCATCCTGCGCGCGGAAGTTGGAATAATCGCCGCTGAGTTGGGTAGAAAAATCCACGAAGATCAATTCGTCCGAGGGCGGGTCGGCGGGCTGGTGAGTTTTGCTGTCCTGGGGAAACGTGGATTGAATGCGATAAAACTCGCTGCGCCAGACGCGCGCGCGAAACGTATTGGGGCGCGTCGGGGCGCTGAACAGTTCGATCCGCAGATGAAAACCGTCGGTCCCCAGCGCGACGTCAAACTCAATCGCCCTGCTCAATTCATAGATTTCGCTTTTGACGGCGGAGTGAGAGATGTTCATTTCAGCCTTTCCTTTAGTTCTTGAAGCGCGGATACGAGCCGAGCACGCGCAGCGTCAACGCGTATTCGCCGAGATGTTCGAGGGCGCGTTTGGTTATCTCTTCATGCGCCGCGCCGATGAAGTCAACGTAAAACAAATATTCCCACGGTTGGCCCTGCAAAGGGCGCGACTCGATTTTGGTCAGGTCAATATCGCGCAGGGCAAACACGCTCAACGCTTTGAACAATGAGCCGGGTTGATTCTTCAACGTGAAGACGATGGATGTCTTCGCCTCGTTCGCCGGGATGAGCGCTTCGTGTTGAACGGCAAGGAAGCGCGTATAGTTTTCCGCGTTGTCTTCAATGCCTTCTTCGAGAATTTGCATCGCGTACAATTCCGCCGCGCGTCTCGACGCAATCGCCGCCGTATCGCGCGCCCCCGACTCTTTGAGCATCTTCACACTGCCCGCCGTGTCGTAGACCTGTTCCGCCTTGATTCCATGACTCCGCAAATAGCCCGCGCATTGTCCCAACGCCTGTGGATGACTAATCGCTTTTTTGATGTCCTCCTTTTTCACATCCGGCAATGCAATCAAACAATGCCGCACGCGCAACAAATATTCCCCGACGATATGCAATTGATTCCGCAACAACAAATCGTAATTTTGATGGATGCTACCCGCCAATGAATTTTCAATCGGAATCAAACCCGCGTCGCACTGCTTCGCGTTGACAGCCTCGAAGACCGCCTCGAATGATTCGCATGGAAGCGTTTCAACGTTTCCAAAATAATTGAACACGGCTTGTTCGCTATACGCGCCGGGTTCACCCTGGAATGCGACTCGCATTATGTCTCCTCAATTTCAAAGGTAATTTGTTGGTCGAGTAAGCGGCGGGATTTATTGAGTCTTTGCAAGATGACTCGCCTCCGCCGCTATATCGAGACCAACGATGTTCAAGAGGGCATTTGTAACAATAACTGCTTTGCTTACTGGTGGTCTCGATATGTCCCGCGAAGAGCGTGCGGGACAACTCGACCACCAACTGATTACTGAACACTGATAACTGACTCACTGCTTTTCAGCCCACTCCACAATCTTCCTGAACCCCGCCTCCACATCTCCGTCCGACGCGGCAATTGACATGCGGACGAAGCCCTCGCCCTGACTCCCAAACGCCGAGCCGGGGACAAGCGCCACGCCAACCTCCTCTAAAATCTTTTCGCAGATTTCAACCGATATCATCTTCAGCGAACGGAAATCGAGGAAGAAATAGAACGCGCCTTGCGGCGGTGTGACAATGATTTTCTCGCATTCCAACTCATGCGACAGCCGCAACACCAACTCGCGGCGGCGCGCGTACGCGGCGCGCATGTTCGCGGTGACTTCCTGAATCGCGGGGTCGGTCAACGCGAATGCGGCGGCTTTTTGAATGAACGGCGCGACGCACGTAATGGAGTTTTGACTCGCTTTCAACGCGTTCTCGACTACGCGCGCGGGCGCGGCGAGGAAGCCCACGCGCCAGCCAGTCATGGCATAAGATTTGGAGAGACTGTTGACAAGTAGCGTTCTTTCTTTCGCGCCTTCAATTGCTCCCGCGCTGGTTGGTCTTTCGCCGTAGTATAAACTTCCATAGACCTCATCGCTGACAATCCATAAATCATTTGCTTTGGCAAAGTCTTGTAACTTCTGCAAATACTCGCGGGTGGGATATGCGCCGGTTGGGTTAGAGGGATAGTTCAACACAATAACGCGCGTGTTTGCAGTCAAAGCCTTTTCCCATGACTCGAATATGGGAATGAATCCGTTCTCAGCGGGGGCAGGCACACGCACCACGTTTCCACGCAACATCACCGCCATGTTCGCATGAGTCGCCCATGATGGGTCGGGAATCAACACATCGTCGCCGGGATTCAAAATGGATTGTAGCGCCAGATAGTAGGCATGGATGCCGCCATGCGTGACGAGGATTTCGGAAGCCAGGTCGTAGGTCACGCCTTCGTCGCGTAAAAGTTTCGCGGCGATTGCCTTGCGGAGTTCAACTGTCCCAACGGCGGGACCGTAATGAGTCAATCCGTTTTGCATGGCTTTGAGAGCGACCTCAATCACGGATGGATGCGTGTCGAAATCCGGGTCGCCCACCTGCAAACCGACGATGTTTCGCCCGTCCGCTTTGAGCGCGTTGATGCGGTCCGAGAGGGAGACAGTCGGCGATTGACGAATGAGATCGAATTGCTGGTTGAGATTCATGGATTTTCCTGATGACAAAATTTCTGCATTATAACCATATAATCATAGAGACTCGTTGGTCGAGCGGCGTCCTGAGTTTATCGAAGGGTAAGCGGCGGGGCGCAACATGTCTTGGAAAGACTATTTGCCTCCGCCGCTGTATCGAGACCAACGCTGTTCAAGAAGTAGTCTTCTAACAAGAGGCGCTTTACAGCGTGGTGGTCGGTATGCCCTTCGAGCTACTCGACCACCGAGTTATAAAAAGCCCTCGTTTTCGCGAGGGCTATCCGTTTTATCCAAGCGCTTTCCTGGCTTCTTCAACCACTTCCGCATAATTGGGTTCCTGGCCCAGTATCGGGATGTAATTGACGTAGGTCAGCCTGCCCTCACGGTCAACGATGAAGACCGCGCGGCGAAAATAGCGGCGTTCCTTGATCAGCGTTCCATACTTCAAACCGAAATCGGTTTCGATCACGTCGGAAACCAGCTTGACGCGTTGCACGCCTGCCGCGCTGCACCAGCGTTTTTGCGCGAACGGAAAATCCGTGCTGACGGTGTAGATAATAATATCGTCGCCGAGTTTCGAGGCTTCTTCATTGAAACGACGGGTCTCGATGTCGCACGTTTCGGTGTCAATCGAAGGCACCGCGCACAGGACGATCACCTTGCCTTTCGAATCCTGAATGGGATTCACGGGCGTCCAGCCGGGAATGACGCCGGTGAACTCAGGCGCCATATCCCCGACCTTTACGTCGTCGCCGAGAATGGTGGCGAACTTATCGCCGAGTTTGAAAAAATCATTGCGTTCGGTTGGCATTGTATTTCTCCTACAAGGTTGATGGCGGTATTAAACCACATTTGTGTTGATTCTGTACAAGAGTTGACCAACGCCGCGAAGAAAGAGGCAAGACGAAAGAAGTACCCGCGTCCTTCGTCTCCGTTCAGCGCGAACGAGAACATGACCCGGCTTTAGACGCTGGACATCAACGCGCGGCAACGCGAGCGCGGCTGAAATTGATAACGCCTCACTCGCGCCGGGACGACCGCCGTCTGGAACTCATGCAGTTCCGCCGTTTCAGCCTCCGCGCGCAAAACCGCCTCGCCTTCGATCAAAGTAATCGCATGGAAGGATTCGCCTTTGGTATCCAAATCAAGCGCGTTGGATTCGGCGGAAAGCGTTTCAAGCGTGAAATATTCGCATTGCGCGAGCGTACGCCGCGCGCCGTCTTCAAGCGCGGGCAATGGCGTGATGGGCGCCGTGAAATCCGCCCGCGTCACGCGAATTGATTTTTCAATATGCAACGGACGTTTCTCCGTCGCGGGACGTCCCCAATCGTAGACGCGATACGTCCAATCGGAGGTCTGTTGCACTTCGTAGATCAGCAAACCCGGTCCGAGCGCGTGTAACGTCCCGGCGCGCATGAAAATCGTATCGCCCTGTTTGACGTTCGCATACTGCAAATGCTCGACGACCGTCCCGTTGCGAATCGATTCAGCCAGCGCTTCGGGCGACGTATTTGGCTTAACCCCCGCGACCAACTTCGCGTCAGGCTGGGCGTCAAGGACGTGCCACGCCTCCGTTTTGCCAAAATGACCCGCGCCTTCCAGTTCAAGCGCCTGCTCATCGTTTGGATGCACCTGCAACGACAACCAGTTCGCGCAATCGAGCAATTTGATCAGCAACGGAAAACGCGTCCCCGTGCGCGATATGGCTTTCGCGCCCAACAAGTCTTCGCCAAATTGACGCGCGGCATCGCCCAATGTTTTACCGGCCAGCGAACCTGATTCAATCACGTCATCCTCCCACACCACCCATGCTTCGGCGGTTGGATAATGTCCGGGTCGCAAACGTTCGCCGCCCCAGACGTAATCGCGATAGGAGGGAGTCAGTTTTAGAAAAGAGTTGAGCGACATATCATTTACGGCGTCAGCACATCCTTCGCCCACTCGCGCTCCGCGTTATACCATTCGACAAGTTTCTCGACGCCGGCGCGCATCTCGTATTGCGGTTCCCAGCCGAGCAGTTCGCCCGCTTTGGTCACGTCGGCGTGATTGGTGAACATGTCCGCCGGGTTGGGCGGACCATATTGAACAAGCGCCTTTTTGCCGACCACCTCCTCGATCAATTTGATCAGGTTGTTGATCGTGATCACTTGATGCCCGCCGAGGTTGATGATTTCATAGCCCACCGCTTGGAGCGCGAGGATTGTGCCGCGCGCGATATCGTCAATGAACGTGAAGCCGCGCGATTGTTCGCCGTCGCCGTTGACGCGCACGGGCCGTCCCTCGCTGATCCATTGCACGAAACGGAACAATGCCAGATCGGGACGACCAGCCGGACCATACACAGTAAAGTAGCGGACGACGCTGACATCAATCCCGTACAAATGATGATACGCGTGACACATCGCCTCCGCGCCCTTTTTGCTTGCCGCGTAAGGCTGGAGCGGTTTACTGCTGGAGGCTGTTTCAGGAGTCGGGTAGGGAGGATCTTCGCCGTAAATGCTCGAGGTGGACGCGAAAACAAATTTCTTCGTCCCGGTCTGTTTGCACAACTCCAGCATGTTGAGCGTGCCGACCACGTTGCTTTGCACAAACACCCACGGATCCTCCACGCTGAAACGTACCCCGGCGCGCGCCGCGAGGTTGATCACGCCGTCGAACTTCTCACCTTTGAATCGTTCGATGGATGA
>Ga0247727_10007946_pt1 | contig 19907 bp, 13 predicted proteins | sample WisWelCaveWW1625_FD_202498 | JGI IMG/M metagenome (GOLD analysis project Ga0247727, IMG submission 202498) | Biofilm microbial communities from Wishing Well Cave, Virginia, United States - WW16-25 | ecosystem: Environmental > Aquatic > Deep subsurface > Groundwater > Cave microbial mat | place... | reverse complement strand
AGGTCCTAGCGGAGGTGTCGCGGGGACTGGGCGAAGCCATGCACGGGATCGAGATGTCGGCGATCCCCGAGCCCGAACGCCTGCAGGCGCGAGGCTGGTGACGGTGGGCGGTCCGCGCATCGGCGTGCTGGCGTTGCAGGGAGGCTTCCAGCCTCACCGCGACGCGCTCCTGCGCCTGGGCGCCGACGCTCGCGAAGTCCGGCGGGTGGCCGAGCTCGAGGCGCTCGACGGCCTGGTGATCCCGGGCGGCGAGAGCACGACGCTGCTCAACCTGATGGAGGACGAGGGGTGGTTCGACGGCCTGCGTGCGCTGCACGCGGCCGGCCGACCCATGCTCGGAACCTGCGCCGGCGCGATCCTCCTTGCACGCTGCGCGATCGGCCCGGCGCAGAAGAGCCTGGGCCTGCTCGACGCGACGATCGAGCGCAACGCCTACGGCCGCCAGGTCGACTCGTTCGAGACCGTGCTCGATTGCCCGGCGGCCGGCGGCGCCTTCCCCGCGGTGTTCATCCGCGCGCCGCGCTTCCTGCACCTGGGCCCGGATGTCGAGGTGCTGGCCAGGATCGGCGACGAGCCGGTCGTGGTGCGCCAGGACGGCGTGCTGCTCTTGACCTTCCATCCCGAGCTTTCCGGTGACGACCGCATCCATCGGCTCTTCCTGGACATGGTTGACGGCCGGCGCGCGCAAGACGCCGCCGCGCCCGGAGAAAGGAGCGTAGCGTGAAGATCTACGTCGACGGCTCGCTTTACTCCAAGGACGATGCGAAGATCTCGGTGTTCGATCATGGGTTCCTCTACGGCGACGGCGTGTTCGAAGGGATCCGCGTCTACGAGGGCAACGTCTTCCGCCTCGCGCAGCACCTCGACCGGCTCTACCGCTCCGCCAAGACCATCGCGCTGGAAATCCCGCTGGCCCAGGCCGAGATGACCCGGGCCGTCCTGGAAACGGTCGCGGCCAACGAGAAGCGCAATGCCTACATCCGCCTGGTGGTGTCGCGCGGCGCGGGGGACCTGGGCATCGACCCGGCCAACTGCTCGCGCGCCACGGTGGTGATCATCGTCGACTCGATCCGGCTGTTCCCGGCGGAGCTTTACGCCAAGGGCGTGGCCATCGTGACGGCGAGCATCCGCCGCGTGCCGATCCAGTCGTTGGACCCGCGCATCAAGTCGCTCAACTACCTGAACAACATCCTGGCCAAGATCGAGGCGCGGCGCGCCGGCGTGCTCGAGGCGGTGATGCTCAACCTCGACGGTCATGTCGCCGAGTGCACCGCGGACAACGTCTTCGTGGTGAGCGGCGGCCGGCTCTCGACGCCGAGCCTGATGGACGGGGCGCTGGGCGGCATCACCCGGCAGACCGTGCTCGAGCTGGCGGTCGAAGAGGGGATCGCGGCGAGCGAGGCGTCCCTGGGCATGCACGACCTCTACAACGCCGACGAGGTATTCCTCACCGGCACCGGCGCGGAGATCATGCCGGTGGTCTCGGTCGACGGCCGCCCCATCGCCGATGGCAAGCCCGGCCACACCACGCTTGCGCTCCACGAAGCCTTCGCCAAGGTCCGCGTCCGCGACGGCGCCAAGGTCCCCTACCCCGCCGCTCTCTTGGCCTAGCCGAGCGGGTGCGGGCGCCGCGAGCCTCGCGATTCGTCGCCCCGGTCTGTCCCTGACTACGGCACCGTCTCGACGTCGTGGTCGGAGGCGACGTCGGGGTAGGGCCGCGGTCGCTCGCCCAGGTGGGCCATCGCGGCCACGAACAGATGCGGAAAACCGATCGGGACGACGCGGCAGATGCGCAGAATGCGCGCGCGGAGGCGCGCGTCGACCGACGCGAGGGCATAGATTTCCCGCCAGACCTCGAGCTCACCCCGGTCCATCAACTGCGCGAGCACTTCGTCGCTCTCCAGATCCGCGTGACTCCGATTCCACAGCGCGCGGGAGCTGTCGATCGCGCTCACCGGTCGCCTCCGAGCAACGCGTCCGCCAGTATCGCGGCCCAAGCCCGCCCGCGCTCGGTCACGCGCTCCCAGTCGTTCCAGGGAGCGCGAAGGCCGCGATAGGTGGAAAGGTCGATGCGCGCCGCGTCGAGCGGACGTGCGTGGCCCAGTCGCTCGCTGACCTCGGCCAGCACGGACGCGCCGCTCGGCTGGCGGTAGATCTCGTCCATGGTCGCCATCGCCTCACGCGCGCCGGGTTCGCCCAGGCGCTCGAGCAGCACGACTGCGTCCAGGTAGTCCCGCGTCGTGTAGCGCGTCGCCAACAGCCACGCCTTGATCCGACACATCTCGGCCAGCGTCGGCACGCGCAGCCCGTCGATCGTTTCGGTCTGCAGCGGGCGCGTGCGCCGGAGCTGTTGGATACCCGTGAGAATCCCATCGAGCCGACCGAGGATGAGCACGGGCCGACGCACCCGGTCCGTCCGCCAACCCGCGGCGTTTTCGAGGTCGGCAAGGACATCGTCAAACCGGTCCTTCAGGTCCGTGAGCACGTGGTCGCCATCCAGGCTCTGACGGTGCCGCCCGTGCAGCGCCGCGGCGCTGCCTCCGACCATGACGGCTCCGGGCAGAAGCTGCTGCAGGTGCCGCTCGGCGGCCAGCAGGCGTTCCCAGTCGGGCACACCGGGGGACTCGCGATCCGACATCCCGGGGACTATAGCACCCGGGTCGCGCGCGATTGCGTGGGCTATGGCGTGATCTGCGACCAGCCGTAGCGCGAGCGGTTGCGGCCGAACAGACGCTGCTCCATGTCCTGCGCCAGCTGCCAGCGCTCGCGGGCCTCTCCGTGGCGCCCCATGCGCGCCAGCGCCATCGCGGCGTTGCCATAACCGATGGCCAGCTCGGCGTGCTCGGGCCCGATGGCGGCCTCGACCAGCGCATTGCCGCGCTCCCCGAACGTGTACGCCTCCTGGAAGCGGCCCTCGCCGAAGTGGACGAACGCCATGCCGCCCCAGGTCTCGAAGAACGACGGGTGGCACGCGCCGACGGCGGACTGGTGGGCCCGCTCGGCCATCTCGAACTGCTCGAGCGCCTCGTCGGGGCGCTGGCTGCGCGCCAGCGCGTATCCCAGCGCCTCGCGATCCTGCGCGACCTTGGGGTGATCGATGCCCAGGCTGGCGATGTGATCGCGAAGGACCCCCTCCAGCACGTTGGCTCCCTCGGCCGCGGCCCCCTGCAGAACGAGCGTCTCGCCCAGTAGCGCCCGCGCCGACACCGTCTTGGCATGCGCGGCACCCAAGACCTGCTCGTCCAGCGCCAGGGCGCGCCGGTAGGCGGCAAGCGCCGCTTCGTAGTCGCCCAGCATGTGCGCCATCTTGCCCGCCCACGCCGTCGCCGTGGCCAGACCCGCGTCGTCGCCGGCGGCCTTCCGCACCTCGGCCGCGCGTTCGAAGGAGACCCGCGCGTAGGTGTAGTCCGAGCGCACGAATTCGACCTGCCCGCGCTCGATGAGCGCATCGCCTTCCAGGATGGGCGCGTGCGCGTCGGCGGCCAGGCGCCCGGCCTCGTCGGACAGCCCCCAGGCCGCCTCGAGATCGTAGAAGCTGCGGGCGATGCGCGCGCCGGCCAGGCGCTCGCGGGCCATCTCGAGCGTGCCGGCGTCGGCGTCCAGATCCATGACCCGCGCCTCGCGCGCCCCGGGCTCGACGCAGGAGCGCGTCACATCCTCGATCGCGGAGAGCGCGAACAGCGCCATGCCCATCGTGTCACACTCGGCGCCCTCGCGGCCGGCCCGCGCGGCCAGCGTGCTGCGCAGCGCGGCATCTGCCAAGACCATGTCGCGCACGCAGGCGCGATCCGAAAGCTGAGCGTCGCCGGCCGCGGTTTCTCCACTCCGCGACAGCGTCTCCAACCGGTCGACGAGCGAGCGGGTGCGCCCGCGCAGCGAAACGGCCACGTCGGCGGGCTGATCGGAGGAGAGCGAGAGAAGCTGGGCGGCCAGCGACTCCGCGCCGGTCCAGTCGCGCTGCCGAGCCACCGCCACGGAACCGCGGGCGCGTGGCGGCGACGCGAGGCCGGCGATCGCGGCCAGCTTCACGGGCCGCGCATCGCGCACGCCCGCCGGCTCGACCGCTTCGGTGGCCCACTCGAGCAGGCCCGGGGCGGACAGGCGAAAGCGGCCGTCGTCTTCGTCCTCGATCTCGGCGCCCAGCGACCGGCCCAAGGCGTAGGCCCGATCGGCGTCGGCTTCGATGGAAAGCGCGTCCGGGTCGACGTCGTGGCCGAGGGTCGCGCGTTCGCCGACGGCGGCCGTCCCCGCGATGCGCAGGATCTCGCCCTCGAGGACGTCGAGCACGCGGACCAGCTCGACGCCGGACAGATCGTCGCCGCGTACGAGGCGAACTTCCGCCTCGCGATCCACTCGCAGAGGAAGGACCGCGTCCTCGAAGACGCCATCGACCTCCAGGCGAAGCCCCGCTGCCCGCGCATCGCCGCTGAGCAGCACCAAGCCGTCTCCTTCCTCCTGGGATCCACAGGCCGCAAGAGTCATGACCAGCGCGATCGTCGCAATCTGCCTCATGAGGTACCTCCAGGCTGAGGAATAGCATACACCGTGCCGGAGGCTAGGCCGCGAAACTCCTCGCCGCGGCTTGGCGCGGAGGGGCGTTTTGCTACGTTCTGGAGAGCGACTCTACGAATCGCTTAGCGTGCGGCGCCCAGAACATCAGAGGCGCGCGGCGCCCATCGGAGAGGTCAGGCGCCTAGGATCACCGCCAGGCCGCAGAGCGCGATGGCACCGCCCGCCAACGCGTGCGACCACCGCGCGAGCCGCGCGAAGCGCAGGTGCACCAGGCCCAGCCGCACGATGGCGACGATGGCGAGCATCGCGACGATGGTCATCGCCGAGAACACGGCCGCCACCCACAGCGTAAGCGACCACTGGCCGCGACTCGCGGGCGCCACCAGCAAAGGGATCATCGGCTCGCAAGGCCCGAGCACGAAGACCACGAACAGCGTCCAGAACGCGACGCCCTGCGAGTCGTCGTCGTCGGGCGCGCCTTCGTGGGCATGCGGCCTTTCGCCCTGGGCGTGCAAGTGCACCGAACCATCGTGTGCGTGCAACTCCAGGCCGCGGCGCCGGCGCGCGCCCCGGCGCACCCCCCAGGCGGCGTAGGCGACGCCGAAGGCCAGCAGCAACCACGCCGCCAGCAGGCCGCGCGCGCCCTCCACGCCGGCCAGGCGCGTCGCCTGCCAGCCCAGCGCCGTGGCGAGCAGCCCGAGGCCGACCGACGAGAGCACATGGCCCAGACCGCACACCAGCGTGACCAGCAGTGTTCGCCAGAGCGTCCAGCGCCGCGCGCGCGACAGCATCACGAAGGGCAGCCAGTGGTCCGGGCCGACCAGCGCGTGCATCAGCGCGACCGACCCGGTCGTGAAGAGCAGGCTGACGGAGAAGGGCTCCACGGACGCCCTCTCCTATCATGACTCGCGCCCCGAGTCCGCTTGCCAGCGCCTGACGCTTGACCCGATACTCCCACGCGCGTGCCACCCTCGCTGGCGTTTCTCCTCAGGATCTCCGGTACCGGCGCCGCCTATTTCATCACCGGCCGGCTGGCGCTGCTCATGGCCATCCCTCCGGGCTACGCGACCGCGGTCTGGCCCGCGGCCGGCCTCGCATTGGTCTGCGTCCTGGCCTTCGGCTACCGCGTCTGGCCCGGCGTCCTCATCGGCTCCTTCTTCGTGAACGTCGGCACCGCCTTCGACGGCAGCAGCCTGGGGGCGGCGCTGTTCTCCGCCGCCGTCGCGCTCGGCATCGCTTTCGGCGCCGCGCTCCAGGCCACGGCCGGCGCGTATCTGGTCAGGCGCTTCGTCGGCTACCCCAGCTCACTGGATCGCGACAAGGACATCGCGCGCTTCCTCGCCATCGCCGGCCCGGTATCCTGCCTGGTGAGCGCCACCTGGGGCGTAACCACGCTGCTCGTCGCGTCGCTGATCCCCGCCACGCTGTACGGCGTGAGCTGGGGGACGTGGTTCGTCGGCGACACCATCGGATCCGTCCTGTTCGCACCCGTGGCCCTGACCTTCCTCGGCCAACCGCGGGAAACCTGGGCCCGGCGGCGCCAGACCGTCGCGGCGCCACTGGCCCTGGGGTTCACCATGGTGACCCTGCTGTTCGTCCGCGCGAGCGGCTGGGAGAAGGACCGCCTGGACGCCGAATTCGCGGGGCGAGCGAACGGCCTGGCCCACGCGCTCGAACGGCGGATCGGGCAGTACCTCGAGGTCGGCTCTTCCGTCGCCAGCCTCTACTCCGCCCAGCCGGAGGTCACGAGGAAGGCATTTGGCGAGTTCACCCGCCGGGCGCTCTTGGCCCACCCCGACATCCAGGCGATCGAATGGGTACCTCGCGTCCGGCGCGAGCAGCGATCGGCCTACGAAGCGGCGGCGGTCGGCGACGGCCTTTCGGGGTTCGCCATCCGCGAGCGCTCGTCCCGGGGCGCGCTCGTCCCCGCCGCGGAGCGGGACGAGTATTTCCCGGTCTTCTACGTCGAGCCTCGCGAGCGCAACGAGCGCGCGATTGGCTACGACCTGGCTTCCGACGCGGTCCGGCGCGAGACCTTGCGCGACGCGACCGACTCCGGCGCCCCTCGAGCGACGCCACCCATCACCCTGGTCCAGGAGCCCGGCGACCAGCGTGGCTTGCTCGTCCTAGTCCCGATCTACGCCCCGGCCACGCCACTCGAGTCCGCCGGACAGCGCCGCGCCGCCCTAATGGGCTTCTCCGCCTCCGTGTTCCGGATGGGGACCATCGTGGCTTCGGCGCTTCACGGCCTGGATCGCCGCGGCATCACCCTGCGGCTGTCGGACGTCGATGCGCCCATCGAGACACGGTTCTTGCACGGCGATGCGCTGTTTGCCGCGACGGGCGGCGGCTGGAGCACGACGCTGCACGTGGCGGGACGGCGCTGGCGGGCGGAGTTCTCGCCGACGGTGGAGTTCCTCGCGAGACAGCGGAGTTGGCAGGCGTGGTTCGTCCTAGCCGGGGGGTTGTTCTTCGTGGGGCTGCTCGAAGCGGTGCTGCTCATCGTCACCGGCCGCGAGGCGAGCGCCCTCCGCGAGGCCACCGAGCGCCGCCAACAGGAGCGCGACCAACGCCTGCTGCTCGAGCTGGCCGAGCGTCTGCGCACCAGCGAGGACGCCGGCGAGCTGCTGCGCTGGGTCTCGACGCGCCTGCGCGAGCACGTCGGCGTCCCGCGCTGCTTCTTCAGCGAGATCGCCCTTCACCAAGACACCATGATCGTTCACGCCGAGGACCATGCCGAGGACCACCCCGGGACACCGTTCGCCGCCGGCGCGTATCCGCTGTCCTCGTTCAGCCCGGACACCCAGCGGGATCTCAAGGAGGGGCGCACCGTCGTCAACCATGATTCGCGGACCGATCCGCGCACCGCGCACCTGTCGCGCACGGCCTACGAGCCGCACGGCTTTCGCGCATGTGTCTGCGTGCCGCTGATGCGGGACGGCCTCTGGACCTCGTGCCTCACCGTCACCTCGGCCGCGCCACGCGTGTGGCATGCGCGCGAGGTCACGCTCCTCGAATCGGTCGCCGAGAAGACGTGGTTCCGCGTCGAGCAGATCCGCATGGTCCACGCCCTGCGGGAGCTCAGCCGCGATCTGGAGCTGCGTGTCGCCGATCGCACGCAGGAACTCAACCTCTCGCTCAAGGAGAAGGAGGTGCTGCTCAAGGAGATCCACCACCGTGTGAAGAACAGCCTGCAGGTGGTTTCCAGCCTGCTCAACCTCCAGGCCCGGCAGCTTCCCGATCCCGTCGCGCGCGAGATGTTCTCGGACAGCCAGTGGCGGGTCAGGTCGATCGCCCGGGTGCACGAGAAGCTCTACCAATCCAAGGACCTCGCCCGGGTGGACTTCGAGGACTATGTGTGCGGGCTGGTCGAGGAGCTGATGCGCGGCCGCAGCGCGACCCCACGGGGGATCTCCGCCAGCGTCGCCATCGAGAAGCTGCGCCTGTCGGTGGACGTCGCAGTGCCCTGCGGCCTGATCATCAACGAGCTGGTGACCAACGCGCTGAAGCACGCCTTCCCGGACGGAAGGGCCGGAACCGTCCGGGTGAGCCTGCGGCACGTGGATGCCGATCTCCTCGAGCTGCTCGTCGAGGACGACGGTGTCGGCCTTCCCTTGCATCTGGACCCACGGCGCGCCACGTCCATGGGGCTCGAGCTGGTGTTCACGTTCGCCCACCAGCTTCAAGCCCAGGTCGAGGTGCTTCGGGACTCCGGCACGTCGTTCCGCTTCCGGTTCTCGGGCGAGATCGCCCACGCGCCAGCCTAGCCCGACGACGTGTCGAAGCGCGCTTGCACGGTGGGCCGGATGGGAGGACACTGCCGCCCCAGCGATGAGGGACTGCGCGACCAGGGCCCCGCGCGGGACGCGGGCGGAGCGCCTCGCCGGCATCCTGGTGGTCGAAGACGAGGGCGTCGTCGCGCTGGACATCCAGAAAGCCCTCGTCGACATGGGCTACGATGCCTACGCCGTCGCGGCCTCCGCCGAAGAGGCCCTGGCCCGGTCCGAGGAGCGGCCCCCCGACCTCGTGCTCATGGATGTGCGCATCCGAGGCGACCGGGACGGCGTGACCACGGCCGGCCTCCTTCGCGAGCGATACGACGTGCCGGTGATATTCCTCACCGCCTACGCGGACGACGTGACGGTGGAGAGGGCCGGCCGCGTCGACCCCTACGCATACTTGATCAAGCCGGTCCAGCCCGCGGAACTCAAGGTCGCGGTCCAGACGTCGATCCGCCGCCATGACGAGGAAATCGGGCTCCGCCAGCGCGCACGATGGTTCTCGACGGCGTTGCGTTCCATCGCCGACGGGGTCGTCACCGTCGATCCCGAAGGGCGCGTCACCTTCATGAACGAGGCCGCCGAGCGACTGCTGGGATGCGGCGCTGGCAAATCCGTGGGCCGCTCGCTTCTGGAAATGCTGCAGTTCCTGGACACGGCCGGCATCGCGATGGCGGAAAGTTCGCTGGCGGAAACCCTGCGGCGGCGGCCCACGACGGTCGGCGAGGCGCGCCTGCCAGGCGTCGCGGACGGCCCATCCCGCCCGGTCACGTTCACCATGGCTCCCGTCATCGAGGACGGCCTGGTCCGCGGCGTGGTCGTGGTGATTCGCGACGCCACCGACCAGCAACGACGCCAGGAACGGTTGGAACTGCGCACGCGCCTCATCGCGCTGGAAAGCATGATGACGGGCGTCGCGCAAGAAGCGGGGAACCCGCTGCCGGCCGTGTTGGCGACCGCCCGCGCCAGCCTTGCCGAGGTGGAGCAGAGCAACTCGGCCTATCCGGCCGACGAGGTGCTGCGCGAGATCCAGGACCTGGCGGCGCGCGTGTCGAAACTCGTGTCAGACATGAGGATCCTCACCCGGCCGGCCTGAGCCGCGCGCGTCGTGGCCGAACTGCACGAGGTTCCGCCGGTGGCCGCGGACGAGGCCAGGCTGGGCCAGGTCTTCATGAACGGGGGTCGGCGCCGGCGGGCGCGTGCACGTGGCTCCGAGCACCTCGCGGGGGGCGATGACGACGACGAGGCGAAAACGAGAAAGCCCACGGATTTCCGCGGGCTTTCGGAGTGACCCCATCGGGATTCGAACCCGAAATTTCGGCGTGAGAGGCCGACGTCCTAACCGTTAGACTATGGGGCCGGCTCGGGGACTAGGATTCGAACCTAGATAGACAGATCCAGAGTCTGCCGTCCTGCCGTTAGACGATCCCCGAAAACGTCATCCTATAGCGCGCACCGTCGGAGCCTGTCAAACGCCGCCTTGTCATCCTCGGCAAACAACCTTAGATTCCAGCCGTCCAACCGAGATGCGCCTCATTGCCTGCACGCTGCTCTTTTCCGCCGCCAACGCCAAGCAGCCCGCGCCGCTCTGGACCGGGGCCACGTTGCAGGGGCGCGTGCGCCTGGTCGGCCGCCCTGCCAAGCTCACCGCGCTCAAGGTCACCATGGACGAGGCCGCCTGCGGCAAGACCGCGCCCAACGAGCGGCTCATCGTCGGTCCCGGCGGCGGCGTCAAGAACGCGGTGGTGTGGCTCGACGCGATCGAGGACGCGCCGCGGCCGTCGCCCAAGACCGCCCGCCTCGATCAGAAGGCCTGCGTGTTCGTCCCCCACGTGCAGGTCGTGCCGGTAGGGTCCCGCCTCGATCTCTACAACTCGGATCGCGTAGCGCACAGCGTCCAGGCGCACCACCTGGAGAGCGATGCCACGCTCTTCAGCGTCGCCTTGCCGCCGGCCAAGGGCCACAAGCCGCGGCCGCAGCAGCTCAAGGAGCCGGGGATCGTCGAGCTGCGCTGCGGCGCCGAGCACGGCTGGAGCAGCGCGTTCATCCATGTGGCCGAGCACCCCTGGTACGCGGTGACCGACGAGGCCGGTCGCTTCGAGATCCGCGACGCGCCGTCGGGCGAATGGGTGCTGCGCGTCTGGCACGAGAGCTGGCAGGTCGTGCGCGAGGACCCGCTGGAGTGGGGTCCGCCCGTGCTGCTGCAACGCGAGATCTCCACGCGCATCGGCCCGCCGACGATCGTGGATTTCGAACTCCGGGACTTCTGATTCACGCCGAGATCGCACTGCGGCTCCCGGGATTCTCGACGCACCTGTGGTGGTCGTCGTGGCACCGCTCCGGCCTGGTGCTGCCCGCCTGCCTGATGTCCAGCTCGGAGACGATCCAGATCTTCGACCGCCAGGGCGAAGTCGCCCTGCGCCTTGCCGGCCACACTCGCGGCGTGAATGCGGTGGCCTGGTCGCCGGATGCGCGCCTGCTGGCGTCCGCGTCGTGGGACGGCACGGTACGTCTTTGGGACGGATCCGGACAGTGCCTGCGCGTGATCGAAGGCTTCGAGGACTCCGTCGAGTCGGTCGACTTCGCGCCCAATGGAGATCTCTGGGTCGCATCGCGCGACCGCAGCATCCGGCGCGTCGTGCCGGCGTCCGACGACGCGCCGATCGTCCTGGCGACACTGGACTGCGCCCCCAGCCGCGCGGCGGTATCCCCGGAGGGCGGGCTTCTCGCCGTCGCCACCGAGGAGGACTACGCGGTGCTGCTCGACCCGGAGACCGGGGCGCGCCGCGACGTGCCGCATCCAGGAACCGTCTACGGCGTCGCCTGGAGCCGCGACGGGCGGCTGGCCACTTCCTGCGAGGACGGCGTCGCCCGCGTATTCGACCAGGAGGGCCGGCCTCTCGGCCAGTCGGAGTCGTCGCCGATGCGCGCCGTGCAAGTCGCCTGGCATCCCGACGGCGTCCACCTGGCCGTAGGCCTACGCGAAGGGGAGGCCCGCGTGCTCGACGCCGAGATGTCCGTAGTCCTGTCGATCGAGAACGGCAAGGAGGTGACCCTGCTTGCCTGGGCGCCCAAAGGCGACATGCTCGCGGTCGGCTCGGGCCGCGGGGACCTCAGCTTCTGGGAAGTTTCGTAGCTCGAGTTCGCGCCGGTCCTCGTGCTCACTCGTCGCGTTCGGGCCGGAGCGCGCGTCCCATGAGGATGCCGACGGCGTCGCGCGCCGAGAGGCCAAGGGAGAGAGCCCGATGAACCGTCTCGGTGATGGGCATCTCGACGCCGGCGCGCTGGGCCAGCTCGAAACCGGCGCGCGCGGTGTTGACCCCCTCGGCCACGGCGCGCATCTCGGAGAGCACCTCGCGCAACGACCTGCCACGGCCCAGCTCGAACCCCACCGTGCGGTTGCGCGACAGCTCGCCCGTGCAGGTGAGCACCAGGTCCCCCATGCCCGCCAGCCCGGCCATGGTCAGCGGGTGCGCCCCCATGCGGCCGGCGAGCCGACCGATCTCATGCAGCCCTCGCGTGATCAGCGCCGCGCGCGCGTTGTGGCCGAAGCCGAGCCCGTCGCTGGCGCCGGCTGCCAGCGCGATCACGTTCTTGAGCGCACCGCCGAGCTCCACGCCCAGCACGTCCTCGCTGGTGTACACGCGGAAGCGGTCGGTCGAGAACACCTGCTGCACCGCCCGCGCGGTGGGCTCGTGGCTCGAAGCCGCGACCACCGCCGTGGGCATGTCGGTGGCCACCTCCTTGGCGAAGGAGGGGCCGGACAGAGCGGCAAGGCGCTGCGCGTGTCGCGGCGGGAGCACCTCGCGGATCACCTGAGACATGGTGAGCAGCGACTCGTTCTCGATGCCCTTGGTCGCGCTCACCACGATGGGCTCGCCATCGATGGCGGCTGCGGCGGCGCTCATCACCCGTCGGGTGACGTGCGAGGGCGAGACCGAGACGATCAGATCCCGCGCCGCGACGGCCTCCTCGATATGGCTGGTGACGTGAACCGCCTCCGGCAGGAGAATCCCCGGCAGGTAGAGCGCGTTGGTGCGCCGTGTCCGGATCGACTCGACCACCTCCGCCTCGTAGGCCCACAGCACGACCGCATGTCCCGCGTTGCACAGCAGTCGGGCGATGGCGGTGCCCCAAGCGCCGGCTCCGACGATGCCGACCTTCATGTTCACGCGGCCATCGTGGACCAAGAGCGGCGACGCCGCAACATCCGTCAGCGCTTGCGCAGCACGGCTTCCTCCGCGTCGTGCGCGTCCACCGTGGACGCGAAGCGCACGAAGGCCGCGTAGCCTTGCGGCGACACCCGTTGCAGCGGCATGTGGAACTCCCGCTCCACCACGATCGCGTTGCGATCCTGGCGCACGCGACGGCGGTAGCGGCCTAGCGGGCCCCGCAGGTCGACATCATCGGGCAGGGACGCGACGCGGAAGCCCGGCGGGATCACGACCTGGGCCCGCAGCACCGTCTCGATCTGCTCGTCGACCTGGAGCGCGGACCGCCGAGAGCTGGTGCCGACATACTCGCGGGCGATCATCGCCGGGAAGAAACCGAGCGCAACGCGAAGCTCGGCCCCGTGCGAGCGCCCGACGCGCGGCGCACGAAAGGCGTACGAGACCAGCAGGGGCTCGTCGACATCGTCGCGGTGGCCGATGTCGAGTTGCCCCAGCGCCAGCCCGGGGAAGGGGAAGCCCAGCCAGCGCTGCTCGAACTCCTCGTTCGTGCGATCGGCCGGGATCAGCGCGAGCGCCTCGCGCCAGGCCACGGCCGGCCAGCCTAGCAGGCGTTCCTTGCCTCGGACCTGCGCCGATCCGTCCGCGCCCAGATCCACGCGCAGATCCAGCGAGCGGCGCTCACCGCCGTCGCCCGCACCGGTGAGCCCCCACGAATCGCCCGCGACCGATTCGAGGGATACGGCGCGCGCCCCGCGTAGGGCGGGCGGCAGGTGGCCGGGCGTCGCCCGCCGCATGCGGGGGTCCAGCCACAGCACACGATCGCCCAACCGCAGCCTGAGCAGCGGCACCACGAACGCCTCCGTTTCGGGCACGGCCCCTTCGGCGACGTCCGCGGAACGGGGGCGGGCCATCCAGACCTCGGGGGAAAGCCCCGCCGCGCGCAGCATCGATCGCAGCACCATCAGGCGGCTTCCCGAGCGCTCGGACAACGACGCCGCCGCCGGCGCCAACGGTGATCCGGACATCTCGATCTCGGTCGCGTAGCGGTAGATCTCGCGCACGCACGAGAGGCCCGCTTCGCCTCGGCAGAGCCGCCGCGCCAGCCGTGCGGTCGCCGCGGCGATCCGGCCGTTCTCGAACACCGTTTCTCCAAGGTCCTCGCGCCAGGACTCCCAGGTGGCCAGGCTGGCCACCCGCACCGATGGAACCTCGTCCAGAAACGGCGCGGCCGATGGCTCGGGCACGAGCTGATCCATCCGGCCCATCGCGAAGGCGAGCACGTCGTGACCGTCCTTTCTCTCGGTGCGAGCCAGTGGAGCGGAGGCCCGGCGATCCACTTGGAGCGGCATGCCGGCCGGCGCCACCACCAAGTACTCGGTGCGGTACAGCGGCGCGTCGTAGGATCGGAAGTAGAAACGATCAGCGACGAACCCGCCCTGCCGCGCCGACCTCGTCGCGGCCTCCACCCACTCCAGCTCGACGTAGTCGCCCACCTGCAGGTCCGGCGCGGAAAGCGAGTCCTTGCCGGGGATGTACTGGGCCTCGCGGACCTCGCCGCCGGCCTTGCGCGTCCGGACGGCCAGCACGTCCGCCCGCGCCGGCACCTCCACCTCGCCGAAGCGCTCGATGCCGTCCTTGGTGAGCACGCGGATCACGTTGTGTGTCAGGCTGCGTGTGGATCCGTCGTCGGCGATCATCAGGACGGTGCGGTCCAGCACGATCACCGCGGGCGCCTCGCGCCCGGGACGCCACGGATCCCGCTCGAACTCCCGCACCACCTCGGCCGCGTCCACCCGGAAACCGTCCAGCTCGTCACCCCCGCCGATCGCCGTGAGCGCGCGCAGCAGGCCACGCGAGCCCGGATCCAGACGCAGACCGTCCTGCAGAAACCGGCGCGCGGCGACCCCATCCCCCTCCGCCAGCGCCAGATCCGCCAGCCGACGCCGAGCCTCGGCGGCGCGCGGATCCTCGTCGAGCAGGCGGGCGAGCTCGCGCCGCGCGGCCGCGCGATCCCCCATCGCGACCAGCACGTCGAAAAGCGCGACGCGCCAACCGGAGAGGTCTGGCCGGATCCCCAGCAGGCGCAGGTACTCGTCCCGCGCCTCGGGCAGGCGGCCCCGGCGCCGCAGCCAGCCGGCCCAGGCGTCCGAGAGCGCGTCACAGCGGTGCATCTGCTCGGTGCGAAGCCGCTCGGCGGCGCCGTCGTCGCTGCGCTGGGCGGCCTCCAACGCGACCCGCGGCACCTCGCAGCTCTGCGGGTGCAGGCGCTCGGCCCGCATCAGCGCCTCCTGCGCCTCGCGATCCCAGCCGCGGTCCAGCAGCATCTCCGCCTCGATCAGGTCGAAGCGGAAGCTCTGTGGGGCCGCCCGCCGACCCGCCGCGACCCAGCGGGCGGCGTCCTCGGTCTGCTCCTCGTCCCGCTCGATCAGCACCAGATTGTAGGCGGCGCGCGCCATGCTCGGATCCAGCGACCAGGCGCGCTGCAGCGCGCTGCGCGCCCGATCGCGCGCGACGGAGCGCGTCAGGGCCGGATCGACGAGGTCGACCGCGGCCGCCAGCGCCCAGAGCACCGGGAAGCGCGGAGCCACCAGCTCCAGCCGCTCGAGGTGTCGGCGGGCGCCGTCGGCGTCGCCGTGCCGGTAGCGTTCGTGCGCCGAGAGCAGCATGGCGATGGCTTCGTGCGGGCCTTCGGCGCGCGGCGCCGTCGACGGAAACGTTGCACCGATCACCTCGATGGGCACGGAAGGCGCGCCGCTCGACGCCGGCTGAGCGCCCGCCGGCCCTCCCCCCGGATCGAGCAGGCCGACGGCCACGGTGTCGCGCGCCGCCCCGGCGACGCGGATGGCGAGCTGGGAGCGCCCGGCCGGCGCGCGCACGCGCAACCACACGCGCCTGGGCAGGAACCGATCGGCCGAGTCGTGCAGATAGCCGCGCAGCGCGAACGGCGCGCCCGAGTCGATCCATACGATCCACTCGGAGGCTCGCGCGGACTGGAGATCCAGGGTCACGGTGTAAACCCCGCCCTGTTCAGTGGCGCCGAAAAGGGGGATCTGGCACGATCGCACGACGACGGGATTGCCCGGCTCGGCGGAGGTCCAGGGCGCCCGCAGCGCCCGATGCACCGGCCCGGCGACGGGCCCGGCGACGCGCACACGGTCCGGGCAGCCGCGCACGCCGTCGAGCCGGCGCGCACGCTCGACCTCGCCCAAGCGCAGCCACTCGACCGCCGCGCTACCGGCCAGGATCAGCCGCGCCTCCGGACCCACGTCCAGGTCGACCGCTCGATCCAGCTCCTCGGCCCACAGCGCGCGCGACCCGGGCACCTCGCCGGCGGAGACGTCGATGCGGTGCGCGGCGAATGCGGCCACGCTCCGGCTCCACGGCGAGCGATCGGCGGCGGCACGCCGCACCACATCCATCCAGAGCGGCCGGGCCTGGGCGTAGCGCCCCGAGTCGTGCAAGAGGTTCGCCCGGCCGAGCATCGACAGCAGATCGTCAGCCGGGGCCAACGCGGCCTGGGCGGCGACCACGTCCCCGGCGAGATACGCGTCCCAGCCCGACGGCGCGGACCGCCTCTGCGGCGCGTGCGCGCAGGCCGCGACGAGCGCGGCGAGGAAGATCGCCCTGCTAGTCGCCGACAAAGGTGATCTTCTGGCCGAGCGCTTCATCGACCTCCGAGAGGAATTGGCGAAACTCCGCATAGCGCGCCGCCGGGACGCGCCGCTGGGCGATGCGCAGCCGTACGCGCGAGAGCACCCGCGCCCCCTGCTGCTCCACGTCCAGCTCGAAGCGGCCGAACGGCCCGTCGATGCGCCGCGGCCGCGGCAGCACGCCCACCGACATCCCGGCCGGCGCCGACAGGTCGACGCGCGCATCCTGCGTCCACGGGTAGTCGAGAATCAGATCGTGTCGACGCGACGACTGGCGAGCGTAGGTCCGCACCAGCTCGCCTTCCCGCACGGCCACCGGCACGGAGAGGAGACGGCCTTCCCTGCGGCCCAGGCCGGGCACCTGCACCTCGGCCTCCACGCGCACCTCCGACTCCAGATCCTCCACGCCGGGCATCTTCACGCCGATCAAGCGAGCACCCGCGTGGCGCTCGTTCCAGGCCTGCTCGTAGCGATCGTGCCGCTGCGCGGGCGACTGGTAGTGCCGGCGCCAGTCCGCGGCCGCCTGCCCCTTGAGGGTGAGCTGCTCGTGCAGCCGCGCACCTCCGGCGCCGTCGAGGCCGCCGGCCAACACGACCTGGACGCCGCTGGCCTCGGGCGGAAAGACCGGCGTGCGCCGAAGCTGTTCACCGGGCGCGACGCGCAGCACCGGAACGCCCTGATCCTGGGCGGGCAGCTCCTGGGTGCCCGAGAATTCCGCCGTCCCATCCAGGTACAGGTCATACTTGGGCAGATAGGCGATGGCGTGGTCGAAGATCGCCAGCGACGCCGGCTGGTCGGCCACGTCGCCGCCCCGGCGCGTACGCACCAGCACCATCTGCGCCTCGACACCGATCAGCCGCATCATGACCAGCAGCAGGGCCGCCTTGTCCTTGCAGTCGCCGAACTTGCGCGCGTACACGTCGGTGACTCGATACGGCTGGTAGCCGTGGATGCCGAACTCCAGCCCGACGTAGCGGGTGCGCTGCACGGCCAGGTTGTGCACGGCGCGCACGCGGGCGCGCTCGTCGGTGATGCCCTCCACGGCACGCCGCACCGCCTCCTCGATGCTGGCGTCGCTCTGCAGCTGATCGCGCACCAGCGTCGCGTACCATTCGGCCACCTCGGACCAGCGCTGCAGGGTCGAGACGTGCAGGTAGGCGGCCACCTCCGAGAAGCCCGGCATCCCCGGCTCGTCCTTGATCGCCGGCACGTCGCGCATCATGAAACGGTGCGCACGCGTCGCGGCCGACTCCTCGACCGAGCGCGTCAGCCAGGGGACGCGCAAATCGTTGAAGTACAGCGGGCGCGCCGCCGGACCGAGGATGACGGCTTCGGCGGCCAGCCGCGGGATCGACTCCTGCAGGAAGAGCAGGTCGCCGAAGTAGTCCCCCAGCAGGTTGTGCGGCGTGCTGTCCTCGACCAGGTACTCGATCTCGACGACGTCGCCTGGTTGCAGGTCATCGGCCCGCAGCACCAGGGCGCGGTAGTCGTAGTAGAGGCCGTACCAGGGCTCGCTAAGATCCTGCTCGAACCGGCCGGCGTTGCCGATGACGCGGCCGCCGCGCCGCACCCGCGCGGCGCGCACGTCGACCTGCTGGCGGCTGGGCGTGTAGCGAATCGCGAACTCCGCGTGTTCGCGCGCGCCGCGATCGTCCAGCACCGCGACCATGCGCTGGTGCAGCGTGCGCACCTGACCGCCGGGATGCACCTGCACGGCGTGCAGATCCCAGAGCACCGTGGCGGAAGCGCCCTTGGTCGTGCGCCCTGCCGCCTCGCGCGCTACGTCTTCGGGATCGCGCCGAAAGCGATCCAGCGGTGATTCCAGGTGGGGCGAGAGATGCGCAAGGTAGGCCCGCAACTCCGGGTTCTGCGGGTTGACATCGAGCGAACGCGAGAGCGCGGCGACGGCCTGTTGCGATCGCCCCGCCTGGTGCAGCAACCGCCCCATGCGCTCGTGGAGCTGGGGGTCCTCGGGGGCGATCGCCAGCGCCGAGCGGACGGTCGCGAGCGCCTCGTCCCAGCGCCGCGCAACCGCGTGCACCTCGGCCATGAGCAGGTATCCCGAGAGCAGCTCCGGACGCGCCGCGACGAGGCGATCGCAGGCCAAAAGCGCGCCGGCCACATCGCCGGACGTCCGATGCAGCTCCACCAGCTCGCGCCAGGCCGAGGCATCGTCCGCGCTCTGCGACAGCGCCCGTTCGAGCAGCTTGACCGCGGCGGCGGGCCGGTGGTCGCGCTGCTCAACCTCGACGAGCTCCTCGAGCAGCCGCACGGAGCGCGGGAACTTCGCCTCGAGCGCACGGGTCGCCTCCGCCGCGGCCAATGCGAACCCCGCGGCACGGAGCGACGCGGCGTGGGCGAGCTGCGCGGGCAGGTGATCGGGAGCGGCGGCCACCGCGCGATCCAGGATCGCGCGCACGTCGTGCTCGCGCCCCAACGCCAGCAGGACCCTGGCCAGATCGGTGAGGGCACGAGCATGCCCGGGGTCCAGGCGCACGGCCTCGTGAAGCGCGCGACGGCGGTCGTCCAGGTCGGCCGAGGCCAGCGCCAGCCGGTAGTAGTTGTCGGCGGTCGGACGCCTGGCGACGGCCTCCTGCTGTGCCCGCTCGGCGTCCTTGCCGGCGGGGTCCTCCGGGCTCACGTGAAGAAAGAAGTCCGCCAGATCGCGGGCGGCGCCGTCGTCCCGCGCGAGCCGCGCCCGCTCCTCGAGCACGGCGCGCAGGGTAAGCACCCGGTGTCGCCCGCCCGCACCGGCGGTCGCGGCCACGAGCACGGCCGGGTCGGCGCTGTGCGTGAGCGGAAGCGGGCCGCCCTGTGGATCGGTGAACCGCACGAAGAAGCCCCACCCGCCGTCGCGCACGCACGACTTCACTCGCAGGAGGTTCCAGCCCCGCTCCAACACGACGGCCGCCGCGTCCTGATCCGGACGGGCAGGCCGCTCGACCCTGCGATCGAGAACCAGGTCCGCGCCCATCCACACACGCAGCGGGCCGCTCGATCCGGCGCGGACGGCGGCCTTCTGGCGGCGCGGCGAGCGGACGGCCGCAGTCGCGTAAGCGCACACGTCCTGCTCCGGGCGCAGCACGGCGTCGAGCGCCACGTAGCCGCTGCGCACGATCTCGGGCAGCGTCCGCCAGGACACTGCCCGCGCCTTGCCCGCAACGCTCGCCGTCGGGGCGAAGGGCTGGCCCTCCACCGGCTCGGCGCGCTGCAGCGATTCTCCATCGGAAAACGGCCCAATGATCTGCCAGCTCTCGACGAAACCGAGCCGCGCGCGGCGCCGCTTCGCCGCTTCGCTATCGCCGCGACGCAGGTCCAGACGAAGCAGCGCCTCCTCGGCCACGCCTCTGATGAGGGGATGGTTGCCCCTGCGCGCGCCCAACTCGGCTACTTCGCGCACTCGCTCCGCGGCCAGGAAGCTCCAGAGCTCCTCCATCCCGAGCAGCCCGACGGCCGCCTCCGGGCGCCGCGCTTGTTGCACGAGCCGCGCCCGGCGCTGCTCCAGATCGACGGAGAGCGGAGGCTCCGCCAGGGCGTTGCCCGCAAGCAGCAACACGGCGGCGGCATGGGCGCACGCGGGCATGCGCTGCAGTGTAGCGGTCGCCGCGGCTGCGCGCTAACCGCCGCCCGTGCGATGTCCAAAAAGCCAGACGGCAGGTGGTCTACATCGGTACGCGCCTGAACCGGCGCGATAATGAGCTTCGTTCCCTCTAGTCTCTAGTCTAGTGTCCCGTCCCCGAAATTCGTTTCCGAATTTCGGGCGGGACACTAGCCACACCAGGGGGGGACCTTCC
>Ga0247727_10007945_pt1 | contig 19909 bp, 14 predicted proteins | sample WisWelCaveWW1625_FD_202498 | JGI IMG/M metagenome (GOLD analysis project Ga0247727, IMG submission 202498) | Biofilm microbial communities from Wishing Well Cave, Virginia, United States - WW16-25 | ecosystem: Environmental > Aquatic > Deep subsurface > Groundwater > Cave microbial mat | place... | reverse complement strand
CGGACGATACCATCAGTAGTCGGTTGTCGGTTGTCGGTTGTCAGTTGTCGGTTGTCAGTTGTCGGTTGTCAGTTGTCGGTTGTCAGTTGTCAGTTGTCGGTTGTCAGTTGTCGGTTGTCAGTTGTCGGTTGTCAGTTGTCGGTTATCAGTTGTCGGGGCGCTTATCGCCCTGGCAAGTTTTACACAAATACGCCGAGGGGTCCGTTTTAAGTCTCTGAAAACAAGGAGTTTTTCGATTGGCTCTCGACGTGCTTAAGGCAGGGTCGAAGGAGAAATCAGCATGAGCAAGCGTTTGGTAGCCGTCCTGGCGGTTCCGGTGGTATGGATCGCTGCCGGTGGGTGCGCCACCAAGAAATTCGTGCGCACCAGCGTGGACCCGGTGAGCCGCCAGACCGCGGAACTCGATAAGCGAACCGCCGAGAATACCCGCGCTATCGAGCAACTGGATGAAAAAACCCAGCGGGATATCTCCCGGGTCGGGGAGAAGGCCGGCGCTGCCGATGCCCGCGCTGTGGATGCCTCGCGCCAAGCCACAGAAGCCTTGACCAAGACTGGTCAGGCGATCGAGAAGGCCGACGGCGCCAGAACCCTGGCCGAGAGCAGCCTGGCCCGGGCCGGCCAAGTCGAGCGGCTGATCGAAAACCTCGACAACTTCCGGATCTCTTCCACCAAGACCGTGTATTTCGGTTTCGACAAGAGCGCCCTCAACGACGAGAGCAGGCAGGAACTGGATCAGCTGGGCCGTTCGCTTTCGAGCCAGCGCCGGTACGTCGTCGAAGTGCAGGGATTCACCGACTCCACTGGCTCAGTGGATTACAACTACACTCTGAGCGGCAGGCGGGCGTCGTCGGTGGTGCGCTATCTGACGACCCAGCACAATATCCCGGTCTATCGGATCCACACCCTGGGTCTGGGCAAAGACCTCCCGGCCCAGGGTGCAGACCGGGCTGAGACTCGCAAGCTGAGCCGACGGGTGGAGTTGAAGATCTACACACCGACGGAGGCCGCTCAAACCACCGCCTCGGCCCCGACATCCCTGCCATCGAACTGACCCCCCCGCCGTGGGTGTGGGTTGAGGTGGGCCCACACCCACACCCCCTCCCCAAACCCCACACCCCTTCGGCTATAATGAGGGTTTCGCAGCGGCCCTCGGCGCGGCCGGCGGGGGTGTGCATGTTCTTTGACATCCGGGTCCTGGAAAAGCAGAGAATCCCGTTTGACCACACCTTCGGGCGGGAGGCGCTTGAGTTGCCGGAGCAGGCCGGGCGGCAGGTGGGGCTGTTGCGGGCGACGGGGGTGGCAGAGCTGGTTGACGCGGCGGGGGCCCGAGAGATTCGGGTCCGGGGCCGGGTCGAGGTGGAGATGGAATTTAGCTGCGCCCGGTGCCTGGCGCCCATCCCGCGCCAGGTAGCCTGCGCCATGGACCTCTACTACCGGCCGATGAGCCAGATCGCCCGTCAGGAGGAGGTTTCCATCAGCGAGGCCGAAACGGAGGTCGGATTCTATGAGGGCGACGGCCTGGAGTTGCTCGACGCGGTGCGGGAACAGGTGCTGACGGAACTGCCGATGCGCAGTTTCTGCCGGGAGGACTGCCGGGGCCTGTGCCCAACTTGCGGCGCCAACCGGAACCGGCAGGCGTGCAGCTGCCAGGAAAGCCTGGCCGACCCGCGGTGGGAGGTCCTGCGGAAGTGGAAGGTTTAGAGGAATTATGCCCAATCCCAAGAGAAGACATTCGAAGGCGCGCACGTCGAAGCGACGGGCGCACGATGCTTTGAAGACGGTTCTGTTGGCCCAGTGTCCCAACTGCCACGAGCCCAAGCTGCCCCACCGGGTCTGCCCCCACTGCGGCCAATACCGCGGCCGGGCAATCATCGAGGTCCTTTCCGAGTAGCATGTACACCATCGCGGTGGACGCCATGGGCGGCGATGCCGCCCCTCGGGTGGAGGTGGAAGGGGCCATCCTGGCGGCGCGCTCCTTTCCGGTGAAGATCCTGCTGGTGGGGCGCCAGGAGGTGCTGCGGAGGGAGCTGGCCGAGCACCTGGCCGACCACGTGCCCATCGAAATCGTCAACGCCACCGAAGTGATCACCATGGACGACGCCGCCGCCAAGGCCGTGCGCGCCAAACGCGACAGCTCGGTGCGGGTGGCGGCCCGGCTGGTGCGCGACGGCCGCGCCCAGGGCATGATTTCGGCCGGCAATACCGGGGCCGTCATGGCCACCGCCAAGATCGTGATGGGCACCCTGACGGGGGTCTATCGTCCCGCCCTGGCCACCGTCTTCCCGACCCTGAAAGGCACCGCCGCCGTGATGATCGACGTGGGGGCCAACGTGGACTCCACCTCCCAGATGCTGGCCCAATTCGCCATCATGGGCGAAGTCTACTCGCGGGTGATCTGCCGCCATGACCGGCCCCGGGTGGGGCTGCTGTCCATCGGCGAGGAAGACCACAAGGGCAACGAGGTCACTCGCCACGCTGTGCCGCTGCTGCGGGAGCTCCCCATCCACTTCATCGGCAACGTCGAAGGGCGCGATCTTTACAGCGGGGAGGCCGACGTGATCGTCACCGACGGCTTTACCGGCAACGTGGCCCTCAAGGTCAGCGAGGGGCTGGTCGAGATCATCAAGTACATGCTGCAGGATTCCCTGACCGCCACCGTGACCCGCAAGATCGGCTACGTGCTGGCCCGCACCGCCTTCGACGATTTCAAAAAGCGCGTGGACTACTCGGAGTACGGCGGCGCGCCGCTGTTGGGTCTGAAAGGCGTCTGCATCATCTGCCATGGGCGCTCCAACCCCAACGCCATCAAGAACGCTATCCGGGTGGCCATGGAGTTTGCCAAGGGCGACGTGAACGGCACCATCGAGGCCGCCATCCACCACCGGGTGAACGAGGCCCACGAGAAGTCAGTAGTCAGTAGTCAGTAGTCAGTTATCAGTTATCAGTTATCAGTTATCAGTTATCAGTTATCAGTTAAGGAGGGAGTCATGGTTCGACGAAGATTCTTAGGACTGGCAGCGGGAGCGGCGGTTCCGGCCGCCTTGCCGGCGGCCCCGGCCGGAGGCCGGGCGCGCTTTCGCACCGCCATCTGCGCTTATTCGTTCCGCAGGGCGCTCGAAGCTAAGACCATGAGCTACGACGACCTGGTGCGGCTGGCAGTGGAGACCGGCGTCGACGGCCTGGACCTGACGGTCTACTGGTTTCCTAATACGTCTAACGAGTTCCTGCTGCCGCTGCGGCGGCTGGCCTACAAATCGGGCGTCGGTATCTACAGCATCTCGATCCGCACCGACATGTGCCGGCCCACGCCGGAGATGCGCAGCAAAGAGCTGGCCGAAGTTCGCAAGTGGGTCGATGCCGCCGAAAAACTCAGCGCCACCCACATTCGCGTCTTCGGCGGGACGGTACCCAAGGGGTCCACCGAAGACCAGGCCGCCGGCTGGGTCGTCGAGACGCTCCAGCGCGCCGCCGAGTACGCCGGCTCCAAGGGCATCATCCTGGGCCTGGAGAACCACGGCGGGATCACGGAGCGGGCCGCCCGCATTATTGAAATCGTCAAGCGCGTCGATTCGCCCTGGGTGGGGATCAACCTGGACACCGGCAACTTCCGCAGCCAGCCGTTCGAACAGATCGAGATGTGCCTGCCTCACGCCGTCAACTGCCAGGTAAAAACCGCCATGCGGCGCGACGACGGCTCCAGCGGCGAATCCGACTGGGACCGCATCTTCCAGCTCTTCGCCCGCCACGGATACCAAGGTTACATGGCCATCGAATACGAGGCCGCCGAGGATCCCCAGACGGCCGTCCCACGGGCCTGCCGGCGCTTGCGGGAGCTGGCCGCCAAGTACTCGGGGTAGGGGGCTGTGCGGGCCTTACTGCTTTGGCTGTTGCTGGCAGGCCTGTTGGGGGCGCAGAACCTGCCGGCCGGATTCACCGACACCCTGGTGGCGGGCGTTGCTTCCCCGACCGGGCTGGCCTTCACGCCCGACGGGCGCCTGCTGGTGACCACCCAGGGCGGCTCGCTGCGCGTTATTCGGGCCGGCGTGCTGCTGGGGACGCCGGCGCTGCAACTGGCCTCCCGGGTCTGTTCCAATTCCGAGCGGGGCCTGCTGGGGGTCGCGGTCGACCCGGAGTTCGCCGCCAACCAATACATCTATCTGTACCACACCTATCGCCGGCCGTCCGGCGACTGCAGCTCGCGGACCCCCAGCGTGCCGGTCAACCGGGTCTCACGGTTCGTGCTGCCGGCCGGCAATGTCGTGGACCCGGCCTCGGAGCGGATCCTGATCGACAACGCCCTCTCTTACAACGGCAATCACAACGCCGGCGACGTGCAGTTCGGCAAAGACGGCTATCTCTACATCAGCGTCGGCGACGGCGGCTGCGACTTCGCCGGCGGCGGCTGCGCCGGACAGAACGACGCCGCCCGCGACCGCCACACCCTGCTTGGCAAGATCCTGCGCCTGGATCGCGACGGCAACCCCCCGCCAACCAACCCCTTCCTGGGTCCGGGCACCGCCCGCTGCAACCTGGGCAACGCCGCCTCAGGCACGGTGTGCCAGGAAACTTTCGCCTGGGGACTGCGGAATCCTTTCCGGATGGCCTTCGATCCCAACGCCGCCGGGGTTCGCTTCTTCATCAATGACGTGGGGCAGGGCGACTGGGAGGAGATCGACGAAGCGGCCGCCGGCGCCGACTACGGCTGGAATGCCCGCGAGGGCGCCTGCGCCAACGGATCGACCACCAACTGCAGCCCCGCCAACCCGCCCCCGGCCGGCATGCGGGATCCCGTTTACGCCTACCGCCACAGCATTGCGGTGCCCGGCACCCGGAGCCGGAACTGCAACTCCATCTCGGGCGGCGCCTTCGTGCCCAATGGGGTGTGGCCGCCGGACTACGATAATACCTACCTGTTCGCCGACTACGTATGCGGATCGATCTTCCGGCTGGTCTCCTTCGATTCCGCCGCCACCGCCGTTGACTTTGCGCCGTCGCTGGGCGGCGACAGCGTGGTGCACCTGGCCTTCGGCCCTTTCGGCGGCTCCCAGGCCCTCTACTACACCACCTACCGGAGTGGCGGCCAGGTGCGGCGGATGGTCTACGCTGGCTCCGGGCCCAACAGCCCGCCGGTCGCGGCTGCGGCGGCGACGCCCACCAGCGGATCCGTTCCCCTCACCGTCACCTTCAGCGCCGCCGGCTCGGGCGACCCGGACGCCGGTGACAGTCTCACCTATTTCTGGGATTTCGGCGACGGCTCGCCGGGCGAATCGACGGCCGGCTTAACGATCCAGCATACCTATCGGAGACCAGGGACCTTTACGGCCACCCTGCGCGCCCGCGACCAGAATCTGGCCTTCTCGAGCCCGGTCACCATCCGGGTGTTCGTGGGCAACACGGCGCCGGCGCCCGCCATCCAGGCGCCGGCGGCCTCCGACACTTTCTCGGTCGGCCAGAACATCACGCTGGCCGGAGGCGCCACCGACCCCGAGGACGGCGCGCTCCAGGCCTGGGCCCTCAGCTGGACGGTGATCCTGCATCATGGCAGCCACACCCACCCGTTCCTGGGACCGGTGGCCGGCAACAACATCGCCTTCGCCGCGCCGGCCCCCGAGGACCTCGACGCCACCGCCAACAGCTTCCTGGAGATCCGCCTGACGGCTGCCGACTCGGTCGGGGAGACCGCGACAGTCACGCGCACCTTCCAGCCGCTGCGGGTCAATGTTACTTTCAATACCGTCCCGGCCGGCCGGGTGGTGCGGGCCAACGGACGGGATCTGGCCGGCCCGGCGACCATCGTCTCCTGGGCCGGCTACTCGCTGGACGTTTCGGTCCTCGAGCAGACCTCGGCGGCTGGAGAGCGATACAGCTTCCAGTCCTGGTCCGATGGCGCGCCGCGGAATCGCGTGATCGTCACGCCGCGGTCGCCGGCCTCCTACACCGCCAACTTCCATCTGCTCTCCGGACCCGCCGAGAGTCTGACCAGCGTTTCGGCGGCGCACTTCCTGCGGGGGCTGGCCCTGGCGCCCAACTCCATCGCCAGCGCCTTCGGGCAAGGGCTGGCGGGGGCCACCCAGGCCGCTACCTCGCTGCCGCTGCCGGCCACCCTGGCGGGCGTCTCGGTCACGGTGCGGGACAGCGCCGGAGTCGAGCGCCCGGCGCCGCTGTTCTTTGTCTCACCAGGACAAGTGAACTTCCTGGTTCCGGAAAGCACCCGTACCGGGACAGCCACGGTAACGGTCAGCCGCGCAGGCCGCGCCGTGGCAAGCGGAACCATCCAGATCGAGGCCGTGGCGCCGGGCCTCTTTACGGCAAATTCTGACGGGCGCGGGGCGCCGGCGGCGCTGGCCGTGCGGACTTCCGAGGGCGGCGGCCAGACGGTGACGCCGGTCTTCCGATGCGATGCTGGGCCCGGAAGCTGCGTTCCGGCCCCGGTGGACCTGGGGGCCGAGACCGACGACGTCGTGCTGTTGCTGTTCGGCACCGGGATCCGCGGCCGCAGCTCCCCGGCGTCGATCAACGCCCGGTTGGGCGGTGTCCCGGTTGAGGTGCTCTATGCCGGCGCGCAGGCTGAGTTCGCCGGCCTGGACCAGATCAATCTCCGGCTGCCGCGCAGCCTGGCCGGCCGGGGCGAGGTGGACCTGCTGGTGGAGGTCGACGGCCGCGCCGCCAACCCCGTTCGCCTCAGCATCCAGTAACACAGGCATTCCTGCCTGTCGGTGGGTTGTGGATATGAAAGCTCTCGTCAAAGCCGAGGCCGCGCCCGGGCTGCGCCTCTCGGACGTCCCCGAGCCCGAGATCGGCATCAACGACGTGCTGATTCGGGTGGAGCGGGCCTCCATCTGCGGCACCGACCTGCACATCTACAACTGGGACGAGTGGGCCCGCAAGACCATCCCGGTGCCCATGGTCATCGGGCACGAGTTTGTGGGCCGCATCGAGCGGGCCGGCGCCAACGTCAGCGATTTCTTCCCCGGGCAGCTGGTCAGCGGCGAGGGGCACGTGGTGTGCGGGCGCTGCCGGAACTGCCTGGCGGGCCGGCGGCACCTGTGCGCCCACACCAGCGGGGTGGGGGTGAACCGCCCGGGCGCATTCGCGGAGCGGATCGCTCTGCCAATGACCAATATCTGGCATCACGACGAGTCCATCGACCCCGAGGTGGCCTGCATCTTCGACCCCTTCGGCAACGCCGTCCATGCCGCCCTGTCGTTCCCGGTGCTGGGCGAGGACGTTCTGATCACCGGCGCCGGCCCCATCGGGATCATGGCCGCGGCCGTGGTGCGCCATGCCGGCGCCCGCTATGTGGTCATCACCGATGTCAATCCCTACCGGCTGGAGCTGGCCCGCCAGATCGGCGCCGACCTGGCCCTGGACGTCCGCAGCGAGCCGCTGGCCGCCGCCCAGAAAAAACTGGGTATGAAGGAGGGCTTCGACGTCGGCCTGGAGATGAGCGGAAATCCGGCGGCACTCCGCGACATGCTGGCCAACATGGCGCACGGCGGCCGCATCGCCCTGCTCGGGATTCCGTCCGGCGGCGACATGGCCATCGACTGGAACACCGTCATCTTCAACGGCCTCACCATCCAGGGCGTCTACGGCCGCGAGATGTACGAGACCTGGTACCAGATGACCGTCATGCTCCAGTCCGGCCTGGACATCTCGAGCGTCATCACCCACCGGCTTCCCTATTATGAATATGAGCAGGGCTTCGCCCTGGTGGCTTCGGGCCAGTCCGGCAAGGTGATCCTGAACTGGACGGCATAGTGGACTGCTTTACTGGCACCCTCGCAAAAAGCAGATCCCTCGCTGCGCTCGGGATGACAGTCCGGCCTCGGCTCCGCGAACCGGCCGCGACGGCCGCTTGCTCTCCGATGTATACTCTCCTCCATGCTCCCGGATGCTCTGTTGGCGCGGTGCGCGGAGCGCGCCGCCGGCTACGACCGCGAAAACCGATTCTTCCACGAGGATTTCGAGGACCTGCGCGCCGCCGGTTTCCTGACGGCGGCGGTTCCCAAAGAACTGGGCGGCCAGGGCATGAACCTGGCCGAAACCGGCGCCGAGCTGCGCCGCCTGGCCTACCATGCTGCGCCCACCGCCCTCGGGGTCAACATGCACCTCTACTGGACGGGGGTTGCGGCCGACCTGTGGCGGGCCGGCGACAAGTCGCTGGAATGGATGCTGCGGGAGGCCGCCGCCGGCGAGGTCTTCGCCGCCGGCCACGCCGAGGGCGGCAACGACATCCCGGTGCTTCTCTCGACCGCCAAGGCCGAGCGCGTCGACGGCGGCTACCGCTTCACCGGCCGGAAGTCCTTCGGCAGTCTGACACCGGTGTGGACGCGGCTCGGCCTCCACGCCATGGACTCCAGCGACCCGGCGGCGCCCAAAATCGTTCATGCTTTCCTGTCCCGCGACACGCCCGGCTACCGTATCGAGCCGACCTGGGACGTGCTCGGTATGCGCTCCACCCACAGCGACGACACGGTGCTGGAAGGCGCCTTCGTCCCGGACCGCCGCGTTGCCCGCGTGGCGCCGGCGGGCTTCGCAGGGGCCGACCAGTTCGTGCTGGCGATCTTCGCCTGGGTGCTGGTGGGCTTCGCCAATGTCTACTACGGGCTGGCCCGGAGAGCGCTCGACTGGACCGTCGACAACGTTAAGAAGAAACGATCCGTTGCCCTTTCGCGGTCCATGGCTTACCACGCCGAGGTGCAGCACGCCGTCGCCGAGATGGCCATCGAGATGGAAGGCATCGGCCCGCACCTGGACCGCATCGCCCAGGACTGGTCGGCTGGCGTCGACCACGGCGGCGCCTGGCCCTTGAAGCTCATCGCGGCGAAGTACCGGGCGGCCGAGGGATCCTGGCGGGTGGTGGATCGCGCCCTGGACCTGGCCGGCGGCTTCGGGATCTTCCGGGCAGCCGGGCTGGAGCGCCTCTTCCGCGACGCCCGTCTCGGACGCCTGCATCCCGTCAATTCATTTCTTGCCCACGAGGTGATCGGCAAGCTCACCCTGGGGATCAACCCCGACGAGCAGCCCAGATGGGGGTGAGGCGGGTCGATCGACCCGTGGTAACAGCAGATCCCTCGCTGCGGTCGGGATGACAGCTCTGTGTTCGGGATGACAGCGCTGCGCTCGGGATGACAATCGCTGCGCTCGGGATGACAATCGCTGCGCTCGGGATGACAATCGCTGCGCTCGGGATGACAATCGCTGCGCTCGGGATGACAATCGCGCCGGACCGCCCCGTGTAATACTAGGCCTCAGGTCATGGCCAAGGACGTCATCCTGGCGGCCGACTTGGGCGGCACGCCGTTGGCCCCCGACGAACTGGCCGCCATTCCGGATTTTGCCGGGATCAAGAAAGAGATCTGGGGCAAGTTTCCCGGCGCTATCGCCCGCAAGACTTTCCGGCCGGGCGAGATCATCCTGCGGGAGGGCGAGAGCGGCACCACCGCCTTCTATCTGCTCTCCGGCTCGGTCGAGATTTTTGTCAACAACCCGGTGGCCCGGGTGGAGAGCCGGCGGCGCCCCCACCGGCTCACCAAGATCACCAACTACATTAAGGGCCTGCCGGAGCGGCAGCAGGGGCGGCCGGCCCGCACTCACATCCCCATCGACGCTGCCGTCGACCTGCCGCTCGATAATCCCATAGCGACGCTGGAGGCCGGCGAGTTGTTCGGCGAGATGGCGGCTTTGGCGGCCCTCAAGCAGGAAAAGCTCAAGCGGCCGAAGTTTTACCCCCGCTCCGCCACGGTTCGCGCCAAGGGCGAGGCCGTGGTGCTCGAGATGCTGCCCAACATCCTCAACAACGTTCTCTACAACGCCGCGGCCTTCAAGGAGAAGCTGAACCAGGGGTACCGGAGGCGGGCGCTGGAGACCCACCTGCGCTCGGTGCCGGCCTTCGCCGGCCTGAGCCGGGAGTTCCTGGAGCACCTCCGGGAGCGGGCGGAGCTGGTGGATTTCCAGCCCGGCCAGACCATCTGCCGGCAGGGCGAGGTGGCCGACTGCTTCTACCTGATCCGGATGGGCTTCGTGAAGGTGTCCCAGGAGTTTCCGGGCGGCGAGATGGTGCTGGCCTACCTGTCTCGCAGCTCCTACTTCGGGGAGATGGGGCTGCTGCCTTCGGCGTTTCGAGTGCGGGCGCGGGGGACCGCGGCCGGGCAGATCGCCGAGTGCGCGCTCTCCCGGGAACAGTTGATCTGCGGCCGCTCCGCGGAAGGCGAGCGGGCCCTGGCCATCCCCTGGGACGAGTACTTGTCGCGAGAGCATTTCGAGATGCGCGCCGAAGGGCGGCAGGTGCGAGTGCGGCGGCTGCCGTCGGGCCGCAACCCCATCAGCTTCCGCCAGCAGCCCCTGGATTCCTTCCTGGTTTCGCCCGGGGAAAGCTTTCTGGCCGGCGGAACCACCTTCGAGGTGCTGGAGGATCCTTTCCAGGCGGGCCGCCGCACCGCCACCTGCTCGGCCGTCGACTATGTCCAACTAGTGCGCATCAAGGCCGAGGACTTCGCCGGGATGCTCGACCGGTTTCCGGAGGTGAACGCCGCCATCACCGAGGTGGCCCGCGCCCGCCGCCAGATGGACAACCAGCTGCTCAGCCGGGTCCAGACCCTCTCGGTGAACGATTTCCTGAAACAGGAGCTGATGCAGGGCCAGAACCTGCTGCTGCTGGACCTGGGGAAGTGCACCCGGTGCGACGAATGCTCCAAGGCCTGCGCCGCCACCCACCAGGACGGGGTGACGCGGCTGATTCGGGAGGGTCTGCGCTTCGACAAGTACCTGGTGGCCACCAGCTGCCGGGCCTGCATGGATCCGCTTTGCATGATGCGCTGCCCGGTGGGCTCCATCCGGCGCAAGGAGTCGCTGGACATTGTGATCGAGGACTGGTGCATCGGCTGCGGCAACTGCGCCGCCGATTGTCCCTACGGCAACATCAATATCGTGAACCTGTTGGGGGGCGACGGCCGCCAGAAAGCCGAGCCGCGACCCAAGGCGGTGGTCTGTGACCTGTGCGTGGAGTACCCGGAGCCAAACTGCGTCCGGGCCTGCGCGCACGGAGCAGCCATCCGGGTGGAGCCGACCAAGTACTTCGCCCAGGAGCTGGCGGGGTTTCAGCTGGCGGTGCCGGCGGCCAAGCCGGCGGCGGGGTCGTCGGTGGACCGGCCAGCGGCGGCCGAAGAGCAGAAGGCGCCGGAGAAAGCCGCCGAGACGCGCATCATCTCGAACATCGCCGACCTGCTGCCGTTGCTGCCGCGCCTCAAGGTGCGCTCCGGACCGCGGCCCGGCTCGGTGCTGCAGCTGCGCTATCCCTCCACCAGCTTCGGGCGCGCCCCGGAGGCCGACTACCGCTTTGCCGACGACGAGAAGATGTCCCGCCTGCACTGCCAGATCGTCTGCGAGAATAATCGCTTCGTGCTGCGGGACCTCAACTCCACCAACGGCACGCTGGTGAACGGCAACCAGGTCTCAGAGATGGATCTGCGTCCGGGCGATGTCGTCGTGATCGGGCAGCTGGAGGTGGAGTTTGTGGCTGGGCAGACACCATGATCGTCGACCGCAGCCATTCCCGGTGGATGCTGGGGTGCGCCGCCTTGGGGCTGGGGTCCACGGCCGCTTACGTCTTCTATGCCCTGCGGGCGCCTAACGGCCCCAGCGGCGGATCGCCGGCCGGGCTGGCCTTCGCCTTCGCCGGCGCCGGCCTGATTGGATTCGAATGCCTGCTGAGCCTCCGGAAAAAGTATCCGGCGTCGCCGCTCGGCCGCGTCCAGACCTGGCTGCGGGCGCACATCTGGCTGGGGTTGCTGAGCCTGCTGCTCATCCTGTTCCACGCCGGATTCCGGTGGGGGCAGGGACTGGCCCTGCTGCTGATGTGGCTGTTCGCCGTCATCACGGCCAGCGGCGTGTTCGGCCTGGTGTTGCAGCGCTACCTTCCCCGCCGGATCACGGAGCTGGCGCCGCGCGAAACCCTTTACGACCAGATCCCCCAGGTGATCCGGCTGCTGCGGATGGAGGCCGACGAGCGTGTGGAGTTCGTTACCGCCGACCTGGGGGTCGACGACGGGGAGCCGGCGGCGCTCTACGCCGGCGGCAAGAAGTTCTACTTCGACGCGGCGCAGCGCAAGAGCGCCGCCGAGAAAGTGGAAGCGGAGCGGCAAAAGCGCAAGGCCTCCCCCCAAATCGCCGTCGACGAGGAGGCCGGCCGGGCCCTGAAGGCCCACTATCTCCAGGAGATCCGGCCTTTCCTGGCGCTGCGGCCCTCCGGCTTCGCCCGGCGGCTGTTCCACAACCCCGGGGCCGTCTCTGCCTATTTTCAGTACTTGAGAACCATCATGCCGGTGGCCTCCCATGACGTGCTGCGGGACCTGGAAGCCATTTGCGAGGAGCGGCGGCAACTGGCCGTCCAGGCCCGGCTGCACCGCTGGCTGCACGGCTGGCTCTACGTGCACGTGCCGCTCTCGATGGCGTTCCTGGTCCTGACCGCGGTGCACGCCGTCCTGTCGTTGCGGTATTGAGAATGGCGAAAGAAGACAAACCGCTCGAATACGAACGCCGGGTGCTGGACACCAAGGGCCTGGCCCAGCGGATCGACCTCGACTACCAGGGGCGGCGGGAGCCGTTCCGCGACTGGCGGCGGCGGTTGGGATGGCTGGCGCCGGCGGTGGCTGCCGTCGGCGCCCTGCCGTTTGTCCTGGGGCTGGGGGGCGGCGAAAGAGTCTTCTCCAACGGCGCCGTTTCGCGCTCCCATGCCCTGTTCGAGGACCGCTGCACGGCGTGTCACACCGAGGCCTTCTCCGACGTGGCCGACGCCGCTTGCAAGAAATGTCACGACGGGCCGCCGCACCAGGCCAAGGCCGTGGGGGAGGCCCGCTGCGGCGAGTGCCACCTGGAGCACCGCGGCGCCGTCCGGCTGGCCCAGGTCGACAATCGCCACTGTACCCGCTGTCATGCGGACCTGGCCGCCCACGCCCGCAACCCGCCGTTGAAGGCCGCCCGGATCACGGCCTTTCGCCCGGGACGTCACCCGGAATTCCGCGCCGCCTCCCTGCCGGACCGGCGGCCCTTGAAGCTGAACCACGCCGCCCACCTGCCGCCAGAGCCCAAGACCATCCGCGGCATGAAGCTGCCTATCGACTGCAGCGGCTGCCACGTGACCGACCGGGCCTCCCCCCAGGGGGACTTGCTGCCGGTGACCTTTGAGCAGCACTGCCGGTCGTGTCATGAGCGCGAGCTGGAGTTTGACGTCTACCAGTTGCTGGGGGCCTCGGGGGTGCCGGCGCCTCACACCAAGGATCCGCAGGCCATCCATGAATTCATTGTCAAGACGTATCAGAACCTGCTGGCCTTGAACCCCGCCATTCTCCAAACTCCGCTGGGCCGGGACCTGATGCCGGCTGCCAATGCCCCGGCCTGGCTGGCGGCGGTGGTGGCGCAGTCGGAGACCTTCCTGTTCCAACGCAAGTGCCAGTACTGCCACGAGTATGAAGAGGTCCGAAGCAGTTTTCCGGTGGTGCGCCCGGTGCATGCCATTCGGGGACAATACCAGCAGGAGCGTCCCGAGGGACGGCCCTGGATGGAGCAGGCCCGCTTCAGCCACCGGGCCCATCGAGCAGCCCAATGCGAGAGCTGCCATGCGGAGGCCCGCTCCAGCCGGAAGTCCTCCGACGTGCTGGCGCCCAAGCTGGCCGGGTGCCTGCCCTGCCACGGAGTGACCGGCACGGCACAGGAGGCCTGCTCGCAGTGCCACCTCTATCATGACAAGAGCCAGGAGCGCGACAAGGATCGCCGGCCCATTGAACAGCTGCTCGGCCGGCAGCCGCGGTGAGATCATGGCCGGAATGGAATTCTACGGAGATACCGACATCGGCCTGGAACGGCGCAACAACGAAGACGCCTGGGCGGTCGACGAAGCGCTTTCGACGGCCGTGGTGGCCGACGGCATGGGAGGCGCGGCCTGCGGGGAGATCGCCTCGGCCGTGACCATCGAGAGCTTCCTGGACTACCTGCGCCACCCGGCCGAGGAGCTGCCGCCGGAGGCGCTGGCCCGGGAAGCGGTGCGGGAGGCTAATCGCCGGGTGATCGAGCGCGCCCAAGGCGAGACCAATTGCGAGGGGATGGGCTCGACCATCGTCGCCGCCGTGTGGCAGCCGCCCCGGGTCACGATTGTCAACGTCGGAGACAGCCGGGCCTACCTGTTCCGCTCCGACATCCTGACCCAGCTTTCCTACGATCAGACCCTGGCCAACGAGCTGCGCCACGCCCTGCGCCTGAGCGAAGATGAGATCTCGGCCTACACCGGCCGAAACGTCCTGACCATGGCAATCGGCGCGCGCCAGGACTTGCTGATCCAGACGCACGAAGCCATGCTGGAACCAGGCGACCGGCTCCTGCTGTGCTCCGACGGCCTGTACGGCATGGCGCCCGATGCCGCCATCGCGGCCATGCTGTCAGCCGGCTGGCCCTTGCGCGATACCGTCGAACGCCTCATCGGCCTGGCCAAGGCCGGCGGCGGCGAGGACAACATTACCGTGGTGCTGCTGGCGTGGAATCCCTAGGCGGCCTGACGAGTCTGGGGCGGCCTAGCCTAGCAGCTAGAAGGAAGGGGCCAAACTCCAGAGGACAAGCAGGAATGCCTGTCCTACTGATTGCCCCGCGAAGCCTCCTTGCGGTAGACTCCTCCCCAGCGGCGCTTCCATGGCCGGCCGAAGCATTTCGCGCGATCGGGTCCTGAGAAGCCAACATCGTTCGAGTTAATGACGGAGGCTGGGATGAGACGTGGACTTGTGGTGTTATCTCCTGTTGCAGAGGGTGTTCTGGGGGCCGTGATCATGGCCTTGTCACTGGCGCCCGCGCCCGTCGCCGGCCAAACTCGGGCGGCCTCCAAGACGACCGCCCAGGCCGGCGTCTGGAATCCGCCGCGCACGCCATGGGGCGAGCCGGACCTCCAGGGAATCTGGGACTTCGCCACCGTCACCCCCATGGAACGGCCCAGCGACCTGGCGGGGAAAGAGGTTCTTACCGCCGAGGAGGTTGCTGATGTGGAAGGGAAAGCCGCCCAACGTCGCGTGGATCGCCCGCCCAGACCAGGCGACACTGGCAGCTACAATCAGTTCTGGTTCGACTCGGGAACCAAGGTCATCGCGACCAAGCGAACGTCGCTGGTGGTGGATCCGCCGGATGGACGAATCCCTCCCTTGACGCCGGAGGCGAGAAAACGAGCGGAGGCCCGGGCAGCGACTGCCAAACGGCTCGCCGGGGGCCCGGAAGACCTGACGGTGGCCGATCGTTGCCTCCTGGGGTTCAACGCCGGACCCCCGATGGCGCCCGGCGCTTACAATAACAACGTCCAGCTTTTCCAGACTCCTGGTTACGTAGTGCTTCTCAACGAGATGATCCACGATGCCCGCGTCATCCCGTTGGACGGACGCCCACACCTGGCGCCCAACATCCGCCAGTGGATGGGAGACTCGCGGGGCCGTTGGGAAGGCAATACGCTGGTCGTCGACACCACCAATTTCAGGGACCTGACGAACTTCCGAGGAGCCACCGCGAGCCTGCATGTAGTCGAACGCTTCACGAGGGTGGATGCCGGCACGCTTCTCTACGAATTCACGGTCGAAGATCCGGCGACGTGGACGCGACCCTGGTCGGCGGCGGTTCCGATGACTGAGACCGAGGGTCCGATCTTTGAATACGCGTGTCACGAGGGGAACTATGCCATGTTCAACATCCTTTCTGGCGCTCGCGCCTTGGAGAAGGCCGCCGCCGAAGCCGCCAAGAAGGAACCGCGGTGAGGCGACGTAGTGGGGCGGCCTTCAGGCAGCCGTCAGGCCGCGCCGAGCGTGGCCTCGCCGGCCAAGATGGAGGCCACCCGCGGCTACGGCGCCAAGCTGGTGGCAGCGGGCGAACGTTAGGCCGACGCCCTGGAGGCCAGCGAGCGCCTGGCCGCCCAGACCGGGGCGCTGGGCGCACCCTATCTATCTGATGAAGCTGCCCGGACTGGAGCGGAAGATCCGCGTGGCCCTGGACGCGACGTTTCCGGAGTTCAGCGCCGGGATCGCGGGCCTGGCCCAGCAGCGCCAGTGACACAGGCATTCCTGCCTGTACAGCGCTCGACGCCGCCGGGTGCGACAATAGAAGCTTGTGAACCGGCTGTTGCGCCACGCCCGCCTCACCTGGGCAAACTACACCCGCCAGCCCGGGCCGCCCCTGCTGGTCCTGTTCGTGAACTCCACCTGTAACCAGAAGTGCGAGCACTGTTTCTACTGGCGCAGCCTCAACCGTGACGACGACCTGACCAAGCAGGAGATCTTCGCGCTGTCAGAGGAGCTGGGCCGCATCGAGAACCTGAACCTGTCAGGCGGCGAGCCGTTCCTGCGGCCGGAGCTGGCCGAGATCTGCCGGCGGTTCGTGCGACGGAACCGGGTGCGCCAGATCTACGTCCCGACAAATGCCTACTTCCCCGACCGGCTGGAGGCCCACATCGCCGACACCTTGCGCGAGAAGGACCTGGACCTGTTTGTGGCTGAGATCTCGCTCGACGGCATGCCGGAGTTTCACGACCGCTTCCGGGTCTCGCCGGGGGCTTTCGAGCGGGCCATGGCCAGTTACGAGGCCCTGGCGCGCCTGCAGGAACGCGACCGCCGGTTGCGGATCCACGCCATCTCGACGGCCACCGACGTCAATCTGGAAGAGATCCGCCGGCTGACCACCTACCTGTTCGACCGCTGCCCGCGAATGGACCATCACAACCTGGCGATGATTCGGGGCGACCGGAAGAACCCGGCCCTGGGAGCGCCGGAGCTGGCCGAATACGCCGACCTCTACCAGTACATCCGGCGGCTGTGGCGGAGCCGGGAGCGAAGCCGGTACGGGGCGGCGGTGGAGCCGATGCTGCAATGGGCCAAGATCCGGACGGCCCGGGAGCTGCGGCAGGTCGTCCCCTGCCGGGCCGGGGTGTTGACCGCCGTGGTGTACGCCAACGGGGACGTGAGCCTCTGCGAGACCCACCCGCCGCTGGGGAACCTGCGGCAGAAAAGCTTCCGGCAGATCTGGCGTTCGACCGAAGCGGATCGGCTGCGGGCCTCCATCCGCGGCAAGCAGTGCTGGTGTACCAACGAGACCTTCCTGTGGCCCAGCTTCACCTATGCGCCGGCGCAACTGGTGCGGGTGGTGGCGGCCGCCCGGCCCTGGCGAGAGCCTCCGCCGCTCCAGCCGGGCGAAAAGGTCGCCCTGCCGGAAAGCTCTGAAGTGGATGCCGCCCGAATCCCCGCGGCTCGCTAGAAACTACCTGCTGCTGGCCGCCGGAGAGTGCGCCGCCAAGCTTCTCGCTTTCCTCGCTTATACCTATCTGGGCCGGACCCTGGGGCCGGAACGCTACGGGAGGCTGGAGTTTGCTCTGGCGGCCCTGGTGTTCTTCACGCTGCCGGTCGATTTCGGGCTGCAGGACTACGGCGCGCGCCAGGTAGCGCGGGACCCCGGGCGGGCTGGCCGCCTGCTGGACGAAATCGTGGGGCTGCGGCTGCTGCTGGCTCTGGTGTCGCTCGGCGCCCTGATGCTGTTTGCGCTGGCCTCGCCGGGGGAGGCAAAATGGCTGCTGGCAACGCTGGGCGCGAGCCTGCTGGCCGCCCCGTGGCTGGTGCAGTGGCTGCTCCAGGGTCACGACCGGATGCCGGCGGTGGCGCTGGTCTCGGTGGCGCGGCTGGGGGTCTTCGCCGCGCTGGCCCTGCTGCTGGTGGGCCCGAAGACGCCGCTTCCCGTGGTCGGCTTGGCGGAGTGCGGCGCCGCGGTGGCGGCCGCCGCGGCCGGGCTGTTTCTGATTCGCCAGGGCTTGGGCCTTCCTCTGCCGCGGCCGGTGTTCGACTGGGCCCGGCTGCGGGACCATTTCCGCGAGGCCTCCCCGATCGGCCTGAGCGAGCTCTGCTGGGCGGTCCTCTGGTACGGCGCCACGGTCCTGCTAGGATGGATGGCTCCCGGCGAGCAACTGGGCTGGTTCGGCGCGGCCCATCGCATCCTGATGGCGCTCCATACCTTCGTGTGGCTCTACTTCTTCAACCTGCTGCCGTCGCTTTCCCGCTCCGCCGCCCGGCCGCCCCTCCTGCAAACCCTGCTGCGCCGGTCGCTGGCGGTCGCGATGCCCGCCGGCCTGGGGGTGGCCCTGGGGCTCTCTGCGGTGGCGCGGCCGCTGCTGGCATTGGCTTACGGGGAGCGGTTCGCGGGGGCGGCGCCGCTGTTCTCGATATTGGTTTGGATGCTGCCGGTTTCCCTCTGGAGTGGACATTATAGATACACTCTGATCGCCGGCGGGAGGCAGCGCTGGCTGCTGGCGGCGGCTGCCGTGGCGGCGCTGGTGGCGCTACCGCTCGGCGCCCTCTTGATCGGGCGGTTCGGAGCCCTGGGCGCCGCCTGGTCCCTGCTGGCCGCCCTGTCGGTCAACGGAGTGCTGGCCTGGGCCTTCGTGAGACGGCTCCTGCTGCGGGCCCCGGCCCCCATCGCGGCGCGCCTCTCATGACCTCCATCCGGCTGCGGCTGTTCTTCACCTGCTGGCTGATCTACGTGCTGCACTTCGCGACCAACACGGTCCGCGAGATCTATCCGGCTCTGACCCTGGGCGACCGGCTGAGCTTCGACGTCTCCGAATACCTGGGCCTGCACCCGGACATCTTCGCCGTGCCCGGCCGCGGGGCTTTCATCGCCAATAACCCGGGGGCATCGATGGTGGCGGCGATTCCCTACGCGCTGGCGCGGCCGCTGCTGGACCGGATCGTAGAGGCCCGCAAAGGCAGAGCCCCGCCGGGCGAATACCGGACCATCTACCCGATGGCCAGGGATTTCTACCGCCAGGCCCGCGAGCGTGGCCTGGACGTCAAGTTTGGCCTGGCGGCGGGGGTGATGCAGGCGCTGCTGATGGCCCCGCTGGCCGGCTTCAGCGCCGTAGTCATGTTCCGCATCCTGGCGGCGCTGGCCGCCTCCGAGCGCCAGGCTGCTTGGCTGGCGGCGCTCTACGCCTTCGCCACGCCGGTTTTCTACCGCGCGGCGCAGTTGAACCACAACCTCATGGTGGCCTGCTGCGGCTTTTTCGCGTTCGCCCTGCTGTGGCGGCCGTGGGAGCCGGGCTGGCGGCCGGCCCCCAGACATCAGGTGGGGGCCGGGCTGCTGGCGGGCTGGGCCGTAATGTGCGACTACAGCGGAGCGGTGGTGCTCGCGGCGCTGGCCGGGTACAGCCTGGCGCGGGCCAGGGCCCGCCGCGAGGCCGCCTGGTTTGCCGCCGCGGCGGCCGTTCCGGTGGCGCTGCTTTTCCTTTACCAGTGGCATGCCTTCGGCAATCCCTTCCTGCCGGCCCAGCGATTCATGCCGCCGTCGGTCTACTCCCACCTGGGTTACCACGGCATGGACTGGCCGCGGCTCGACCTGCTGTGGTCGACGGCCTTCGGGATGCGGTACGGGCTGTTCGCCTCGGCCCCGCTTCTGCTGCTGGCCCTGATCGGCTGGCGCAGCAGTTTCGTCCCTCGGCGGGAGCTCCGCTACATCGCCGGATTCACGGCGGCGTTCTTCGTCTTCTGCGCTGCCAACCAGCACGGGCGGCTGCAGTTCAACACCGGCGTTCGATACATCTTGCCGGTGGTCCCGTTGCTGTTTCTGCCGGCGGCCGCGGCGCTGACGCAGATGCCGGCGCGGTGGGCGGCCGCAGCCGGCGTCGCCAGCGCCTTGTGGTCGTGGTGCCAGGCCATGTACCGGGACGTGGAGCAGGGATATGGAATCTTCGAAGCCATCCGACACGTCGCGCTGGAAGGGATCAAGCTCCCCTGGCTGGCGACACTGGAAGCGATGGGATATGTCCGAGACGGCGTTTCGGCGACGCCGCTGGTGGCGGCGGCCGGGGTCGCGATTTGGTCGCTGTGGCGGCTCACCCCGGCGCGGG
>Ga0247727_10007944_pt1 | contig 19910 bp, 18 predicted proteins | sample WisWelCaveWW1625_FD_202498 | JGI IMG/M metagenome (GOLD analysis project Ga0247727, IMG submission 202498) | Biofilm microbial communities from Wishing Well Cave, Virginia, United States - WW16-25 | ecosystem: Environmental > Aquatic > Deep subsurface > Groundwater > Cave microbial mat | place... | reverse complement strand
TCTCTCCATAGACCTCCCCGACCCAACCCTCACCCGCACAACACCCCGAGTCAAGAATCCCAAAGACCCGCAAGGACTGAAAGCCCTCATGGCATCCACCACCGCCCGCATCGGAGTCGGACGCGCAGGTCCGCGTTACAGCACGGCGGAGCTGCTTCTCTTCCAGGGTGATCACGCCGTAACGCAAGATGCCCTCTATCGCGACGTTGACCAAAAACTTCTCGATGAGTTCAATCTCTTCACCGTACAAACTAAAGTTACTGGCGGCAAACAGGAATATCTCCTGCGCCCTGACCTCGGACGCTTACTCAACGATGACGCCAAACGAATCATCAACGAGAAATGCCAGAAGAACGTGAACATTCAACTCGTCGTCGGCGACGGACTCTCCGCCGCTGCAATCGAAGCGAATCTGCGCCAAATATTTCCTGTCATCAAACAAGGCGTGCAAAACGCGGGTCTGACGCTTGGCACACCGTTCTTCATCAAGTATGCGCGTGTCGGCGTGATGAACGATGTCGGCGACCTCATCAAACCTGACGTGGTTATCTTATTAATCGGCGAACGCCCTGGGCTTGGTCGCGCTGAATCGATGAGCTCATATATGGGCTACAAACCCAAATACGGTGACACCGATGCCGACCGCGACGTAGTCTGCAACATCTTCGAAAACGGCGGAACCAATCCGCTCGAAGGTGGAGCGTTCGTGGTACAAATCGCCCAGAAGATGCGCAAGAATCAAGCTTCTGGTGTAAAGTTGAAGATGATAAAGTAATAGAAGCACTCCGATGGTCGAGTAGCCCCGAATGCTCTTTGAGGGGCGTATCGAGACCATCTGGTTTCAAGATTTACTCTTGCAAAGTGGTGGTCTCGATACGGGCTTCGCAGCGAACGCTCAGCCCTACTCGACCACCGAGGAAGAAACAATTATGGCAATCCTCGACCCCCTCTACGGCACTCCTCTCGCAGTGCAACTCATCCCGCAAGTGGACCGCAACTTCGCGGAACATCTCAAACTCCGCGACGACCAGCGCTCCATTGGGCTGTTGAGTGTTGATAATGACGACGCCACCTATGTCGCTATTGATGAAGCGACAAAAATGGCAAATGTGGAAGTGGTGTATGCCAAGTCATTCTATGCGGGCGCGAAGCACACGTCGGGAAAATGGTCGGGCGAGATCATGGCTATTCTCGCTGGACCAGACCCCGCCGAAGTCCGAGCGGGTTTGAATGCCGCAGTCGCATATATCAAGAATCAAGCCATCTGGTATTCCGCCAATGACGATGACTCCATCGCATTCTTCCCGCATGTCATTTCACGGACAGGAACTTATCTTTCGCAAGTGTGCAACATCCCTGTGGGAACGCCGATTGCGTATCTTGTAGCAACTCCCAACGAGGGCTTGGTCGCGCTCGATGCCGCGCTCAAATCTGCGGACGTGAGCATCGTGGCGTTGACCATGCCGCCCTCCGAAACAAATTACATGGGCGTGATGCTCACTGGCGACCAGCCCGCGTGTAAGGCGGCGGCAATAGCGTTTCAAAATAAAGTGTTAGAGGTTGCGAGTAATCCGATAAACTATTGATATGCACCGTTGGTCGAGTAGCCCCGAACGCTCTTTGAGGGGCGTATCGAGACCAACATGTAAGCAAATAAATTTCTGTTACTGGTGGTCTCGACTGCTTGCGTCTCGACCACCGAGGTTGAATAATTATGACCGACTTTGACAACGACCTACAATCAATCCAGGAAGCCCGCACGCTGGCAACACAAGCGCGTGACGCGCAGCGCAAATTCATGCACGCTACGCAAGCGGAAGTGGACCGCGTCTGCGCGGCGATGGCGCAAGCGGCGGCGGACGCATCGGTGACGCTTGGCAAAATGGCAACCGAAGAAACAGGCTATGGCGTTCCCGAACACAAGATGCTCAAGAATTTACTGTCCTCTCAATTATTGTGGGAAGCCATCAAGGATATTCCAACCGTCGGCGTGATTCGCAGTGACAAACAAAAAGGGACATATGATATCGCCTGGCCCATGGGTGTGGTCGCCGCATTGACTCCATCTACGAACCCGACATCTACAACGATGTATAAGATTCTGATTTCGGTCAAAGCGCGAAACGGAATCGTTGTCGCGCCGCATCCGTTCGCGGCAAAATGCTGCGTTGAGACGGCGCGCATTATGGCGGAGGCGGGGGAGCGGGTGGGTATGCCCAAAGGACTGGTCAATTGCATGAGCAGGATAACTTTGCCAGGCACGCAGGAATTGATGAAGCATAGATACGTCGCGGTCATCCTTGCGACGGGCGGCTCGGATATGGTGCGCGCCGCACATTCGGTTGGCAAGCCCGCGTATGGAGTCGGTCCTGGCAACGTCCCCGCGTATGTTGACCGTTCAGCGGATGTTGAGCGCGCCGCGAAATATATCGTCGCGTCGAAAGCCTTCGACCATTCCGTGATTTGCGCCACCGAGCAAGCCGTCGTCGCGGATAGACCCATCGCCGCGCAACTCGAAGAGTTAATGAAATCCGAGGGCGCGTACTTTGTCGGCGACGATATCAAGCAAATCCTTGCAAAGAATTTGTTTGTCGGTCATTTGCCGAATCCAAAAGGCGTGGGGAAGAGTCCACAGCAACTCGCGCAGATGTATGGATTCTCTGTCCCTGATTGGGCGCGCATTCTGGTTGTGAGACTCAATGGCGTCGGACGTGACGAACCGCTCTCTGGCGAAAAGTTGACCACCGTCCTCGGTTGGTACGAAGCGGACGGTTGGGAGGCGGGCTGTGAGCGTTGCATCGAACTCATCAACTATGGCGGACGCGGTCACTCGCTCGTCATCCACGCGCGGGACGAGAATGTCATCATGCAGTTTGGTTTGGAGAAGCCTGTCTTCCGTATTGTGGTCAATACCATGGGAACGCTTGGAACGACAGGCTACACCACAGGCGTGATGCCTGCGATGACGCTCGGCTCAGGCGGCGTCGGCGGCGCGATTACTGGCGATAACATTACCGTGCATCACCTGTATAATGTCAAGAAACTGGCATATGAAATTCGGATTGCGCCCGATGCCGCGTTTGCGCCTGGTTCAACGGATACCCCCGAACAACGCCGCGCATTTTCTGGAGGATACGCTCACGCGTCGTCTATATCTGATTCTGTTTCGAGTAACGATTCGCAAGTGGAAGAGATTGTGAGGAAGGTGTTGTTGGAATTAAAAAGATAATCCGCTGGTTGAGTAGTCCCGCATGCTCGTGGCGGGACGTATCGAAACCAGCAGGTAAGCAAAGTGATTCTGTTACAAAAGTATTTTGGTTAGTGGTGGTCTCGATACGGGCTGTCGCCCTACTCGACCACCGAGGTATGATAGTTAGAAATCAGATGTTAGGAATTGAATCCATTTCCATTCCTGATGTCCGATGTCTAATCGGATGTAATGCGAAATTCATTTCGCAACATGAATCAATATTCAAAAGGAGAAGTAAGCCATGCCCGTAGATGTAGCAATGATAGCCTTAGGAATGGTGGAGACCCGGGGTCTCGTCGGCGCGATCGAAGCCGCGGACGCGATGGTCAAAGCCGCGAACGTGACGCTGATCGGCAGTGAATATGTCGGCGGCGGATACGTGACCGTAATGGTGCGCGGCGACGTGGGCGCGGTGAAAGCCGCGACGGATGCAGGCGCGGCGGCGGCGAAACGCGTCGGCGAGCTCGCCTCGGTGCACGTCATCCCGCGACCGCACACCGATGTGGAGATGATCCTGCCGCAGAATAGCAAGGGCGCGTTTGGCGGGCGGGGCAAAGACAAGTAAACACGTAGACAAGTATACAGGTACACAGGTATACAAGTAGACACGTAGGCAGAGCGACGTGTTTACCTGTTTACGTATTTACGTGTCTACGTACGCCCCCATGCCGCGTCAACTATTCACTGCGGATGATATTCGCCGTCTCGCGCGGGAACGCGCCGAGACTCTTTTGCTCGCGCCGAACGACATCGTCACGCACGAGGCGATGGATGTCGCGGTCGCTTTAGGGTTGAAACTGATTCGGGAAACAGAATCAACTATCGGCTTGAGAAAAGAGGCGGTGCAAGCCATCCCGAATCTACCGCCGCTGAAAGTTGTCCGCATGGCGAATGTGCAAATCGAGCCGTTCCTCGAAGGCAAAACCACCCCGGGCATGAACGTCTGGCTTAAGGATGTGGTGGTGACGCAGGATCGGTCACCGATGGGCGCGGGATACATGTCGCTCGATAAAGGTGAGATGCAGTGGACGCTGAACTATGACGAGGTGGATATCGTGCTTGAAGGTGAGCTGGTGATCACGCGTGGGAACGAGCAAGTGCGCGGCAAAACCGGCGATGTGATTTACATCCCGAAGGGTTCGAGCATTACATTTGGCACGCCGAACTGGACGCGCTTTGTGTATGTGGTGTTTCCTGTGAATTGGAATGAGGGGAAAGGATGAACGCTTTGCGTGAAGGATGAAGGATGAAAGAAGAAAGAGTCTGATGAATCCAAACCTGATTAACCTTCTCACGCGCACTGACCAGATTATGGCAGGCGCGAATGGATGGCATCCTAACCCTGAGTTGGTGTTGCCCAATGGCGTGTATCGCGGCACGATTCACGTCGGCGTGGATTTGGGAACGGCATACACGGTGCTGGTTGTGTTGGATGAAAACTTTCAGCCTATCGCAGGCGAATATCAATTCGCGGAAGTCGTGCGCGATGGACTCGTTGTGGATTTCATCGGCGCGGTGGATTTGTTGCGCGAGATGAAGTCAAAGGTCGAGAAGAAACTTGGGTTCAAGCTGACATCCGCCGCGACGGCGTATCCGCCAGGTGTGCCGCAAGCGGAAAGGCGCGCGACTGCCAATGTGTTGCACGGCGCAAGTTTGGATTGCACAGGTTTCATTGACGAGCCGACTGCCGCAAACAACGTGTTGAAGATCCGCGACGGCGCAATCGTGGATGTTGGCGGCGGCACAACAGGTATCGCCATCTTCAAAGATGGGGAGGTGGTATACACCGCCGATGAAGCGACAGGCGGAACGCATTTCTCGCTAGTCATCGCTGGTTCAATGGGATTAACTTTCGAGGAAGCAGAAGCGTTGAAGAAGAATCCAAATGAGCAGACTCGCTTGTTTCCTGTCATCCGCCCTGTGATGGAAAAAGTCGCTTCGATTATCAATCGCCACATCGAAGGTCATCAGGTTGATAAGTTGTATTTGGTCGGCGGCACATGCGCCTACCCCAGCATGGATGAAGTCATTCAGGAGATGACTGGCGTTGAAACATTTTTACCCGGCAATCCCTTGTTCGTCACACCGCTCGGGATTGCGATGAATAATTGAAACATCACCGTTGGTCGAGTAGGTCGAGTGCTCCCTGAGACCGTATCGAGACCAGCAAAAGAAAGAAAATGGAAAGTAAGTAAGCATATTAAGTAGACATGTGGTCTCGATACGCCTTTCGCAAAGAACGCTCAAGGCTACTCGACCACCGATGGAGACCTATGGCATCAGAAAAATTTTCATTACGCGTTTATTCTTATCTCGACCGAATGCAGCCGCAATACGCGGCGTTCGTTGGGACCATCACGCAAGGAGACTTGCCGACGGAAGGCATGGCTTCATTGTATGTGGAAGTCGCGCCAGGCAACGAGGTCTTTCGCCTCGTGGATATTGCGGTAAAGTCCACGGAAGCCAAACCAGGCGCGCAGTTGGTGGAGCGCGAGTTTGGCATGTTTGAGGTACATTCCAAGTCACAAGCGGAAGTGCTGGAAGCAGGCCGAATCGTGCTGGACAGACTCAACCTCAAACCCGAGGAACGCATCAAGCCGTTCATCGCATCCGTGCAGATCATCACCAACGTGGACCCGTATCAGGCGCAGTTGTTGAATCGCTTTCGCCGCGGCTCGATGCTTGTCCCCGGTGAGACGATGCTGGTGCTGGAATGTGCGCCTGCCGCGTATATCAACTACGCGTGTAATGAAGCCGAGAAAGGCGCAAACATCAAGATTTTACACGTGTCATCGGTTGGGCGGTTTGGCCGCATGTGGCTTTCCGGCTCCGAAGCGGAAATTGTCTCTGCACGAAATTCTGCTGTGAAAGCGCTGGAAGAATTGGATGGAAGACCAGAGAAGTAAGAAGAGAATAGTGAGTAGAGAGTAGAAATTGGTGGTCGAGTAGCTCTGAGCCACCGCACTGAACCAGTCGAAGTGGTTCGTTGCGAAGGGCGTATCGAGACCACATTGCAAGTTGTAGTTCGAGAAATCGAGATTGGAGATTGGTGTATGTCAAAAGTTTTTTACACCGAACAAGACATTGACGATATGAAGGCGCGCGGAGTCAGTTCTGTGGACATCACAGGTAATGTAGTGATTACAGACCTTGCAGTTGAGCGCGCCATAAAGCACGGGATGACAATCAAACGCTCGGAGCATTCCGCGCCGAAAGCGACATTAAGCGGATCGGTCAATTTGGTCGCGGCGTATCCGCGCACGGAATCGTCTGCAGATTCAGATTTGAAGCAGAAGATCAAGTCCGCCGTGTTGGCAAAACTGGACGGCCAGGTGGACACGGCTGTTCTTGATGCGGTGATTATAAGGGTGGTATCGTCACTCAAGTAATATTTTTTCATTTGAAAAACAGAACCCGCCTTTCGGCGGGTAATTGTTTTAACGAGTAGGGGCGCAGCGAGTCATCTTTAAACAACATCTTGAAATCGTTTCGCTGTGCCCCTACTCAAATTAATTATGGTGTCGGCAAATTCTTTTCCGTCGCATTCAACAAATCAATCATCTCCTCGCGGATGTGTTGGTTGAGGAAATGATGCTCCAGCGTGGAGAGTGACAGGAAGCGAGCGCCTGCAACCACATGAATACAGTTCGTTGACCCGCACAGGCAGATGAACGGCGCGTCCATTTCCCATTCGGTGGAAGGATAAAAGAACGAGAGTTCCTCTCCTTTTTCAATATCGTAGCGCGCCACCATCTGCATGTTCGCGGTGTCAAGGATTACATTGGGGTCGCAGGAGTGATTCAGCGCGGCTAACTTGCCGACGTTGGTATGTTCCGTTCGCCCAATTTGGACTGTAAAGCGATCTGGCTTGCTCATTACTTTTTCCTTTGGAATATCGCAGATGACTTCCCCTTTTTTGTACGGTTGTTTTGTGATCAAACTCCTGAATTTGTTTTCCGTCTTGATTGTAAGAGTTTCCATTGAAACCATTTTTTATTTTCCTTTCCGAATCATTATGTAGGGAATAATGTTCGTTACTGCAACTATACATCACTGTTCAAATGAAATCAAGATAGAGCAGTACTATTTTAGAAACTTTAAGGATGAATATTTTCCATGGTTCATAAAAGAATCTTGTTATTAACAGCCTGATCGAATGGCTAGTCGCTTAACTACCCGATCTCCCGATGCGTTGGACTTTTATATAAAGTACACTGACGGCACTTGGTTCATTCAAACCAATATGTTATAAGGAGACAATTATGCCCAACCCTCTTGCAGATTTCTCGAACCATCTCGTCTCCGCCGTGGAAAAAGGCGGCGCGAGCACCATCCTCGTGGATGCGCGCAAACGTTACCCCGCCAGCGGAATCGCCTACGCCGCAGACCTCGTTCTCACCGCCGACCACGTTGTGACGCGCGAGGACGATATCAAGGTCTCGCTGCCTGACGGAAAAAATCTAAAAGCAACCCTCGCAGGTCGCGACCCTGGCTCCGACCTTGCGCTCCTGCGTCTCGCAGAGAAAGCGTTGACACCAGCAAAGACATCGAATGACGTGAAAGTCGGTCAACTCGTGCTTGCGCTGGGACGACCGAATAACGCAGGCATGCAAGCCTCGTGGGGAATCGTCACTGCCATTGCAGGACCAACGCGTACGCATCGCGGCGGCTTGCTCGATGAATACATCCAGACCGAAACAACGCCCTACCCTGGCTTCTCTGGCGGTCCGCTCGTCAACACCGAAGGCGACGTGTTGGGTCTCAACACCTCGGGTCTCACGCGCGGCTCATCGCTGACCATTCCCGTCAAGGTGGGGTGGCGCATCGCAGATGAACTTGCGAAGCACGGCTCGGTCAAACGCGGTTATCTCGGCGTGCGCACGCAACCTGTTGAAATCCCCGAAGCCGCGCGCAAGAGTCTCAAGCGCGAACAGTCGAGTGGCTTGCTTGTGTTGTGGCTCGAAGAAAACGGTCCCGCGCAAAAAGGCGGCTTGTTCGTCGGCGATACGCTTGTCGCTATCGCGGGTCAACCCATCAGCGACCCCGATGATCTCTTCGCTGCGCTCAGCAGTGACACTGTCGGCAAATCCGTCACGGTGGAAGTGTTACGCGGCGGCAAACCCGAAACGGTGAATGTAACAGTCGGTGAACGGAAGTGATTCGAGTCCTGTTGAATGTTTCGTCGCCTGCATTGCGCGCGGGATTGCGCGCGCTGTTGTCGCCGGATAAAACGATCAAGGTAGTCAACGAATCATTGGAGGAAGAAAACGAAGCGGACGTGATGATCGCGTCCGCTTCGTTCGCCTCTCGCGTGGACGATGAAACTGATTCGCCCCCGTCAGCCGCGATCCTCCTCCTAAGCGACGACCAGCCCAACGTCCAGGAAATGAGGCGTTCCCATCGAGTGTGGGGAGTCCTGCCTACCGACGCGTCCGCTGAAGAGTTGACCGCCGCCGTCCATGCGTTGTCACAAGGACTGATCGTCGGCACATCCACATTGTTATTCGAATCGGAAAACGAACCATTGGAACACGGCCCACTCACAGATCGAGAGTTGGAAGTGTTGGGGTTGCTGGCGAGGGGATTGGCAAACAAACAGATCGCAGTTGAATTGGGGATCAGCGAACACACCGTGAAATTTCACGTCTCTTCGATTTACACAAAATTGAACGTGACCAACCGCACCGAAGCTGTGCGCGCCGGTCTGCGCGGCGGGTGGATAGCGTTGTAACGCCGAGGAGGAGAACAATCCCCTCTTGGGGGAGAAAACTGCCTGTTTTCAGGGGTGGCGTTAAGAGGGACTTTTCTATACAATGGGGCAAGATACCCCAGCCAGAAAGAGGGTTTGCTTGCCATGCAAATTGCCACACCCACCCGTCTCCCCCGCCTGCTTCATAAACGTCGCGCGCGTTTTACACGCCTTGTCAGCATAGGATTCTCCGCGTCGGGCCTTCTCATTTTGGTATGGGTGGATGTGATCAATTTTAAGCCCGATATATGGACCTTTATAGGCACATTGACGCTGGCATTGAGTTTTGAGTTTTATCTTGGAGTCGCGCACTACCTGCAACTGTGGCTCGCGAAGGAAAGCGCAATTGATAGCCATGAATTGCCGCACGAAGTCCTTTACTTTCCCACCAATTTTTTTTACCGGCGGCAAAGCGAGATTAGAATTTTCCTTTCCAGCATGGTTGCCATAATATGTTGTTTCCTTGCCGTTCGACTCTTGCAAACAACCTCTGGGAACATCATCAGGGGCGTTGCGGCGGTGCTTTTCTATTTTTTTGGAATAACATTCATTGCTCGCGCGCAACATGTCGCCATCCGGTATTTTTCATTTGGGCAAAAGTGGCGCGTTTGGTTTATTGCAAGCCTGTTTTTCGGCCTAACGCTCGGCTACTCTATTTTCACTGACTCGAGCATTCCAAACCTTGTCGCCGGAACCCTCATAGGGTTTGGCATTATGTGGATTGTGTATGTTGACAACCGGCTTGGAATCTCGGAGCAGGTTTGGTCTGAGGTAATTAGGGACCTGAGCATGAATCTTATGGAAGTCGGCACATTCCGCGGCCATCGAAAACACATTACTGACCTAATTGGGAATCGCTTGCGATATGAAAGAGTTTTCCTGCTCGAACCTTCCTCCGATCGACGAGAACTTCAAGTGACGGCAGAGTTTGGAGATTATCCGCCTGTGAAAGGAAAATCCTTTCCAGCTGACAGCGGAATTACCGGGCATGTTTTCACCACCGGCGCGATTGGCGCATGGAACGATGTAAGGGAGTGCCCATATTATCACCAATTAGTACCCAAAGAGAAAGATTCGACCCGATCCGAGATCGCGGTACCGATTCAGTACCGGGGTGAGATTTACGGTGTGCTTGATATGCAAAGCAGACACCCTATGGTATACGCACCTGCTGATATCAAATCGCTCGAAACCATTGCCAATATTCTCGGAATGTCCATGGCGATTGACAATGCCGATATGCTTCTCGGAGAGGCAAACAACCTGTGGAATCAAATATCACAGGATGGGAATGTAGAAGTCGAGGCATTCAATCTCATCGCTGATTTCGGCCGCAATAAACTGGGAGCTGACATAGTTATTTACTATCCGCTTTCGCCGACAGGGCATCCCCTCAAATCACCCAATATAGTGGGTGACTTACTCGAACCAGACCGAATGCACAAAAGTGTTTCCAATCTTTCCAGCCCTCTTGTCAAACTTATTGACGGTTGGACACCGCGTTTCGAGCCTAACCTGAATCCAAACAGTGTTTTTTCACACCGACTCCCGTTATCGCTTCCCCCATTTACTGAACGCGAAAAAATACGCTCGGTGTCGTTCATTCCAATTGGGACAAAAAAAGAAAAACTCGGGATTGTTTTCCTGAATTACAGGCGTCCGCATGAATTCGACAGCATCTATCGCCTGACGGTCATGGCGTTTGCCCAGGCTCTCGCCACACTGGCATCCAAGGCTCGTTATCGCCAGATTGTCTTCGAAGGGTTTGGCCGCCCGGATTTGGGCGTGCACAACATCCAAGCCAAATACGGACTGAAAAAAGGGATAGTACAGGAAGGCCGGAGCATCTTCGCCACAAGTTGCCGCACCCTCTTTGAAGCTAAAGAGAATATACAGGATTGCGGCATGTTCGCGATTCTACAAAATGTGGACGGTTTTCTCGCGGAGATTCGGGCGCAGACGACGGTGGAATACGATATATGGAATCGCACCTTGCGAGAAGCCTTCCAGGATTATACGCGTCGGATGAAAGAACAGCCCACGAACAGGCATCTATGGTTTATTACTGATTTGGATCCGCATGTTGAACGAGAATCGATATGGACGAGGCTGGCTCTATATCGCATCCTGACCGAGGCGGTGAATAATGCCATATTCCACGGACACGCTACAGAGGTTGACATCCTCGTGCAACGCAGGGAAAGTAGCATCTACCTGCGTGTCATTAATGACGGTAAGCCATTTCCAGTGGAAGCTCGACATAACCGAAGCAGAGGCGGCATATTTACATTGCTAGATGAGTTAAAATCCCAATTCGGCGCTTTTTATTCCATTAGCATGGAAGAGAAAAAAGGCGGAACGATCTTAGAGGCAGAATTTCCCGCCCTTCCGCTTCACGTTGAGGTGAACCTTGTCTAAACTTGTGCTTCTTGTAGAAGATGTTCCTTATCAGAGGCGCTCCCTGAGTGATGAACTAAAGGAAGACGGCTGGGAGGTGATTCATGCAAACGACGAAGGAGATGCTCTTTTTCGTTTACTGGCATTGCAGAAGGAGGGGAAAAGGATTGAAGTGGCGGCTATTGACCTTGGACTTCCCCCTGCAAAAGACGACCCGCTTAAATACGGGATGCAACTTATCGCAAAATTGCGCGCGCAAAAAAATTACGGTGATCTGCCGATTCTCGCTTATACAGCTCTTGCAACTTTTGATTATGCCGCAGTTGTACGGCGTTTGTTGAATTTTCGCACATCCTTTATTTGCCTGCGGCCGATGGGCGAGGATGTCCGTTTCGTAGACATCATGGAATATGTGCGTAAAGGATATTTGTTTCTTTCCCCAACGCCTGCCTCTTACTTGCCTTCAGCTGTCCTGAAGCAAGCAGACCCATTTGACGATAAACTGTGGGAAACATTGGCTCAACTAAACACGGGCGTAACTCAAAATAAAGTCGGAGAAAATATAGGACGCTCAGGCGACACAATCAAAACAAGGTTGAAAGACGCTAGAACCATTCTTGTCGAGCGCAAAGAATTGCCCGATGACGCGCGAACAGATGAATTACTCGCATGGTATCGTGAGAATCGAGTCCGATACGGCAGGGATTAACTCACTACTCAATGATCGCGTTTATTTCCCCTCGTATGTAGATAGTTATCCACATACGAGGGGAAATTTGTTTTCGGGAAGCGGGATTTCTTCACAATGTCCATGGGAGACAACGCCGGGAATTTTCTAAAACAAATTCACCGCCTTCTGGGATGGATACTTCGCCCGCCTATCTGTAAACTCGGTTTATAGAAAAGGAGGCTCATATGATCGAAGTGCTACTCTTCATCGTTGTGACCGGTATCGCGGTTGTGTATGTGACCCGGCTTTTCTGGGTCCGTTAGATTTCCTGTATGGAAGATAGGAGCGAAGCAATGGTTACCTGGACTGCATATCTCATCGTCTATCTCTGTGGAATGGCTACCCCAATCCTGATCGTGCGGAACCTGCTAAGGAACAGCGAGGATGGCAGTTCCTGCTTCCTCGATATGATTTTGTGGAGCCTGGCGAGCCTCATCATATTGGTGCTCTGGCTTGAATTGACGAACTAACAAACAATTGCCCCCAATCGTACGATTGGGGGCAATTGTTTGTTTTATCAAAACATCACCAACTGACTCTCAGCGCGCCTGCCATCAAGTAAAACAAACGGCGCGACGCGCGCGACAACGATACCCAATTTACGAAGGGCAGTCAAGTCTCGTAATTTTCTAGTTCGACGCGCTTGAAGAATCGCATCTGCGTGTTTCAGTCCAATGCCGGGGATGCGAAGTAACTCGCGCCGCTCAGCTTTGTTGATCTCAAGAGGCTTCCCTTTGAGGTTCTGTCGCGCCCATGCCAGTTTCGGATCGGTGGGTAGGGGCAGGTTTCCGTCTTGTAAAAATGGCATTTCCTCCAAATCAAAACCATAATCACGTAACAGGAATGATGCCTGATACAAACGATGTTCACGCAATGGATTCACCGCGGTTTTGTTTTCAAGCGAAGTATCGCGAATGGGATGAAATGCAGAAAAGTACGCTCGCATGAGCCGCACGTTTTTCATCAACCAGTTGGTCGTTGTCAACAATTCCAAGTCGCTTTCGTCCGCGCCGCCTGCTACGAATTGAGTTACTGTGGATGGGTATTTTCCATTCCAGAATTTATATGCGGGCTGCGAACGGCGAATTTCCTCCACCCACTTCATTGGCCGAAGCAATTCTTCGATGAAGATTTTGTGCGGTGCAAGTTTTGCCAGCCGCTCCGTATTCGGCGCTTCCAAATTGACTGATACTCGGTCCGCAAGTTGCATCATGCGCTCGACCTGTCCTTTTTCCGCGCCTGGCATGATCTTGAGGTGCATGTAACCGCGAAAGCCAAGTCGCTTGCGGAGGATTTCAGCGGTATCCAAAATTTTATTCTGTGTATTCGCGCCGCCAGCCGCGATTCCCGAACTGAGGAAAATTCCCTCCGCCATGTTTGCCTGATTCAACTTCACGAACAACTCGGCAAATTCCTGCGGCTTGAACGTGGCGCGTCGGAAGTCGCGTCCCGCGCGGAAAGGGCAGTAATAGCAATCGCGCTCACAAGCGGATGAGAGCAATGTTTTCAGTAGGACAATATTTTTTCCATTGGGGAGTTGTGCAGGATGAATGGCGCCTTGCGCCACCGCACGTTTCTCTTTGGGTGTGAAACAGGCTGGCTTACTGGTGGTCGAGTAGCCTGAGGCGGCAGCCGAAGGCGTATCGAGACCACCCGCCTCCTCCGCGTGCTCCAATTCCATCTGGCTCGAAAGTTCAACAAGGGTGTCCAGCGCGTTCATGGAGCGATTAAAGAACAAATATTCTAGTTGTCAAGCCGAACATTGACCACCTTTGCTTTATAATCGCATCATGCTGGACGATAAAAAGAAGATCGGCATGATCGCGCGCTGGCGTCCCGTGCACTTGGGGCATCAAGCCATCTTCCGTGCGCTCTGCCTCAGCGGGGGAGATGTGTTGATCGGCATCGGCAGTTCGAATCGCTACAACGCACGTAACCCGTTCACGTTCGAAGAAACGCGCGACATGATTCAACTCGTCCTTGCGGAGTTCTCGAATTATCAAATCAGTGCCGTCCCCGATTTGGATGATGGTCCACGTTGGAGGGCGATGGTGAAAGATTTGTTTGGCGCGCTGGACTTGTTTGTGACGGAGAATCCATACGTGATGAATCTTCTCAAAGACGATTACCGCGTCATTCGCCCGGTGGAGTTGATTCCGCCTCAGGAGCGCGTACCCGCTGACGGGTCCGGGGTGAGGCGTGCCATGGCGCGCGGTGAAGACTGGGAGTCACTTATCCCGCCTGTAGTTGCCGAGTATATTAAGTCCAATCGGCTGGACGTGAGATTTCGTGAAGAGTTTGGGCTGGAAACGTTAGCGCTGGCAACTGTGATTGAGTAATCTACGGAATGAGGAGATTGCTTCGGCTTTCGCCTCGCAATGACACTATCGAAGGAGGCACCATGTATTCTTGGGATGAAGATACTTCAAAATGGTACGGCGATGCAAAATATGCCTACAGCCCCACGGCGTCCACAGCGCGTGCGGCTTCGGCGGCGCGTGCGGCGGCATCGGGTCCGCGCACCTATGAAAAGAAGGCAGGACCCAATGAGAAAATTGTTGATCCCAAGCAACGCGCCAAAACGGTTTCAAAAAATCCAGTCATTGTCGCCATTGACGTAACGGGTTCGATGGCTTCGTGGCCCTTTGAAATCTTCGACCGCCTGCCATTGATGTTCAACACGCTATCGCAATATCGCCCGGATCTGGCAATCTCGTTCGCGGCAATCGGCGACGCCAAAGTGGACCGCTGGCCCCTGCAAGTGACTCCGTTCGCCAGCGGATTCGACCTCGAGCAGTTGCTCGGCTCGCTGTATGGCGAAGGCGGCGGAGGCGACGCGCCTGAATCGTACGGTCTGTTTGCGCGCTGGGTGAATACACATGTCGAGATCCCCGCATTGGATGAAGCGCCGTTCCTGATCGTGTTCGGCGATATCAATATGCATGCCACAATGGACAGCAAGCAGGTGAGTCACTATCTTGGCGACAGTGTGTGGGGCAATCTCGATTCGGTCGAGGAATGGCAAAAGGTGACGCAGAAATGGAACACGTGGTTCCTGCGCCGACCAGGCGGCAAACGCGGCGACGTGGTGGATCAACAATGGGGCGATGCGATTGGCGGGCAGAAAATTTTCCACATCGAGGACGAACAGCGCGCAGTAGATTACGCCATGGGCTTGATCGCGCGCTCGTGGGGGCACTTCGGCGATTTCCAGAACAACATGCGCGCCCGGCAGGACGAATCGAAAGTGAAGCAGGTAAGCAAACCGATCGCGATGATCTGTCCGCGTTGCGGCGCGCCCATCCCAGTGGATGCAAGCGGGATGTTCAAGTGCAAATTCTGCGGGACAACGTTGAAGTTGTAATTTTATGTAGGGGCAGGTCTGAGACCTGCCCCTACGAATACCATGAACATTTCCGTCATCGTCACCACGCCTCCCTACGCGGACTTCATCGCCGAAGTCGCATCGCATCCCATCGTGAGCGGATTTCGCCTCAACACGGTGATGCCGTTGCGGGAGAGTCAGCGTGATGTTTTGCAACGACTCGACAAATTCAAACAACCCGTGTGGGTGGATTTAAAAGGACGGCAGTTACGCGTGGTCGGCGCGGCGATCCCACCATACACTGAAGTCAAACTCAGCCATCGCATCAAAGTTGAGACGCCGGTGGACGCGTATTTTTCGGATGGACTCGAGCGCGTCCGCGTAGCGGCAGTGGATGGAGATAGACTCATCCTTGCGGATGGTCCACGCCGGCTGATGGGACCTGGCGAGTCGGTTAACATTATGCATCCGTCGCTTCACATCGAAGGGACGCTCACCGACACCGACAAAGCCTATCTCGCGGCGATGAAGGAACTCGGCATGACGAAGGCGATGCTTTCGTATGTCGAATCGGATGAAGATGTGGACGAGGTGAAAAGCCTCCTGCCGAATGCGGAAGTGATTCTCAAGATCGAAACCCAACGCGGACTCGACTTCGCAAAGATACATGGCGCAAAGCACGGACATCTCATGGCGGCGCGCGGCGATTTATTTGTTGAAGTGCTTCGCCCGCACAAGATTGCTGGCGCGGTAAAGACGATCATCAACGCGGATAAAGATGCAATCGTAGCGAGTCGTATTTTGGATTCGATGGCGGTGCATCCCATCCCCACCAGCGCAGACATCAGCGGTGTGGCGTTTTTGCTCGAGATCGGCTATCGCACGTTCATGCTCGGTGATCAGGTTTGCTTGCGCCGCGATTCGGTGATCGAGGCGTTGAATTTGTTGGAAGAGATTGCAAGAAATTATGCGTAGGGGCGAAGCATGCTTCGCCCCTACGTTTCATGACATATGAAACTCGCAATCGCACAGATCAACACCACCGTCGGTGACCTAGAGGGAAATATCGCGCGAATCATCGACGCGGCAAGATCGGTCGCTGACCAGAAGCCCGATCTCATCGTCTACCCCGAATTGACCGTGTGCGGATACCCGCCGCGCGACATTTTGTACGACGCGTCGTTCGTCGAGGCGGTTCAACATGCGACAAAAGATTTGGCTCGCCAAGCCAAAGGATTGCCTCCGTTGTTGGTGGGATCGTTCGCACCTGCGTCACATAGAATCTACGAACACCCTTCGTTGAATAACGTCGCGTACTTGATGCAAAACGGGGAAATGAAGGTTGCGCAAATCAAGCAATTGCTCCCGGTCTATGACGTGTTCTACGAGCCGCGTTGGTTCCTGCCCGGCGATAAGACTCTGCCTCCGATTGAAATCGCAGGGACGAAAGTTGGCGTGATCATCTGCGAGGATATGTGGGACGAGGAATATCCCGTCCACCCAGGCGCGGACTTGAAAGCCATGGGCGCGGAGCTGTTGATCTGCCCGTCTGCTTCGCCGTATCGGCGCGGGGCAGGGGAGGGGAGGTTGCATCACGCAAAGCGACAGGTCTCGATACGTCCCGCGAACAGCACACGGGACTACTCGACCAACGTGCCGCTCGTCTTCGTTAATCTCGTTGGCGGGAATGACGAGTTGATCTTCGATGGAGGGAGTTTTGCGCGAAGCGTGGGAGGGGAGAAGTTGAGGATGTTCGAGGAGGAAGTGAGAGTTGTGGATATTGGATCATGGAAAATGGAACATGGTGAAGACCCTCCATTAACCATTAACCATTTTCCATCTTCTGAAGAGGAAGTCTTCAAAGCCCTGACACTCGGCCTCCGCGACTTCGCAAACAAAAACGGACTCAAGCACGCGTTCATCGGCTTGTCGGGCGGAATCGATTCGTCTGTGGCGGCGGTGATCGCGGCGGAGGCATTGGGGCGCGAACGCGTCACAGGAGTCGCCATCCCTTCGCGGTTCACGGACGCGCGCTCGACCGAGTCCGCGCGGGAGTTGGCGAGTCAGTTGGGGATCGGATTCGAAGTCGTCGAGTTGGAGAAAATGCACGTCGCGGCGGAGCAAACTTTGGGCGAGGAAAGAAGCGGCGGAGTCGCGGGCGAGAACATCCAGGCGCGTCTGCGGATGATCATCCTGATGAGTTTCGTCAACCAGCGCGGCGGATTCCTGATCAACACGTCCAACAAAACCGAGTTGACGCTGGGCTACGGCACGTTGTACGGCGATCTCGCAGGGACGATCAGCCCGCTCGGCGATCTGACCAAGCCCGAGGTGTACGCGTTGGCGCGTTGGATCAACGTAAAGCGGGATGTTATCTCGCTTTTTATCATGGAAAGAAAACCAAGCGCAGAGTTGCGCGCCGAGCAGGTGGACCCGTTCGATTACTCAACAATTTCACCCGAAGTGGAAGCGCTGGTACGGAAGAATCAATCGAACGCCGCGATGCGCACAAGCGAACACAAACGCTGGCAGGCGGGCGTGATCCTGAAGGTGAGCGGGAAGTCGTTTGGGAGGGGGAGGTTGATGCCGATTACGAGGAAGTAGCTACAGGTGGTTGAGCGCAAGCAGTCGAAACCACCGAATTGAGAACCAGAGAATTGGAGAATTGGCTTGGAGATTCGAGACTGGAGACTGTACAATTGAGCATACTCCCGCACGGCGGGGAGAGGTGACGGATGAAACGAGCATTGACTCCATTCATGATCTTTGGAATCGCCTGGCTGGTTGTTGTCGCGGTCAGTTGGTTTTCCTTTGAAGGCTGGCGCGAAAGCCCAGGCGGGTTGTTGACATTGATCGGATTATCTGCTGTTGGCGTGCTTACGTTTCTCAAAGGCGGAGCGGATTATTTGAAAGCCTATAAAGATGCCACCAAACCTGACGATCCAAAACCTGGCCCCGCGCCAAGAAATCAAATGGGTAATGTGACTCAGTCGGGCGGCGGAACAAATGTCGTTGTGCAAGACGGTAATGTCACAATTCAAGAAGCGCCCAAACCCGAACGCGAAACTCACGATACCATCGGCTTCATCCCTCCCGCCAAGGCAGTGACCTACGTCCACCGTGGAAAGATCGAAGATGACGTGATTGCTCATATTCGCAAAGGCGGGCGCGGCGCGATCGTGGGAGTCCATGCACCAGGCGGATTAGGCAAGACCGAACTCGCCAAACGCGCGGCGGAAGAATTGAAAGTAGGGTACGAAGTCTTGTGGGTGGATGTCGGCAAAAAAGAACCACAGCAGATCATCGGCGAAATGCTTTTGAAGTGCGGGGTTCAAACCCAACCAACCGATTCGTATGAACGCCTGAAAAACGAATTGCAACACGCCTATCAATCAAAGAAGTTTCTTGTGATTCTCGACGATGTCCGAGAGGAATCGTTGTATCAACTTTCAGAGCTTTTACCGCCCAGCCCATGCGCCGCGCTGGTGACCAGCCGCATCAAAGAGATCGGGGGCGTGAAAAACTTTGCACTCGATGCGATGGATTGGGATCGGGCGCGCCAATTATTCGAAGCGGTGTTGGGCGAACCGGTCGTTTCTGCTGAATTAGCAACCGTGAAAACACTTGCAGATCGCTGTAAGTTCAACCCGCTCGCCATGGAGATCGCCGCGCGCCGCATTCGCCAATTCGAAGGGTTGCGAAAACCCGTTGAACGATACTTTGAAATTGCCCACACGAAATTTTCCGAGTTGAAGATGCAGGGCGACCAGCGTTGGGATATGGACAGGATCTTCGATATTGGTTATCTGGACCTCAGCGCCGACGACCAGCAGAAATTCCAGATGTTATCAGCATTCCACCCAACAGGATTTTCAGTGGAGGCGGTCGCTTTTCTTTGGAATGTTGAGAGTGCGCTCGCACGCAATTTTCTTTCACGCTTCATCAATCTTTCCCTCGTAAAAACTGTAAAGACGGATCATGAACGGCTCGAACGCTACCGTTTGCATGACTTGTTGGATGAATACACAACCCCGAAACTTAAGGCAAGCGGAAGATACAACGAGACAAAAACCTCTCTGGCACAGTGGCTGGTGAATTTATTCAACGAACACTACACCGAGGATATCAGCACTGCTCCCCACGTTGCCGCGGAACGGGACAATCTGCTTCACGCCTGCGAGTGGGCGAGGGGAGAAAAACAAGCAAATATTCTTGCCCTGCTGACAACAAAATCACGAAATTGGTTTATGGTGAATTTTACAGATGCGTGGGTCCAATGGTTTGCCTGGCTGGAAGCCTCATTGAAATTGGGAGTGACGGATAATGGGTTGAAAGCCAACGTGCTCCAAGCGATTGGCGATGTGCAACAGTTCCGTAAAGAGGTTGATGCCGCGCTCGCCAGTTACAACGAAGCCCTGAAACTGTTCAAGGAAATCGGAGCGAAATTGGGCGAAGCCAA
>Ga0247727_10007943_pt1 | contig 19915 bp, 12 predicted proteins | sample WisWelCaveWW1625_FD_202498 | JGI IMG/M metagenome (GOLD analysis project Ga0247727, IMG submission 202498) | Biofilm microbial communities from Wishing Well Cave, Virginia, United States - WW16-25 | ecosystem: Environmental > Aquatic > Deep subsurface > Groundwater > Cave microbial mat | place... | reverse complement strand
CTGATTCTACGCTCTCGCCGGGCGAAAAGTTCCGCTCAGAACGCGGCCAGCTCGCGGGCGGTGCGGACAATGTCGTCGGTCTGCGGCAGGATTTCGTCCTCCAGTTTCGGCTGATAGGCGCAGAAGGAATCCTTTGCGGCGACGCGGCGCACGGGAGCGTCCAGGTCTTCGAAGAGTTCGTCGGCGATGCGGGCGGCAATTTCCGCGCCGTAACCCCAGGAAAGCGTGTCTTCGTAGGCCACGATGACGCGGCTGGTCTTGCGTACGGAAGCCGCGATGGCTGGCCAGTCGTAGGGGCTGAGCGAGCGCAGGTCGAGGATTTCCATCGAGAGGCCTTCGCGCTCCAGCTGCGCGGCGGCAACTTCCGCGCGGCGCACGACGGCTCCGTAGGTGACCAGTGTGATGTCGGCGCCCTGGCGCACGGTGCGCGCCTTGCCGAAGGGGATGGTGAAGTCCGGGCCGGGGTATGCGGCCCGGTTGTAGGGCTGGCGATAGAGGTGCTTGTGCTCCAGCACCATCACCGGGTCGTCGCAGCGGATGGCCGTGCGCAGCAGGCCGCAGAGATCGAGCGCGGTAGAGGGCATCACCACGCGCAGACCGGGGCAGTGAGTGAAAATCACTTCGCCGCACTGGCTGTGGTACAGCGCGCCGCCGGTCAGATAGCCGCCGATGGCCACGCGCACCACGGCCGGGCATTTGAAATGGCCGCCGGAGCGCCAACGCATCGGCGCCATTTCATTGCGCAGCTGCATCATCGCTGGCCAGATGTAGTCGAAGAACTGGATTTCGACCACCGGCTTCATCCCGCGGGTGGCCATGCCGATGGCCCGGCCAACAATGTTGGCCTCGGCCAGCGGCGAATTGAAGACGCGGTCGGAGCCGTAGCGGCGCTGGAGGCCGGCCGTGGCTTTGAACACGCCTCCCTTCCCTTTCACCGTTTCGATGTGCGCCTCGCGGCTGCAATCCGCGATGTCCTCACCGAAAACGACGATGCGGGCGTCGCGGGCCATTTCGTCCAGCAGCGTGGCGGAGACAATTTCAACCATCGTCTTCGGCTCGCCGGAAGGCTTTTCCGTGGCTTCGATCGCGGTGGAGGCCGGGTCCACGTCCGGCGAGTGCACCCACAGGCCGGCGGAATCTGCCGAGGGCAGCTCTGCGGCCAGGGCGCGGTCGGCGGCTTCGATAATCTCCTGTTCGACCCCGGCTTCCAGGGCTTCGAGCTCCTTTTCGTCCAAGATGGCTTCGCGGACCAGGAAGAGCGCAAACTTGGGGAGCGGGTCGCGGCGGGCATCCGCGTCGCGCTCTTCCGGCGCGCGGTAGAGCTTTTCGTCGTCCGAGAGGGAGTGAGAGTACGGCCGGACGACGTGCGCGTGCACCAGCGCAGGGCCGCGGCGCTGGCGGCAGTAGTCTGCGGCACGCTGAAGTGCAGCGTAGCTTTCCAGCGGTTCTGTGCCGTCGCACTCCTCGACCAGCAGGCCGGGATAATTGCGCACCAGCTTGGAGATGCTGCCGCCGGCGGTCTGCACCTCGATGGGAACGGAGATGGCGTACTTGTTGTCTTCAATCAGATACAGCAGTGGAAGCTGCCTGAGGCAAGCGCTGTTGAGGGATTCGAAGAATTCGCCCTGGCTGGTGGTGCCGTCGCCGGCAGAGACGAAAACGATTTCGTCCGCGTGGTGACGCACGGCCTGGCCCAGCGGCGCAGCCATCGCCTGCTCGAGAGAGCGCGGAAATTTTTCGAAGTACAGGGAGGCCTCCGCCGCGCCCACCGCCTGGAGAAACTGCGTGCCCGTACAGGACGACTGGGAAACGATGTTCAGCTCCTGGTGGCCCCAGTGCGAAGGCATCTGGCGGCCGCCGGAGCTGGGGTCGTCTTTGGCGCCGACCGCCTCGAGCAGCATCTCGTACGGCGTCATCCCCAGCATCAGGCACAGCGCGCGGTCGCGGTAGTAGGGATAAAACCAGTCGTAGCCGGGGCGCAAGACCAGCCCTGCGGCGGCCAGGACCGCTTCGTGCCCCGCGCCGCTAATCTGGAAATAGATGTGGTTCTGGCGCTTGAGCTGGATTTCGCGGTCGTCCAGCTTGCGGGAAAGATACATCGCGCGGTACAGCCGGAGGAGTGATTCGCGGCTCAGCCCGTGGTACTTCGAGGCGTCGAATTTTGCGGTCTTGGTGCGCGTCTGCACGGCCATCGATTCAACCTCTTTCGGCGCCTGAGTGCCGGTTTGGGACTCTTCGCCGACAGACTGCACAATATTATAACCAACCCGCCGATGCCCGGGCGAAGAGAATTGAGCTTGCCGGGTCATTTACGTTTTCGGGGCGGGGGCGAAGAGGGAGCACTACGGGGACGGCGACTCAGGAGAGCGAACGGAACAGCTCTTCCGTTTCGGCGAACGATGCGTCCGCCGGACGCACCGACTGCGGCTGGGCGGCCTTGAACGGCTCTTCCGCGGGGATGCGGTCGAGCCAGCGCTGGTGAGAGAGCTTCTCGTGGTCTGAGAAATCCAGGCGCACGATGACGCGGATGGTTTCTGCGGCGGCGTCTGCGCCGGAGCCCGCATTTGTTGCGCTCTTCCCTGCCCCCGATTCCCCGGCTGCGGCGGCGACCGAACTCGCGGACGCGTCGCCGGGCGCTTGGCGGTCGAACTTCACATCGAGTTTAGCGCCCAGGCGGAAGGCCTGCTTCCAGCCATCAATCTTGTGACGCGCGTTCTGCGCCGCAGCCTCGTCAGCGCCAAAGTCAAAAATCAGATAGGTCTGCGGCATGCGCAATCCTATAGCGGTATCCGCGCAGGAATGTCAAGCCAAAGCAGGCCGTGCGGCTGCGCCGGACGAGAGCGCGGCGGGATGCGACCAGCGGTCAACAGGATTGCACCTTTCGAACGCGTTGGCCCTATAATCCCAGCTAATGTCACGCCCGGTCAGTTGCCCGAACTGCGGCTCGATATACCCCGAGGGTGCCACGGAGTGTCCACTCTGCTCGGCGGAGACGGCTGCTCTGCCTTCGAAGATGCCGGAAATCTCAGGCTACAAGATGTTGCGGCCGCTGGGACGCGGAGGAATGGGCGCCGTGTATCTGGCGGAAGACCAGACGCTGGGCCGCCGCGTGGCCATCAAGGTGATTGCCGGGCGGATGGCCGGGGAGAGCGAATCGGCGGCGCGGTTTCTGCGCGAGGCGCGCTCGATGGCCACGGTCGAACATCCGCACATCGTGCGCATCTATTCGTTCGGCGAAACGGCGGGGCAGGCGTACCTGGTGATGGAGTACGTGGACGGCGAAGACCTGGCGCGGCGCATCAAGCGGGAAGGAAAGTTGCCGGTTGCGGAAGCGCTGCGCATCGCCCGCCAGGTGTGCGAGGCGCTGGAGGCCGCATGGGAGCACCACATCGTGCACCGCGACGTCAAGCCCTCCAACGTGTTGCTGGACAGACGCGGGCGAGTGCGCGTGGCCGACTTCGGCCTGGCCAAGCCTGTGCGCCAGGACGCCGAGGCCACCCTCACTCACGGCAGCTACATCCTGGGCACGCCGCAGTACGCCGCGCCGGAGCAGGTGCGCGGTGGGGTGTCCGACTTCCGCAGCGACATCTATTCCGCCGGTATTCTGCTGTTTGAGATGCTCGCTGGTGAGCGCCCTTTCGACGCCCCGACGGCCTACGCCATCGCGGAGAAGCAGGTGCACGAAAAGCTGCCACTGCTGGCCGAAAAACGCCCGGATGCCGGCGAAGGCGTTGTGCGCCTGGCCGAGTGGATGACACAGAAAGACCCTGCAAACCGGCCGGCCACATACCGCGAAGTGCTGGAAGCGCTGGATGCAGAGCTGGGCGCGCGTCCGGCCACTCCCCTGCCCACTCCCACGCCCTCACCCGTGGAAGCGCCGGGCGTAGCGCCCGCGGGCCAACTCATCTGGAGGAAAACTCACGCGGCGATCTTGGCCGGGGTGCTGGTACTGGGGGCACTCGGATTGTCGGGATACGCCATCTGGAGAAAATTCGGACGCCCCGCGCCGGCGATGAGAGAGACGCGGCTGGTGGTGGCGGTCACGCCGTTCTACGGGCCGGATGAGGACTCCACAAAAGAAGGCCGGGTGATGGCGGCAATGGTGGAACGCGCCATCCAGGATAAGCTGGCGCGCTACGATGTGAAAGTCCTGGGCGTGGAGGAAACGCGCGACGCCGTGCGCGACCACGCCGCGGCCCGCGCGCTGGGCGAACGGCTCGGCGCCAGCGTGGTGGTGTGGGGACAAGCGTTCGCCCTGCGCGGAGAAACAGAAATCCAGCCCTATTTCACGCTGGTGCCGCGCAAGGTGGAGGAATCCGAGGAGCCTTCCTCGCGGCAGACCGCAGCCGCAGTTTTGGGCACAGACCCGCTGGCCCTGCTCGAACAGCAAGCCGCGACGGCGATGCGCGTGCAGGCGGCGGCGCCCAATCAGATTGAAGTCCGGAAAACGTCCGCCGCGGGCGTCGGCGATGTGGCCCTGTTCCTGGCCGGGCTGCATGCGCTGTACACGGACACCAACCCCGTCCGCGCGCTGGAGATTTTCGATTCCGCGCCGCGCACTTCGGAAAGCCAGCGGTATCGCGCCGAAGCGCTGCTGACACAGAAAAAAGATGGCGAGGCACGCGCGGCGCTGGAGGAATCGGTCCGGCTGGACGCCAAAAACGCGCAGAGCAACGCGTTGCTGGGCGACATCGCGTGGAAAGCGGGACGCAAAGCGGAAGCGACAGGCTTCTACAGGGCTGCGGCGGCCTCCGGCGCATCCTTCCAGACCCGCGAAGCCATCCTGTTTGAGGGCAAGCTGTACTTCAACGAGAAGATTGAGACCCTGGCCAGCAAGGAAGAGAATGTTTTCGGACGGTCGCCCTACCTGCTGGGAATCGAGCCCGGCACCGGGCGCGTGCTGGAGCGACACCGTCTGCCCGACAAGCCCACGGCGTTTCGCTTCACGGTCGGCAAGCTGGAAATCACCTGCGAGGGCGATGCGGGCAATTATTCCACCTATTTCACAATTGGTCTGGCCGGCGGGAAGCTGGACCGGCCGGTGCACTACCCGGCCAACCTGCTGCACCGCAGGATCGCCGTCAACGTGGGCGGCGCGCTGGCCTCGAATTTTCTGTTCGACTGGAAGCCTGGCCAGAAGCAATTCCCCGAAAAGAGGCCGGCTGGCCGAAAGCAGTTTCCCACCGAGCTGGCCGAATTGGAGCGGGCCCTGGTCGCGCGGCTGAAGACGGACGCCACGCAGCCGTGGAATTTGTTTGCGCTGGGGCAGGTGTACTGGGCGCAGGGGAAAAGGGCGGAGGCACAAAAGGCATGGGATGAAATGCTGGCCGGCGATTTCCCGGGTATCGCCTACATCGATTATGCCTGGATGGCGATGTACAGCGAGCGCTATAAGCAGCACGGGCTGACCGACCGGCTGCTGGCGGAGTCGTTGCGGCGCAGGAGACTGCTGCCGCAACCCATCGGCGACACCTCGCTGATTGAAAGAATAATCAACACGATGTTTTTTGGGGCCGCAACCCGTGTGGAGGGCATCGGAAACAATCCCGCGCGGAAATACGCGCTGTTGACCCGCCTGCGCGAAATCACCGGGCTGGATACAGAGTCGGACTTGCTGATTGCAAGCATGTGGGAAGATTTCTACCTCCGCCGGGGCGACGCGACCAATGCACAGAAAGAAGCGGCGTATCGGCGACGCGCAGAAGTGGCGCCGGTCAGCTTCATCCACATAGCCACTCAGATGGACTTAGCGACGAATTGGGCGATGGGCATCAGCACGGGCCTCTGGGCCTTTCTTCTGCTGATCCTGGGAAAATCCGCGGCGCGGCAGGCTGCGGCGCGCAGCTCCGCGGAAGCGGCCGGAGATCCTCCGTCGGTGAACCAGACCTGGCTGATGCGCATCCTGCGGATGGCCATTGCCATCGCCGGCGGAACCTTGATGGTTTGCGGGATCATGATTTTCATTGTAGTTCAAGATGCGCGTCCCGCACTGATCCTGTCGCTCGCGGGATGTAGCGTACTGCTCCTGCTGCGGCTTCGAATGTTCCATCTGGCCGCTGCGGCCGCGGTGCCGACTCCGTTCCGGATGGTGGCGGGAATCCCCCGGCGCGAGCGGCAGGTGTTCCTGGGTGGGTATCTGCTGTATCTGGCTGCCACGGTCATCCTGGGTTTGGCCACCATCGGATTTGACGCCTTTGCATCCATCCCGATCGGGGGGCTCGCAGATACGCCGGGCAATGCGTATATTGTCGGACAACTGGAGCGGCGGCTGCGGAGCGTGGATGCTCCGGAGCGGCGGTTCGTGGCCGCCGTGACCAACCACCATGCCGGGAATTTCCAGCGCGCCGAGGAGTTGTACCGCTCGTTGCCGGATAACCCGCGCGCGCAGAAGAATCTGATCGCGCTGCGGAGGGGCGAATTCAAACCGCCGGAGTCCATCGGCATAGCCCAAGTTCAACGCGCCGCGATGGAAGGCCAGCTCCGGGAGTGGCATTCGATCCTGCTCCCTCAAATCGGCGGACTCGCGAACCTGTTCTCGTCACGGGATCGCGCTCTTCCAGCCATAGTAATTATCCACACGATGTTTTCGTCGCGGCTTCTGCTGGTGGCCGCTTTGCTGCTGGGCATCGCGTTCTGGCTGATTCCCCCGCAGGCGCCGTCCGACGTAGCGCACGAACAGCGGCGGCCTGGGCGCACGGCAAAGATTTTTGGTTCCCTCGTTCCAGGCTTGCATCAAGTCTTGCGAGGTTCCCCGGCCGGGGGATTCGCGGTCCTGTGCCTGGCAGTCACGGCGACAACGGCAATCGGCATCCACCTGTCGCTCGTTCTGGCCACGGACATTTACCCGCCGGCGCTGGGAATCTGGTCCGCCGAGATGGTTTCAGATTTCACCTACCGCTCAGCGCCAATTGCCGAAGGCCAGCCCGTGGAATCCATTCCCGCATTGCGCAAAGAATACTACTGGACGCTGTTCTGGGCCTGGCCCTACGCTAAAATCTGGTGGCCAATGATCGCAATCATTGCGCTGATTGTTCTGGCTTTCCACGCACGGACGCTGTGGCAGCTCTGGAGCCGGCGCGCGGAGCCGGAGCCGAGCGCCCCGGCGTGAAGGCGTTCAGCGGCGCTCGAGGATCATCGGCATGCCGTTCTTCGGCCGCAGGGTAATCAACGGGTGAATTTCAGCGCTGTGGCCCGGGGCCAGTCGCAAGCGCCAGCGCCGGGCCAGGGTAGCGAGCAGCAGGACGCCCTCCATCCAGGCAAACGGTTCGCCGATGCATTGGCGCGGGCCTGCTCCAAAAGGAAAATAGGAAAAGCGGGGCCGCGCGGCACGGGCTTCCGGCGTCCAGCGCTCGGGGAGAAATTTCTCCGGCTCGGGAAAAAAGCGCGCGTCACGGTGCATCACCCAGGGTGAAACGATGGCAACAGTCCCGCGGGGGATAACGTAGCCGCCGACCTCGACGTCGCGCAATGCGCGGCGGCCAATGGCCCACGCCGGGGGATAGAGACGCATCGATTCGGTGAAGACCATCTCGGTGTACGGCAGGCGCGGCAAATCGCTGGCCGCAGGCAGCTTGCTGCAAAGCGAAGAATCGAGTTCAGTGTGCAGCCTGGCCTCGGCCGCGGGGTTCTGGGAGAGCAGATACCAGGTCCAGGTGAGGGCGTTGGCGGTGGTCTCATGTCCGGCGATGAAGAGCGTGATGGCTTCGTCGCGGACCTGCTGGGTAGTCATCTGCCCGCCGTCGCCTTCCGTATCCTGCGCGAGCAGGAGCATCGAGAGCAGATCGCCGTGGTCGCGGCCGTCGGCGCGGCGCTGGTCAATCAGGCGGAAGATGGTGGTATCCAGCCGCGCTTTGGCGCGGTTGAAGCGACGCACCGGCGGCAGCGGCAGATTTTCCACAAGCTGTGAGAACGGCAGCATGAGGAAGCTGAAAATCTCCAGGACATCGGTCATCGCACGGCCGATATCGTCCGCTTCGTCTTCGACGCCGGCGCCGAACAGAGTCCTGGCGACGATGGCCAGGGTGAGGTGCATCATCTCGCGGCTCACGTCCACGCGCGCACCGTCCTGCCAGCGGCCTGCGAGCCGCTCGGCGTACTGGGCCATCACCTCCGCATAGCAGGCGATACGGCTGTGATGAAATGCGGGCTGGGCCAGCCGCCGCTGGCGGAGATGGAATTCGCCTTCGCTGGTCAGCAGGCCTTCGCCGAGCAGCCGTTTGCCGCGCTGCAACGCCTCGCCCTTCAAGAAATGCCGCGCCTGGGTGACCAGGACTTCCTTCACGTAATCGGGATGGTTCAGCAGAGTGAGGCGGCGCGGGCCCATCCGGAAACGTACAATGTCGCCATGCTCGCGGGCCAGACGGGCGAAGAACGCGGCCGGGTTGCGGCGGAAAGGCAGAATGTTCGCGCCGGGAAGCCAGTGGCGGGGGCCGGGAGGAGTCTGGCGAGAGGCGGTCATCGCCAGGAGAGGGTACAGGGGTTAGGAATTGGATTGCAATTGCCGGCGAAAAATCGTTAGCGCAGGCGCCTGGCTTCTGCTTTGGCCTCTTTGAAATCGGGCTTGAGTCGGGCGGAGGTTTCAAAGGCGGTCCTGGCCTCAGCGCGGCGGCCCTGCTTGTCGAAGACCTTGCCCAGCCAGAAATAGGTGAGGGCGTGGACGGGCGCACTGGGCTCGGGCTCCTGCAAGAGGTATTTCTTCAGATAGGTCTCCGCCCGCTGGATGTCTTTCCCCTGTGAGGCCAGCAGGCGGCCCGCGTGATAATAGGGGGCCAGGTTGTCGGGAATGTTTTTTTCCGCCTGGGCCAGGATGCTGTCCAGTTCCTTCCAGTCGTCCGTCAGGACAACCACCTGGGCCAGCAGGGAGTAGGCGCGGACGCGGCCGGGCTCGGCTCGGATGGCTTCGCGCGCATGTTTTTTGGCGGCGTCGTATTTTTTCTGGGTGTCACTCGCATAGGACCCTGCCAGGGAAATCAGGGCGTCGTAATTCTGTGGGTCTGCGGCTACCGCTTTTTCGTACAGCTCTGCGGCCGGGACGGTCTTCTTCTCCAGCCTCGCCAGGTATACTTGGGCCAGGAAGCCCTCGGCGGCATTGATCTGGCCGATCTCCCCAGGCATGGCCTGAGCTTTTTTCTTGTCGCCGCCCATAAAGCCGGGGGCGCGGTAGTAGAACTCCATCATCGCCATCCGGGAGTCGATGTGTTTGGCGTCCAGCCGCAGGGCGGCTTCGGCTTCGCGCCGGAATTTGCCTGCCCAACTGGCCTGGGTGAGGATGTTGGCGCGCTCCGCTTTCTGGCCATAGACGGCCGAGAGCTGGTAGTGGTACTCCGCATTTCCCGACTCGAGCTGGACGGCTTTCTCCGCCAGCGGTTGCGCGCCGTCCAGATCGCCGTAAGTCTGCTTAACCTTCGAGAGCAGGTAGGCAGACAGCGCGTCGTTGGGGTTGGCCTTTACGCGAGGCTCCAGCAGCGCGCGGGCGCGTTTCCAACGGCCGTTTTCCACCAGCGACTCGGGAGATTCGGCGGCCACCGCGGGCGAGACGTAGGGTTTGGCGGCAGGTTTGGCGGCAGGCTTGGCGGCGATGTTCCCTTGCGCCCGAGCGGGCGGCAAGGCGGAAAGCAAGGCCAGACCCAGCACGGTGAACGCAAGCGAGCGGACGCGGCGGTTCATCTGCCCTCCCCCCGTAGTAAGAATACCTTTCCAAGGACTTGGATGCCATCCCGGCGAGATGAGTTTCGCGGAACCTGGCACGCGGCAGACCCTGGGACATGGTTCCGCTTTGGATACACGCGTTGCACATAGGCAGGGCCCGTGATATGCTCAGCGAATAAAAAGCGAAGGAGTGGGAACATGACTCAGACCCTCGCGGTTCACCCGGCCCGCTTGCCAGAGACGGCGCGCCTTAGCGCACCCATCCGCGCAATTCTCGATGACCTGGCGGCGCGCGATGCCGCAGGCGAGGTGCTGACCGCTGTGCGCCACATCCCGGCACGCGAGGCGCAATGGGCGGCGATGCCCGGGTGGGTGCGCCCGGCGCTGGCCGCGGCCTACGCGGCCAAAGGCATCTCGCAACTCTACACGCATCAGGCGGAGGCCGCAGAGCGCACCCGGGCCGGGCGAAACGCGGTGGTGGTTACGCCGACAGCCTCGGGGAAAACGCTCTGCTACAACCTGCCGGTGCTGAACGCAGTTCTGGAAAATTCCGACACGCGGGCGCTGTATTTATTCCCGACCAAGGCCCTGGCCCAGGATCAGCTCGCGGAATTGCACGACCTCTGCCACCGGCTGGAGGACCGCTTCGGCGTGTTCACCTACGACGGCGATACGCCAGCGGATGCGCGGCGGGCCATCCGCGAGCGCGGGCACATCGTGCTGACCAACCCGGACATGCTGCACACCGGCATCCTGCCCCACCACACGCGGTGGACGCGCCTGTTCCAGAACCTGAAATACATCGTGCTGGACGAGCTGCACACCTACCGCGGCGTGTTCGGCAGCCACCTGTGCAACGTGCTGCGCAGGCTGCGGCGGGTGGCGCGGTTCTACGGCAGCGACCCGCAATTTGTTTGCTGCTCGGCCACCATCGCCAACCCCGGCGAGCTGGCCGGCCGGCTGACCGAGAAGGAAGTCGAGGTAGTCGAACAAAACGGGGCGCCGTCGGGAGAGAAGTTTTTTGTCTTATACAACCCGCCGGTGGTCAACCGCAACCTGGGCATCCGGCGGAGCTACATCCACGAGACGTCGCGGCTGGCCCACGAATTCCTGAGTCGCGGAGCGCAGACCATCGTCTTCGCTAACAGCCGCTTGCACACCGAAATCCTGCTCACCTATCTGCGGCGGAAGCATCCGCAGGCGCCGGCCACGCCGGACACTATCTGCGGCTACCGCGGCGGGTATCTGCCCAACGAGCGGCGCGCCATCGAGCGCGGGCTGCGCGAGGGGCGCATCCGCGGCGTGGTGGCTACGAATGCCCTGGAGCTGGGGATTGACGTGGGCTCGCTGGACGCCACGGTGATGGCCGGTTACCCGGGGACCATCGCCTCCACGTGGCAGCGCGCAGGCCGGGCCGGGCGGCGCAGCGGCAGCTCGTGCGCCGTACTGGTAGCTTCGTCGGCGCCGCTGGACCAGTTCATCGCCCGCCACCCCGATTATTTCTTCGGCAGGTCGCCGGAGCGCGCCTTCATCCAGCCCGACAACCTGGAAATCCTGCTGAACCACCTGAAGTGCGCGGCCTTCGAGCTGCCCATCGGGCCTAATGAGGAGTTCGGCGCAGTGGAATTGCAGGACCTCTGCGCGCGGCTGGCCGAGGCCGGATACCTGCACTCCAGCGGCGGGCACTGGCACTGGACGCAGGAGGCCTACCCGGCGGACACGGTGAGCCTGCGGTCAGTCAGCTCGGACAATTTCGTAATCATTGACGATACGGCGGGGCCGGAAGTGATCGGGGAGGTGGACTTCACCAGCGCGCCGACCATGGTTCATCCCAAGGCCATCTACATCCACCAGGGGCAGCAATACCACGTGGAGCGATTGGATTTCGAGGCCCGCAAAGCGTACGTCAAGCCCGTGGACGTGGACTACTACACCGACGCCATCCGCTACACTCAGGTGCACATCCTGGAGTGCGCACAAACAGAACCGCTGGGCGCCGCGGCCGGCGAGGCGCCGGCTGCCGCGCGCAACCACGGCGACGTGCTGGTGCGGTCGCAGGTGGTCGGGTTCAAGAAAATCAAATTCTTCACGCACGAAAACGCGGGCGCGGGCAACCTGGAGCTGCCCGAAAACGAAATGCACACTACGGCGTTCTGGCTGACGCTGGAACGGCCGCTGGTTGAGTCCCTTCCCTTCTCCGTTTCGGACCGGCAGTGTGGGATGTTCGGACTGTTGCACGCCATGGAAACAGTGGCCACGCTGCTGCTGATGTGCGACCGGCGCGACCTGGGCGTGTCCATCGGAGATCGGTCACCCTCGCCGGGCGCCTCCGCAGCGGCGGACGCGGCCGCTGCCGGGTCTTTGGCGGAAATGGCGAGCCAGGATCTCTTCGAGCCGAATCTGTACCTCTATGATGCCTACCCGGGCGGCATCGGGTTCAGCGAGCCGTTGTTCCGGGTTTGCGATGTGCTGCTGGAGAAAACACGCGAATTGATTGCGGGATGCGCCTGCGAGCACGGCTGCCCGTCCTGCGTCGGGCCGGTGGGTGAGCGCGGCGAACGCGGGAAACAGGCAGCCCTGGCCATCCTGGGGCGGCTGTGCGAATGAGCGGGAGCCCGAAAATTCAGTGGGCACGGCTGGCGGCGCTGAAGCCGCTGCCGCGAGCCGCGCTCTCCGCCGCAGCCGCGCCGGCTGCGGCGCGCGAGGCGTCCCCGCCGGCGAGCGGGGATTCGCTGGCAAGACTGCTCGGCGGCGAGCGCGTGGGGAATCACTACGGCGAATTCCTCCGCGTGCAGCGTTGGTTTTCCGAGCCGGCTGAGTTTACACCCGTGCCGCGAGCGCTCGAAATCCTCGCCCCGGGGGCTCCCCCAGCGGCCGCCGACCCATCGCAATGGATGTTCCTGGATACCGAGACCACAGGGCTGGCTGGCGGCACGGGGACCTACGCTTTTCTCGTCGGGATGGCCTGGTGGGAATCGGGCGGCCTGCGCGTGGAGCAGCTTTTTATGCGCGACTTCGACCAGGAGCACTCACTGCTGCTGGAGCTGGCCGGCCGGCTGGCGGACCGCCGCGTTCTTGTTACCTTCAACGGCAAGACGTTCGACTGGCCGCTGCTGGAAACGCGCTTCCGGATGACCCGCCAGATTGAACCGCGCCTCCCGGTGGCGCATCTCGACCTGTTGCATCCCGCCCGCCAGGTCTGGCGGATGCGTCTGGGGTCTGTGCGCCTGGCGGAGCTGGAGCGCGAGGTGCTGGGATTTGACCGCGGGCCGGATTTGTGGAGCCAGATGATCCCGCAACTGTATTTCGACTACCTGCGGGGCGGCGAAGAGGCCGCGCCGCCGCTGGCCGACGTTTTCCGTCACAACCAGATGGACCTGCGGGGCCTCGCGACGCTGGCGGCGCGGATGATGGATTTATGCGCCCATCCGGAACGCACGGAAGCCGACCCGCTGGACTTGTACGGCATTTCTCGGCTGCTGCGCAACCGCGGCGACCGCACCCGGGCGAGGCAGCTCTACGAGCGTTCGTTGGAAGCCGGGCTGCCGACGGCGCTGGATCGCGCGGCACGCCGCGAACTGGCTGCGCTGGCCAAGCGCGACGGCGACCTTCCCCGCGCCGTGGACCTCTGGCAGCAACTCTCGGCCGGAGCCGGAGCCGGCGGCGCCTCCGCCAGCGAACCGGAGGATTTGTTCGCTCTGGAAGCGCTGGAGCAACTGGCGCTGTATTACGAACGCCGCGTGCGGCAGCCCGAGCGCGCCGCCGGGCTGGCTCGCGAAGCCCTGGCTGCGCTGCGCGTCGGCGCCAGGACAACGCATCCGCCCGGCATGCGCGCAACCAGGCTCGCCGAGCGGCTGGAGAAACGGCTACGCCGCCTGGAGCGCCCCAAGGGCGGCTCCCCTGGAAGACCCGGAATCCCGTGCCCGCAAAATTGCCTGCCCGGACATGAGAAGACCAGATATGGTGCCGTGTGGCAGGCTAGGACAGGAGATAAGTAGCGATGCCTTCGCCAAATGTCGGGAACCCTGAACTCCGCGCGCAGCTCGTGGACCGCCGCGGGCGTCTGGAAGCCATGCTCTCCCGGAGCCGCCCAACTGGGACGGTGGAATCCCTGATACGCGACGTGGACGCGGCCCTGGAGAAGATGGAGCAGGACCGCTATGGACTGTGCGAATCCTGCCACGATGCAATCGAGCCGGGGCGTCTGGCCGCGGATCCCCTGGTCCGATTTTGCCTGGACCACCTGACCTCGGAACAGAGATCTGCGTTGTCGCAGGACCTGCAACTGGCGGGCCGCATCCAGAAGGGCCTGCTGCCCCCGGAGGACCTCGAGGCAGCCGGCTGGCAGATGCACTACCGCTACCAGCCGCTGGGCCCCGTGAGCGGCGATTACTGCGACATCATCCGCCTGCCGGGGGGAGGGGGAGGATTCTATTTCCTCTTGGGAGATGTATCCGGCAAGGGCGTGGCTGCTTCGATGCTGATGGCCCATTTACACGCTATGTTTCGCAGTCTGGCGGGACTCGAACTGCCGCTGGACCAACTGATGAACCGGGGCGGGCGGCTGTTCAACGAGAGCGCCATCGCCGGGCAGTTCGCCACGCTCATCTGCGGACGGGCCGACGCCCAGGGCCGGGTGGAGCTGTGCAGCGCAGGTCACCTGCCGGTGCTGGTGCTTGCGCCCGCCGGAGTGAAGCGGATTGAATCTTCAGGCTTCCCCCTGGGAATGTTTGCTACTGCCTCCTACACCCTGGAGAGAATTACTCTCCAGCGCGGCGAAAGCCTGCTCTTGTTCACCGACGGTGTTTCAGAATCGCGCGATGCGTCCGGCAGCGAATACGGGATCGAGCGGCTGATGCGCATCGCGGGAGCTGCGCACCCCATGCCACCTCGCGAACTGACCACGGCATGCCTGCGCGACATCGAAGGGCATCTTGGCGGCGCCGGGCGCAGCGATGATTTGACGCTGATGGCCATCCGCAGGGTCGCGACCAGTGGGTGAGCTTCAGCGGTAGAGCAGCCAGGCGGCCACTCCCGCAGCCACGACGATAAGCAACCCCTTCATCCACCAGGGATTGGTTCCCGGCGATCGCTGCGCCGCAGCAGGCGCGGCATCCGTTGCAGAAGCGGCCGGCGCGGGCCCCCGTTTTGCGTGCAGGGGAGGCCGAGACTCCTCCGGAATCATCTCTCCCAGCTTCACCTGTCGGCGCGGAAGGGCCACAGTCCCCCGCGTTCCTGCGGGCTGCGCCGCCGCCGGAACTACGGCAGCGGGCGGTTGGACGGCAGGCGCAACCGGAGCGGACCGGGGTGGGGCCGCGGCCTCCAGCAGCGCCAGCGCCAGCAGTTCGACACTCTGGAAGCGATGGGCGGGGTCCTTCTCCAGGCATTTCATGATCGCCTGGTCAACCTGCGGAGGCACTCCGGGCTCGATTTGCGAGGGGGGCCGCGGCGTCGCATGCATGTGTGCGGCGATCAGGGCCGGGGTGGTATCTGCGTTGAACGCGGGCACGCCGGTGAACATCTCATACAGGATGAGACCGAGCGCATAAATGTCCGCGCGATGGTCCACGCGCGAACCTTCGAACTGCTCCGGGGACATGTAGGCGAGTGTGCCCACCAGATCTTCGTCCATTTTGACGGTGGCCCCGGTGGAGGAAAAGCGGGCGATGCCGAAATCCATAATCTTGACGCGTCCCGCAAGGTCGAGGTGGATGTTTTCAGGCTTGAGGTCGCGGTGGATGACGTTTTCCGAGTGCGCTTCACGCAGGCCGGAGCACATCTGGCGAGCGCATTCGAGCGCCTGGTCAAAGGGCAGCTTCCCCGAAGTCTCCAGGAGGTGCCGGAGGTTCTGGCCGTCCACGAACTCCATGGTGATGTAGGCGGAACCCTCGGTTCGCTGGAATTCGTAGATGCGGCAGACGTTCTTGTGAGTGATGCGGCGAGCGGTGCGCAGCTCGTTCTTGAAGCGGTCCATACTGGCGGCGTCGGAGGCCACCTCGGGGCGCAGGACTTTGACGGCGACGGTTTCGGAGGTCTCCAGGTCGCGGGCCTTGTAGACGATGCCCATTCCCCCCTTGCCCAGCTCGCACAAGATTTCGTAGCGGGATTCGAGTGGCCGCGCGGCCCCGGCAAGGGACCGGGTATCGCTGGGTTCGGGGCGCGCCCCAGCCGCAGCGGCGGTGGCCGCGGCGTCTTTGGGCCAGGGAGCCAGTGGCATGCCGGGGAGCGCAATCTGGTCCAGCTCCACGGCGGCGCCGACCAGTGCGCCGCAGACGAGGGCGCGCGTGGCATGCTGGCGGAATTCCGCGTAAATATCCGGGTCAGTCCAGACCACTTCGAACACGTCCAGCGGGTACGGTTCTCCGGCGAGGGGGACGCCGCCCAGCCAGTTGCAATGCAGGTTGTGGTCCAGCGCAACCGATTCTCGCACTTTGCGCGAGACCAGGATTTGCGCCGGGCCGCAGCGGTTGCCGAGACCCGCGACGGTGTCCAGCACATCGCCGAAAGGCTCGCCGTTGCGGAGAATGCCCACCCCCTGGTGCACAGCCACGCGAATCTGAAGACGTTCGGCAGGGGAAAGGATTTTGTTCAGGCGGACCACACGCCTGTGTACCTCGACGCCCGCGCGCACGGCCATCTCGGCGCCTGGGAATTCCGCAACCATGGAATCGCCCAGGATGAGCGCGCTGCGGCCCTTATATTCGCCGAAGGCGTTCTCCGCCACTTCGGCAAACCGCTGCAGCATTGCCGCTCCGGCAAATTCTCCGAACCGTTCCACGTAAGCCGCAGAACCCACAGCGTCCACAATCATCAGCACCAGGGGCCGCTCCTGGCCGGGAAGGCGCTGCTCTTCCGGAGCCCGGGCCTGGAGGATTTTTTCGACTCTGGTGCGCTGTTCGGTCATTGCAGAGGCGCTACACCCGCCGGAACTCTCGCGCAAGATTATATCCTGTCAGGAAAGCGCTGCGCAGGAAGGCGCTGGACGTGCCCTATTCACCTGCCGCGCGCTCAGCACCCAGGTGGGCCCCGCGGAAACGGAACACGCGGGCCCCTGGGAACGGTGCGGAGCGCAGCAGGTCCTCCAGCTCCGCCAGCGTGTAGGCGGCGCGCACGGATGCGCGGAACAGCCGCAACATCCCGCCGGAATAATTTCGCCCGTGCCAACGGACGTGGAAGGGATAGGCCAGGCGCGAAGGCCGGCGCAGGTCGCGCAGAAGGACCGCGCCATCAGGTTTCGGCAGCCGGGCCATCTCCCGGAGCACGCGCAGCGGCTCGGCCAAGTGATGCAGCACGGAGTTGCACGTCACGAGATCAAAGTTCCGGTCCGGAAAATTGAGCAGGTTCCCGTCGGCAACTTGAAATGTAACGCGGCGGGCCAGCACCGGCTTTTCCAGCAGGCCCCGCCTGGCTGCCGCGATCATATTCGGCGAGCGGTCCACGCCAGTGAACTCCCACGCGGGCAGGCGTTCGGCAAGTTTGAGAACAATCTGCCCGGGGCCTGTGCCGATGTCCAGTGCCCGGCCTGTGGGGCGACCCCCCAGCAGGCGGACCGCGTGGTCCACGAAGGTATCGTCAATGCTGTCCAGGTGCGCCTGGGCGGCTGCGGAGGCATAGGCTTCCACCTCGCCGGTGTCGTCCATCGTTTCCGGCTCGGGGACGCGAGGCAGGTCGAGCCAGCTCATTACAGGGCGGGGTAAGCTGCGGCCCGGCCGGGGACAGCAGGCGCAGGCAGCTCGCCGTGGCGAGCCGCGTTCTTTGGCTGTGCCGCTCCACCGGGTCGCGGCACACGGGGCGCAGCGGGCATTCCCGCGGCCCGGGCCACCTTCTCAAATGCCTGCCGGCTGGCCCCTTCCACGACGAGACATTCCTCGGCCGCGCACTGCAGGAAGACGCCGCCATCTTCTCCGGTGAACGAAAAGAAATTGGGGCGGCGAAGCAGTTCGCGGCGCTCGCTGTACTTTTTCTCGAGCAGCTCGCTGTACTGCCCGTGGAAGCGCGCGGCATCTTCGGCAGAGGCCAGCCGCAGGCGGAAAATCAGGAGGGGCCGCTTTGTCCTGGCGTGTTCCAGAATGGCGTAGCGGTCTCCGGACCAGGCCGGCGCCAACTGCGCGGCGCGTTCCTCGCCGAGGAACTGCCGCAAGACCAGCGAGAAGCCGAATTCGCCCATCACATTCTGGTCCAGCTCCTTCCACTCTTTCGGGAGAAGCGGCTTCAGCGCCGGCAGCTTCACCTCTTTTGCAGAGATTCCGGCCAGGTACAGGTCCGGGTGAAGGATGTGCTGCGTGGAGCCGGGCGGCTGCGCGAACACCTTGTTGAAATCGGCCCAGCCTTTCCCGGACTTCAGGATGCGCTGCGTAAAGGTTGTGCCGGCCAGATAGGGGAACAGGAGCGCCTCGCGGATGTACATGGGCGCGGAAGCAAACAGGGGATTGGATTGAAACTCGCCGGCCATTTGCAGGCGGATGACCTTTTCCATTTCCGGGAGGTCGCGGATGCCGCGCTTCTGGTCGCGGAGGATGTAGTCGAACATCGCTCCCAGGGCGGCGCCTTCCAACACGGCGTCGCGCGCCAACTGGGCGTCATCGTTCGGCTTTGCGGCGTCGAGCCACGATTCGATCTGGAAGTGCTGGTCGTGCAGCGCGTGGACCAGTTCGTGGGCCATCACAAACTTCTGCTCGGCCAGGTCCAGCCAGTCCGCAATGAAGAATTCCCCGGCTTTGGGGTCGTAGAGGCCGGCAATCTGTTCGCTGAGCAGGGCGATGAGGAACTTCTCGAGCTCAAAGCCGCGGGGTAGCAGGCCAAACTTCTCCAGGACCTTCTGGTCCGCCAGGCGCTTTTCGACGTCCTTCTGCGACTTCAACTGTGCGACCAGGTATTCACGGATTTGTTCCCTGCTGCGGATGCTCTTGGCCAACGGTGCGCGGGCCGGGAGCTCCAGTATTTGGCTCATCTCTGCCAGAATTTCGTCTGCCGTGCGCAGGAATTCCGGATTGGTCCCAGGCGAAACCGGTGGGGCAGGCGTAGCCTGCTGCGCCGGGAGGATCGCCGGAAACACGAGCAGCATCAGGACCAGCAACAGTTTGAATGCGCGGATCATTTTCCCCCAGCCGTGCGGACAAAGATGCCTGGCAGCTCCAGCATACAGGATTCGAAGCGAATCCACCTGCGGGAGATGCCGGGGCAACACGCGGAGAAGAGGGGGGACAGCGCTCTGCCGTCTACATCTGCTGCAGCACGGGCCGGGGATGCTTCGGGTCCTGGAGCAGACTGTAGAGCAGGCGGAGCATATCGGTAACCGTGACGATGCCCACCAACTTGCCGTTTTCCACCACGGGCACGCAGCCCAGCTTGCGGCTGTGCAGGATTTCGACCACTTCCTGCACGGAGGTGCCGGGCTCGACGGTCAGCGGGTTGCGGGTCATCACGCGCTCCAGCGGCGTATTTTCGAAAATGGCGTTGTACTCTTCCTGGGTGATCTTGCTGAGCAGCGATGGCGCAAAGCGATGAATGTCGCGGTCGGTAATGATGCCGACCAGTTTGTCGCCGTCCACGATTGGCAGATGACGGAAGCTGGTGCGACGCAGGGTGAGAGCGGCCTCGAGCAGACGCGCCGTATAGGGCACGGTGGTGACCATCGTGCTCATAAAATCACGCACCAGGTACGGTTCGGGCATTCCCCCTCCAGCCAGTGCCACTCGAGAGTGAAAGTGGATTCATCCTTCCACAGCGGGCAGGGCAAGTCAAGGCAACACCCAAATACTCAGGGCGGCGTCACCGGGCTGACCGAGTGCTCGGCGCGAGTCCACGAAACTCCGTCCCAGCGATAGCACTCGCGGGCCATCCTGCGGCAGACGCGGGGACAATCCTCATCGGCTTCTGCGCAATAGGTCAGCCTCAGATTTCCCGCAGTGACCTGGAAACTGGACTGCTGGATCAGGTCTGTCTCCCACAGCAGCTCCGGCGCTCCCCGCACCAGGCGCCATGCGGCGAAGGCTCCGGTGCGGAGTTCATCGGTGCGACCGGTGACGCTCAACAGTGCGGGGGAGCCGGGAGCTTCGAGCCACGCGAGCGCCACCGATTCGTCGAATAAGCCCTTTTTCCAAAACCGATCAATCCGCCCGGTTCGGCGCCAGCGGCCGTTTGCCCGCGCATATACGCGTACCGCCGCCGGACCGCTGAGTCCAAAATTTGCGGCCAGGGCCACCACGGATGGTTCACCGCCGGCCCCAGGGACCTGTACCTGATAGTTTTCGCCCGCGGCAGCTTC
>Ga0247727_10007942_pt1 | contig 19917 bp, 19 predicted proteins | sample WisWelCaveWW1625_FD_202498 | JGI IMG/M metagenome (GOLD analysis project Ga0247727, IMG submission 202498) | Biofilm microbial communities from Wishing Well Cave, Virginia, United States - WW16-25 | ecosystem: Environmental > Aquatic > Deep subsurface > Groundwater > Cave microbial mat | place... | reverse complement strand
GCTAAGTATTGATAGTTCGTGTGCAAATGTCATTTTTAATCATCTCATTGGTTATCAAAGAGTTACAATATTTTTATCAACTTATCTAAGAATGGCCCTCTTTTTTTAATTCTCAGCGGGGACTGACACAGCCTACCACCCACTCAAAAATAAAAAAGAAGCATTCTTTTTTAAAGAGCACTTCTCTGATTTTTATTAATTTAAAATTTTGCTCAAGAACCGCGACTAATGAACTTGGCTGAATTTCTCCTTAAGCGCGTGATAAACCTGTCTGGGATAAATACAATCGACCCCCGCGGGTTGACCGCATCGGGCGCCATCCGGATTTTCTTCGACCGCCATCAGGCCATACCATTCGATATTCACAAAACCATCAGGCATATGACCGTTCCAAGGAGGAGGATTGATGGGATATCCCCAATAGACCGTGTCATGGATGGCGACCGAAGGTGTCCACATCCCATCCGGAAGATTATTGATCGTGGCCAGGTTCCACTGGTCCGAATAGTTAAAGACAACCCCGCCCAATACCGCCGCGCCTTGATTCATTTCATCCACAATATCATCCCAGGCCGAGGCGACATACTCGGCCTGCAAATCCTGCCGCTCTTCCCCTGAGGCCGGGTCGCTGGGGTCAATGGTAAACCACGCGTCCGTCCCAAACTCAGTGATGATCATCGGCCTGTCCGAAAATCTCCTGGAAAACTTTTTAAAGATATTCCCTTCACCAAAGATATCAAAATTCCTGCCACGATAAGAATTGATCCCATGGATATCCACATCCGGCAAATGCTCCGCGTTAAATTCGAGAAATGCCAGCTCCGAAGTGACAACGATCACAGGATGAAAACCGTCTCCTTCAGCCTTCTTGGCCTGGCCGGCCATAAAATTGATCAATTTGTAAAAGGCGGTGGCCTGGTCCTGTTTGTCCTGCTGTGAACAATTGGCCCCGGAAAAGGTACAGAACCCGATATTATTTTCATTGCTTAAGCCCCACATGAGAACCGCCGGCTCATCCTTAAATTCCATCACATAACTGACAAAATCCTCCACCAGCGCGCTTTGCCCGATCCGGGCTGACTCCAATTCCTTAATAAAATCCAGTTGATGGGCCACCCAATAACCGGCGATCACTTTAAGGCCGTATTTGTCCGATTTCTTAAGAAGTTGCGACGTCACCTTGCCCCAGGTCCGGATCGTATTGGCGTTCATGGCCTGGATCAAAGGCAAATCACGCTCCAGAACCCGCTCATCTTGATAAATCGATATAATCTTGGCCTCACAATGAAAGGCCTGGACCTCATCCGGAAGGATCTTGAAACGCTCCTCAAAGACGAGATGTTCCCCCCCGCCTTTATACTCACACATCCCCCATTCATGACTTAAAAAATGCCCGATGGGGATCGAAGAATAACCAACACCCTTAACCACAAACGGTTCATACCGGCCGTTCTGATCAAAATCAACCCAAAGCTTTCGATCCTCTATTTTAACTCTTTTTCCAATAGCAGGGGCTTGAGACGCGGGAGGAACGTCAGGCTTAGCAGTCCACTGCTGTGACGGCCTGACAAAAGGCCGCGCCGTTAAAAAAATAATCAGAAACAAGGCATAAAAAACGCCGGCCAAAATCAAAAGTCTTTTTAAGTTAACAAAATTTTTATTACTTTTACCCATCTATTCTCCCATGCCTAACACTTTTTTACAGCAGCTGCCCTTTTCCCTAAGCATCACACATTTTTAACAAATACAAACCCCTGTTCCTTCCCGGTTTGCGAGTCAATAGTTTTGGAGGTCATCTTCGCAAATTCTTCCGGGCCGCATTCGTCCGCGTATTTCACGACAAGTCTCCACGTCGGTTTTGAACGGTGATGCACCTTCGAGATAGGTTCCTGGCCTAAATAACACCCTTTGGTGAAGGAAACAAACTTCTGTGCGCTAACATTGAGCGGCATCTCATCACGGTAGTCAATTCCATGGAGAGGTAAATTATTTTTGAGACGAAAGAGCGTGAACTCTCCTTCACTCACACTAGCCTCCAAAAGATGATCTGTCACGATCAACCTCCCTGCCTCCTGGCTGATAGCGACATATTCACAAGACAACGGCGTAATTCCTTCTACATCATAATACACATTTTTTTCCAGAGGCAAGACTTCGGCTTTGCTTAATTTGGCAAATCTGTCGATGTGTCCCAGCACATCCCCCACAAACGGCTGTTCAATACATAGCCACATCTCGTTATCATTGATCATTACCTGATCAAATGTGGCGATGATTCTCCCGTGAATGTTAAGAAAGGCGTTGGACGGTTGATCCAGACCGTTGGAGGTGATGCCATTGAGAAAACGGGCCGGATGACCTTTGACGCTGATTACCTTTTTATTGGTTTTATACAGATACATAATCCTTCTACCATTCAATCCGATCCCGATCCCGAAAAAAACCGCCCCGCGGGCCGTCGTCAGGCAATGTCGCCAACCAGACCGCCGTATCCGCGCCTTCATGAAGCTCCCGGGTCGCGTTGGGTCCTCCCATATCTGTTTTCACCCAACCAGGGCACATGGAATTGACCAGGATATTTTCATCTTTCAATTCGTCCGCCATAATCCGCGTTAACGCGTTGAGCGCCGTCTTTGAAACACGATAGGCCGGGCATCTCCCGTTCATATACGTCAGCTGCCCCATCCCGCTTGAAATATTAACGACCCGGCCGTAACGGTTCTTTCTCATCAGGCCGACTAAAGCCTTCGTAAGAAGCATGGGGCCGTATACGTTGGTTTCCATGGTTTCACGCATACGATGGATCGGCGTGTCAAAGACGCTTGGCCAATTGTCTTCGCTGGCGTCTTGCGTGTCCAGAAAAATACCCGCGTTGTTGATCAAAATATCACATCGTCCGAATTCTTCCTCTAAAAATTCACGCAGCGAAATAATGCTCGCGGCGTGTGTCACATCCAATTGACAAAACCGCGCGGGAAGTTCCCGTTGATGAAATTCTTCGCAGATCCGCAGGCCTTTTTCTTTATCCCGGCTGGTTAAAACGACTTCTATGTCTTCCAACTGCGCTAACTGCCGGCATATTTCAAGGCCAATGCCGCGGTTGGCCCCTGTGACAACGGCAATCCGGATATTTCTTTGCGTCATCTCTTCCTCCTGGTATCAGATGTCTGGAAACAACCTGATTTAAGCCTAAAAATACATTTCCCTTATTTTAAAAGCATTCATCTCCCTTCATCACAAGGGTAAATAGATAAACGTATACCCAGCCCCAAAGTGCCAGCTAAGACTAAAAGTTTCGGTGGAAAATAATCAGTTTGGGCGCGCACATTACGTTTTTCAATAGCGAAATCAATTTCAGACTCACTGTCTAAGCCCAAAAAATCAATTAAATTCCTGACTTCATCCTTATTTTTCTGAAGAAACTTAATGGCATCTTGAATTTGTTGATCCAATTGATTAAAATCTGCGTTGCTAACTTCAATATTTATTCCAGAGAATTCATTCTTCTTACCCTTCGGTCTGGCTTGATATTTAGGTTTTCCTTTTTTAAATACAGCGCAAGGTTGCAATTTGGTTTGGGATAGAAATTTATCAACATCAAAATTCTTGCCAGAGGCACGAAGTATACAAGACATTATGGTCTTCCTTTTTTCAGTAGATATTAAGACAAGGCTACCGTAGTTGCGGTCATTATCCCAGAACACCCGTTTAAAAGCGTAATACACGCCCTGGATACTTCCACTGCCCGGTACATCTTTTCGGTGAGATATCACCCCGCTTTGCGAGGTTGCCCTCTACGCGTAGATCGCGTGGTCTTCTGCGAAGGAGGATGACGCGCGGCTATTTCCTCCGCCTTCGCCAGCGCTTCTTTCTTTGTTTTGATCTCTCCCAACGACTGTTTTTCCTCAATCTCCGTAAGAATAATGTTAAACAAAGGGGAAGGCTTTAACTTCAGCCGCCTGATCAAATCGTCTCCGTTGATCAACCGCGTAAACGGTTGTTGCTTCTTTCGGTCAAAATATTCCCCCATCAGCCTTAAGCAGATTTCTTCATGGTGCTTCTGGTCATACTCTGTTGTCGCCGGCCCGCGGGTCGAACGCTGATCCGCCAAAGATAAAAGCAGAATACTGACCGCTTCTTCATGGGTATCACGAAAATACCGGTAGATCGCGCGCTGGGAAGGATTTTTAAAATTGGATAAATATCCGGGGCGAAGATGCCATCGGACCATCGCCTCCAGCGCGTAACGTTCTTTAATGGAGATCTTCATCATTTTAGCGATCGAACGGACAATTTGAGCGCCAACATGTTCATGACCGTGGAACAAAACGCGGCCGTCTTCTGTCCTGCGCGTATCAGGTTTTCCAATATCATGCAATAAACAGGCCAGCTTGATCAACACGCGGCGCGTCCTGTTGGCCGCGAACGTTTCATCCAAATAGGCGTTGATCTCTTCATGGCCTTCAAACTGTTTAAAAACGCCCTCCACCTGGACAACCGTTTCCAGAGAATGCGGCCACACATCCAGATGATGATACGTCCCCTGCTGGCACGTGTACATGACGCGTATTTGGGGGATGACCTGATCAAGTAGGCCGCAGCGGTCCATGTCTTTTAGAACATGCGCGCCTTTGGGCGCCGCCAATATTTTAAACATCTCATCACGGATCCGTTCATAAGAAACTCCCCGCATCAAATCCTTGTCTTTTTTGATCCTCTCTAGCGTCTCGGGTTCGATCTTCAAGTCCCAAGCCGCTTTTAAACTAAACGCCCTCAACATCCGCAGCGGATCTTCCCGAAAGGCCCTGACGGAAACCATTTTGATCTTCTTCTCTTTAATATCTTTCAAACCTCTTTTTAAATCCACCAGGGCCTCATCCACCGTGGTCTGTTCCTCCAACGATAACAGATCAAGCGACAGGGTGTTGATGGTAAAGTCCCTGTGCCCCAAATCATCTTTAAAGGTCTTGGCGCGAAAATCGGCAAAGTCAAAGGTGTACAACTCTCCCTTTATTTTCTTACACACCCGCGCGCATCCTCTCTGGTCATCCAGAAGGATATACGCGCCTTTGATCTTACCGGAAAAAAGGCGGGCCAATTGAACGGCCCCCCGCGAGACAGCAAAATCGAAGTCGGTCTTGGAGCTTCCTAAAATATGGTCTCTTAAAAAACCACCAACAAGATAGACTTCCAATTTTCTTTGTTTGGCTAAATCACGAATGACTTTCAATTGAGGGTAACGCTCTAGGATTGACATGGCCTGGAAATGGATAACGTCTGACGTGAAACCGTCCCCCGCATGGAACGATTTATGGTTTTACGCTAAGAAAATCGCCTTCGGCGATAACTTCAAGCGATTTTCAGCCCCGCGAAAGCGATATATACCCAAACGCAACAGGTTTGCGAAATCGAAAGACAGCTTCTATTGTTCCGGCTTGAAAATCACCGCTTTTTTTAAAACGTCTTCTTCGGCGTAAATATCGGCGCCCACCCGGACGGCTAAGGCAACCCCATCGGAAGGTCTCGCGTCAACGATAACAGCCTTCTTCGCTTTTGTTTTAATATGGAGCTTCGCGTGAAAAGTATTGCTCTCAATTTTGTCGATCACTAACTTTTCCAATGTTCCTCCCATAGCCTCAATGGTGGCGATCAACAGGTCGTGCGTCATCGGCCTGGGAGGATCGATCTGGGCCAATTTCATTTTTATACTGGAAGCTTCCAGAAAACCGATCACGATGGGAAACTGCCGTTCTCCGTCCTTTTCTTTCAGAACGATGATCTGGTCCTGGCGTTTTTCATCAATAATAATTTTACTTAATTCAACCCGAATCATAGTTTTACCCTGGATTTTTCCTTGTCTAAGATTGATTTTAATTCTGTCATGAATTGGTTAACGTCGCGAAACTGTCTGTAAACCGACGCGAAACGCACGTAAGCGACCTCATCAAGTCCTGCCAATTTCTCCATGATCATTTCGCCTATTTCTTTGGAATCAACTTCGCGGTCGTATCTTTTTTGTAATCCGCTTTCGATCTGTGTGGTGATCTGTTCCATCGTGTCCACGCTGACAGGACGTTTTTCGCATGCCTTCATGAGACCGGAAACAATTTTCTTGCGGTCGAACGGCTGCCTTCTCCCGTCTTTCTTGACAACCATCAGATTCACCTGATCAACATATTCATAAGTCGTAAACCGGTATTCGCATTTTAGACATTCCCGTCGCCGGCGTATCGCGGTGCCATCCGCCGTCAATCGCGAATCAATGACCTTTGTTTCATTATATCCGCAGCTTGGGCATTTCATTTTTGTTCAATTATCACTTCTCACTATAAATTGGAAACCGCCTGGTCAATTGATCAACATCTAAAACGATTTTTCCCAACGCCATCTCATCCTCGCGTTGAGTGATGGCCCGGTCAATCAACAGCGCGATTTGTTTCATCTGCTCTTCCTTCATCCCGCGGCTGGTGATGGCCGGGGTTCCGATCCGGATCCCGCTTGTGACCGTCGGTTTTTGTGTATCAAAGGGAATGAGGTTTTTGTTGACGGTGACGCGCACTTTATCCAGCATTTCGGACGCTTCCTTGCCGCTGACTCCTTTAGGCCGCAGGTCAACCAGAAACATATGGTTGTCCGTTCCTCCTGTGACAATACGAAACCCAAGACCAGCCAAGGTGGCTGCGAAAACCCTGGCATTATCCACAATCTGCCTCTGATACTGCCTAAAGCCATCACTTAACGCCTCTTTAAAAGCGACCGCCTTGGCCGCAATCACATGCATCAGGGGCCCCCCCTGAATCCCTGGAAATATACGGGAATCGATCTTTTTGGCAAACTCTTCCCGGCAGAGGATCATCCCTCCTCTGGGCCCACGTAATGTTTTATGGGTGGTCGTTGTCACAAAATCGGCATAACCAACCGGGTTGGGATGAATCTCGGCGGCCACCAAACCAGCGATATGGGCCATATCCACAAAGAAGTACGCCCCGACCTCATCACAAATTTTTCTAAATCTCTTAAAATCAATCATTCGGGAGTATGCGGAGGCCCCTGTCACGATCATCCTGGGCTTATGCTCTTTGGCCAGAGCTTCAATCTCATCATAATCAAACATCTCTGTCTTCTTATTGACTTGATACATGACAAAATTGTAGGACATGCCGGAAAAATTGGCCTTAAGTCCATGAGTGAGGTGACCGCCACAGGCCAAATCCAGACCTAAAACCGTGTCTCCATAATTGAGCGCGGCTAAATAAACGGCGGCGTTGGCCTGCGAACCGCTGTGCGGCTGGACATTGACATGATCGGCGCCGAAAAGCTCTTTGGCGCGGTTGATGGCAAGCCGCTCAGCCACATCCACGTACTGGCATCCTCCATACCAGCGGGCCGCGGGATACCCTTCGGCATATTTATTCGTCATCACACTCCCCTGGGCTTCCATAACGGCGGAGGAAACTATATTTTCCGACGCGATCAGTTCCAGATTGTCTTGCTGGCGCTTGAGCTCATCCTGAATCGCTTTATAAATTTCGGGATCCACTTGCTCCAGATGTGTCATTATTTTCCTCTTTTGTATTTTGAACGTTTTCAAACATTATCCCAACGCTTCCCCCTTCTCAATCCTTTTAATCTGGTTCACTCGCCTGCGGTGCCGCCCCCCTTCAAATGGCGTCATCAGCCATACCTGAACAATCTCGGACAAATCTTTCTTTTTTGTAAATTTGGCCCCCAACACAAGAATATTGGCGTTATTATGCTGCCGGGACAACCGCGCTGAATCGGCATTATAACATAACGCGGCATAGGCACCACGAACTTTATTGGCGGCGATCGCCTGTCCTATTCCCGACATGCAGACAAGAATCCCCCGGTTATTTTTTGAACGGACGACCTGTGTTGCCACTTGATAGGCAATCCTTGGATAATCACAGCTTTTTGTTTCATCGAAAGCTCCAACATCCACGACAGCGATTTTAATGCCGTTTAAAATATCCTTAATCTTGTTTTTAAAATGCACTCCCCTGTGGTCTCCTCCTACAAAAATCTTCAATGGACGCTCCTTATTTAAATCAATTCTATAATCTTATTCGTCGATTCCTTGATCGTCTCCAAACAATGTCTGTACACTTGCCGGTCATGACCGATGGGATCCGGGATATCAAGATCGAGAGGAAGACTGAAATTGGCAACAGCAAATTCTTTTAAAAGATAGATCCTTTTTTCAACCGATGGAACCCTTTCCAAAATCTGCTGCCTATGCGCGCGGGTCATGACAAAAATCAAGTCCGACTTCTTTAAAAGAATCGTTGATACGGGCTGCGACCTGTGTTCCAGGGCCAGCACCCCTTCCTCTTTCAAAACTTCGATCGTTTCCGCGCTGGCCGTTGAACGGACGAAAACACCTGTTCCCGCGGACAAGACTTCAACATCCTGCCTGTCCTTCAATTGTTTCCTCAATAAATATTCCGCCATCACGGAACGGCAGCTGTTGCCCGTGCACACAAACAAAATAACTTTACGCGATATCCTCTCTTGAATGGCCTCCTGGGTGATAATACCCGCTCTTAATATGGTCGGCTCATCTTTGGTCATGTCCACCACCGTTGATCCCTGACCAATCGACGTTTTCCCTCCATCAATCGCCACATCCACAAGTCCATCCAGATCCCTTAACGATTCCTCCACGGTTGAAGGAGGATCGTTGCCTTCAAAATTCGCGGAAGGGGCCGCGATTGAACACTGGGATTCTTCAACCAGCTTCAATGCCACAGGATTGTCCGGCATACGGATGCCGATGGTTTTCCCGTGTTCTTTGGAAGGGACAACAACCGTCAACGGACCAGGCCAGAAAGCGTCAATTAATTTATAAATGGCCTGATTGGTTGACGAAGTATGATTGGATATCAAACTCTTTTGAGAAATCAAAAGGGAGAACGGCTTGTCTTCAGACCTTTTTTTGACCTGGCGCAGCCGTTTGATGGCTTTGGGATTTGAAAAATCAGCCGCGATCCCATAAACAGTCTCCGTAGGAAATACGACCAGCCCCCCCTTTCGCAGGACCCTGGCGCAATAAGCGATCTTCTCAAACTCGGGGAAATGATTATCGACAACTATGACTTCTGTTTTCAATGGAGGTCCGTGCCTAAAACCTTTTGTCTTTGTTGCTCTCTGTAATCTTCCAATTTTTTTGCCAAAACACTGTCGCCAAGACTTAATATCCTCACCGCCAGAAGGCCAGCGTTTTTAGCTCCAGGACTGCCGATGGCAACGGCGCCAACGGGAACGCCAGGCGGCATCTGCACAGTGGAAAGAAGGGCATCCATGCCGTTTAAAGGGCCGGAATCGATGGGAACGCCAATCACAGGCAAAGTTGTGTGCGCTGAGACCACTCCGGCCAGGGCCGCGGACACCCCCGCCCCGCAGATAAAAATCTTGCCCCCATGACCTCTGAAATTCTCTGCGTATTCCGCTGTCTCTTTAGGCGTGCGGTGAGCGGAGAGCACTTTCATTTCATAAGGCACTCCAAAATCCTTGAGGATATTCGCCGACTCCTGCATCACCGGAATGTCCGACTGACTGCCCATAAGAATAGCCACTGGCGGTTTATTCATTATCTATTCCTGCCTTTCCACTGTTCCCCTGATTTCCGGTTATCTCGATCCGTGACGGTTAAAAGGACACCATCGTCCATTGGTCAGCCATATGTCTCCACGAAAAACTTTTGTTGTGGCGTCTTAATGCCATGTTTCGTTTTCTTTTGAAAACAATGTGAGACGTAAACAACCTTTTGAAATTTCACCGTATAAACTGCGCGATAGGTGTCGCCTACAAAATTCTCAATAATCTCTAAAACCCCAGCGCCTCCAAACCCTTTTAACGGCTTGGCCGTTGCCGGTTTTTGACCTCTCTGGACTTCAAAAAGCGCGAACCCTATATTTTGTCTTACTTCTTCAGGACATATCACTCCCAACTTATCACCGACTTCGTTATCTATTCGTCACCTGTCTGGCCAGGACTTTCGCTCCAATATCCCTCCGGAAAAAACAACGATCAAATTGAATTTTTTCAACAGATTTATACACTTTGCTGATCGCTTCTTCTATCGTATCATCCAGGCTGGTTACGCCTAAAACCCGCCCCCCGCTTGTAACGAACATTCCGTTTTCTTTCTTCGTCCCGGAATGGAAAACGACCGCTTCTTCTGTCTTAATCGATTCAAGGCCCGTAATCTGTTTTCCCTTCTCATAAGCTCCGGGATATCCCCCGGAACTCATCACCACACAAATACAAGCGCGGTCATCCCATATCAACCGATAATCATTCAAACGGCCCTCGCAACTGGCATCGATAATTTCAACTAGATCGTTATTAAGCCTCGGGAGAATGACCTGGGTTTCCGGATCACCGAACCTCACGTTAAATTCCAAAACATAAGGCTCATTGGCCACCATCATCAATCCGGCATAGAGGACCCCTTTAAAAGGCATACCCTCCCGACGCATGCCGCGGATGGCCGGATCAATCACGCGGGCTTCTATCTTTTTAAGCATCGCCTTATCAATCACCGGAGCTGGGGAATACGCCCCCATACCTCCCGTATTTGGCCCAAGATCATCGTCAAAAATTCTTTTGTGATCCTGGGAAGGTTCCAGAACCACATAACTCTCCCCATCACTCACGGCCAAAATCGACGCCTCCTCCCCTTGAAGGCATTCCTCTATAATGACCTTATCCCCGGCCTCTTTAAAAACCCTTTCCTTCATCATCAAATCAATCGCCTGACTAGCCTCTTTTTTGTCGTTACAAATAATCACGCCCTTTCCACAGGCCAAACCATCCGCCTTGACCACCAATGGAAATTTGGTTTTCTTGATAAATTCTTTGGCCTGGGCCATGTCAGAAAACACTTTGAAATCCGCGGTGGGGATATTGCAACGAAGCATGAATTCTTTTGAAAAAACCTTACTGCCTTCCAATTGCGCGGCTTTTTTACTTGGACCGAAAATCTTGAGTCCCTCCTTCTCAAAAATATCCACGATTCCAGCCGCCAAAGGCGCCTCCGGGCCGACGATGGTCAAATCGATCTTCTTTTGTTTAGCCCATTGAAGGAGAGCCTGGATATCATCTTCCTTTATATCCACACATTCGGCGGCTTCACTTATTCCTCCATTGCCGGGAGCGCAATACACTTTGGTCACCAAAGGACTTTGTTTAACCTTCCAAGCCAGGGCATGTTCCCGCCCTCCTGAACCGATGATAAGCACTTTCATTTTTCAAACTCCTGTGGCTGAAAATATAAATCAATTTAAAATTATAAAATTAATTTTCTCTTTTTGTCTGAAACCACTTCTCCGATTTCATAAAACTCTATTTTTTCTTTATCCAAAAACCGTCTGAGCGCCTCCAAATCTTTCCTGGCAAAAACCAACGCTAACCCGATGCCCATGTTAAAAGTACGAAACATTTCAGGCTCGCCTATCTTACCCCTTTTTTGAATATTTTGAAAAATAAAAGGGACTGGCCATGAACCTTTGAAAACTTTAAAACACTTCCCCTTCGGAAGGATCTTGGTCAACTTCTCGTAATAAGCACCACCGGTCATGTGCGCGATCGCCTTAACATCAAACCGGCTTAACAGCGCTTCAACCTCTTTGACGTAGATCTTTGTTGGCCTTAAGAGCTCTGCCGCCATCTGCCTTTGTTCATCTTGACTGAAAACTTTACGCACTAAAGAGAACCCATTGGAATGAAGTCCGCTGGAAGGCAACCCGATCAAGACGTCTCCAGCCTTGATTTTTGATCCATCGATAATTTTTTCTTTCTCAACCCAGCCGACGGCGAAACCGGCGAGATCATATTCATCCACCCCGTACAAATCAGGCATCTCGGCCGTTTCCCCTCCGATCAAACTCAATCCGGATTGACGGCACCCTTCGACAATCCCTTTCATGACCCCCTTAAGCGCCTTCGGCTTCAGCTGACCGCAAGCGATATAATCAAGAAAGAATAACGGTTTCGCCCCCACGCACAAAATATCATTAACGTTCATCGCGACCAGATCGATGCCCACCGTATCATGTTTTCCCACCATCTGCGCGATCAAAAGTTTTGTCCCCACCCCGTCCGTTGAGGAAACGAGCACGGTGTTTTTATTCTGAGAATTGAACGCGTACAAAGCGCCAAATGACCCCTCCCGTTCAATAACCGCCTTTGATTTCGTTGAAGCCAGACCGGATTTGATCGAACGGATAAACTGGTTGGCCCTGACGATGTCCACTCCGCTGGATTTGTAAGTAACTTTTTTTATCATGAAGATGATCTCTTAAAAGATAAATAATCTATTAAAATAAGAACTATAGTACCAATGAGGCGGGTTAAGACGTGATGTCAAGCTGTCTACGTATAAGATCACAGAGGCTGTTTTTGATTTCCACATGTCTTAGGAACTGGGACTTTCCTACCATTTCTAGAATTTATATAGATATCGTGCCTTTTACCATGCCTTTTAAGATAACATCCTGCTTTGACTAATTCCCGAATAAATTCCTTGCGCTTCAAACTTCAACCTCAATATCTTTACTCTGGATGGCCGCTGGAATCTGTATGCCATTCTCTTCTTCCAACATCAACTGATAAGCTTCCTGGATATTCGTTTCTAACTCTTCAAGACTTTCTCCTTGACTAAAGACTCCCGGAACTTCTCTTAAACGCCCCACATACCAATCATCATCTTTCCAATATTCAAGTGTAAAATGCCTTGTCATTAAATTTAACCTCCTTCAAACCTTTGGCGATAGAAGTATATCATCTTCCTTTTTCTCTGAAAAGCGCTTTGTCTTGAATCCGACTTCATATCCTGGTTCCTCCTTTTCCCTGATTACACAACCCGACAAATAAAAGTTAAGTTCTCTTTCATCCACTACCTCATAGTAAATGCTTCTTTATATATTCCACTCCGTTTTTAAAAATCCCAGCCCCTTCTCCGAACTGACCATTCGGCTTAAGCCGGGTCCAATAAGGGTGGTGCCTAAACAGAAAATGCCGTTCGGGATGCGGCATCAACCCTAAAATCCGGCCCGTTGGATCGGTAATACCGGCGATGTTCTCACTGGAACCATTGGGATTTCGCGGGTAAACCGGATTTGTCCCATCTCCGGCGCAATAACGAAAAGCGACCTGATGGTTCTCATTAAGCTCCTTAAGCATGTCTTCGCGGGCGATAAACTTTCCCTCCGCGTGAGCGACAGGAAAAAAGACAACCCTCTTTAATCCCTCAAGCCATGGGCCGCGCCCCTCAATCTTCAGATGGACCCATCGGTCCTCAAACTTTCCTGAATCATTGGTGATCAGGCTCACTTGTTGAAAATGCCCGGGATCCTTCTTGTCACATGTATTTAACAAACCCGGCAAAATCCCCGCCCGGACCAGCACCTGGAAGCCGTTGCAAATCCCGATGATTAATTTCTTGTCATTGATAAATCGAGAAATCTGGTCCGACAAATACAGACGCAACTCATTGGCCAAAATCCGTCCTGATTCAATATCATCCCCGTAGGTAAACCCTCCGGGGATCGCCAGAATGTGATAATCTTCCAACGATACCTCTTGACGAAGAAGTTTATTGATATGAACACAATCGGCTTGCGCCCCGCAGCTTTGAAAAGCAAACGCGGTTTCCTGATCGCAGTTTGTCCCCGCGGTTCTTAAAATAATAACTCTTGTTTTTTTCATTCTTAATCACCGGCTGCCAAGTCATCACACGTGCCACCTGAAGACATGTGACCTGGAAACATTTTTTACCACCTCAACGGCGCTTGCCACGCCTCTTTCAAATCTTCAATATAAGTATTCACTACCGGATGTTCATTGAGGCCATAGATCACAAATTCCGAAGATTCTTCAACAGTGCCCATACATCCCAAAGGAATCCCTTTAAGAATTTTCTCAAAATTTTTCTGATTCTGTGGTGACACCTCAACAATAAACCTTGAATTAGATTCGGAAAAAAGAAGGAAGACATCTTTTCGCGCTTTCCCCTGATAAGGAACCCGGTCAAGGCGTACCGTCGCCCCCAGCCCGCCGCTAAAGGCCATCTCCGCCAGCGCCACGGCGATCCCTCCTTCTGAACAGTCATGCATGGATCTCACCAACCCCTGTTGAACAGCCGATGATAATGATTTAAAAATCTTAACCGCCATTTTAAAATCGACCTGGGGCTCCCCATTTCCCAGGGCGCCCAACGTATCAAAATAAATGGACCCGCCCAACTCATCTCGGGTTAAACCAACACAATAAATAAGATTGCCTTTTTCTTTAAAATCCATGGTGATTGTCTTGGCCACATCCTCAACAATCCCGATGGCTGAAATCAGAAGCGTCCCCGGGATGGCAATGGATTTCTTCCCTTCCGTGTATTCATTATATAAACTGTCTTTACCCGAAATAAACGGCACCTGATAACCGACAGAGGCCTTGTAACAACCCTGCGCCGCCCGCACCAAAGCGCCCAGCCTGTCCGGTTTGTCCGGATTCCCCCAGCAAAAATTATCCAAAATAGCGATTCTTTCCACATCGCCACCGACACAAATGATCTGACGGATCGCTTCATCAACGCAGGAAGCCGCCATCCAGAAAGGATCGATCATCCCGTAACGAAAATTAATGCCGTTGGAAACAGCCACACCCTTGGAGGAACCATATTTGGGAGCGATCACACTGGCGTCCGATGGCCCATCACAATGAACGCCAACTAATGGTTTAATCACACCTGTCCCCTGAACCTCATGATCGTATTGACGGATCACCCACTCTTTAGAGCACACATTATAATGCGAAAGCGCCTCCAATAATGAGGCATTAAAATCTTTTTGTTTAGGGATCTTTGGATCCTTATGTTTGGAGCGGGCCCATTTTGCTTCTTTGGTGATCTTAGGAAGACCCCCATGAAGAAAATGCGTGTCCAAATCACAAACCTGGCAATCATTATAATAAAGCTGCAGCCGTCCGTTACCGCTAAATTCACCGATGACAGAAGCCTCCACATTTTCACCGGCGAACACTTTTAAGATCTTGTCTCTGTTCTGGGGACGGACACTTAAGACCATCCGTTCCTGTGATTCTGAAATCCATATCTCCGCATAACTCAACCCTTGATATTTTAAAGGAACCTTTTCTAAATCAACATGCGCCCCTAAATCCCGGCCCATCTCGCCCACAGCGCTGGACAACCCCCCCGCCCCGCAGTCAGTGACCGCCGTGTAAAGATTTCGGTCGCGGGCGATCATCAAAGCGTCCCAAACCTTTTTCTCCTGGATCGGGTCGCCAATTTGGACCGCGCCTGATGAAACCGTTTCTGATTCAGTGGTTAACTCTCCCGAAGAAAATGTTGCCCCATGGATGCCGTCACGCCCTGTTTTCCCTCCGACAACCACAATTAAGTCACCCTTTAAAATCTTTTTAAAAACTTTATCCTTGGGGATCATCCCCACATTCCCGCAATAAACCAGCGGATTACCGACAAACCTTTCATCAAAAAGAATGGCTCCGTTCACCGTTGGGATACCCATTTTATTACCGTAATCTCGAACACCGCTCACAACGCCCTTCATCACTCGTTTGGGATGCAACGTCCCCGCTGGTAGTTTTCTTGGATCAAAGTCCGGTGGGGCGAAACAAAAAATATCCGTATTACAAACTGGCCTGGCGCCTAAACCCGTTCCCAGAATATCTCGGATCACACCGCCGATCCCCGTATTAGCGCCGCCAAAAGGCTCAAGCGCTGAAGGATGGTTATGCGTCTCAACCTTAAAACAAACATCCATCTCTTCATCAAATTCAATCACCCCCGCGTTATCATGAAACACCGATACACACCACGGCTTATTGATCTCACTTGTCGCTTTGACGATGGTGCTCTTAAACAGATTGCGGATCAATTTTGTCCTGACCGTTTTATTTTCACGGTACTGATAGCGGATATTGCCACGAAATGTCTTATGGTAACAATGTTCGCTCCATGTCTGCGCGATGGTCTCAAGCTCACAATCGGTCGGATTACGGCCATTTTTTTTACAATACTCCCTGATCGTCCGCATTTCTTTTAAATTCAGAAATAACTGCCCCTGCTGACTGATCGTCATCAACCGTTTATCTGACGCGCTGATGAGATCAACCACAATCAAATTGAAACTCTTCGGGGTTGATGAGAACAGTGTAACAGAGGCCTCGAGAAAAAAAACTTCATGCTGGATCAATTTATTGGCAAGGACTTTATCGACAATCAGGTTCAAATCTTTTTTGGATGGCTTGCCGTATAAAAGATATTTCTTGGCGGTGGTCACTGAATCAACGTCACTAAAACCAAGATCACGGATCCCTTTCAGTGTAGACTGCTCCACAGGATCCATGACTCCGGGATTATAGGCAATCTCAACTGTATGGAGATTCTTCAGATGGGTTATGGGATGTTTCCCATTGGCACAGACATAGGAAAAATCTTGGGTGACGCCATCCGAAAGCAATTCACGGCAGACTTTTTGAATTTGATCTTCGTTAAGATGTCCTTCAATGTTGTAGACATTGATAACCTCAACTTTATAGACCGAGTCCAGCCCCAAATCAGTTATGGATTTTTGTGTTTGTTCACCGCGGGAATCAAAAATATTTTTCTTATTTTGAACTTCTATGCGCCAGAGCATTTTTTCGGTTAATGATTGGTAAGTTCGGAGAAATTCATCTATCGGCTGACCCGGCTCAGCACTTCCTGGTAGGCTTCCTCAATATTTCCAAGATCATGTCGGAACCGGTCTTTATCCATCTTCTTTCCAGTTCCCACTTCCCAAAGCCGGCAGGTGTCGGGAGAAATTTCATCAGCCAAGATGATCCCCCCCTTATAGCGGCCAAATTCCAATTTAAAATCGATCAATTCCAGGTTCAAATTAATGAAAAATTGCCTCATCAATCTGTTAATTTTCAAAGCGTGTTCTTGGATGATTCTGATTTCTTCCGGTGAGGCCAACCCTAAGGCCAAAACATGGTCTTCATTAATTAAAGGATCGCCCAAATCATCTCTCTTGTAACAAAATTCGACCACGGGATTCTTAAGCAATGTCCCTTCTTGAAAACCAAGAAGACGACATAACGACCCCGCGGCTTTATTACGCACAATGACCTCGATCATAACGATTTCAACTTTTTTAACAAGCATTTCCCTGTCATTGAGATGGGCCACATAATGAGTGGGGATCCCTTCAGATTGCAAAAATTCAAACATCTTGCTTGAAATCTTATTGTTCATAATTCCTTTTTGCTCAACCGTCCCCTTCTTGGCCGCGTTAAATGCCGTGGCGTCATCCTTAAAATATTGAATAATCTTATCAGGATCCTCCGTTCCATAAAGTATTTTTGCTTTACCCTCGTAAAGCTTATTTCCCTTTTTCACGTGCTTCTCCTTCACTAAAATTTGGTAATCTATTTTAGCCCTACTTGTTTAAAAATCCTGTCGGCATGACGTGTGTAGTATTTAATATCAAAACAAGCATCGATCTCGCTTGTTTTTAAATATTTGCGGACTTTTCGATCACGATAAAGGATATCTTTGAAGTCAGAGGTCTCTTGCCAAACTTGCATGGCGCAACGTTGAATAATGTCATACGCCGCTTCCCTCGTAAGGCCTTTTTTCATAAGCTCCAGCAAAACTCTTTGAGAATAAATTAATCCGTTGGTTTTGGAAATACTGATAATCATATGCTTTGGATAAACCAACAATCCCTCCAATATGGGATTTAGTTTATGGAACATATAATTTAACGCGATGGTGCTGTCAGGCAAGATAACACGCTCAACCGAAGAATGACTGATGTCACGCTCGTGCCAAAGGCTGATGTTTTCAAAAGCGGCCTGGGCATTGGCCCGCAAAATTCTTGATAAACCGGAAATGCGTTCGCAGGCCACAGGATTGCGTTTATGGGGCATGGCCGATGACCCGATCTGCCCTTTAAAAAATGGCTCTTCCACTTCCAACACCTCTGTTTTCTGCAATAACCGGATTTCCGTCGCGATTTTGTTTAATGTCGATCCAATCAGAGCGAGGGTTGTGACAAACTGACAATGGTGGTCTCTTTGAATGATCTGGGTGGCAATATTGACAGGTTTAAGCGCGAGCTTTTCGCAGACATATTCTTCAACATAGGGATCAACATTCGCGTAAGTACCTACAGCCCCCGAAAGTTTTCCGTAACGCATCATCTCCCTAGCTTGTTCCATACGTTCAAGATTACGCCTCATCTCATCGTACCAGACAGCCAATTTCAGTCCAAACGTTGTCGGCTCCGCATGCACCCCGTGAGTCCGAGCGATACAGGGAGTGTCTTTATATTTTCTTGCCTTTTGTTTGAGAATAAGAAGCATCTTTTTAATGTCGGCCAACAAAATATCACTGGCTTCAACACACTGAATAGAAAGAGATGTGTCCAGGATATCCGATGAAGTAAGCCCCATATGCAGATATCGGGCTTCCGCGCCAAGGTATTGGCCTACATTATTAATGAAAGCAACCACATCATGCTTTGTTTTTTCTTCAAGCCGTTTAACTTCGTCAATATCGAACTTTGCGTTCTTTTTTATCTTCTCCATTGATTTTTTTGGAATCTGCCCGAGCTTGCACATCGCTTCACAGGCGAGAACCTCGATATTAAGCATAATTTCTAACTTATGCGTTTCGGACCAGACATTTCCCATCTTGGATAGAGTATAACGGTCTAACATACATAAACTCCTTCAGTGAAAAATTTTATACCCAAACACAACTGGTTTGCGAAATTAGAACAATGTGACATAGAGCGTTTGGGTATTATACTGCCTTCTTCTAATCGCAATTCTGAGGAAAGGCAGTATAGAAAAGCGTTAACGAATGGAACGATTTGCGTATCTTCTTTTGCAAATCTCGGTTTCATTAAATTTTCCCAAAATGAAACGCCAATAATATACCAAAGAAATTTTTTAAGGTCAAATGAAAATATAAAAAATATTACTATTTATAACACAACATGTTTAAATTAAATATGTTGTGATCCATCAAAACTTGAGAATCCAATAAAAAAATCTTCTGCCCTTTCTAAAGGCATTCTTCTCAAAAAATTATAAACTTTTTATTATCAACAAATTATGGATTTAAGGATAGAAATTTATGGCTTGAGCTTCTCTTGAACATATAGGAAACTGGCCTGGGCCGCTTCCTCCATGATCTGCGGTGTGGCATTTAAAAGTTTCTGGCCGGTGGGACCTTCATAAAACTGGATAAGCTCCTGTAGTTCTTTTTCATCAAAATGCCGGTTATAAATAGGAATAAGCCGGCCCATAATTTCATCAATATTAAATAATTCCTTCAGTTCGGTTGTCCGGTTGGCCGGAGCCTGGTCAATGGCCTGCTTGAAATTTTTTTCCAACTGTTGGCGGGTCTGATTAACGGCAAGCAAGGAAACGATGAGGCGAATTTTTTGCGGGGGGATGTCCTTAAACTGGGGCAACTTTATGGTACCCACCACACTGGCAGGGTCCACTTTATCTTCCTCAATTCTTTCAATTTGATCCGTATAAAACCTGTTGAGTTGGCCGCCTTGACGGACATTAATGTAATAGGACCCTTTCTCAATTATTTCCGCCTCAACGACTTTTCCATCTTTAAAATAAACCGTGGCGGCAAAAGCATAGACGCCTACCGCGCTAAAAATCAAAAACCAGATAATAAAAAGTACAGGCCTCTTAAACATATATTTTAACAAAACATCATTTTCTTTTAATACGGACAACCTTTTTTCATTAGCAAGATCAATTTCGATATGTCCATCTCCTATCGTAACCATACTTACTCCCAAGACAACCGAAGAATATCATTCATAATCATTACCGTCAAGTATT
>Ga0247727_10007941_pt1 | contig 19918 bp, 21 predicted proteins | sample WisWelCaveWW1625_FD_202498 | JGI IMG/M metagenome (GOLD analysis project Ga0247727, IMG submission 202498) | Biofilm microbial communities from Wishing Well Cave, Virginia, United States - WW16-25 | ecosystem: Environmental > Aquatic > Deep subsurface > Groundwater > Cave microbial mat | place... | reverse complement strand
GATTTCGTGCAGCGTTTTGGAGCACATCCCCAAGAAACAGCAGGCTGTGGTGATGAAACGGCTGGCTGCGGCACTCCGGCCAGGCGGGGTGATGGCCATCACGTTTGACTATGGGGCCGAAGCTCCGCAGGCGGATGCCATCCGCGATGAGGCAGAAATCGCCCGGCTGGTCGAAGCCACAGGGATGAAATATATCCAACCGGCAGGGTTTGTGGATACGGGGGAGCGGTTCGTGCTCGATCGGCGCCACCCGGGGAAGAGATTCACGTTCGGGTCACTCTTTCTGCGAAAACCATAAGATTTGCCACTCAGGAACAGAGGGCACAGCGAAATCAGAAATCAGAATGCAGAAAACACAGAGTTGATGAAATCGCAATCCCAACTTCCAGCCTCCAACATCCAACCACAATCCCCAAACCTCCAACCTGCAAAACTACCGCCAGCGCATAGACAGCTTGCGCTTAACCACGCCGAACGCGGAGCCTGCGCCGAACTCAATGGCTAGCGTGCGGGAGCCGTCTTCAGGGAAGTTGCCGCCGATTTCGTCCTCTTCCTGGTAGCCGTCGCTGCGAGAGACGACGCGGATGGAGAGGCGCTGCTGCCCCGCGGGGATGCCCACGGAGTCGCGGAGGATGCCGGAATAGACGCGTCCGACGTAGAGGTCGGTGGCTGTTCCGCGCAGCGCGGTATCGTAAATCTTGTTGCCGTTGGCGGTGATCTCCAGCCGAGCGTCCTTGAAATTGTGCTCGCACACAATTTTGAGCGTGGACATCGGACCAGCGGCGGCAGCGCTGCGGCGGCGACCCTTAGCCGGCGCCCAGGGCGGAGGCCCGGATGATTTCTCCGGTGGGGGTTCGGCTTCGGGCTCGGCCACTGGCTCTGGCGGCGGTGCGACGGCGCGTTTCGGCTGCGGCTTCGCGGTTTCTGCTTTGGCAGGCGTCTCTGTTGTTCCCGGCCGGGGCGGCGTCCAGCTCAACCACCAAAGGGGAATTGCGATCAGGAGCAGGAGAGCGGCCAGACCGGCCCAGAGTTTCCAGCGGGTCTTCGGTGGACGCATCAACGGCGTTGGAACAGCCCTGGTGCGCTCCGGGGCAGCCGTGTGCGGCATGGCGAGAGTTTTTTCCAGCCGCGGGGATGCGGGGAGCGGCACCGTGTTATCCCGGGGTGCAGGGGGAGGCGCAACGACCGTAGCCGGGCCCACACCGGGCCGGGGGGCGACGGTAGTGGCCTCGAGGACAGTCGTTGGAACCGCCGCGGCGAGCGGCGTTGCAGCGATGGACGTTCCGCGGCGCAGCGCCTCCAGGTCCGCGGCAAGTTCTTTGCAAGTGCCGTAGCGGTCGGACGGGTTTTTGGCCAGGCAGCGGGAAATAACCGTGTCGAGATCAGCGGGCAGGGCCGGGTTGAGCTGGTGAACGGGAATGGCCGCAGTGAAGACCACTTTGAAGGAGACGGCCGTGAGCGTGTCGCCGGCGAATGGCTTCTCGCCGGTGACCATCCAGTAGAGCATCGCGCCCAGGGAGAACAGGTCGCTGCGCGAATCCACAGCGGCGCCGCTGAACTGCTCGGGAGACATATAAGCGGGCGTTCCCAGCAGATGGCCGGTCTGAGTAAGCTGCGTGCCCTCGAGCTTGGCGATGCCGAAATCGGCGATTTTGCAGTGGCCGTCGGAGGTGACCATGACGTTGGCGGGCTTAACGTCGCGGTGGATGACGCCGCGGCGATGGGCGTAATCCAGAGCCAGGGCGACCTGGTGGGTGATGTCCAGCGACTGGTCCAGCGGCAGCAGCTCGCCGGGGCGCGCGGACATCAGCTTGTCGAGCGGATTGCCCTCAATGAATTCCATCACCAGGAAGGGCTGGCCGGAGTCGTCTTCGGTGATGTCATGGATGGTGACAATGCCGGGGTGGGACATCTGGCCGGCGGCCTGGGCTTCGCGATAGAAGCGCTGCTTATACTGTTGTAAGTCGTCGGGAGCGAGATTGGCGGTGAGGATAACCTTGATGGCGACCGTGCGGCCGATCTGGGGGTCGCGGACCTGGAAGACGGCGCCCATGGCTCCGCGCCCCAGCTCCTTCAGGATTTCATAGCGGCCGATCCGCTGCATAACTAGGTCTTCTGGAGGACGGTGACCAGAACCGTCGAAGTCCCGATGCGAAACTCCGCGAGATGAGAAAGCTCGGCGGCGCGGACGCGCTCGTCCTCAAAATATGTGCCGTTTGTAGAATCGAGGTCTTTGAGCCGGATGCTCTCATCCTTGACCTCGACGGCGCAATGCCAGCGCGAAATTTCCGGGTCATTAATCTCGAGGTCCGCCCCCGTCCGGCCCAACACCGCCCGCGCCTTGGTCATCGGAAAGACCAGACCCTTGGAGGGGCCGGAGATTACGGAAAGCGTGATGGTCTTATCGCGGGGCAGAGCCAGGCCCGGCGTGGCGCTGACGAGTGTGGCATCCATCGGCAGCGCCGGTTCGCCACGGGCAAACGAGGGGAGAGTCGACGTCTGCCTGGTGCGCTCCGGGCTTTTGGATAGATCCACCACCGTGACCTGGCCGCACTTGGCACACTTGAACTGCACGCGCGGATGTGCGCCGACCTTGGAGTCGTCCAGCGTGTACTTGGCTCCACAACTGTTGCAGGTGGTCTGCACCGAGCCTACTGTACCACAAGCGAAAATAGAAATTAGCAGGTAGAAATTAGAACGGGGAACTCCGGAGTCAAGAGTCCAAAGGAACGGGATAGAGAGTAAACCGAATGCCGAGTAGCGAAAAACGGGAAACTAGCGCGAGCGGGGGCGGCGCTTGAGGGCGGGGCGGTCAGGGTCAGAGGCGGGTGCGGATGTTCCCCGGGCATACAGGTCTTCATCTCGTTCTGCGGAGAGCGAGTCCAGGCCGTACGCCCGCGCGTGAGATTCCTGGGCGGCTTGAACCGCGGCGCCGGAGAGTTGGACCGCCTCGTCGAGAATCACCAGGAAGGGCGTCCCAGGCTCGAGATAAACGTCTGGGCCGCGCTTGGCCATCAGGATAATCAGCGCAACGGCGGCGCCGGCGCCAGCGCCGATGGCCGCGCCCTTGCCTCCGCCGATTTGCGCGCCAGCCAGTGTGCCATTGAGAGCCCACAGGCCGACGTTATAGATGTCTGCGCCGCGACTGCGGTCCGCCCGGATGCGGCCCTGTTGCGTGTCCGGCGTGTCCAGGCGGGCTACCACGGGAGCCGACTCGCCGGCGGAAAGCTCGATGCGCTCGACTTTGACGCGCAGCTCTCCCGGAGAGGCAAAAACGCCGGGACGCTTGACGCGCACCACGCGCCCTGTGAAAGCGGTCTCCGGCGGCAATTCCAGCCGGCCATCGAACTCGATCGGCCGCGAGGTGCGAAACGTGACGGGCTGGCCGGACTTGGAAATGCGTGTGCTCAGAGGGGTGTCCAAAACGACGTCAATGCGCGTGCCGGGGAGCAGGCTGACCGTGGCCGGCGCGGCGGGCAGCAATGCGGGATGCAGGAACGGGGCGCGGCGCGGAGCAACAGGCGGGAGTTCAATTTCTATTTGCGGGTCAGGAGGCGGAGGAGAAATCCGCGCGTTGATGGGACCCTGAGCCGCCGAACAGAGCGAGACTGATAGAAGAACCAGCGTCGAGAGGCAGGTCAGAACGAGGAGCCGCCGCATCGAAACCTCACCACAGATTAGGTGCGCGGGTTCGGAAAAGGTTGCTTGCCGGCACCGGAGAAAATGCGGCCGCCTGTGCCGCTATTTTCTCCCGGTGGGCGGGCTATCGCTACCTTCGAAGGCGCGGACTTCGCGCTCGACGTGAAACTCAGGGCGGCTGTTGAGCAGACGGACGCAGCGGTTCCAGCGAAGAATGCTCTCGTCGTTGTCGGGCGGGCGGATGCGCTCGGCCTGTTCGAAATAGCTCATCGCCTGCTCGAACAGGACCAGGAGCGTGTGCGGGGCGTGCCCGCTGCGGAGCTGGGCCTTGGCGCGGCGCTCGTACAGGATGCCCAGATAGTAGACGCGCTCGTAGCGGTCTGTGAGCTTCTGGAATGCGCTTTCCGCCTCGGCGTAACGGTCGGAGGGCTCGCCCGTAAACTGATCAGTGATGGCCAGGCCGAGCAGGCGGGTGGCCACCTGCTGGCCGGGCTGGGCGGCCAGAATGTCGTGGCAGATGGACTCGGCCTCTTCCGGCTCATTCAACGAGCGGTAATGATGGACCTTGGAAATCGCGGCGGCGATGCCGTTTCTGGAAATGGGCTTGATCTTGTGCTCCATGCGACCTCCTCCGTCAGGAGCGGGACCGACCACTCAGTGCGTTGTAAAAAAGACAAAACCAGCAATCAGCGTGCCCAACACAGCGCCACCATAACATAACGCTGTAATGACTTCGTTGAGATGCTTGATCTGGAGCCCGTCGTAGAGAGTGAAACGAAAACGATGGGCCCAGTGGAATAGCGGCAGCGAGCACAGCACGAAGAGATACAGCCGGGCCGCGGGATGCGCCGCCAGCGCCTGGAGCGCTTCAAACGACGGCGGATCGAGCCATCCCAGCGGAAACGCCAGGCCGAAGAGAAACAGCTGCACTGGTAGCAGAAGCGCGGCGACCACTCCACCGGCGCTGAACAGGCCCCACAGCAAGGGCTCGATGGGTCTCTTCATCGTCCGGCTCCAAGCGCCATCCAGGCAACCACCGCGGAGGCAGCGAGCCAGGCGGCGAAATTCGCGGCAACAATCAGGGCGTCCGGCACACGCCAAGCTCCGAGGCGCACCACCATGGCGCGAGGAGCCAGTTGGAACCAGGTGATGCTGTGGAAGAGGAGAAAGAGCAATGTTGCGGAGTTCAGCAGGGCCACCCAGGGTGTGCGGAGCCAGTCCTGGAAATCCGTGTAGGGAATCGGGCCGGTCGCCAGCGCACGGGCCTGGAGCAGCGTCACCACCACGAACCAGGCGACGGCGAGGCTGGTCAACTCGCGCAGGACGAAGCGAAGGTAGGGCCAGCGCCACAACCACCAGTAGGTGGAGAGGCGACGGCGAAACCAACGGGGATGGAATTCTGTATATCCGTGCATCATCAGCATCCTGTGAAGGCAAAAGGAAAAAGGTAAAAGTAAAAATGAAAAAGGGAAGAAGACTCGGATCCGAACCGGGTACACCAATGAGTGCGAATCATCCAGCTTACCTCCGCGCGGAAACGATAATTGCCCCCAGGATTTGCCTGAGCTCACCGGATTCTTGCAGATACGGCCCCAGGAATTCACTGGGAAGTTCTTCGGCGGCGGCCAGTATCCGCCAGCCAGTAATGAGATTCGCGGGCCTCCTTCAGGGCAATGAAATTCTTGGATATGAAATCCGGCCGGGATTGTGCGGCCTGAGCCTCTTTCAAGTTTGCACCTATCGAGGTAGCGGCACGCAGCAGTTGGCGGGAGAGCTGGCGTGACACGCTGTTCCGAACTTCCAGGCGCCGGCAAAGTTTGACGATATCCACTGCAAACTTGAATGTTCGCTCGCAAATGTCGCGTTTTTTGGTTTCTGTATTTTTCACGGTTTCCTTTTCCAGTTGCTTTCCTACCCCTACCTTTCCTCTTTCCTTTTACCTTTTTCCTTTATCCTTTTTCCTTACTTTTCCCCCAGGGCATCAGGAAATGCTTGAACCAATCCGCGGCGGCGGAAAGCTTATAACGCTGAATGGCGCCGGCGGGGTCAACGTGTTTGGGACACACTTCGGTGCATTCGCCGACGAAGGTGCAGCCCCAGATGGCCTCGTGGCTGGAAAGAATAGGCAGACGCTCTGCGGCGCCGTGGTCGCGGGAATCAAGGTTGTAACGCTGTGCCAGGGCGATGGCCGCCGGTCCGGCAAAGAGAGGATCCAGGCCGTAAACCGGGCAGGCGGCGTAGCACAGCAGACAGTTGATGCACATACTGTACTGCTTGTAGGCCTCCAGCTCAGCGGGAGTCTGGTTGTATTCTTCGGCGCTGGCAGGTTCGGAGGCGTCGCGGATGAGCCAGGGCTTGACGCTGCGCAGCTTGGCCAGGAAGTCGGAAATCTCCACCACCAGGTCGCGCACCACCGGGAAATTCACCAGCGGCTCGACACGCACCGGGCCGGGAGCATACGCCGACAGGAACGTGGCGCAGGTCAGCTTGGGCTCGCCGTTGACCATCATCCCGCAACTGCCGCAGATGCCCATGCGGCAAGACCAGCGGTAGGTCAGCGAGCCGTCGAGCTTGTCTTTGATGTGGTTCAGGCCGTCGAGGACGGTCCAATCAGCGTGGCAGGGGACGTCGAAAGACTGGAACGCGGGCGCGGTGTCGCGTTCCGGGGAGTAGCGGGTCACTTCAAGCTGAATGGGTTCTGTCATCAGTACGCCGCCTTGCGTGCCTGAGGCCTCCGCGGACTCGGGTTGAAAGCTTCGAATCAGGACGATTCGTACGCCTTCAGAAAATCCTCCCTAACGGAATCGCCGAACGTCTCCACATGGAACTTGATTGCCGATTTGACGTCAGCGAGAGCCTCTTCGTATGAGTCACCCTCTGCCACGACAGCGCCCTTCAGCCCCGGGGGGTATGCCACGTAACCGTCCGGGTGTTTCTCGACAACGATTTTCATCTGTCGCATTTCGATCTCTCTGAGCGAAGTCTAACACCACCAGAGTTGTGCGAGTGGCGCGAAAAATGCCAGCCGCTGTGACCTGGTCTACGAAGTCTTCGCCACTTTCGCCTGCTGGCCGTACACGCGTTCGCCGGGAGGCCAGCGGGTGATGGTGACGGGCAAGTAGTCCATGCGGGCGGAGCCGTCCGCGGCGCGTGTAGCGAGGGAATGGGCCAGGAATTTCGCGTCGTCGCGGGCCGGGTAGTCAGTGCGCTGGTGCGCGCCACGGGATTCGGTGCGGCGCAGGGCGCTGGCGACCATGGTGTCCGCGACGTCGAGCATAAAACCAAGCTCGAGGGCCGAAGTGAGGTCCGTGTTGAACGTGCGGGTATGGTCGTCCAGCCGCACCCCCGAGATACGCTGCTGCAAGCCGCGAATGGCGGCGGCGGACTCGGCCAGCGAGTGGTGCGTGCGGTAGATGCCGGCGCCGCGTTCCATCGCCGCCTGCATTTCCTCGCGCAGGGTGGAGACACGTTCGCGGCCGGATTCTGCCCGCAACACCTGCTCCTCGATGCGGCGACGCTCGTCCTCGGCCTGGGCCAGCACGGCTGCGGGCGCAGCGGACTGCCGTGAGGCGAAATCGGCAGCGGCACGGCCCGCGCGCGCGCCAAAGACCAGCAGTTCGGGCAGGGAATTCGAGCCCAGCCGGTTTGCGCCGTTGATGCTGACGCAGGCGGCTTCACCCGCGGCATAGAGCCCGGCCAGCGGCGTGGCGCCTTCGATGTCTGTGTGCACTCCGCCCATCATGTAGTGGATCACCGGGCGCACCGGGATCAACTCCTTCACCGGGTCAATGTTCTGGTATTTCAAGCACAGCTCACGGACAAACGGCAGCCGCGAGTTGATGATTTCCTCGCCGAGGTGCCGCAAGTCGAGATGCACCACGTCGCCGTAGGGGGAAGGAATCGTGCGGCCTTTCTCTTGTTCTTTGACAAAGGCCTGGGAGAGGCGATCGCGCGGACCGAGCTCCATACTGCGCAGCACGGGTTTCGGTTGTGGGGCGCCGAGGTTGTAGTCCTGAAGGTAGCGGTAGCCGTCCTTGTTGAGCATGTAGCCGCCTTCGGAGCGGGCGGCTTCGGTGATGAGAATGCCGGTGAAGGGCAGGCCGGTGGGGTGGTACTGAATGAACTCCATATCCTTCAGGGGCGCGCCGGCGCGATAGGCCAGAGCCATGCCATCACCGTTTTTGATGTTGGCGTTGGTGGTGAAGGGAAACACGCGCCCGCATCCGCCCGTGCACAGGATGACGGCCTTGGCCAGGATGGGCTGGATGCGCCCCGTGGCCATTTCGATGGCCACCACGCCGTGCACGCGACCGTCGTCCACAAGTAAGCTGGTGACGAACCATTCGTCGTAGCGCTGGATGGGGTCGTATTTCAGCGTGGTCTGAAACAGGGCGTGCAGCATGTGGAAGCCGGTCTTGTCCGCGGCAAACCAGGTGCGCATTTTTTTCATCCCGCCGAAGGCGCGCACGGCGATGTGCCCGTCCGGTTCGCGGCTCCACGGACAGCCCCAGTGCTCGAGCTGGATCATTTCGCGGGGCGCTTCCCGCACAAAGGCTTCGACGGCGTCCTGGTCGCAGAGCCAGTCGCCGCCGGAGATGGTGTCGTAGGCGTGGTCGTCGAGGGAATCGCCGGACTTGATGACGGCGGCCGCTCCGCCCTCCGCGGAGACCGTGTGGCTGCGCATGGGATAGACCTTGGAGACTACGGCGACGCGGAGACGGGGATTAGCCTCGGCGACAGCGATGGCCGCACGCAACCCCGCGCCTCCTCCGCCCACCAGGAGAACGTCGTGGCTTGTAGAGTCCATGGCCAAAACTGGGGGGAATCTACTTTTCGGGATGGAGAGTGTCAAGCAGAAGAAAATCAGAAATCAGAAATCAGAACGCAGAACGGAGAACGCAGAGCGCGGCCGGGGAAATGGAAAATGGAAAAAGGGAAGAAAGAGCCACCCACGCCCAACCCTCAAGGATGAATGCTGAGTACTGCTCCGGCTACTGCACGAAGCCGACGTTGGGCGGCTGAGCGGGACCGGCGGCCTCCTTGATGGGGCCGAATTGCGCCTCGTAGCGGTTGATGTTCTCGGCCAGAGCGCTCAGCAGGCGCTTGGCGTGGCCGGGATTGAGAATGATGCTGGAGACAAGTTTGCCCTGAGGAGCGTTGGGAAACATATAGATGAAATTCATCGTGAACTCCTCGGCGTTGTGATGGATCATCGCCAGGTTGGAGTACAATCCAAGGAGTTCTTTTTCGTCGGCCTTGATCTGCACCTGCTGCTGCGATGGCTGCTGTTCCATACGGCCTCCCGTGTGACAGATCATGCAGAGTAACATACGCAGCGGCGCCCCACACAGCGAGGCAGAGCCGCAACCAGAAGTGGCGAGTGTCGAGTGACGAGAACAGAAGACCGCAGCCGGAATTCGCAGTGCCACGAGAAGAATCCAAGGATTGGCAGCACAGCGCGAAAGCGCCGCAGCCGAACAGAACAATCCCACACGGAGGCCACTGAGGCACAGAGTTCACGGAGATGAGCAGCAACCGCTTCGCGGGGCGCAAAGAATCATGGGTCTGACGGTGCAGTCCTCAGCGGCAGGGCCGGTGCGTGACAAGTTTTCCGAGAGTGTGCGAGAATTTGCCGGCTGCGGAAATACCAGCAATGATGAAGGTACAGATACAGAAAATCGCATTCGTGGCCTGCCTGGCAGCGGGCTTGGCCCTGCCGGTGCTGATCGTCGGGCACGACCCGCACGGCAAGAACCAGTGGACCGCGCCGGAAGCGGATCGCCGGCGCCCGAACCCTGTGCTCCAGACGCCAGCGGGGATGGCCGCGGCGCGGGTCCTCTATATCGACAAGTGCGAACAGTGCCATGGCGAAAAGGGCCAGGGTGACGGGCCGATGGCCGAGATGCACGACGCAAAACCCGCGAATTTCACCGATGCAAAGATGATGAAGGCCATGACCGACGGAGAGCTCTTCTGGAAGATGAGCGAGGGGCGCGAACCGATGCCGTCCTTCCGGCGTCAGTTGAGTGAAGAGGAGCGCTGGAATCTAGTGCACTTCCTGCGAACGTTTGCGAGACCCGCCGACTCGACCAAGAAGTCCGAAAAACCCGCCCCGCCAAAAAAGAATTCAGCGGCGAAAAACCAGTCTCATTGAAGTGGAATCTCCGGAGCAGGGCTGCGTCTCCACCCCTCGATTTCGTCCGCAGATCGGCCGGCCTCGCAGGGTCAGAGGGCTGGAATCACTTGATGGCGGCCAGGGCCGCGGCGACTTCCTGGATGTCTGGAACCACCGGGATGTCGTACTGCTTGAACCAGGCGACGTTGCCAGCCTTGTTGATGATGACGATGGCGCGACCCGTGATGCCCTTCTCCTCGATGTACATGCCGAAGCGCGCCGCCGCGGCCCCGCGGGGATGGAAATCGGCCAGCAGCGGATAATGGATGCCCATCTTTTCGGCAAAGGCCTTGTGCGACCAGACGCTGTCCACACTCAGGCCCAGCACCTGGGCATCGAGTTTTTCAAACTGCTTCATATCGTTCACAAAGCAGGCATGCTCGTTGGTGCACACGGGGCTCCAGTCGAGGGGATAAAACATCAGGACGACATTGCTCTTGCCTTTGAACTCGGAGAGCTTCACCTCGCGCTGGTTCTGGTCCTTCAGCACCACGTCGGGCGCGGGCTGACCTACTGCGATGGGCATCTTTTTCCTCCACGGATGACGCTAGAATTTGCGTTCGGGCTTGCCGGAACATAATAGCCGACTCCGCTCGAAAACCGAAACTCAGCGGCGCCGGGAGGGCAGAGCGGGGTCTGGGAAGCACAGCCGGGCAGACGCTCCAAGTATCGAGAATCGAAATTGCATTCCGGAGTTGCGTACTTCTGCTACACTACGGGCCAACCATCCCATCCAGACCCAAAGGAGGAGCCATGGCCGCCAAGCAAATTACCGTGATGAGTCAGAACAAACCCGGCAGTATGGCCAAGATCACCAGAGCGCTGGCCGCGAAAGGAGTGAACATCTCGGGGGTTTATGCCTCTGACGCGCGAGGGCGCGGCGCGGTGCGCCTGGTGGTCTCCAACGCGGCTAGGGCCAAGGCCGCTCTGAAGGCCGCAGGGTATCGCGCGAGCGAGGAACCAGCCGTAATCCTCTCGCTGGCCGACAAACCGGGACAACTCGCGCGGGTCTCGGCGAAACTGGCCAGAGCGCGCATCAATATCCCCTACGCCTATGCTACCGTGGGCGTCGGCGGCAAGCGGGCCACGATCGTGCTGGGGGTGGCCAATGCGGCGGCGGCGCGACGCGCCCTGCGCTGAGCTGCCTGATGGCCCGGCGTCCGCTCGAAGATGCCTATCCGGAAATCCAGTTCCAACCCAAGACACACAACTGGTATGCGCGGCTGCGGAGGCTGCCGGCCGAATGCGTGCACCTGGAATACGCGCACGCGTGGATGGCGTCGTTCAATCCGGACCGGATCTACCTGCGCGGGGCCGAGGTGAGGCGGCCCGGGCAGCGGCGGCCTGCTCGCCCTGAAGTTTCGTTGTGCCGGGAATGTCTTCTGCAAGCAGCGGAGCCGGAGCTGGCGGGATACGCGGGTAGAGTAGTGGCGTTTGAGCCGGCGCCGGATGGACTGACCCAGTACTGCTTTGTTGCCGGGGAGGATTTTCCAGAAGCGGGGCTGAGGCCGGAAATAGCAGCGGCCCTCGATGCCAGGTTGCAGGCGGTGGGCACGGGGCCGGAAGCGGCATGCGAGAAGTGCGGGCACCAGGCGAGTTGGTTGTGGCTGTCCTTCGAGGAAGCGGGGCTGCTGGATGAGGCGGCGAGCATTACGGGGTCGCGCGGTCGGCGGTTCTGCGCGCGGCACGGCGCACAGTGGCTGTGTGACAGCTTCCGGCGCATCCACGACGCCAACCTGTTGTACCTGAACCTGCCCTATGGAGATTCGGGAGCGTATCTGTGGATTTGAGGGGTGTAGTAGAGCGATACGAGCAACTGGCCATGCAGTTCGGGAAGCCCGTGGCGCTCGCCGGGTTCGGGCTGAACCAGGCTGAAACGGAGAAGGTTTTTTCTGTGTTTGACGAGGATTACCACATCAGCCGATATTTTCACTTCAGCGATGAGCAGGGCGCGGGCGGCGGGGCGATGGTGTACTCGATCAATGGATTCGGACAGACACACGTTTCAATTGATGCGGAAATTAAAGAAGCGCTGTGAAGCTTGGCGAAGCGTATGCGATGAAAGAGGGTGGGGCAGGAGTCCCGAGCGCTCGGGACTCCTGCCGCGCCAACGCGGACAGGGCAGAATCAGCCCCTATTCCTTATAGAGCCAGGCGCCGGCGACGGTAGCCAGCGGGAACTCAACCAACTCCCAGCCCACAGGAAGCCAGACAATCTTCGCGGGGAACAGCTCCGCAGTACCGGCATGGAGATACACGGCGGCGTACACCGCCGAAAAGAACCACACCAGCAGGCCGGCGCAAACGGCGGTCTTGGGACCGGGGCCGAAGCGCGGACGAATGGCCGCGTAGAGCCACACGGCCATCACGCCCTGAACAAATGTCAGAGCGACCAGCATCGCCATGTACATCGGGTGTTCCTGAAAACCAGGTTTGAGAGCCGTAAGCGCGGCTCTTGCCTCTTCGGCGAGGATGCCGCCGTGCAGCGCCGCCTCGCCGACATTCAGGATGACTCCCGCCAGCAGCCCGCCCAAGATGACCCGGCCCAGATTGATCTGTCCCATTCGATCCTCCTCGAAATCAGAAACGTTGTGACGTGCAGGAGTGAAAAGTGCGGGCTTCCACTACGCAGAGAGGAAGCCCGCACGGCACAGTAAATCAGGCAGAGGCTTTCTTCACGCTTGCCGCGGCCCATTCTTCCGCGCCCTTGGCCATCTCTTCCTCGGTACAGTCCGTGGTGTGAGTGGCGAGGCCCCATTCGTGGCCGAACGGATCGCCGAGTTTGCCGTAGCGGTCGCCCCAGAACATGTCCGTGGGCGGCATCCGCGACGTCGCGCCGTTGGCCACGGCATTCTTGAATGTGGCGTCCACGTTTTCGCAATAGAGGAAAATGTGAACCGGGGAGCCACCGACGGTCTGCGGCGCGCGCGCACCTTGTTCGGGGAATTCATCGCCGAGCATCAAGCGGGCGTTGCCGAATTGCATCTCGGCGTGGCCAATCCTGCCGTCCGGCGTCGGCATGCGCATAATCTCCTTCGCGCCCAGAGCTTTCGAATACCACTCGATGGCCCTGGCAGCGTCGCGCACCACGATGTACGGCGTGAGGCTCGTGTACCCCTCCGGGATGTAATGCTTTGCCTTTGTTGGCATGGTTTGCTCCTTAGAGTTTCGGCGCAACCGCGCCGGGATTCGGTTGAGGAACTGGATGGCAGAGGAAAGCGGGGATTCTACCGCCGATGCGACCGCCCCGCCACACAATTGTTTGACGTGTGGCTGTTTTCAAATGATAGCATGCCCCCCGACACGCCTCCCTCCTCAGCGTTTCGCGGCGGCGATCCTTTCGAAGCGGGTCGCGAGCTGCTCGTGCTCCTGCCTCAGCTCCTGCGGCAGGCGGGTACCGAAGTCATCAAAGAATTTCGCCGTCTGTTCGAGCTCGCTGGCCCAGTCTGCGGAGTCTACGCGGAGGAGCGCATCCATCGTCGCGGGAGAGACATTGATGCCATCCAGCGTCAAGGCGTTGGAGGCGGGAACAAAACCAATTGGGGTTTCGACGGCGCTCCCTTTGCCCCCCACTCGCTCGAGAATCCATTTCAGCACGCGGGCATTTTCCCCGTAGCCGGGCCACAGGAATTCGCCGTCCGCGCCCCTCCGGAACCAGTTCACGTGGAACACCCGGGGCGGGTGCGTGATGCGCTTGCCCATCTCTAGCCAGTGCCGGAAATAGTCGGCCATGTTGTAGCCGCAGAAGGGCAGCATGGCCATCGGGTCGCGGCGCGTGACGCCGACGGCGCCGGTGGCGGCGGCTGTGGTCTCCGAAGCCATGGTGGCGCCGACGAACACGCCGTGCTGCCAGTCGAACGATTCATAGACCAGCGGGGCAACCCGCGCCCTGCGGCCGCCGAAGATGAATGCGGAGATGGGCACGCCGTGCGGGTCTTCCCAGTGTGGGGAGATGCAGGAAGCCTGGTGCGCGGGGACAGTGTAGCGAGAGTTGGGATGGGCAGCCGGGCCATTTCCGGCTGTCCAGGGTTCGCCCTTCCAGTCCGTGAGGTTTCCGGGCGGATCTCCGCCAATGCCTTCCCACCATGGCTCACGGCCGGCGGTGAGCGCGACATTGGTGAAGAGGGAATTCCGGCGGAGGGCAGACATCACGTTGGGATTGGTGTGCGGGCTGGTGCCGGGAGCGACGCCAAAGAATCCTGCTTCGGGATTAATGGCGTGCAAGTAGCCGTCGTTGCTAATCTGCATCCAGGCGATGTCGTCGCCCACGGTCCAGACACGGTAGCCCTGTGTTTCGAGCGCCGAGACCATCATGGCAAGGTTGGTCTTGCCGCAGGCGCTGGGGAATGCAGCGGCCATATAGGTCACTTTGCCGGCGGGGTCTTCCAGACCCAGGATGAGCATATGCTCGGCCAGCCAGCCTTGCTCGCGGGCCATCCAACTGGCGATGCGCAGGGCGAAGCACTTTTTTCCCAGCAGGGCGTTTCCGCCGTAGCCGGAGCCGATGCTCCAGATGAGCTTCTCCTCGGGAAAATGGATGACGAACCGGCGGTCGGGGCTGAGGTCGGCAAGAGAGTGCAGGCCGGGAACGAAATCGTCTGAGCTACCCAAGCGAACGAGCGCCCGCCGGCCCATCCGCGCCATGATGCGCATACTGACCACGACGTATGGACTGTCGGTGATTTCGACCCCGATCCTGCTGTACGGAGAATTGGCGGGGCCCATGATGTAGGGCACGACATACATGGTGCGGCCCTTCATCGCGCCGCGGAAGAGCGCGCCCACTCTTTCCCTGGCCTCCACCGGGGCCATCCAGTTGTTGGTGGGGCCGGCGTCATCTTTCTGGCGGGTGCAGATAAATGTGACTTGCTCCGTGCGGGCCACATCGTTGGGGTTGCTGCGGTGGAGGAAGCAGTCCGGGTACGAGGATTCGTTCAGGCTGAAGAAAGTCCCGTCGGCGAGCATGGCCGGGAGCAGGCGCTGGTACTCGGCGTCGCTGCCGTCGCACCACTGGATGCGCGCCGGCGTGGTCAGACGGGCTACTTCGTCTACCCAGTTTTCGAGGGGGGTGGACATTCCTTCCTCCGAAGAAATCAGACCCGGGAGACAGAACCCCGACGGGAGCCGTGCAGGCCACGTCCGCGCCCAAAGGTACGCGAGAAGCGCGCGCGAACCGAAAAGTTTAGGGGAAGGATTGGGGAATTGCAACCAGAGCGCTGTTATACTGGCGGCGTGTATGCGCAAAAATTGAGGGTTGAAGTGGTCGTTGAGGGCCAACGGCGGCCCTGCCCGCTGGAGTGGCTGGACGCATTCTGCATGCGGAATTTTACGGGTGCGGCGGAGTTCGACGACACGCTACCTGTGGGCGAGGGCGCGCTGGAAGCAGGTCTGCGCGTGAATCCGCTGCGGCTGGCGGCGGAGTTGGGGGTATGGCTGACGAAACGAGGCAAGGGCCAGGGGAAACAGGTGGAAGTGGTGATGAGCAGCCGATGACGGACCCTCGCGAAAAAAAACGGATCCGCAGGCTGAAGGATAGTCGCCGCCGAGACGGTGGCGGTTCCGCGAAACTGCAGAGGGCTTTGCAGCCTTTCCGCGACACCAGGCTATGCAGGGCGGGGGAGAACGGACTCTATGTCCGAGGGATAAATGGCCTCGCGGATTTGAGGCAGCGCGGCGCGTGCGGCGGCCTCGCCGGCAGCGATGAGTCCAGGGGTCTGCTCAAAGTCATCCCAGTCAAAAGAGGCCACGTCCGGTTCGAGGACAACGTCGGCACGGTAGCGCCAGTCGCGATGGGCGTGACGCTGCATAATGGAGAACGAGCGGCCGATGACGTCCATCAGGCTGTCCGGCTTGTCCGCGTTGCGGGTGGAGTCCAGGTACACGCCGATGACCACGTCGGCGCCGAGCTGCCGGACAGCCTCCACGGGCACCGGGGCGGCCAGGAAGCCGTCCACCAGGATGCGGCCGCGGTGCTCGACGGGAAGGAACAGGCCAGGATAGGCACAGGAGGCGCGCAGCGGCGGGCCGATTTCACCTTCCGTGAAATACACGGCTTCACCCGTGCCGAGGTCGGTGGCGGCCACAGCCAGGGGCAGCTTCAACTCTTCAAAGCGCGCCGCGGGGCTGAAGCGGTGAAGATAGTGTTCCAGACGTTCGTTGGTGGCGAGGCCCATCCAGGAGAGCGTCCAGCGGCCGAAATCGCGGAAATGGGTGACGGCGGCTTGGCGTTCCATCTCCTCCAGGGATGAGCCAGCCGCGTAAGCGGAGGCAATCAGAGAGCCTACGCTGGTTCCGGCAATGCAATCGACGGGGAGGCCGTTTTCTTCGAAGACACGCAGAACGCCGATGTGAGAAATGCCGCGGGCGAAGCCACCGCCCAGCGCGAGACCCACTTTCGGGCGATGGCGATCCAGACGGCACCGCGGGCGCGCGCGCGCAAACGCGCGTACCCGTTGCACGGCTCCTTCCAGCCATCCGCTCACGGGACGCATTTCCGCCTCCTCCTCATTGGACACCCTAACGCCTTTCAGGGATGCTTTTCAAATCTGGTTGACCGGGAAATGCCTGTTTTGTAACGTGCTGTGTGCCGGTGGGGCTCGCCCCACCTCGGCGAACGCCTGAACCGCCCGAGGCTGAGACCTTATGACCCGAAAAATCGAAAAAGCAGGGGTGCTGGGCGCCGGAACAATGGGCGCACGGATTGCCGCGCATCTGGCCAACGCCGGCGTGAGCTGCTTCCTGCTGGACATCGTACCAGCGGACGCCGGGACGGGCGAGGACCGCAACCGCATCGTGCGGGCGGGGCTGGAGGCGGCCAAGAAGGCGCGGCCGGCGGCGTTTTTCCGTCCGGGAGCGGCAGCGCTGGTCCGCACGGGTAATTTCGAAGACCACATCGCGTGGTGCGCCGAGGCCGACTGGATCATCGAGGCGGTGGCGGAAAACCTGGAGATCAAGCGCAAGCTGTTCGAAAGGGTGGAACAGCACCGCCGCCCCGGAACGCTGGTCAGTACGAACACCAGCGGCCTGCCCATCCGTCTGATCGCGGAAGGCCGCAGCGCTGATTTCCAGCAGCACTGGTGCGGCACGCATTTCTTCAATCCGCCGCGCTATATGAAGCTGGTCGAGCTGATCCCGGGGCCGCAGACCAAGCCGGAAGCGCTCGCCACGCTGGGCGATTTCTGCGACCACCGCCTGGGGAAGGGAGTGGTGGTCGCCAAAGACACGCCCAATTTCATCGCCAACCGCATCGGGACGTACTCCATGCTCAACGTGCTGCGGCTGATGCGCGAAATGGAAATGACCATCGAGGAAATCGACGCCTGCACGGGGCCTGCGGTGGGGTGGCCGAGGTCGGCCACGTTCCGCACGGCGGACATCGTGGGGCTGGACGTGCTGGCGCACGTAGTGCGCAACATCTACGAAACCGCGCCGGACGACGAATCGCGCGAAGTCTACCGCGTCCCGGCGCTGGTCGAGGAGATGATGAAACGCGGCTGGCTGGGAGAAAAAACGGGCGGTGGGTTTTACAAGAAGGCCCGGGGCGGCGGAGGAGAAAAGGAAATCCTCACACTGGACTGGCCGAAGATGGACTACCGGCCGCGGCAGAAGGCCAAGTTCGCGTCCATCGAGCAGGGCAAGGGCATCGAGGACACGCGCGAGCGGCTGCGCGCGCTGCTGGCGGCAGGGGACAAGGCCTCGAAGTTTCTGTGGGCTTCGGTCAGCGAGATGTGCAGCTACGCGGCGCGGCGCGTGCCGGAAATCGCCGACCGCGTGGTGGACGTGGACCGCGCAATGAAATGGGGCTTCGCGTGGGAGCTGGGGCCGTTTGAAATCTGGGACGCGATGGGCGTGGGGGCCGCGGCGGAGCGGCTGGCGAGCGAAAAGCGTCCCGTGCCCGGGCCGGTCGAAAAGCTGCTGGCGGCGGGGAAGAAATCGTTCTACGAAGCGGCGAACGGCAGCATAGCCTATTTCGACTTTGGCGCGGCGGCCTACCGGCACGCGGAAGAAGCGCCCGGGGTCCTGGTGCTGAAATCGCTGAAAGCGCAGTCGCGGGTGGTGGAGAAAAACTCCGGCGCGACCCTGATAGACCTGGGCGACGGCGTGGTGTGCTGTGAGTTCCACAGCAAGATGAACGCCATCGGCGGCGACATCGTCGCCATGCTCCACAAAGGGCTGGCGCGGCTGAAGACGGACTTTGCGGCCATGGTCATCGCCAACCAGGCGGCAAATTTTTCCGTGGGCGCGAATATCGCGATGCTGTTGATGGGAGCACAGGAAGGCGATTGGGACGAAATTCACATGGCCGTGCGCCAGTTCCAGAACGTGAATCTGGGGCTGAAGTACGCGCCGAAGCCCGTGGTGGCAGCGCCCCAGGGGATGGCTCTGGGTGGGGGATGCGAAATCCCGCTGCACTGCGCGCGCATCCACGCCGCGGCAGAGGCGTATATCGGGCTGGTAGAAACCGGAGTCGGACTGATCCCGGGCGGCGGCGGCACGAAGGAGATGATGATCCGCGCCAATGAAAAAGCCGGCGCGGGGGCGACGCCGGTTGCTCCGGGATCCGCCGCAGACGCAGGCGCGGCAATGGAGAAGGATCTCGACCTTTACCACGCGATGAAGCCGGTGTTTGAAACCATCGCCATGGCCAAGGTTGGCGCCAGCGCGGAAGAATCGCGCGAGCTGGGATTCTTGCGCGGCGCGGATTTCATCTCCATGAACCGCGACCGCCTGGTTGCCGATGCCAAACAGACTGCGCTGGGACTGGTAAGCGCAGGATGGCGCCCGCTGGCCCCGAGCCCTGCCGAGGGAGCCGCGACGACGCAAATCCGCGTCCTGGGCGAGCAATTCCAGAGCGCTGCGAAGCTGGCAGTGCACATGATGCTGCGCGGGGAATTTGTTTCCGACTACGATGCCCACGTGGCGCGCAAGCTGGCCTGGGTGCTGGCCGGCGGCGCGCTCTCTTCACCGCAGTTTGTCAGCGAACAGTATGTGCTGGATTTGGAGCGCGAGGCGTTCGTGTCGCTGTGCGGCGAAAAGAAAACGCGGGAGCGAATTGCGCATACGCTAAAGACCGGGAAACCGTTAAGGAACTAGATGCGCCGGATCGCAGAGGATTCCAAACCAACGCCAGTGCGCTGAGGCCATGCTTTCCGTTTGCGTTTGACACACGCCGAAACGATTCAGTAGCATCCCGCGTCTATTGGCTCACTCGATGTAAACCTGCGGTCGAAGGAGCAGATGATGCATTCCAGCATTGTTCGCAGAAGTTTGTCTGGCTTCCTCACCCTATTGCTGATTTTGGCTGGTGTGCCGGACGCCGCCGCGGGAGAGCCGCGCTACTTCGCCATCAAGGGCGCGAAGATTGTCACCGTCTCGGGCGCGACCTTGGAAGGCGGCACGGTGGTGATCGCCAACGGGTTGATCGCCGCGGTGGGCAAAGATGTCGCCATCCCGCCGGAAGCGTGGGTGATTGATGGCAAAGGGCTGACGGTCTATCCCGGCCTCATTGACGCACTCTCCGATCTGGGATTGCAGTCCGGCGCGCCACGACCCGCGGCTCCCGGAGCGCCTGCTGCGCCTCCAACTCCGGCGGCGCCTGCCGCTCCGGCGCAGCCGCTGCGGGTCATCCGCGGTCCGCAGGACCGCCCGGCGACGACGCCGTGGCTGGTTGCAGCGGATGAGTTGCGCGCGGACAACCGCATTGAAAACTGGCGCAACACGGGCATCACCACCGCGCTATCCACTCCGCTCGCGGGGATTTTTGCCGGGCAGGGGGCGGTGGTAAATTTCCGAACCGCCGACGTGCCCGGCGAGATGGTGGTGAAAGCACCGGCTGCACTGTGTGTGACCTTTTCCGGGAGCGGCGGATTCCCCGGGTCGCTGATGGGCGTGCTTTCGTACATCCGGCAGATCTTCCACGACACGTCGCACTACGCTGCGGCACGCGCGGCCTACGACACCAACCCGCGCGGCAAGGAACGTCCGGCGTACGACCGCGCGGCCGAAACGATGGCGGAAATCCTGAGCAGCGGGCGGCCCGTGCTGCTGCCGGCGACGACGGCGGCCCAAGTGCATCGCGCGCTGGCGCTGGCAGAAGAATTCAAGC
>Ga0247727_10007940_pt1 | contig 19919 bp, 19 predicted proteins | sample WisWelCaveWW1625_FD_202498 | JGI IMG/M metagenome (GOLD analysis project Ga0247727, IMG submission 202498) | Biofilm microbial communities from Wishing Well Cave, Virginia, United States - WW16-25 | ecosystem: Environmental > Aquatic > Deep subsurface > Groundwater > Cave microbial mat | place... | reverse complement strand
CCTCCCCCGAGTCCATAAGGTTGCTTCCCTCCTCAAGCGCTGGCTCCTCGGCACATATCAGGGAGGAGTGCAGCCCGGACATCTCAACTACTACCTCGATGAGTTCACCTTCAGGTTCAATCGTCGGCCGTCCCGGTCCCGCGGTCTGCTCTTCTATCGCCTGGCGCAGCAGGCGGTGGCGACCGCCCCGGCACCGTACCAGGCCCTCGTCGGAGGCAAGGCCCCGGCCGACCCCAACCTGTAGTGGTAACTTGAGCTAAAGGGATACCCACTTCGTCGTTTCCGTTCAGCGCTTCGCCCGGGCGCAGGCGCCGCACAGCCCGAGGAAGCTCACCGAGTAGTCCGTGATGCGGAAGCCGGTGCCGCGCGCCTCGGGAAGCCGCAGCGCCGGCACTACCGCGTCGTCGACGTCCACGAGGCGGCCGCAGGCCTCGCACACCAGGTGATGATGCCGCTCCGTGATCGGGTCGAAGCGCGCGACACCGCCCGCGTGTTGCACCTTGCGCACGAAGCCGGCGTCCACCAGCGTCTCGAGCACGCGGTACACCGTCGTGCGGGAGAGCCCGGGCAGGCGATCCCGCACCGCGTCGTAGACCTGGTCGGCCGTCGGATGGTCGCGACGCGCGGAGAGCGCCTCGAACACGGTGCGGCGCTGCACCGTCACAGCCAACCCGCGGCGGCGGCACTCGGCCTCGAACCCGGCGACTCGCTCCAGTAGCGCTTCCGACATGTTTGGTAATTTATACCAAACGGTGCATTGTGTCAAGGGCGCCTCCCGGCTTCACTTCCTGCGGCGCTAAGCAGAGGCCGGACAGGTCGCGTCGATCGCCGCCACCTTGTAGTCGACGAGCCCCGCCGTCAGACCGAAGTCACAGACCCGGTTGCTCGGCCCGCGCCATGGCTAAGGCTTCCGCAGCAGGTCCACGAGCGCCGCCAGCAGCAGGATGACATTGGCCTTCTGCGAGCCGTGGCCCATCAGGCCGATGCGCCAGAGCTTGCCCTTGAGCGGCCCGAGGCCCGCCCCGATCTCGATCCCGTAGTCCTCGCGCAGGCGCGCGCGAACGTGCGCCTCGTCGACACCCTCGGGCACGCGCACGGCCGTGAGCGAGGGGACCCGGTGATCGGCGTCGACGTGGAGCACCAGGCCCATGGCCTCGAGCCCGTCGCATAGCATCTCGGCATTCCGCAGGTGCCGCTCGAAGCGGGCCTCGAGCCCCTCCTCGACCACGAGCCGTAGCCCCTCGCGGAGCGCATAGACGAGGGCCGACGATATCGTGTGGTGATAGGCGTGGTTGCCGCCCCAATAGCGTTCGAGCAGGTCGAGGTCGAGGTACCAGGCGGGAGAGGGCCGCTTGCGGGCCTGCATCGCCGCGCGCGCGCGCGGGCCGAGCGTGACAGGCGCCATCCCCGACGGGCCGCCGAGGCACTTCTGCGAGCCCGAATAGGCGGCATCCACGCCCCAGCCGTCGATCTCGACCGGGACGCCTCCGAGCGAAGTGACGCAGTCGAGGATCAGCAGCGCGCCGTGCCGCTCCGCGATCGCGCCGAGCCCGCCCATCGGCTGCAGCGCGCCGGTCGAGGTCTCGGCGTGCACGATCGCGACCGCCTTCGGCTTCACCGCGGTCACGGCCGCCTCGACCTCTTCGGGCGTGAAGACCTGCCCCCACTCCTTCTCGACCTTCGTGACTGCCACGCCGATGCGGGCGGCGAGCTCGGCCAGGCGCTCGCCGAAGAAGCCGGCGGCGCACACCACCAGCCGGTCGTCCGGCTCAAGCAGGCTGCCGAGGACCGCTTCCATCCCCGCCATGCCCGTGCCGGAGACCGCGAGCGTCGTCTCGTTGGCCGTCCGGAAGACGCCGCGCAGCAGCCCGCTCGTCTCTTCGAGAAGCCGGAGCAGCGCAGGATCGAGATGGCCCAGCGCCGGCGCCGCCATCGCCCGCATCACGCGCGGGTGGACGGGGCTCGGGCCGGGGCCGAGCAGCAGCCGGGCGGGTGGGTCGAGCTCTGCGACGTTCTTGGGGCGCCGCACCTGCGCGGTCGGCGCGTCGTCCTCGGGCTCCGGCGGGGGGTCCGGCGCGGTCATGACCGGGGCGCGATCGCCGCGGCCGCCATGAAGCACAGGAAAGCGGCGGCCAGCAAGAAGAGCGGGGCCGGGAACCAGTAGCGCAACGCCACTGCCGTCATGATCCCGTACGTGCCGGCATACGCGACAGCCGTCTGTCGGAGCAGCCCCGGTGCGGTCGTGGCGTGCCGTCGCACGACGAAGCCCACGAGGCCCATCGCGAAGGGCAGAATCGAGAAGGTCAGGCTGAAGCCGTTCACGATGTCTTTCATCGAGCGAACGAAGCCGAGCCCCATGTCCTGGCTGTGTCCGCGCATCAGGGAGAGCATCTGCTTCTCCGTCTCGTTCTGCCCTTCGTTGGCCTGCATCATGGAGTGGGCCAGCAGGTGCAAAAGCCCCAGCGCCATGAGCACCACGCACCCGGCCGTGAACAGCTTGCGTGCCATCGGAGGTCCATCCCTTCGCAGGACGCTTTCGCCGCGAGCCTATCCCAGACTCACCCGGGATGCGACCGGATCTCTCGCGCCTGCGCCCGCCCGCCTCACCCGCTACATCTCGCGCAACGGCCGCGTCGCGCACCACGATGCGTTCGGCCGGTCGGACGTCGTGCCCGCGCGATGAGATCGGGGCCGGCTTGACGACGAGGCAGGGGCAGGTAGACTTTTCTTTTGGTCGGGCCGCACCCCAGTCCAGACGATCAGGAGGTCAACGTGAATCTTCGCATCAGCCTTGCCCTGGCGGGCCTCGCGCTGCTCGCCGCGCTTTTTTTCCTTCCCGCGACGCCCGCCGCCGCCCAGGAGGTCGCCCAGGATGACGGCGCCCTCTACATCGCGTTCCTCGGGGCGAGCCAGGCGGGCGACACCCCCCGTGCGCTCACGGCCGCCAAGGCCTACCTCGAGACGTACCCGTCCGGCCAGTACGCCGACTTCATCAGGAAGTGGCAGGACACGGCACGCATGACGCTGCTCGACAACGCCATCAAGGAGAAGCGCACCGCCGACACGATCGCGGTCGGCCGGGAGATCCTGGCGGCCGACCCCGAGAACCTCAACGTGCTCTATGCGCTGGCGTTCAACATCCGCCGCAACGAGCTCGTCGCCGCCCCGCCCGTGTACCAGAATGCCGCGGCCGCCGTCGAGTTCGCCAAGCGCGGCATCTCGCTCGTCGAGTCGGGCAAGACGCTGACGGGCGTGCAGGCCTTCGACAAGAGCGCGACGCTCGCGTGGATGACGCAGATCCTCGCGATGGGCGAGGGCAAGAACGGCAGCGCCGCCGAGGCCATCCGGCTGTACGAGAAATCCATCGCGCTGGCCCCGGGAGACCCGCTCGTGGCCCGCAACATGCTGGGCGTCCTCTCGCTGCGTCAGGGCCGGTACGCGGAGCTCGCGAAGGCCTACAACGCGCTGCCGGAGGCGGACCGGGCCGCCGCCGAGCCGAACGCCGAGGTGAAGGCGGCCAAGGACGCGCTCAACGTCGAGGCCGACGCCCTCATCGACGTGGCCGCGGGATTCGTGGCTCATGGCCGCACGAAGGGACTGCCGTCCTTGACGGTCGACCGGGTCAACCAGCTGCTCGAGACCGTCTACAAGGGCCGCTTCCCCCAGGACAGCACGCTCGAGGGGCTCCGGAAGATCCTCGCGGATAAGGGCGTCCCGGCGGCCTAGGCGGTCTACTCGATGACCGCGACCTCGCGCACGCTCTCGGGCAGCGGCAGATTCGAGGACACGTAGCCGATCGAGCCCGGCGTCGAGGCCACGAACGCCACGATCTCCTCGTCCGACTGCTTCACCGGGGGCGGCGTGACTCCCGTCGACATGCTCCGCGCCCAGAAGACCTGGAGTTCCAGGATCGGGCGCTGCAGCACGTCCGCGGCGAAGGACTGGCGGATGCGCGAGCGAAGCGACTGGTCGACCGGGAGCACGGGCGCGCCGTCCGCCCAGCGCGGCGCCCTCTTCAAGAAGATCGAGCTCAGCGTGGCTCGCGGAATCTGGGTGCCCCTCACGCCCGGATGAACGATGATCCTGTAGGACGAGGCCGCCCCCGCGTTCGCGACGAAAACCATCGCGACGGCGGCGGCGACAGCGAACGCCCGGTGGCGCATGCGGATACCCAAGACAACACCTCCTCATGGGCGGACGGGAGGGACGCCCACCTCGATGGAGAGAGGCAAGCACCATACCAGGCCGATCCACAGCGGCTCGCCAACCGTAAGAGATTGATCAAGATCGGTTTAGGCCATAGTTCCGACCGAGGCCGGAGCGTCTGGCGCCTGGACTCCCGTCCCATTCGTGGACCGCACCGAGAGTCCTGGAAGCCGCGGCTACAGGTCTTCTCGGAGGAAGGCTTCGCGGGCCCGGACCTTGGCCTCGACGAGGTCGGCCGTGGAGAGACCGAGCTGCCCGGCGATCTTGCGCACCAGGTACTCCTCGTGGCCCGCCAGCTCGGCATCGGCAAAGGCGATCCGCCACAGCGACTCGACGAGCTGGCGCTTCTGGTCGAGCGAGCACTCGCGCGCGAGCTGCTGCAGAATGGTTCCGAACGAGACGCCGCGCGCGAGCGCCTCCTCGGCCACGCGCACCACGAGCGCCGCGGCTTCCTCGTGCAGGTCGAGCGCGCGACCCACGGCCCGCTCGAGCGCCCGGTGCTCGTCCTGGCGGCTGTCGAGGTCGGCCCGCACGACGCTCACCATCAACACGGCCGAGGCGAGCTGCAAGCGCCGGGCCGTGATCGTCGCGCCGCCGTCGGTGATGGCGCGCGGCCATTGCCGGTCGATGAACTCCTGGATCTCCCGGATCAGCTCGGCCTTCAAGCGGTCGTCCACGCTCTACTCCGGGGGTGTGGGGGCGGGATGCCCCTCGCCTTGCCAGTCCAGCACGTCGCCAGATTCTAGCTGCTCTGCCCCACGACGTGGGTCGGGGCCACGAGCACGGCGTCGATCGCCTGGACGGCACGACGGCGCCGCTCGTCCGAGGCGCCCCGGACGCGTGCGACGCGCGCCCCGGAAGCGCCGAGTGTCGCGCGGAAGCGCTCGAAGAGCTCGCCCCTCCGCTCCGGCTGCTCGCGCTGCCATCCGTCCGCGGTCCAGGGGACGTCGACGTGGTGGAGCAGGTACAGCTCGGCCAACCGCCGCGCGGCCTGCTCCTCGATCCAGCTCGGGCAGTCAGCGTAGTAGTGGCGGCTGTAGACCGCGGTGCTCACGAGGTCGGTGTCGAGGATCACGAGCGGCGCGGCCTCGGCCGCGGCGCGCGCGATCGCGACGTCCTCGGCGTGCTTCTGCCCCCGGCCGATCGGCTCGACGTCGGCGTAGCCGAGGGCGGCGCCGTGCCGGTCGACGTACTCCCGCGCGTACTCTCGCGACCAGGGCACGCCGTAGAGCGCGGCCAGCTCGCCGGCGAGCCGGGTCTTTCCGGTGCACTCCGGCCCGATCAGCACGACGCGCGCCGGCTTCATGCGCGTCCGCGTGTCACGCGCGCTCCGCGAGCGAGCGCGCCCACGCTCGATGGCCCACGATCGCCATCGCCAGGTACAGCACGTAGAGGCCCGTCGTCGGCAGCAGCCCCTGCGAGACGTAAAGGCCCACCGACACCACGTTCACGCCGATCCAGACCAGCCAGTTCTCCAGCCACTTGCGCGCCGCCATCCACTGCGCCGCGAGGCTGGCCGCCAGGAGCCCTCCATCCCAGAAGGGCGCGACCGACTCGGTCGAGTGCCGCAGCAGCAGGCCTACAGCCACGGCCGCGGCAGCGGTGGCGGCGCCCAGCGCGGCCAGGACCGCGGGCTTCGCCCGCGAGACGGCGAGCGGGGTCGAGTCATCTGCGCCGCGGCGCCAGCTCCACCACCCGTAGACACAGACCCCCGCCAGGACCGCCTGCAGCGCCGCCTGGCCTGGGAGTCGCGCCTGCTGAAAGACGAGGACGTACGCCAGGGCGCTGACGATACCCGACGGCCAGCACCAGGCGCTCTCGCGGATCGCGAACACGACGTAGCCGAGGCCCGCCACGACGCCGATCGCCTCGATCGCCGCTTGCTGGCTCAGAAGCGCCTCCTCAGAACCGCACGTCGAGCGTGACGTACACGCTGCGCGTGGCCTGCGGATAGTAGTACGAGGTGCCCGCGAGCGTGTCCCGAAAGGTGTCGCGCACGAAATAGAGGTAGCTGTAGCCCGAGGGCCAGATCCGCTCGTCGTTCAGCAGGTTGGTCGCCTGCACGCGGATCCGCGGCTTGCCGCGCGGGACGATGCGCTCGAGCGACAGGCTCGCCTGAAGCTCGAGGCTGAAGAAGGCCGGGGTGCGAAAATCCGGGTTGTGGGTGTTGTCGAGCTGCGCCGCGCTCACGTAGCGGCCGGCCGCGAGCAGCGAGACCTCGGCCGTGGGCTTCCACTCGAGCGCTCCGTTGAGGATGGCCGTGGGCGTGAGCAGCGGCTCGACGGCCCGGTGGACGACGCTCACGCTCTCGAGCCACGCGCCCTCGGCGTCGTACACGTCGTAGAACTGCGTCCAGCTGTCGATGCGGTTACGGCTGAGCGCCGCGTTGGCCGACACACGCAGCCGATCGGACGCCGCGAGAGCCAGGTCGAGCTCGACGCCACGGCGGTGGCTGCGGCCCGCGTTGCGCCGCACCGGCAGGCCGATCTCGCTGAGTTCGCCCGTGAGTGCGATCTCGTTCTCGAACTCCATCGCGTAGAGGCCCGCGCGCGCCACGAGCCGGCCGCGCCGCAGCTCGATCCCGGTCTCGAAGTCGAAGATGCGCTCCGGCTCCACGGCGCGCAGGTCGTAGGGCAGCGACGCGTCGTCCTCGCCGTTCAGCATGTCGCTGCGGGCGGGCTCCCGGCTCATCCGCCCGATCGAGGCGTAGAACCCGAGCGCCTCGCTGGCCTCGAAGCGCACCCCCGCCTTCGGGTTGAAGAAGGTCCAGCTCACCGACCCGAGCGGCTGCGCGCCCCGGTACTCGAAGCGCGCGTGCCGCAGCTGCGCGTCGGCCCAGAGCCGGGCGCGACCCGCGTCCCAGCTGGCCTTGAGGAAGCTGCTCGCCTCGTTCTTGAGGCCGGTGTTGCGGTAGGCTCGCGCGCCGCCCACCACGTCCATGAAGTGGTCGCGCGTGAAGTCGTTGGCGTGGGCTCCCCAGTTGAGCTCGAGCCGCCCGCGCCTTTGCGTGGCGCCGAGCACGAGCCCGACGAAGTGGCCGTCAATCCCGAACTGCTCCAGGTTCTCCCGCCCGGCGTCCCAGATGCGGAACCAGCCCTGCGCCCCGTTGTAGTAGGCCTGCGCCATCAGCGTCGTCCTGGAGCCGAGAAGCCGCGTGTACTGCGCCTGGACGAAGTCCTGGCCGAAGCGGTCGATCTCCTCCGGAGCGAGGCTATTGGAGCGCAAGTCGGTTTCGAGCGTGGCCGCGTCGGTGGCGAGGAAGGCGAGCTCGGCCTCCTCACGCCCCGAAAAGCCGAACAGCTTGAAGAACGAGCGCGCGCCGGCGCGCGTCGCGCCGAAATAGGCGCTGCGCTGCTCGACGCCCGAACGCTCGCGGAAGCCGTCGGTCGTCTGGGCCGAGAAGCGGCCGTAGAGCCCAAGGCCGCCACCGACCGGGCCCGACAGCGCGACCGTCCCGCGACCCGTGCCCCACGACCCTCCGCCCGCCTGCGCCTCGAGGCGCTTGGTCTCGGCGGGGCCCACGCTCGCGAAGTTCACCGATCCACCGTAGGAGGCCGATCCGACGCCCGACGTGCCTACGCCGCGCTGGACCTGGATCGAATCGACGACGCTCGCGAAGTCGCCGAAGTTGGCGAAGTAGAGCGCCTGGTCCTCGGGATCCTGGAGCGGGACGCCGTCGAGCGTGATGTTGAGCCGGGTCTGGCCGATGCCCCGGATGTTGAAGTAGGCATAGCCCGCCGCGATGCCGCTGTCGGACTGGAAGTTGACCGCGGGTGTGCTGCCCAGCAGGAACGGCATCTCCTGGCCGCGGTTTCTGAGCTCGATGAAGTCGCGCTCGAGGTCGGTCTTGGTGACCGGCGTCCACTCGTCGGCGCGGACCGCCTGCACCACCACCTCTTCGCTCAGGCGGATGAGGGTGCTCGGGGCTCCCGACTGCTGCGGGGCGGTGGCCTGCGCCGGAGTTCCGCTCGCCTGGGCGCGCGACAAGGTCGCCGTGAGGGTCACGGCCGCCAGGGCCAGGAACACTGTATTCCGCATGGAATCGCCTCCTTCTCCGCGCGAGCTGGTCGCGCGGCGATCGAGACGGATCCTGTGGAGTGCCGCTCTTCTCGAGAGGGTCTCGATCTCTCTCGCCTTCCCTACGCCGGTTCGAGCCGGATCAGGTTCCGAGGGTTTGATCTCAGGCCGTTCTCAGGCCACCCCTAGGCTTCCGCCAAAAGCAGTGTCTCTCTCTCGGAGGCATTCGTCAACGACGTGCATTCCGCCCACCCCGCCCCTCGGAAAACCGGTTGCCTCCAGCCGTCGCCTGCACTGGAACGGGCGACCTACGTGCGGCCTTCGGGTCGGCGACGCGACGGCGCTGGCGGCAGGCCGCGTTTCAGTGCCGGCGTGCGGAAGCGCCTTTCACCGGCTCTAGCCGCGGCGGTGGAGCGGCACGTACTCGCGCTTGGCCGAACCCAGGTAGATCTGGCGCGGGCGGGAGATCCTCTGGTCCTTGTCGTCGATCATCTCCTGCCACTGCGCGAGCCAGCCCGACATGCGCGGGATCGCGAACAGCACCGCGAACAGCTCGGTCGGGAACTTCATCGCCTGGTAGATCAGCCCCGAGTAGAAGTCCACGTTCGGATAGAGCTTGCGCTTGACGAAATAATCGTCCTCGAGCGCGATCCGCTCGAGCTCGAGTGCTATGTCGAGCAGCGGATTGCGTCCGGTCACCTCGAACACCTGGTCGGCCATCTTCTTGATGATCTTGGCGCGCGGGTCGTAGTTCTTGTACACGCGGTGGCCGAAGCCCATCAGCCGCACGTCGCCGCCCGACTCCTTGACCTCCTTGACGAAGCCGGCGACCTGGTCCTTGCCGCCGATCTCCTGCAGCATCCGCAGCACGGCCTCGTTCGCCCCGCCGTGGAGCGGGCCGTAGAGCGCGCCGATAGCGCCCGCCGCTGCGCAGTAGGGGTCGGCCTCCGAGGAGCCGATCCCGCGCATCGCCGAGGTCGAGCAGTTCTGCTCGTGGTCGGCGTGCAGGATGAAGAGCACGTCGAGCGCGCGCTCGAGCGTCGGGTGCAGCTTGTACTTGAGCTCGCTGGTCTTGAACATCATCTGCAGGAAGTTGCCCGCGTAGCTGAGCTCGTTGTCCGGGTATACGTACGGCAGACCCGTCGAATGCCGGTACGCGAAGGCGGCGAGCGTCGGGATCTTCGCGATCAGCCGCGTGACGTGCCGCTCGCGCTCCTGGGGGTCGCGCACCTGCTTGGACGTCGGATAGAAGGTGCTGAGCGCCGCCACCATCGAGGCCAGCATCCCCATCGGGTGCGCGTCGTAGCGGAAGCCCGCCATCAGCTCCTTCACGTTCTCGTGCACGAAGGTGTGCGTCGTGACCTTCTCGGCCCAGGCCTCGTACTGCGCCTTGCTCGGCAGCTCGCCGTTCAGCAGCAGGTACGCGGTCTCGAGGTAGTTCCCCTGTTCCGCGAGCTGCTCGATCGGGTAGCCGCGGTAGTCGAGGATGCCCTTGTCGCCGTCGATGAAGGTGATCCGGCTCTTGCACGAGGCCGTGTTCATGAAGCCCGGGTCGTAGGTCATGAGCCCGAAGTCGTCGGCCGCGACCTTGATCTGGCGCAGGTCCATGGCCTTGATCGTGCCGTCCTGGACGGGCACCTCGTAGCTCTTCCCGGTGCGGTTGTCCGTGATCGTCAGCGTGTCCTTGCTCAAGGCCGGCCTCCGGGCTCGTTCGATTCGACTCCGCGGCAGGCTAGCATCCGCGCCCGCCCATTTCAATGAATCGAACGTATCGGCTAATCTCGCCCGTCCTCGGGAAGCAAGTGGTCGCCACCCGTGGCTTGCGTGCAGCCGCGCCTTTGGCTCCACGTCTCACACGTCCCGAAACGGATCCTCAGTGAGGCGGGAGCAGCTCGTAGACCGTGTCCGGCCCGAGCACCGCCAGCTCGCGGAGCGAAGTCCCGAGCGCCTCGGGCATCCGCTGCTGGAGCCTGTCCCACTGGTTGGGGCCGTAGCCTCCCCGGTGCAGGACGACGTAACGCGTGCCGGCGGCTCGCAGGGCTGCCGTGGACTCGGCGGACGGGAAGAAGCGCAGCAGCTCGCGCAGCTCCACGTAGCGCCGGGGCTCGATCCCGGCGTAGCCGTTGACGAGCGGCTTCCAGTGGAGCGTCGAGTAGACCATGTAGCTGCTCTCGTGGAAGGCAGGTCGGCGCTCGAGCCCGTGGACATCGAGCATCGGCAGGTGGACCACGGCATCGCGGCCGGGCTGCTCGGCCAGCCAGCGGTACACGGCCGGCGGCTCGCGCCGCGTGTCGATGACCTTGCTCCACTCCGGCATCGGGATCGGGACGATCAGCGTCTCGGCCAGCCCGAGAAGGCCCACGGCCGTCAGCGCCCGGCGGCTCGGCTTCAGCTTCTCGAGCGCGAGCGCCGCGAGCATCACGAGCGGCAGCGCGACGAAGACGCCGGCGCGGCTCGTAACGCGGATCATCTGGAAGAGCGGGATCGTCTCGCGCAGGATCGCCCACGGCCCGGGTCCGAAGTCGACGCCAAACGCCCGGACCCGCGGGCCGAGCGCCACGAGCGCCGCTGTGACCAGCAGCGCGGCCAGGGCCCAGGCCTCTCGCGACGGCCGCTCGTCCCTGCGCCACAGGACGACCGCGCCCGCCAGCACCAGCCCGGGCACCACCAGGCCCGGAAACAGGTTGTTCGGGCCCGAGGCCCGGAACGGGTCCGTGACCTCGCCGTAGATTCGGTTCCACGAGCTCGTCGCCAGGAAAGACTCGAGGGGCGCCGAGTAGAGGATCGTCTCCTCGGTGCCCCGGGCGTATCGCTCGGGCTCGAGCGCTCTCTGGTGCATCCGGTAGGCGGGCAGCAAGGCGAGCCCGGCCAGCACGGCTGCGAGCGCGCCGAGCTTCAGCCGCTCCCATCGGCCCCAGAACAGCACCAGCAACGCCGGCGGCAGCACTGCCACGGCGATGACTCCGTGGTAGCCGCAGGCCAGGAACGCCAGCACGAAGAAGAGCGCGCTGAGGAGCGCGTCCTTGGCACGGCCTTGCTTCGCGAACCGGATCGTGAACAGCAGGACCAGCGGCCACCACTGCGTCCCGAGCGTCGACAGGTGGGCGACCTGGTCGGTCCGGATCGGCGAGAACGCGAAGAGCGCTCCCGCCAGGAGCGCCTTCCACTCGCCCACGCCCAGCTCCTTCGCCAGCCAGAAGGCCGTGAGCGCCGAGAACAGGAAGGTGAGCAGCCGGACCACGTTGTAGAGCAGCACCGCGTCGTCCGAAAACACCGCGAGCGGCAGCACCAGCAGCGTCGTGCCGAGCACCGGCTCGTCCATCCCGAGCGTGTAGCGCAGCGGGTGAAAGATGTTCGCGTGCGGCAGGCTCGAGGGGTCGGTCCCAAGCGCGTGCACGGTCCAGCCGATCGCCCACGCGAAGAAAGCCGAGTCGCCCGCATCCATCACGCGCAAGTTGGTGGCGAACGGCCAGGTGAGAGCGGTCGTCAACACCGCGTAGATGGCGAGCGCCCGCGCCGTTCGCATCGAGCGGCTACTCTAGCCCGGGACAGTCCTCGCCGGGAACGTGTAGGCTACCGCCCCATGAAGTCCAGCGGACACCTGGTTCTCCTCGCGCTTCTCACGCTCGCCCCGGGCCCCGCCGCCGCTCCTTCGCGCGCGGACACCTATCCGCGCCAGCCTGGCGTCGACGTCCTCCACTACTCTTTCCGGCTGACCCTGAGCGATGACAGGGACGTGATCGAGGGCGAAACGACCGTCGAGTTCCGGGTCGTTCAGGAGGGAACGTCCACTCTGACTCTGGACCTGGCACAGCCCAAGCCGGCGGCGCCCGATCGCGGCATGACGGTCAGCGCCGTGACCGAGGCCGGCGCGCCCGTGAGGTTCGAGCACGCGGACGACCGGCTCGCCATCCGCCTCGAGCCGCCCGGCCGCGCCGGCGAGCGGCGAAGCGTGGTGGTGCGCTACCGCGGCATCCCCGCCACCGGGCTGCTGATCGCGAACAACAAACACGGCGAGCGGACGTTCTTCAGCGACAACTGGCCGATCAAGGCGCGCCAGTGGCTGCCCACCCTCGACCACCCCTACGACAAGGCCACGACAGAAATGGTGGTGAACGCCCCGGCTCAGTATCAGGTGGTGTCGAACGGCCTCTTGGTCGAGGAGACCGACCTCGGCGACGGCCGCCGCCTCTCCCATTGGCGGCAATCGGTCCCGATCGCCACCTGGCTCAACGTACTCGGCGTGGCCCGCTTCGCGGTGGACCACCGCCCCGCGTGGCGCGGAATCCCAATTGAGACCTGGGTCTACCGCCAGGACCGTGACAACGGCTTCGCGGTCTTCGCCGATCCCACGGTCGCCGTGCTCGATTTCCTGTCAGACCGTGTCGGCCCGTATCCCTACGAGCGGCTCGGCCACGTCCAGGCCAACGGCGTCAAGGGTGGGATGGAATCGGCGACCTCGATCTTCTACGGCGACGACTCGGTGAACGACAGGCAATCCACGCGCTGGCGCAACGTCATCATCCACGAGATCACGCACCAGTGGTTCGGCAACTCGGTCACCGAGAGCGACTGGGACGACGTCTGGCTGAGCGAAGGCTTCGCGACCTACTTCACCCACCTCTTCATCGAGCACGCCTACGGCCGCGACGAGTTCATCGCCGGCCTGCGCGCCAACCGCGACGAGATCCGCGAGTTCGACCAGAAGAACCCAACCTACCGCATCATCCACGACAACCTCTCGGACATGAGCCAGGTGCTCTCCGGCCCCGGCACCTACCGCAAAGGCGGCTGGACCCTCCACATGCTGCGCGGCATCGTCGGCGACGCCGCCTTCTGGACCGGCATCCGCGACTACTACAAGCGCTTCCGCGACAGCAACGCCACCGCCGCCGACTTCCGCCGCACCATGGAGCAAGCCTCCGGCCAGGAGCTCTCCTGGTTCTTCGACCAATGGCTCACCCGCGGCGGCTTCCCGAATCTCCGCGTCCGCTGGTCCTACGACTCGGCCGCCAAGCAGCTACGCCTCGACGTCGAACAGCTCCAACCCGGCCCACCCTTCCGCCTGCCAATCGAGCTGGCCATCGAGGTTGAAGGCACCCCCCGCCCCCACCTCGAGCGCATCGAAGTCAGCCAACAGCGCGAGACCCTGACACTCCGCCTCGACCGCCTCCCGAAGTCGCTGACCGTGGACCCGCGAACGTACGTCCTGATGGACGCCGACATCGCCCAAGCGGACAGCGCGAGGTAGTTTTCGTCGCTCAGCGCGGCGCAGGCGGCTCGGCGCTTCGCTTGAAATACCAGGAGCCCCTTCATGCTTGGCTCGTAGGGTCCACTGCCGGCCGCAGAGCATGGTTCCAGCCGTCGTCGGGGGCCAGCTTGCCCCAGTGCGAGAGCATCAGGCCGACAGCCTCGCGACTGAGCGGCTGCGTGTCGAAGGCTCGAAGCGTCTCCGGCTCGTCGAGCTCGTACTTCTTGCGACAATCGAGACAGCGCAAGATCACGTTGGCGTCCACATAGCTGCGATGGGGCGAGATTCTTCGCCCCGTTCGAGGCTCGCTCAGGGCTTCACCGCGAGTTCCTTGAGACGCTGGGCGGCGGCGCTTCGTATGTCGTCTCGCACTGCAGCTCCGGCGATTTCCGTGAGCGCAACACGGTCGGTCAGCCGTGTGATCGCCGCTATGCGCACGGCACCGTCCGGGTCGTTTCGGGCAAGCTGGGCCAGGAGAGCTTGGTCGTTGACTTAAGGTACGGCGAGGAGCCTGATCTCGGCCTCGCTTGCCGTTCTAGCATAGCGGGCGGCCTCGGCCGGATCACCGACTCTCGCCCTGGCAACTGTGTACCTCACGTCCGGGTGGGGCGTTGTCCGCTCCAGCTCCAGCTGCAGCTTTGGGTCCGTCAGGCGAGAGGCGGCCTCCGAGCGGACCATGGCCTCCCTGTCGGTCTGAGCGATCCGGAGAAGGAGGTCCTGGTCGCTCAGCTTGGTCACCGCCATCCGACGAACGGTCAGCGCCACATCCGCGATCGCCACCTCCGCTGCCAGGGCCGGATCCGTGATCCGAGCAGCCGCATTCAGCCGCGCCATCGAGTCGGGCTGACTCTTCAGAAACGCCCGGAGCGCCGAAGGGTCGGTCAGACGTGCCGCTACCCGCTGCGCCACCTCCTCCTCGGGCCGCCGGCGAGCCACTTCCAAGAGCAGGGCCTGGTCCGTCATCGCATCGATCGCGGCCCCGTAGATCCGCTTCGCCTTCTCGGTCATCGCCAGCTCCGCGAGGAGCTGCTGGTCCCGCAGCCGCGACACCGCCGTCGCTCGCACCGCCTCCGACTCCTCGGGCAGACCCCGCAGGGCCGGCGCCTTCGAAGTCGCGATCCGACGCAGCACTGCCTGGTCCGTTACGCGGCGGATCGCCGCCACGCGTCTCGTAGTCGGAGTCGCGCTCGGCCACCCAGCCGATCACCGCCTGGTCGTTGATCGTCTCCACCGCGTGGGCGCGCACCTCCGGCAACGGGCTCTTCTGCGCCAGACGCGCAAGCGCCCTCTCGTCCTTCAGCCCGGACGCCGCGGTCAGCCGCACGCCATTGTCCTTGTCCTTCTCCGCGATCCGAAGGAGCACCGCTTCCGTCTCGGCCCGCGTCTCCGGCGTGCTCAGGCTCGCCAGCCGGTCCACGGCCGCACTCCGAACCTCGGGATCCAGGTCCTTCTCCGCGATCTTCGCCAGGGTTGCCCGGTCCTCGATCCACGGCAATGCCATCCGCCGCGCCTCCGGGTCCGGAGCGTTCCGGGCCCGCTCCGCCATCGCGGCAGCGTCCCTCAGTGGCGCCGACGCCTGGGCGAGGAACTTCGCCGCCGCCGCCCTCACGTCAGGATGGGGGTCATTACTCGCCATCTCCCTCCTCAATGCCGAAGGCAATGCCGCAGACAGCGTCATGTCCGCAACGCAGAAGCGTCTCTTCGCCCAGTCGGGATCGCTCCGGGCGATCTCCGCCACTCGCGTTCTGATCGCCTCCTTGAGCAAGGAATACTCGGGTATTGCCTTGATCTCCTCGTAGGGAGGATCAAGCAGCTCGCGCAACGCAGTCAGGTCTCGCGACGTCGCGACGAACTGCTTTCGGCGCTCCAGGTTCGGTGCCTGCAGAATCTCGCGCACCAAGACCCACATTTCTCGAGGGTTGCCAAGCAGCGGCCACGTCTCCTCTCCCCACAGAAACGCGGTAAAGCAGGCCTGGTAAGATACCTGGTATCGTGCATTCGGGCCGCACGCGCGCGCCGCGAGCTGCCTGGCGCGGCCCGCATCCCTGACCAGGCCCCTGGCATCGTGGTAGAGCAGAGCGAGCCTATAGCAGGCCTCCGGCCTGTCGTTGCCTCCTGCATCGCACTGCGCTTGCAGAGTCTTGGCTGCCTCGTCGGGAGCTTGCCCAGTGCTGCTGGCCGATATCCCCACGAGGAACGCGAGGACCGCTACGGCTGTGACGGTCAGGGTGGCCCTTCGCATTTCCCCGACTCCTGACGCTCGCACGGGGGCAAACCGAGCGCCGATTCCATGGCCTGTCTCTCGACGGGCGCGTGAGCCGACTCTCCTGCCGGCCGACGAGCATTCTCGGAGGCAAAGCCCTCCGCGTCTACCCACTTGACCTGCGGGATCGCCGCGACCTCGAACAAGACGCGGCGCCGCAAGCCGCTGTAGTAGCGAAGACGCTCGTGCACCCCATGCTCGCCACGGATCTCTACCTCCAGATCCTCGAGCTCCGAAGTGCGCAAGAGCCCCAGCCAGCGCAGACATCTCTCCTCCGAGGCCGTCGTCCATGGGTTGGCGTCCGCATAGATCCCAAATTCCCGCTTCACCGTCCGCACCATCAGCGGCACGATGTGCTCGCCGAACGGCGAGCGGATGCCGACGCCGTACTCCGTCTCGGCGTCCTGGTACTCCGAGGCCACCTCCAGCAGCAGCGCGAGCGACTCGGGCCCGTAGCCCCCCTCCAAAGCCACGCGAGTCATTCCCACCCCGCCCGGAGCGGTCCCGCCCACAGCCGGAGCCGGAGCCGTTGGCTTGTCTTCACTCTTGCGATCATGACCCCCGCGCAGGCGCCCCAAGGTCAAAAGTCCCACAAGGCCCACCGGCGGAATCCAGTACCAGGAGACCAGAAACGCGAGGATGCCCCAGGTGCGGGAGAGTCGCCGACTCGACGCGTAGCGATAGCCCAGTAGAGCCACCGCCACGAGAACGGCTACGCGCGCGCCGCTGCCCCAGGTGAGATCGGACGTCCAGAGTCGCGACAGCGCGACCGCTACGAACACGCCAAAGACGAGGAGGTTCATCAAGAGGAGCGGCTACGCCCCTAAGCGATCTCCAGGCAGTAGACGGCCTTGTACGTGCCCACCACGACCCGGTCCGGCCCGAGGCCGTCGATCGCCACGGGCTCGACACCGAGGTCGTGGCTCACGAGCAGCTCACCCGTCAGGGCGTCCAGCACGTAGATCCGGCCCGACTTCGTCCCGGCGTACAGCCGTCCCTCGCGAAGGCGCAGACGGCCAGGGTTGCCGGGCAGCTCTCGACGCCAAACCAGCGCGCCCGTCCTCAAGTCGTAGGCGCTCAGCGCCGGGCCGCCACAGTAAGCCACCCCATCCGCGAAGACGAGCTCCGTGTGACGGTCAGGCTCCGACTCCTCCTGATGCCAGACCACCTCTCCCGTCACCGTGCTGATCCCGATGCGCTCCCGCTCCTCGAAGTGAATCCAGAGATCACCACAGTGACCGTGATAGCCGAGCGGACGCGCGTGCGGCACCGAGCGTTGCTCGCGCGTCGCAAGCTCCACAAAGTGCATCGCTCCATCCGCGTAGCGGCAGAGCTGAGCTCCGTGGGCATGCCACGTCCGCGTCGAGACCCGCTAGCGCACGATCACCGACCTCAAAGACGGGACCACTCGGAATCGGAGGCCGGACCCACACTCGGTCGCCGAAGTCTCGCTGGGCGACCACCTCACCCGTCTCCGCGCTGACTCTGACAGCGGCGACTCCGTCCACGTAGATCCCCTGACCGTAGAGGAAGTAATGGTCCACGGAGTCGAACTCGAATCCCCGCTCCCAGGCCGTCTTCCCGTTCGCCTGAAGACACCAGAGCGCAGGCGTCGGCGGGACGACCTCGCGACCGATCTTCAAGACAATGCGGCCCGCCACAGGATCCAGGAAGCTTCCTGTGAAGTAGCCGTCGATCTTCTTCCGCCACGCCGGCTTCGCACTCCGCAGGCTCAGCACTGTCAGAAAGAACCGGGGAGCACCGCCAGCGGCGTCACCAGAGGATTGCCCGCACGCACGAAGACATCGCTCAAAGAGAAGCGGAAGCCCGTTCGGCCAAGTTGAGGGAACTCGACCTTGAGGATCGCCTCCACTTGCTTGAAGATCGCATCCTTCGTGCCGTTGATGGCATTCGGCGCGATCACCTCGAAGCGCAGCTTCACCTGAGACATGATCGCAGGGATTCCTTCCCGCGTGGCGCCGCCTCGCGCAAGCCTGTCGTAGTAGTCAGCCACCTTCGTGCGGATGTGTTTCCGGATCTGCGCGTCGGTCAAGGCCCGGCCCGCATCGGAGACGTGTTTGATCTCCCAGATTTCCGGGATCTTCTGTGCGAAGCCGGCCACGTTCGCCGGCAGCAGCGTCACGATGTCGACGCCCTCCTTGCCGTTCTCCAGCAGGTCCGCGAGAGTGTCGATCTCCTTGCCCTTGAGCTCCGGCACCTCGCAGTAGAGCCGCAGCACCGCGTAGGCGCCCTTCACCTTCGTCACGCCGGTGGCCTTGCTCAGGAAGTTGCTCAGGCCCCGAGTCCTGGTCGTACGACGCGCCGGCCAAGCTGCTCCGCCTGGACGTCGAGCAACTCCAACCCGGCCCACCCTTCCGCCTGCCGATCGAGCTGGCCATCGAAGTCGAAGGCGACCCCCGCCCCCGCCTCGAGCGCCTCGAAGTCCGCCAACAGCGCGAAACCCTGACGCTCCTCCTCGACCGGCTGCCGAAATCGCTGACCCTGGACCCGCGGACGTACGTGCTGATGGACGCCGCAATCGCCCACGTTGCCGCTGGCCCTTCCCTTGGAACTTGGCCGGCAGCCGCGGGAACCTCCATGTACAGCAGCAAGCTGGCGTCGAGTGAGTGACGCGATACTACGCAGGGCCGAAGATCAGGAGATTCCCGTCATCGGCGCAGGCGTACAGACGCTCGTCCATCACCACCGGCGTATGGAGTCGCACCTTGTAGCGGTACGACCAGTCGAGATGGCCGTCCCTCAACCGGAAGAGCCCGACAAGGCCGCCACGCGTGCCAAAGCCGATGTGATCTTCGTCGAGGACCATACCGTAGTCAGCGATGTCCATCTCGTCAAGCTCGGGTTGAATGACGTCGTAGAGCCGGGTGCCCGTCGCCGCATCGAGACACACCATGCGCGGCGATCCGCTGTTCTGGTGAGACATTACGTAGACGCGATCGCGATGCGGCACGACCGGCGACTCCAAGGGCACGGCCATCTCCCACAAGATCGAGCCGTCCCTGAGCGAACATCCCGCCACGACGCTGCTCCGCACATGCGCCAGCAACACGTTCGGCTCAATGGGCCTTAGCGTGACTACGTTCACTTCGCATCCGCACCGCTCCGCGATCTCACGCTTGAGCGGCCTGATCCACAGCAGGTCCTGGCGAGACACGTCGTAGGCCACCGCCTGCGTGTCATCTTCGGCTTGATACAGCATCACGTCGCCTTCGATACGCACGAGACCCGTGTCCGATGGCGCCACAGGCAGCGGCAAACGCGACTCCAGCGTCTGACCTGTTGCGGCGTCCGCAAGCACCATGCCATCGTCCCTCATCAGCAGCCACCGATTCCGCCATAGCCGGAGCTTGCGTGCGTCCAGGCTGTACTGAGCCTGCCCCGATTTGGTGGACGGGTTGCGTCCAGACTCAATAGAGACCCCGCGCGCAGCCGTCCACCTCTCGTTCGTGACAAGGAGGCTCCCAGCCACCACAGAAGGAGAACCCTGTGTTGACCACGCGATCTGAAACCGTTCGGCCGGCGCCCTCCAGATCTCGTTGCCCGAGCGTCCGCTGAGCCGCAGGATGTACTCGTGGCGACCGCTGTGGTCTAGGACGTCCTCGTTCGCCGTTACGAAGACGCTGTCGCCGTGGACAGCTAGCAGAGACGACAGACGGGCATGGCGGCCCTTCGTCAGCCTGACTTTTCGCTGGAGCTTTAGCGGGATTTGCAAGCTGGTCCTTGCTCACACCGGCAACGAACGATTCGTGTACTTCACTAGGGTGTCCTTTACTTCATCCACGACGTGAGCCAGATCCGATCCAACCGCGTCTTTCAGGTCAGCAAGTAGCTTGGTCACAACTGCTGCGTGCTGCTCCTTCGTGCCCCTGAAGACGTAGCGGAGGGACTGACTGAACTCCGCGCGAAGTGTAGCGGCCGTTATCTCTTGCCCTCCCCGCTGGATTGCCTGCTTGATCGCGGCTACATCGTTGACGACCTCGGCCGCGAAGCTAAAGGTATCCGCGCTCTTGAGCTCGTACTTTACGAGTTTCGCAGTAAGCGTCCGGCCTTCCCATGTGTTCGAGGCGCCCCCTGGTGGGCGATGCTCCCTCTGCCCGAGGACGGGCGAGGAAGGAGGCGCCGATGGCGAGGAAGGCGGATGTTCGGCGGGTGGCGGGGCGA
>Ga0247727_10007939_pt1 | contig 19920 bp, 21 predicted proteins | sample WisWelCaveWW1625_FD_202498 | JGI IMG/M metagenome (GOLD analysis project Ga0247727, IMG submission 202498) | Biofilm microbial communities from Wishing Well Cave, Virginia, United States - WW16-25 | ecosystem: Environmental > Aquatic > Deep subsurface > Groundwater > Cave microbial mat | place... | reverse complement strand
GGTAGTAAGTAACAAGATTGCTCTTGCCAGATCCCCTTTAGCTTCTATAAGAGCATTATTTGCAGCTTCCTGTGAAACGCCAGCCTGCTGTGCTACTAGCATTATATCTTCTTTGCTAAATATAGGTACTTCCAATTCTCTTTCTTCGTAGCTTTCTGCTATAACTTGAAAAATAGAATTATCTGTTGACTTCATTTCTGATACTGTAGGTTTTAGAATTATAATCTCCTTTTTATCAGTCTTGATAATTACTTCCTGAACGTTAGGGATTTCTTTCATCTCTAGACCCATCTTGTCTAGCATTCTCCGCATTTCGCGGTTTCCGCCACGCATCATGTAGATTCACTGATCAACCTGGACTTTTTAAACTATCTCTGATCTTTACAGCAACTCCACGTTTTAGGCTTTTAATCATTCGTGACGAAAGAGCAGCTCTACCAACGGCAATAACAGTGTCTTTGTAAAGAACTGGAACATCAGCTCCAATTAGGATATTTTTTCCACACCAAGCAACATGCTTACAGAAAACAGAACTTCCTTTTTCTACAAAAGGCTTTGAATCCTCATCTACTTCAAGACAATTTTCTTTGAATTTTTTGCTTTTCAACAACATTTGTGCGAAATATAGCGTAATTGCAAGACCTCCATCTATTCTTAACGTGCAAAGAAGTTTTTCATTTTGAAATATATGTTGAATGCGCCCAGTTTTTTTTGAATATGTTATCTTGATTTCCCTTGGAAGATATCTTGATACCCCAGTACCAAAAAGTGCATCGATGGTATATTTCAATTTTAAAATCGAGTCCAAATCAACAATATTGCAGTCATTGGGCTCTAATTATTTTTGCAATTTAACAGCATACTATATAGCAGCTCAGAATAACTATATAGTACGTACATGAAAACATGATTTATGACAAATAATGAAGAAATGAGAAAAATTCAGTTTACTGGAAAATCTTCCTATATTGTTTCGTTACCAAAAGAATGGGTAATGGATATGGGACTAAAACAAGGTGATCAAGTTACAATAGTAAGGCAAGGAACAGCAACATTACAAATCATCCCATCAAAACGTCATACAAAAGGAGTCGAAACAGAAGATGCAACATTTGAAATAAATCCTGATGATGAAAGTGCTGTAATTGTGCGCAAGCTAGTTTCGTTATATTTTCTTGGTTTTAAAACCATAAATGTAAAACCAAAATCAGGCAGATTGAAACCATCCCAGAGATTTGCAATAAAAGATGCTGTCAAAAGAGTGCTTATGGGTACTGAGATAACTGCGGATTCTACTGACGGCATAACAATTCAGATATTGATAAATTTGTTTGAGCTTTCAATAGATGGTGCATTCAAAAGAATGCTTCTTATTGCAAAGTCTATGCAAAATGATGCACTTCTTGCACTTGAGGAAGCAAATTTTGATCTTGCAAACGAAGTCATAGATAGCGATGATGAAGTGGACAGATTTAGCTTTTACATTATAAGACAGCTAAAAATTGCAATTCAAAATGAGCATATGTTAAAGGACATGGGCTTTGAAAATGCCAGAAGCTGTCTTGGATATAGAGTAATTGTAAAAAACATAGAAAGAGTGGGGGATCATGCAGTAGGCATAGCAAAAGATCTTTTAGAGTTCAAAAAACCAGTAAGGAAATCAGTAATGGAGTGGATTCGTGAGATGAGCAACTTTTCCTTATCAGTCCTTGATGAAGCATGCTTATCTTTGTTCAAGAAGGATTTTATTCAAGCAGAGATTGCCATTCAAAAATCAGCTGAGATTACAAAATATGAAAAAAAGGTATTTGAGAGCATCAAATCATTAAGAGACGACGAAGAAGTTTATCGTGTAAGAAGAATGGTAGAGAACATACGAAGAATTTCAGAATATGCAAGTGACATAGCTGAAGTAGTTATGAATATGACAATAGAGAAAACTTTGCGAAAGCAATAAGACACGAATACATCCCTTTTAAAACATGAAAAGCTCTGCAATCCTGATCACGTATGATAGGGAAGACATTGTAAAAGAGGCTCTTGATCTTTGTGAATCTGCAGGATACCAAGTTTTCAAGATAATGAAGCAGAAATTTCTTAACAAGGCAAAATTTGGCATAGGCGAAGGAAAAGTAGAAGAATTAAAAGAATTAGTAACATCAACAAAAACAGATGTCATAATTTTTGACGACATTCTCAAACCAAGCCAGAATTATAACCTTGCTTCAAAACTAAAAACCAACATACTCGACAGAGAATCTTTGATCCTTGAGATATTTGATCGTAATGCAACAAGTTCTGAATCAAAATTGCAGGTAAAGATGGCGCAGCTAAGATATGAAATGTCACATGCTAAAGAAAAAGTTAGACTAGCAAAGATGGGAGAACAACCAGGTTTTATGGGAATTGGTAAATTTGAAGTTGATGTCTATTACAACGATATCAAAAACAGAATGATTGCTATCAAATCAAAATTGGTAAAAGCCGGAAAACAACGCGCATTGCATAGACAAGGTAGAGATAGGATTGGATTCAAAACCATCTCTTTAGCAGGCTATACGTCAGCTGGAAAGACTACTCTCTTTAATGCTTTAACAGGTGAGAGACAGGAAGAGAGTTCAAAACTCTTCACAACACTTTCTACAACAACAAGAAAAATTAAGCTTTCAGAAACTGAAGTTCTGATAGCAGATACTGTTGGATTCATAAGCAGACTTCCTGCATATATGGTTGAGGCTTTCAAATCTACACTTGAGGAGCTTATTTACACAGATGCGGTGATACTTGTAATTGACATAAGTGATCCCATTTTTGAATTAAAAAAGAAATACAGAAGTTGCATGAGTACGTTGGAAGAACTTGGTGTAGACTATGATAAAATAATTTTTGCGTTAAACAAATCAGATCTTGTGTTACCAGATGAAATCATGGAAAAGGTGGATTATTTGGGATTAAAAGAAAATAAAAAATGGCTTCCTATTTCTGCAGTAACAAAACAAAATATTCCACAACTAAAAGATTTATTACTACTTATTTTAGAGAACACTCCAACAATAATTGAAAAAAAGAAACCACCCCAATTAGAATTCAAGATTAATTATGAAGATTGAAGTGTTGAGAATAGGTCAGAGACTTGTACGTGACGATAGAGTAACAACGCATGTTGCACTTGTTTCAAGAGCCTTTGGAGCCTCAAAAATACTTATGCAAGAAGTCAATCCAGAAATCAAAAAAACAATATCTGATGTAAACAGAACATGGGGAAGTACCTTTGAGGTAGAAATTATAGATAACTGGAGAAAAGTTCTAAAATCAAAAAAGAATTCTTTCAAAATTGTTCATCTAACAATGTATGGTGAAAACATTGATTCTGTGGTCGATAAGATAAGGCAAGAGGAGCAGGTCCTCATTGTTATAGGAGCAGAAAAAGTTCCATGTGAGGCATATGATCTGGCAGATTACAATGTGGCAGTTGGCAATCAACCTCATTCTGAGATTAGTGCCTTGGCAGTGTTGTTAGATAGGGTTTTGCAGGGAAGACAATTTCTTAAAAAACAGGAAAACGCTCAGAAAGAAATTGTTCCTACTAAACGAGGAAAAAAAGTACTAGACAAAACAATTGATTAAATATAGAATCTAAATCAAAGACGCCAATGACAAATAGTCATGAAGATCCTTTTGTAAAAATAGCAGCTTTAATTGGTGGGGATGAATATCTCAAAGTTGCTCGTTCGCTTTTGAATACAGAAGATGCTACTGATGAAGAAATTGCAAGCTCTACTGGCCTAAGAATAAACATAGTAAGAAAAGTGTTATACGATCTTTTTGGAAAAGCTCTGATTACAGGCATTAGAGTAAAAGATGAAAAGAAGGGTTGGTTTGTTTATCGATGGCGTGCACGAAAGGATGAAGTGGATAAATTCATAGAGAATCAAAAGAAGAAGATTACTGAAAGATTACAACAAAGATTTGATTATGAAAGTTCTGCTGAGTTTTATCATTGTGGAAATGAAGATTGTGCAAAACTTACATTTGAGAGGGCTTTGGATTTGTCTTTCAAATGCCCCACCTGTGGAAAGCTTGTAAATATAATAAAAAATGATAAACTCAAGAAAGCACTTCAGTACAAGATCGATGAATTACGTGAAGATCTGAAAAACTAGACAACATATCTTAGTACTAACTCATTTTTTAGACGATATACGCTTTTTAGTTTGAGAGAACAAGATTGTGAGATTTTGTTAAAACCATTGCCTTCTACTAATGAAATTGCATCTTTACCACCAAGTATAAAGGGAGTAAGGGCTACTATAATTTCATCAACAAGACCATCTTTGAAAAATGACCAGTTAGTTGTTCCACCTCCTTCAACTAAGAGTTTTTTGATGTTTTTCTTTTTTAGAATACGTAATAATTTTTTCAAGTTTATTTTTTTATGACCACATTTTATCACCTCAAGACCATACCGTTGTAATCTAGCAACATTTTTTTCAGAGATCTTTTCTGATACAGCAATTATTGTTGGGATTTTTCTACATGTTTGAATTATTTTTGAATTAGATTTTATAGAACCACTAGAATCTAAAATTATTCTGATAGGATTTTTTCCCTTTACATATCTGACTTTCAAAGAAGGGTTATCAATCATCATTGTACGTTTTCCAATTAGTATTGCATCTACATTTGATCTAAGTTTGTGTACTCTTACAAGATCCTTTTTTGAAGATAATTTAGAATCCCCACTTTTTGTTGCCATATTTCCATCCAAGCTTATAGCTGCACTAAGTATTACATGCGGTCTAGATTTTACCATGTATTATTTTACCACCGATCATTACTGCTTTGATTACGGTTTCAGATGCCCTATGCACAATTGAAGCGTATGGATTATGCATTGGTTCTAAATCTATTTCATGTTTATCTATGAAAATACAGTCTGCCAAATTATTAGGTTGAATTGAACCCAATTTTTTATTTTGAAGCATATTTGCTGCATTTACTGTAGCCATTTTTAGGATGGATTTTGGAGAAACTCTCTTTTTTTTCGTGGCCATAGAGACTTTCCAGAGATAATCCATTTCCCTAAACATGTCTGGCGAGTTTATCATGACATTATCTGTACCTATGGTTACATTACATCTACTTTGAATCATCAAATTCACATCAGGGATTCCCTCTGCGAGAGAAGCATTGGCTCTAGGGCAAACGACAATGCTTATTTTATGTTTTGAAGTAAGAAGAAGATCTTTTTTTGATGCGTGTGTCATATGAATTAAAAAATGTGGTTTTAGGATCATAGCTCTTTGAGTTTCTGTTTTTCCTGTTATTTTTTTTGAAGTTTCACAACTTTCAATTGTTTCTGCAGAATGAATTGCTCTCAGTTTTTTGGTTTGTGAGTAATATTTTAGTATAGAATCGCCGTTTTCATTTGTGCCACTTATTCCAAGTCCATCGCATTTTTGCAATAACTTTGAAAGTTCATTCTTTTTAGAGTCCGGTAATGATGTGTTTTTTTTAATTAATTTAGGGTCTTGATAATAGTCTATTCTACCTAGAATAACGGATCTTATTGGAAGACTGGATACTGCCTTTTGCAAGATATCTATTCCTTCAATCCCTCCTTCTCTGAAATCAACAAAAGTTGTTATTCCCTTTTTCATCATGGAAATGCAGGAATTTCTAATAAAACTAGTAAGATGTGATGATTTGGTATTTTGCAAAATCTTTTGTTTAAATCCCATCACTGGATGGATTTTTTCTTCCACTCCAGAATCTATACCAATGTCTTTTGCTATTGAATCGCCAACATGAGTGTGAGCATTAACAAAGCCTGGGATTACTAAAAATCCTTCACAATCATGAACTTCTTCTTTTTGTCTTGGTTTAGGAGTAGTGTCTAGTTTATCAAAAAATTGACCAGAAATACGCATGTTTGTGTGTTGAATGTACTCTAGTTCTCTGCCGTAAAGCACACTAACATTTTTTATCAGCATGTCAGTTCAAGCACTCGTTGCTTTTTGCCAGAATCCCTCATTTCTCTTATGGTATCAAGGGATTTTGTTGCGAGATTAACAGCTTCCCGTGCTGTCTTTGCAGTTCCTATTCCACAATTCATAGAAACATTATATTTTTTTTCTATCAATTCTAGAAATTTTGTCGCATTTTCTTTTGCAGTTAAAGATGAAATAATCATAAAGTTATCTCCGCCCATAAAGAATGTGAGTGAATTTTGTGCTAAGAAGAATTCTGACATTTCAGAATATAATTTGAATATTAATGAAGAAATCTCATATGGTGATTTTCTTGCAGATATTGATGTAGAACCATCTACGTCCATGTGCATGATGTTTACTGTTTGTTCTGATTTTCCATTCACAAAACCAAATATGTTAAGTTCTTTGTTTAAGAAAGTCTTTGATTTTCTTGCGTTATCTGCTTGAAGATTTGCTTCAAATGGAGATTCGCCATATCCTATAGTCATAGAAAGTTCAAGTTCAAATGATTCTTTTAGTTTTTTTTGAATTTCCATATGATCATTTATAGAAAGACCATTTGTAATTACAAATAACTCATCAAATCTATTAGCAAAAACAAGACAATTTTTTTCTGAGAAGAGTTTTTGCATTTCTTTGTATAAAGAGGATTGAAGCATCTGAAGTTTGTATTCTCTGTCACTTCCAAGGGTAAGTGTCCATGGTCCGTATCCAGTTATTTTGATGATAGTAAGCTGAATCATCTTATACTTCCTAGCTGATTTGCTATTTTTACTGCGGCTTCCACTGCTCTTTCTGCCACAGGTCTTATTCTTGCCTGAGCTTGTCTCTCTGTCATGCCTGGGCCTGTGATACCCAAAGTCACCGGTTTTTGGTATTTTACAGAGAGATCTGTCAGAGATTTAGCAACTGCATTTGCTATGAGTTCATCATGTTTTGTTTCTCCTTTTATTACAGCACCAAGTGTTATGACAGCGTCAATATCCTTTTTTTGTAATAATGCATCAATTACAACTGGCATATCGAATATGCCAGGAACTTTACAGGTAAATTTTATGTTTAGTTTAAGACTTTTTGCTTTTTCAAGTGCCACATCAAACATTTTTGAAGTTACTTCTTGGTTGAACTCCGCAGCTACAATTGCAATATTCAAAATTAATGCACCTTAGAGAATTCTAAAAGTTCTTTTCCTTCTAGAAATGGGATTGCGTTTTCTTTTGCATATTTTTGAGCTTTTTCAACTGATAAAGCAGTATATGACTCTGAATCTAGCATTTCACAAATTGCTGCAACTGGAGATAATTTTGCAAGTTCCATCAGATATATCGACATTTCTGTATGACCTAATCTGTTTGACAATAATCCATTTTTTGCTATTAACACAGGTACATGTCCTGGGGTTTTAAAGGAAGAAATGAATTCTTGTTTTTTATTTCCGTTTAGATTTTTGTAGAGAGTAGCCATTTCTTTTATTGTTAGAGATCTATCTCTATCAGTTATACCAGTATAAGTTTGAGTATGATTTATTGAAATTGAAAATGATGGTTGATCACCATATGGTGCTTTTCCCATAATCATTTTTTTAGATTCATTATCAACTTCTTGTGAATTAGAAAGAATATCATGCATGTAATGCAATCCCAAGTTTTGAGCAAATGAGTGGTTTATTGTAAGACATACGAGTCCTCCTGCATGTTGACGCATTCTTGCTATGTGTGCCGGAGTAACAAATTCAGCTGCGACTACCATGTCTACTTCATTCTCACGTTTTCCTGCATCGTGAAGTAGAATAAACTCGCCTCTTTTCAACGAAGAGATTACGTCATTCAAGGGCATTTAATGAAAATGATCATTTTAGTAATTATAAAGCTTACTACAAAATTAGTTATTACTACAAAAGTAGTAGATTGTCATCTTTTAGCAGTTGTGTATTTGCCAAGTATGTCGGTTTCAATATTAACTTTGTCTCCAATTTTTTTGGAATTAAGATTTGTAATTTTCATTGTATGTGGTATGATGCATACAGAAATTTTATTTTTTATTACATCAACTAGAGTTAAGCTTATTCCATCTATTGCAATTGATCCTTTTTTAACAACATGTTTCGTTAGATCACTTGGAAGATCAATCCATAATTTGATCTCTTTTGGCATTTTTTCTATTTTTATTATTTTTCCAGTACCATCAATGTGTCCTAAAACAAAATGACCTTCCATTCTATCACCAACCTTCAAGCTGCGTTCTATGTTTACTTTATCTCCAGATTCTAGTTTCCCAAGATCAGTTTTTCTTATAGTTTCTCCGATCATTTCGACTTCTGCATCATTTTTGGAGATTTTTGTAATAGTAAGGCAGACACCGTTTATTGCAACGCTATGACCAGCTTTAAGGCCTCTTGCAAGATTGCCTAGATCCACTTTCATCTTGGCAGCACTCCGAGTGTTTGTTTTCTTTTCAAATTTCTTTATTATTCCAAGACCTTCTACTATTCCTGTAAACACTTGATAAAATGATTCTAAAGCGTATAAATTACTTATTTTATTAAGCCACTAATTTTGTGCCTGCGTTTGTTCTAGGCGTTCTTTACTAAATCTAATAGAGTTTTAGCTCGCTTAAAATGGACTTCGTCAATCATCTTTCCTTCCACGACTGTTGCTCCTTTGTTTTTCTTTGTTGACTCGATGTAAGCTTGGCATACCTTTTCTGCCCATACTATCTCATCTTTAGTAGGATGAAATATCCTATGTGTAATAGATATCTGATTTGGATGAATAATGCTTTTCCCTACATATCCAAGATTTCTTCCAATTATACAATCTTTTTCAAGACCAGTTTCATCATTTAGATCTTGCCAGATAGCATCTATTGCATATTTCCCAGCTGCTTTTGCATCTACTGGAATTTTTGCTCTTGCATATTTTGCACCAACTGCTTGTTTTGTATATTCTATTCCCATATCATTTAACAAATCAAACACACCAAACACCAGAGCAGATATTCTCTTGCTTGATGATACTATATTATACGCATTTACTACTCCTTCAGCAGATTCTATTGATGGTATAAGTTCAATTGGTTTTAGTTTACGTTTTTTCTCCAAGGCTACAAGACGTTTTTCTATTTTTTTTAATTGTTTTACATTATTCACTTTTGGAATAACTATACCATCAATTCCTTTCTGAACTATATTGCGTAAATCATCAGGAATTAATCCAGAGATTGGCGAATTTATTCGTATGTATACTTCAGCTTTGTATTCAGAGCGTTTTGCCAAAGCTTCTTTGATAAGATTTCTTGCAGAATCTTTTTCATTTAGTGGTACAGAATCTTCCAGATCAAAACATACTATATCTCCAGACAGAGTCCTTGCCTTTTCTAAGAATCTAGGATTGTTTCCTGGAACAAAAATAAGGCTGCGCAAAAGTCTAGCCATGAAGTAGACTAGATTTACGGTTTCATTAAGATTTTACCGAATAGGCCTTTGCCAGTCAGCATCTTTGTATGTGCTTCTGCAGCCTGTTCAAATGAATATACTGAATCAATTACTGCTTTTATTTTGCCTTTACCCATCCAGTACAATCCTTGTTCTAACTCAGCTTTAGTTCCTTGTGTAGAGCCAAGAATGTTAGTTCCTTTAAAGAAAACGTGTCTTAGATCAGTTTTTGCGTCATAACCAGTTGTTGCACCACATGAAACAAGTGTTCCACCATACTTTAACAAGGTAAGCTGCTGGTTCCAGTGTGTTTGTCCAATATGATCAAATGAAACATCGATTCCTGGAGCTACACCTGTTTTAGCACTAATTTCTTTTGTAATCTTAAAGACTTCTTTACCCCAATCTTCTTTTCTGTGATCTACAGCATAATCAGCACCAATTTCTTTTAGTTTGTCTAGCTTGTCAGGACTTGCTGTTGAGATTACTGTGCAGTTGTAAAGTTTTGCTATTTGAATACCAAAACTTCCAACACCAGAACCACCACCCATAATTAGTACAGTTTGACCTGGTCGTATCTTTGCTCTACCTACAAGCATATGCCAAGATGTAAGCAATGTCATTGACGCAGCTGCTGCTTCATCATAACTTACACTGTCAGGAATTTTTGCAACATTTACTTCTGGTAAATGAGTAATTTCAGAAAAAGCTCCCCATGTTGGGCCTGTCTGGAATCCCCAAATGGATCTTTTAGTACAATCAAATTCTCGTCCGTCTGTACATGCAGAACAAACTCTACATGACATGTTTGAATGTGAAACAACTCTGTCACCTACTTTAAAATTTTTAATATCTTCACCAACTGCAATAACTTCTCCTGACGCATCAGAACCAGAAACATGAGGTAATGGCACTGCTACCGGTTGTCCTCTCATTCCCCAAATATCATTATAATTCAAAGCTGCTGCTTTTACTTTGAAAACTACTTCGTCTGGTTTTGGTTTTGGTTCAGAAATATCTTTTACTTTTAAAATCCGTTTAAAATTGTCATCAGGTGCATATTCTTCATACACTAATGCCTTCATAGTTACAGACGTTTAATTTACCCCTAATATATTTTCGCTAATCTATTTTCGATTAATTTTGAAATCGCGTTTTGGTTGTTGGACTGATTGTAGTATTTGTTTTAATTGATTGTCAGAAATTTGCGTGTTTAGTTTACCTTGTGATGCCATTCCAATAAGATAGTTCTCAACCATTGCAGCAAGTTCCGGTTTGACCATCCTGACGTTGTTTAACCTGAGTCTTGCTTGTGGTTCAAGTAAAGTTCGTAATGCTTGATCTTTCATTGCATTAACTTCAGATTCGGTAGGTTCTCTTTCATTACCTTGGTTTGGATTACTCATAAGACTACACTAGGAATATTTCTTAAGATTTGGATTTTTTACAACTAATTCATTTAGAATTTCTGTGGCAACTCCATCGATTTTTTTCATTCCTTGATGGGAGATGGTTCTTCCTTTTCCTTCCACTTTGTCAATGTAACCAAGTTTTTCTAGATTGTGGATGGCTGTTCTAATTATAGAGCCACTAGCATCGCGGTGATGATTTCCGCCGTATCCAACTGCTTTTACTCCTCCATACATACCTCGAAGATCTTTTACACCTATTGGACCATGAAGGTATATTTTTCTGAGAAGTGATGCACATCTAGTATACCACCAATCATTTTTTTGTGGTGGTCTTTCTGCATGTGCACCAGTCTTGACAAATGGAATCCAGCTGGGAGTTAAGATTTCTTCGTTTTTTAGAATCTCCGATAATTTGTTAATCAGTACATCAGCTGGTACATCGTATGCCTTTGCCATGAAAATGAAAGTTTTGAGTTCGTCTTATAAATCATTGAGCTTTGGAAATGATCTTTCTATATGTATGATTACAGAATCCACATGTTATACGAATTGATTTTACAGAAGATCTGCCTACTCTGATTCTTGCGCTAACTCCTGGAGCAATAAATTTTTTACACTTTTTGCAAAAGTTCATTCGTATATGATAAGGCATTTTTATTCTATATTTAGTGCTAATTTTTTTTGCAAGAGTTGCTTGTCTTTGTGCTAATGATGGATTAGTTCTTGTGTTTGATATAGCGTTTTGAATTAGAATTTCCATCCTTTCTAATGCAATCTGACGTACTGCTAATTTCATGGAAGTTAAATAATGTCTTCCCTTAAAATACGATCTTGCTATCATTAATACTTGCTGAATCTGCCCTTGAATTAGTTCCTAAAGAACTACAGAACCATAACTCTGTACTTGCATATAGTAAAAAGATGGGTAAAAGACCATCCGAAGTTATTTTGGATATATCTTGGCATTTTGCTACAATGAAGGGAATCAAAAATGAGATAAAACGCGGCAGACCAGACTTGATTCATTTCTGCTTGCTTGAATGTTGTACTATCCCTTTGTATTTTGAAAAGAAACTTCATGTTTATGTTCATACCATAGATGACAAAGTAATCTTTGTTGGAGAGAATGTTCGCCTACCAAAATCTTATCATAGATTTGTTGGTTTAATTGAGAAACTATACTTTGAAGGAAAAATAGAACAGAATGGTGAGAAATTACTTGAGATAAGAGATATGACTTTTGGTGATCTGGTTGATAAGATCGGTGCAAAAAAAGTGATTGGTTTTTCTACAAAAGGACAAATAAGCTCATATGATAAAATTGCAGATGATATTGGAGGAGACTCATGTATTGTTGTTGGTGGATTTTCAAAAGGACATTTTTCTGACAAAATATTAAAAAAGATCGATAATCTTGTTTCTGTTGACAGAATTTCTTTGGAAGCTCATGTAGTAATTTCTCGTCTATTATATGAGTGTGAAAAAAGAATTATTATGTAGGTTAAAGATTGGCAGTGTTAAGCGGTCGTAGTATAGTTTGGTTAGTACACTGGCCTTCCAAGCCCGTTACCCGGGTTCAAATCCCGGCGACCGCATCTTTTGTTTTAAACTGAAATAATTCCAAGTGAGATCAAGTATTGAATGCCTGCTGCAAATGTTTTATCATCTATTTTTCCTTCAGACCACCAAGCGGCATTTTGTTTTACCCAATCTGGAATTTTATCTGAGATTTGTTGTTTTGCAGTATGAGGAACAGATATCATTCCTTGTTGTATGAGATATTCAATTCCTTTTAGAAAATCTGTGTTGCTTAGTGTACCATCTACCCACCAACCAGCGTTTTTCTTAACCCAATCTGGAATGTGTATTTTAGTTTCTATAGGTGGTTCACTTATGGGTTGTTCTTTTTCTATCCTACCAAATATGTAAAGCCACGCAATACCAGACTCTGTTTTGTTTGCTAGATTACCAGATAAAATGACATCGGAGTCTTGTGATGAGAATTCTGTATTGATAAGATTTGTTCCGCGTAAACTAACACTAATTCCATTTTTAATAAATTGTGGAAAATCATTTAAGCTTCCTACTTTTTTTGTAAATGAACCATCACTAGTTTCTTCTACTGTTATTTCTTTTACAAGCATTTTGCCTCCGGTCTGTTCTATTAGTTGAGCAGCAAATTCTTGTTGAAGTGGATTAATTATTTTATGAGTTTTGTCAGAATATGAATAATCAATTTTTTCTTCTGATGATTTGTTACATACGTCATCTCTCCATTTTTCAGATGATTTTATGGTATCAATCATTAGCTGCCCATGTAAAAGTTCATGATATATCACAATTTGATTCTCAACTTTTTTTATTCTTGGATCTCTTTCTCCATTTTGTGTTAGAAAATCAGAATTTATCTTTAATTCATTGTCACAATTCATTGTTATCTTACCCTCTACAGTTGTCACAGTACATTTCCAAGTGTATGTACCTCCTGTAATTACGCCTCCCTCATGAGCTTGAGTTTCATCGAATCTCGCCAATTTTGTTTTGATTACACTTACTACTAGATCATTTAGATCAGATGAATCGCATGGAAAAGAAACTATCAATGGTTTCTCAAATGTATCAAGTATTTCACTAACATCCTTTTTTTTAACATTAAGTTTTTCAAATTCTGCAAGTAATTTTTTGTATAATTGCTGCTCTTGTTTTGTTGGAGGAATATAATCATCCCCAAATGCAGGAATAAGATTTACAAATAATAATGATATAATTAGAAGGACAAAATATCTCAAGTACACAAAATCTCCTTTACATAATAATTAAGAATTAGGATCGAATTGTACTTGTTTTTTAAATTCTTCCCATGCGAGTTTTGGATTTTTATCAATGTCAATTAATCCAGCACCACAAATGTATTCCGCTGTGTGTTGTAATACAAACTCATTTCCAAAACTAACATCAAAGCTTGTGTTAAGACCTTTCATACAACTTTCTACTGGTCTATCATATTGTCTGAACCATGAAAGAAATTCAAAGCGTGGTTCGTTTTTTCTGTAGAAATCATATACTATTTTCATGAATTTTACCTGTCCATCTTTGCTTCCGCCAATGGATTCTGCGGTGGACCAGCTTATTTCCATCAACGCAATCTGTTTGTCACCCACAAGATCTAAGATTTTTTCAAGATTTTTGCTCGCATCTTCTGGAGTTTTGTCTATTTCATTTAATGTATTCACTGGAAAATATGTGAAAGCTATGAAATCGCCCTGATTTAGCTTGTCAATAAGGTCTTCTTGTTGGTGATTCAACACACCATGAAGTGAAAATGAGTTTCCAAATTTTACGTTTGGATGTTTTTCTTTAAGTTCATTATACACATCTGTGAAGAATTCTTCATATTTTGTAATGTCTTTTTCATATTCACGAAAGTATGCATCTACTTCTCCACCTATTATAACATGATCAACAATATCATATCTTGACAAAATATCATCAAGAATTTTAACAGTTTTTTCCTTTAGATTATCATCAAGTTCTGGTTCTTCCATCCAAGTTGGAAATGGACCAAAAACACGATTATTAATTATTGAAAAGTACAATGTTACTTTAAGATCGTTTTGTTTGTTAAGACTCATAAGAACATCAGGAATTTTCCAATCGTATTGTCCTTGTTGTGGTTCTAGCGTAGACCAGAAAAGATAGACATTACTTCTTCCTATTCCTATAGATGCAGCTTCTTCATACGCTTGTTTTAGATCTGCAAGAGTCGGTGTTGCTGATGGAGCCATTATGTATAAACCAAGTTTTTCATTTTTTTGCAGTATGATGTGTTGTGTTGGTAGAAATATTGTTGTAAAAACAACAGCTATTGCACCAACTACTATTGTACCACCAAGAATTTTTTTATTCAATAATGCTATCACTAATGATTGATAGTAAAAAAGTTATGATTAGTGTGATTATCCAGATGTACAGCCACTGTATCCGCATTCTATGCAGATATTACATCCTTCTGTAAAGATTAGATTGTTTTTGCATGTAGGACATAATCTTTCTTCCATTTGTTCCTGTGTAAGTTGGTTTTGTTGTAGTTTTACTTCGCTATCAGGAATCTTGATTTGCAGTGCTTGTTCAATCTGAGCTTTTAGATATGGATTAGTAACACCTTTTGCAATGTAATCTGTCAGGTATGTACTTGGCACTACTTGGAATGTTTTTTGCATATTGTCACCAGTCATATGAAGAACTTGTTCATGTCTTGAACCGTCTCTAAATACAGTGATTCCTTTTAGTCCAAGCTCATGTGCTAACAGATATGATGCTTTAACATCATCTGCAGTTACATCATTTGGCATATTGATTGTTTTAGATATTGCATTTCCAATCCATCTTTGCCATACAGCTTGTGCCATTATATGATCAGTCCAGTGTATATCCATTGCAGTTACAAATATTTTCTGTATCCATTCTGGAATTTCTGGAATTCCTTTTACTGATCCACAGTTGTTTGCAATTTTTTCTAAGATTTGATCATTGTACAATCCATGTTCTTTTAGAACAGATTCAAAGATCTTGTTGGTGTAGAAGAACCTACCAACTGTTACGCGTTTTTCAAATACAAGTGCAAACATTGGTTCCATTCCGTTAGAACAATCACCTATCATAGAAAGTGTTCCTGTAGGAGCTACTGTAGATGTAAGCACATTTCTTATTCCATGTTTTTGGATTTTTTCAATAAGTGCATCCCAATCGTAATAGTGTACACTTTTTGGTTTTTCATAATAACCTGCGATTGGGATTTTTCCTTCTGGATATTCTGTCTTTCCACAAAGCGTGAATGCTCCTCGTGTCTTTGCTAAAGCTACACTCTCTTCCATCGAATAATAACTCAGAGCCTCTGCTAGTTTTTCTTGGAATTCATAGCCCTCTTGTGAATTGTACGGAATTCGTAGTTTGAAGAGTAGATCAGCAACACCCATCACACCAAGCCCTATTCTACGAGAGTCTTTTGAGGCCTGATCAATCTCAGGTATCGGATAATTGTTTACATCTATTACATCATCTAGGAATCTTGTTGTCTTTCTGATTACTTCTTCGTATCTTTGCCAATCAAATTCGTACTGTCCATCGGCTTTTCTTTTCACAAGGTTTGAAAGATTGATAGAGCCGAGATTACATGATTCATATGGATACAGACTTTGTTCTCCACATGGATTAGTTGCTCGTAATGGTCCACCACGTGCTTTTGCAAATACATTATACTTGTTAATTTGATCAAAGAAGATCAGTCCAGGTTCAGCACTCTTCCAAGCTGATAATGCGATCAAATCAAGGAGTTGATTGGCGTTTACTTCACGTACTGGGCTCTTGTCACGTGGGCTTCGAAGCATATATTTTCCATCACCAGAATTTACAAGTGCACCCCAGAAATCTTCCCAGACTCCTACACTTACATTAAAGTTTTCTAAAACTCCTGGTTTTGTTTTTGCGGTAATGAATTTTTCAATATCAGGATGCCATGCTTCAATTATTCCCATGTTTGCACCTCTGCGTTTTCCTCCTTGCTTAACAACTTCAGTTACTGTGTTTATTATATTCATAAAAGAGACAGGCCCTGATGCAACACCCGATGTAGATGCAACCATGTCACCTTCTTCTCTAAGATCAGAGTAGTTGATTCCAACTCCTCCACCTGACTTGAAGATTAAAGCAGCGTCTGAAGACGATTTCATTATTTGTTCCATGTCATCAGGCATTCCAAGCACAAAGCATGCTGACAGCTGTCCTAACCTTCCACCAGCGTTCATCATGGTGGGAGAGTTTGGCAGAAAGTCCTGAGATACCATCATATCATAGTATTCTGCAATTCTTTCGGCATAATGCTCAAATTGTTTTGCTGCAAGCATGGTGAGAAATTCTTTTATACTTACTTTCATTTGACCTTGCTTTGCCAGATCAATATAGTGAGAGATTAATCCTCTAAAGTGCCATTTGTTAAGATGGTACTTGCCTATCTTGAATTTGTAGTTAAAGTCGTCAAGTTTGTCAAGATATTTTTTAGCATCCTCTATGTTTTGAATTCTTCCACCGTTAACTTCAAAAACGGAATTATCTTTTAACACATCAGCAGTTCCAATTAAGACTGCAACGCGTTCAAACATCTCTGCTGGGCTTTCTATTATTTCGCCTTTGTTATTACGGAATAGATATCGCGATGCTAAGACGCGCAGGCAATTAACATCAAATTTCTTTGCTACATCGTCAAGTAGCTTTGCATTTAGAACTTTCATCTTTTCTTCCCGAAGCTTTCTTCGCTCGTGCCTGTATAGGATGTAGGCTTTGGCAATTTCACCTAGTCCTTCATCTATGAGGATAGATTCAACCATATCTTGAACATCTTCTACGCTTGGTGAGGCAGATGCTGAAAATCCTTGTTTTAAAAGCTTCATCATAACTCCTTCAGCCAGTTTGTCTGCTAGGCTATGATCAGGCCTGCCACAAGCAATTAGTGCCTTGTATACTGCATTTGCGATTTTATCCTTCTGGAAATTTAATACTCGTCCATCTCTTTTTTTAACTTCAATTATTGAGTTTTCTATTTGTGCAAAGTCCGTCAAACGTATCCCCCCAACAGTAAGAAAATAGAGTATAATAAACTCTCTGGCAAAAAATATTTTTCTAAAATTGATTTTTGCATCAATTTTGTTGACACCGTTTCAATTTGCATGGTAGTGGATTAGATCAATCCTAAATAAAAACCAAAAAATTTTTATCATAAATTTCAGAAAAATATGATCGCATTTTTCAGTTTTTTCTAAAAGATTGATATAGTATTGGCAATAATGAACAACGATTATCGACAGGTTTATGCCAATATATACGGAGATTTACAGGTAGGACATTTATCAGTGATCTTTTCGTCTTTTAGACCACAGTTACCACAGATAGGCACTTTTCTGATCGGCCTAAAAGATCCTACGAGTTCACTTGCTTTTTCTATTGTCTTTTTGATTTCTGAGGTATCCATGTCATCAGATATTTTTAGTTGAACCAATAATCCACCATTCAACATCTTTGATGCGTGATTGCATTCTGCAATTTTATCAGTCTTTAGAGTCATCCCCTCTATTTCTGATGCATTTAACACCATACCAGCGCTATAAGCATCACCTTCAACGAATTGGTGAATTGACATTTTACCGTATTTTTCGCCATCTAGGGTTGAGAATCTTGTAGCAGCATCGCTTTCAGTCATAGATATGGTAACGTTGTCACCCATTTCTTTACCCTTCTTAACAGCTACCTCTATGGCTGTTTCAAGGACTTTGGTCATTATTTCGTGTCCAGCCTTGTTGTTTTCATAGCCAAGTATACCTAGGACGGCCTCCTTTAGGCCTATTAGATTAACTACAAGTGTAACTGATCCCTTTTGCATGTACTGGGTGTTGCTTGCAAGTATTGGATTTAGTCCACGTCTAGTAAGATCTGAGATGTCTTTCTTTCTAAGTGACATTGCTGCAAGAGCAGGTTTCATCAAAATTGCAAGACGCGCCCTAAAGTAAGTTTCATCTTTATTGGATTCAAACGCAAGTCTAGGTAGATTTATGGAAAGTGATTGTAAGTTAATTGATGTACCAGTATTTTTTGTATCTCCACGCAATATTCCGTGATTCGATATATGACCTTTGGAGAAGATTATTCGTCCTCCTAATGCTATAATCTCAGAGAGTATATCAGAGAATTCGCTGACTCTGCCTTTTTCGTAGTCAATTATCAATCCAATATGCGGAAGTGGTGTTGATTTAACATATTTCTTGTAGCCAACAAGTATAGCACCTATAATTTTGGAATCAGAGCCAAGCGGAATCCTAAATGATGCAAGAGTGGAATTTTTGTTGTATTTTGGTGCTGACGATGTTATTGCAAATGCATTTGTAATTTTTTCTTCAACTTCTGAAAGGTTTTTTGAATATTTTTGCAAAACTGTTACCAATCCATCCATAATTACTTCTTGTGAGGCTTCTTTGAGAAGTAAGGATGTAATTAACGAAAGTGATGTTATAAGATCATCGAGTGTCTTGATCGGTGGCATCCTTGTTACTCCAAGGAATTTCCCACGTAGATCAATTCCATCTTCAAGTAGTTCTTTAATGTTTACAAATATTGTATCGGGTAAGAGTGACCAGATTCCAGTACTTGTTAAGTGTATGTCACCTGAAAGATGTGAATCTGCTACATCCTTGGGCAATGTGTTAAGGACAAGATGTTCTCCAAAGACTGTCTGACCAGTCTTAAAGAGTAGTCCCTCTACGCCATTGTGTATACCATCAACGTTTGTAATCATCTCATGAATATCATATGCAGGAAGACCGAACCTAGCAAGTTTGTGCCTGTATTCCTCATGACCATGCTCTAAGAGAACGGCATTAACCATTTCACGTATGAGTGCAGATGTGAGGTAAGTAGTTTGGAACTTGTAGATGCGATTTTCTACCTCTTCTGTTATCTTTTGTGCTAGTTCTAAAGGAAGGCTACCCTCCCGTACAAGGGACTGTATTATCTTATGAGAATTGAATTCCTCTATTGCCTCATGCGATGTTCGTACATACATCTTTCCACTCTCTATTATAGAACGTTCTTCGATCTGTCTTGCAAGGCTTAAAACAAGTTTTCCAAGGTTTGTGATGGTGTATCGCCGCTCAGATTTGTTTAGTGCCACAAGAGATTGTCTTAGTAGTTTTCTAAGGTGGTATGCAAATTTTCCACTTTCTTTTTTTGATTTGAAGCCAGCAAGTGACTTTAATTCAGAATAAGTAAGTGGTCCTTTTGAGTTTAAAATACGCAGTATATCGATCCTGTTTGGACTTGCCATGACAGAAAAGATCATTCTTACACGCTTTGATGCAGATTGTAAAATTCCTCCCCGTTTTTGATCGCCAAAATCCTCGCTTAATTCCATAGGCATGTCTAGATAGCATCAGTAAATAAGATTTGTGACGAAATAGATCGTATAGTTACATTTTTTATTCAGTTTTTCTGTACATCTACAGAAAATTCTGATGTGGAAAGGGTTTGCCCACAAGAT
>Ga0247727_10007938_pt1 | contig 19921 bp, 10 predicted proteins | sample WisWelCaveWW1625_FD_202498 | JGI IMG/M metagenome (GOLD analysis project Ga0247727, IMG submission 202498) | Biofilm microbial communities from Wishing Well Cave, Virginia, United States - WW16-25 | ecosystem: Environmental > Aquatic > Deep subsurface > Groundwater > Cave microbial mat | place... | reverse complement strand
CCACCAAACGCATCCGGTACACATTAAGGGCCTGCCGTTTGACATCTTCCGCCCCCATATAAACTTCGCACTGTAATCCCATTAAGGCCGAAGCGGTCGCGGTCGCCACGCCATGCTGGCCAGCCCCTGTTTCAGCAATAATCCTGGTTTTGCCCATACGTTTGGCCACCAGGACCTGTCCCAAAGTGTTATTAATCTTGTGCGCGCCGGTATGCAGCAGATCTTCGCGCTTAAAATAAACTTTAAGCGTTTTGAAATACTGGCTCAATCGTTCAGCCAAATAGAGATTGGTAGGCCGCCCCGCGTACTCTTTTAAATAGAAAGTGAATTCTTTCTTAAACTCTTTGTCCGATTTCAAAAATTTAAAAACCTTATTTAAATCGTCCAAAGGAGACATAAGTGTCTCTGGCACAAAACGCCCGCCAAACTCTCCAAAATGTCCGTTATTATCTGGATATCCCATCTCTCTCATTCAACCCCTTTTAGTCCAATATTGTAAACCCATCCGTATGACTGTACCCTTTTAACACCAATGACGTTTTTCCAAACCCCACGGCCCCATCGATCCGCAGAGGAACTTTTTGGGAGCTCTGATCAAACCAGATCCGATATTGTTTAGGAACGCTTTCCATATAATAAGCTTCAAATGTTTGGTCAGCCGCCTCCACTTCGACTGTTTTTACTAATAGGATGGCCACATCCTTAGTCGGCAAATTCAATTTTAATGTCTGTCCTTTTTCAAAAGTCCCTTCTCTGCGATAACGATAAATAAAACCGTAAATATTGTCCAGCATTTCCTTTTTTTCAATCACCTTCTCGGTTTGTTTTCCTTGAGCGACTTTTGTCACCTTAACATAACCCTTCTTTTGATCATAACTTTCCGTGATCCGCTCCTTTTTTCCCCACAAATTCAAATCCCGGGTGATGGTGACAGGATAATACGTTTCAGGATCAAGATAGATCATCTCCCGATCATAAAAATTCATGGCCTTGGCTGTAAAGGTGATTACGATCCGTTGACCTACTTGGTCATTTCCCAGCTGCACATCAACCAAGCCGCTATACGCAATCGTGGCCTGCCCTACAGTCATCCCCATCTTTTTGATATCGTACTGAATTTCTTCCTCTGTTTTAAAAGCGTTTGGCTTGGTGGCTTCACCATAAGAAGCGTAATACAGCGCCATCATCAACACCCCAACGACAAAACTTTTTTTAAGAAAACTTTTGCACATATTCTTGGGTAAACAACCTCTTGCGGTCAAACCTGTTTTTAATGCGAAAAAACATAAAATACGTCATCGGCCTAAAGGAGTTGACCAGGGCGTCACAGGCAAGATGGACCGTCGCCCCCACCGCCAGCCCAAGCCAGATATCATTTAACATTAAAAAATAGATCCCCATCCACAAAAGAAACAGCAATTCATAGGAATGTAATACCAAATATAATTTTCCGGAGTTAATATCTTCAAAATAATCGACAAGGTCTTTGTATCGCCAGGGGATTCTTCTTTTGGCGATGAAATAATCAAGGTGATGATCGATATCAATAAAAACCCCGCTTAAAAAACAGACAACCGTTGCTAAGGGAGATTTAACTGATAACCAGAATAAGGCGCTGGTTCCAAGCGAGACAAAGGCGTGTGTTGTGGGCTTCATATTCAAACTTTAAATCTTGTCGTATTCCTTCACATATTCTTCTAACAATCTCGTCCCCTTACACAATGACTTGACGAAAATGTATTCATCATTTGTATGCGCGGTGCCGTGCGCCGCCCAACCGGCGGCAAAAGCCGGGATGTTGTGGAGCTGAAAAAGAGAAATGACCGTTGCCCCTTCACTTCCCTTTAAATGGGCCGGGCACTTCATCCGTTTCGCCAGCTTCAAATATAACTTAACGGCCTCATGGTCCTCATTGATCTCATAGGGTAACTGGTCGTCATCGATAATCACTTTGTATTTTTTAGTCACTGTCTGAATAGTGGATTTAATGGTTCTAAGGATATCTTTCCCGTTAAGACCCGGTGGATAACGTGTGTCCAGCGCAAATTCACAGAAATCACAGACCATATTGACCTTGTCTCCGCCTTTAATCACCCCCACGTTCATGGTGACCCCCTTCACCAACAACGGATTTTTCTTATAAAAAAATTCCAAATTCTTAAGCTTGTCAATGATCCGGGCGGCATCCTCAATAGCGCTGATCCCCCGCCAATTATAAGCGCCATGCGCTTTCTTTCCGAATATCTGAACGCGGGCGTGAATTAATCCCTTTTGAACCGTCACCGCGTCAAACTCGGAGGCATCCATAACAAGGGCCAATCTTGGTCTGAGAACCCCTTTTTTAAGAAGTGGCCTGATTCCATAATGGCTGCCCGTCTCTTCATCAACGGTCGCCGCCATCACCACATCGTGTTTGAGCTTCACTTTATCTTCAACAAGAGAACGCATCATCTCCATGCAGCTGGCCAGGTTGCCTTTATCATCACTGGAGCCACGGCCATAAAGTTTGCCATTACGAATTTCTCCTCCCAACGGTTTAAACTTCCATCCCTGTCCAATTGGAACCGTGTCGAAATGAGGGGTGACACAGATCGCGCCTTGAGCCGCTTTCTTGCGAGGTAAGGTGCCTGGAAGAGTGGCGATAATATTGGGCCGGTCTTTGGCGTAAGAAACGGTCTTAACATCCAGCCCTAAAGAACGCATGTCCTTTTCAATAAACCGGGCGCATTCCAGTTCCCGGCCGGGAGGATTTTCAGAGTTGATGGAAATGACTTTTTGAAGAAGTTTGATGAGACGTCGGTCGTTGATCATAATGGATTAATCCCTATTTTCTCAGTTACTTAAATAGTTCCTCCGCTTTCATCGCTCCCGTATGCCGCTTATAATCGTCAAAATCAACCACCTTGACGCTGGGACGTTCAGCGGCCAGTTTCTGCAGTTTCGGCCAATGGGATTTAATATTACGGAAAGCGATGTATTTAAATTCGGTTTTACAGCCCGGGCATACGGACTCATTAAGTTTAATATCAATGGCATCGCAACTGGCGCAGGCCCCTGATAAATCCCCATAAATCAGCAGATGCTTTTTGATTTCTGGAATATTAAATTTTTGAAATACCCGGGTGAATTTGTCAGACATGATAGTTTCCTCTGATTCTTTAATCTTTTTCTAATCCCCTTGTCCTTTATATTGGATAAATATTGCGCCGATGCCCTATATGCATAATAAGAACGGTCTTTAATTTATCTTCAATTTCATAAATAACCCGGTATTTACCGATACGAATACGCCAACCATCACGGGCGGTCAACTTTTTACACCCTACGGGGTGGGGCTGAATAGAGAGTTTCCGAATTTCATCACGAACATTTTCATATATTTCGGAAGGTAGTTGCTCCAGTTCCTTTTACGCTCTCTTTAGTATAGAGATCGAATAACTCATTGGCGTTTTTTCTCAATTTCTTCCACCGCCTGCTCAAAAGGGATCACTTGATCTCCAGAAGCCTTGGCTTCATCGTAGCGGCGAATGGCCTCCAACTCTTCAGCTTGTTTAATGAGCTTTCGATATTCCTTTATATCGATAGATACCCCAACAGGTTTACCCATCTTATCCAGTAAATAATTTTCTTTAACTTTTATCATACCCATCTTATGCGCTCCCACCACATTCCGGACACTTAAAATTCTGATTATTTTTTATCATCTTGGTCACCTTTTACGTTTTTGTCCATTATAAACTAACCTTTAAGTGACTCAATATTTTTATTTTAAAAAAACCGCGACGGTTTTCCAATTCCCAACGGCCGTTCGGAATTGAGATCGGCCGGAATCCAAAAACTCTGGTTACACCCACAAGATGTACAGGGTCTGCTAATGGCGCTTCTGTCTACGGTCAAGATAGGAAAGTTTCATCCCCTCATCCGGTGAACCGGCCAGCGGGGTCGGCACGTCATCATCCGTGAGGCCAAGCAAAACAGGCAGGTTGGTGACAGGCACAATTTGAAAGATGATCGGAGAAAACCCTTCAATCGATAGAGATTCAAGCTCTTTTAGATCAAAGGGGAATGGAATGCCCATCCCTTCGCCCTTGGTTTCAAGATTGAGCATAGCCGGATCAAGGTTGATACCACCGACTTCTTGATTCAACATGGCATCGTCTTTCCTTGTTGATAGCTGAGTTGACGTTCTCTGTAATTCTTGGGCTTGACCAAATCGATCCCCGATTGGTTTATACTGAGTTTTCTTGGTGACTCCTGCAACAATCTCCTGATTGTCATCATTAAAAATTTCTGGTTCATCGATCTGAACCAATTGAGCAAAATCCGGGACAACAGCATGAATTTTCGTTGATTCCAATGCGTGTTGCAAAGCTTTACGCTGACCTTCATGTAAATCATCAACGTTTTCCATGACCGATTGAACAAAATCCTCGTATCCCGAAACCACCTGAGGCAAATTAATAAGATTCGTATCTAAACCCTGTGGGGTCATTATCGGGGTGGGATAAGGATGAATGTCTCTCATCTCACCAAACATTGCCCGAAACCACGAATTGGCATTGGATACTATATGAAACCCTACATATTTTTTCTGTTGCATCAAATACCGTAACAGGGCTTTCCCTCTTCCTTTGCGTCTAGGTATGGAAGGATTAGAAATAAACCCTGGATAAAAATGAACAATAGACAGAATTTTCTGTTTGGGATAGATATGAATGAGAATATTATTAGGGTCTTTCCTAATCCGATTTCCATCCCTGTCAACGACATGGCCCATGATGATCTCCGGGGCAAATAGTTCCAATTCATTCTGTGGTACCTGATCAAACACGAATCGATATCCTTCTTCCTTTTCAACATCTTTCCAAGACAACTCCTCTGCCATTTCTGCCAGATCCGCCTCTTTTGGATGGGAAACCTCAGCTACCTCAGCCGGAGCTGGTTCAAATATCAACTCAAACGTCGTATGGTCATCCGCGCTTTCAACAGCAAGATCAAAGTACTTAAAAAATTTGTGGTATTTATAAATATTCGTTAGGTCCACTCCCTTCTTTCCATATTGAGTTTCATCTTTACCAGAACTTAAACCCGCAATCCATAATAAAAACTCCTGTCCCCTTTCAGCAATTAAGTCTCGAAAAACTCTTTCCGATATTTCTTGGCTTCTTATCGGATGATCATATGATTTTTGTCCTGGATTAACTATAAAGTAAATATCGTCATTGTACGATTTTCGCAATCTTCCTCCCCGGGCCGCCTGGAATGCTTTTTCCTTTAACCGTTCCCAGGGAATCGGCTGGTTGTTTCTCACTTCAAAAACAATTTTTTGCTGTTCATCTCTGTAAATTCTGACAAAAACCTGCCCATCAACGGACGCGTCCAGGGCGTTATGGACAATCGGCATGATGATATCATCAGCCAGATGTTTCGGCCCAAGCGTAAAGTCCACCGGCCCGACATCATTTCTCACCCACTCAATCCGCCCCCTGTGTTTTTCCTCTTTCAGAAATTTCTCAAAAACCTCATTGATGGAAACCGGCCAAGCAGTCATGGCCGCATCGCTGGGAAAATTTTTTAAATCAATATGCACATGGTGCGATTCATCAACCCAGGCTGAATATCCTTCTCTGTTTAACGCCTCCGAAACCTCTTCGGCAATGAAATAAGGAACATTCCGCTTACTTGTTATAAATTCCCTGTAAACGGTAAACATATCTCCAACGATCCTTCCGGCGTCTTTAAATAACTTCTTGTATTTAGGAAACTGAGCCGTATAAAACAGCGGATCTTCAGCTATCCTTATATTCAACGAAAGCGTCCTGGGGACAAGAACTCCTTTAACTTTTTTATACAAAAAATATGATGTCGCGTTGGAATGGAAATATACAATGCCGCCTTCTTTTAATTTCTTTCCCAACAATTGAATATATCGCCTGACTTGACCGGGTTTTTTATAATACCAGAGGATGTTCCCTGCGCGGATCACATCCGCCGGATCTCTAATCGCGGACAATTCAAACCCGCTTTTGAGAAACTCCAGATTGGGCATTTCTCTAGCCAAACGGCGCATAGGCTCAAACGTGACTTTGTTTTCACTGTTTGAGATATCGGGGATCCCCATAAAATCCTTTTTCTCCAAGAAATCATGACCAACAGCCTGACGTAGTAAATCATCACGAATCTTGTTGGCCATCATAATTCCTTCTTCTCTTTTAGAATTGGAAATTTCTTTATAACCATATATGCGGCCATTCTTCTGGATTGTAATCTGGGCCAGATATGTCAATTGGTGTTTGGGCTGGTCCAAATCGTCATTGGTCACCTCATAAAAAGCGACATATCGGCCCGGGCGAGTCGCTCCATTTAACTGAGCCATGAAATAAAGGACATAACTGGGAATATTCAAATCCACCCCGATCACACGGGCTTTTGGAAAATTTAAGGCCGTCCTTTGCGTCAGAAGCGGTGGATAGCCCACTCCAAAATCAATAATGGTCGGAAAAACTTCTGTCTGGAGAATCCGCTTTAAGTATTGCCTGATCGGGTGGTCCATCGTCCCCTGGCGCTCGACATCTGTTTGACCAGGGGAGATGTGGCCGACAAATCCGGCCTCACCCTGCGTCATCGCCTGATCAGCAAATTTCAAATTCTTAATATATTTTGCTACATCTCCCCATTGCCCGCGCAGAGCTTTGCTGGATAAAACCTGAATCAGTGGTCTTACCAACCGCGCGTCTGTGTGTTTGGCCAGGCGATAACTGGCTGCTTTAGGGTTCTGAGTATTGGCGCTATGAAAAAATTTTTGGTTAATGGATTTCGGACTATAGCTAACTTCCTCAATATGGATCAGGAGAAAATGAGATTGGAGAATGAACGCTAAGACATTATGAACCGGCAAAGGAGAATTTCTTACATCCATCAATTGATCAAAAAGAGTTAAATAGCCTCCTGATAAAACAACCCTTAATGGAGACCTCATGCCCTTATTTTCAAAATATCCCTGCCGGACCAGTCTAAAGGCTTCTTTGACCAACTCTTGAAAATCCTGAAGATCAATATCTTCACGGAGTGCCAGAATTCTTTGAAAAAACTCAGTCATCGAATCCAAGTCATCTTTCCACCCTTTTTGTTGGATATAACCTACCGTCATTTCATCAATATTAAAAACGATCCCCTTAAAGAAAAATTTATGATTATGGATCATCGGGTCCAGCATGACAATCAACCCCCACAACATCATATCTCCGTAAGTTATATTTAAGGATTCTCCGGTATAGCCAAACTCGCTGGAAATCGGAGTGTCCCATAATTCCTTGTTCTCTTTCTTCCAATTGAGAATATGCGCGACAAACTGAGGAATGGCCTCAACCAAAATTTCGTTATCCAGAAACTTAAGCTGCCCATCTTTTGCTGGCTCCGCGTGAACCCCGGTTTTTCTTAAATGGGTTACCAGATTAAATCCCTTAACCAAAAGGGCTAACCCTCTTTCTTCACGAGGAAAAGCTTGCGTGAGGGCGTCCACCCGGGCCATGACATCCATGTATTCTGTAGAATAGACATACCTGTCCCCCAAAATCGCCAAATAGGGAGCCAAACTAAAGAACCCTTTCTCCTTAAATAACTCATTCAACCTTAAGCCGATATACGTATAATCTTCCAACTTCTTTAGATGAATGAGCTGTTGAAGCGCTCTTTCTTTCTGCGCCCATTTTGGAATACTCCCGGCACCGATCAAATAATCACCCCACTCCTCAATGGCATTCCACATTTCTTTAGATAAACTGTGGGTTTGCTGTTGAGCATCACCGGCTGAAATTTCTAAGCTGGATAATAACGGTTTAATTTGCTCTTCCAAAACCTTGGCCCACTGCTCGGCCATTTCTGAATGAGGCAGATCCCGCGCCTGAACCGTCATCGCCTGATCCTGGAGTCCGGGGACGTGTAACGAAACCTTATCTAATTTGGGTTTCGTTACACGTCCCCGGACTTCTTCTCCCGTTAATTTCTCAAAGGCAACAACCACGTCTTCCCAAATTGTCATTTGGGTTTGCTTATACGCTCGCGTCAGCGCGTCAATTTCCTGATAAATACGGTCAATTTTAAATTCCTCAGGTAAACTTTCCTTAAAATCATCTATGGCAATATCAATGTTCAGATCAGAAACTCTTTTGGCGGTTTCCGCGATCGTTGGCCAATCGAAATCCCGCGCGCTCCATTCTTCCCACCATTTATTGTCCGACATCTCCTTTTTAAACCAATCCAGCGCCTCTAAGTACCCCGTCATCTCAAGCGCGCCCGGCATCAAGACCAGGCTGTGATCAAAGCTGACAAACGATTCGCCCACCGGACTACGATTGAACATGGCCTTGTTGATATCCCATTTGCGATGAAAAACATTAAAAACAAAATCCGCTGCCTCGGCTTTTCTTCGGTCTTTTCTGGAAAGCTTATCGGGATGAGTGGTCAAAGCGTGCGTGGAATAGGTCCAACCCCTTGAAAAATATTCCTTCTTCTCCCGTTCAATCAGCGTATCAGCCACATTAGTCCCGATGAGTCGCCCCATATAAACCGCCAGGGCTTCACGGACAGGACTATTCTGGTCAGGATGTTGACCGGCCATAAAAGCGGGTGACCGGGAACCAATAAATCTTTTCTCTTCTTTTAAATCTTTCCTGTAATAAAGCCGTTGATCGGATCTTCTTAAATAAAAATTATTTCCCAGACTCTCCACCGTATGAATCCTGACTGGTAACGCGGCTCGTTCTTCATCGAATATTAATTGGGTGGTGGCCATCCCTGAACTTTTGTTCCACTCTAAAATAGCCGCGCGTAACGTTTCTTGCGGGTCTAAATCTTTGAGAGGAAGCAACGCTTCGGTCCAGGATATTTTTTCTGAAATGACAAGCGAAGCCAACGTTTGATGGATAAAGTCTCTCAGGTTGACTGATGTCAAGGGCGCCGCTCTCATCAAACGGATCAACTTTAAAAGACGCAAAAAGGAGGGTCCACGGATTTCACCATACTGCGTTTCCACTCTTTCCAAAGAGAGTTTTTTCTTGGCAAGATCGAAATCGGCGTAGGTCAGCGCCCTAAGATAATTCGAAAAATACCGCGGCAATAGAATGGTCGGCTGGGGATGCCGGGAATAACGCCGATCATATTCCACCAGGAAATCCTCAAGCGACCGCAAAGCGCCTTTCTTAAGATAAAACAGGACAGCGAAACGCATGGCCTCTCCCCGGCCGGGGATACCTACTTGTTTCTCCACCTCTTCTAAAGCCTTGAACGGGTCGTTCTCCAACATTTGACCCAATTCCTCCTGAAGTATCCGTTTATATCTTAACCCTGTTTTCCAATACACTTGCCCCATGGTATTATCAAGGAGTCCGGCCAAACGAGAATCGACAGAAATATCTGAAATCATATTTTTATCTTTGAGCATCGCCGCATCCTGCGGCCGTGGATCCAGCGGCAAAACGATCGTAAATGTCGTCCCTTGGCCCTCTTCACTAGCCACTTCAATGGTGCCGTTGTGACGTTCAATGATCTCCCTGGCGAGAGTAAGCCCTATCCCTGTCCCATTTTTTTCTTTGGTCGTAAAATAAGGCTCAAAAATTCTGGCCTTGATCTCTTCGGTCATCCCTACGCCGGTGTCAGAAACCCGCATGATCAATTGATCCCCGGTTTCATTCAACGCAGTTTCAATCTTCAAATCCCCTCCATCAGGCATCGCGTCAATGGCGTTTTGGATGAGGTTACGTAAAACCACCTTAAGACGTATGTGATCGCCACGGATGAGGACATTGGTGGCATCTTGTTGAACCACAAAATTGACATTCCTCTCTTTGGGCCGCATGGTGAACTCCTCAATAAGCTCGTTTAATTTGACATCCTCCCAAACATATTGATCTTCTAAAAAGCGGTCCATGAGCTTCTCAATTTCATCCAGGACTTTTAAGAAGTCCGACGCTTCCCCTTCTAAAATCAAATCTTTTTTAATTGCTAGAAATAGGTCATGGCTTTCCTGCCTAAAATTCTGAAAAGAAGCGATTCTTTCTCGAGCTATCCGCACATTTCTTAATGCGCTGACTGTGTTCCCAAAATCTTCTAATCGGTCATCCCAGACATCTTTCTTGCGTGATTGAAGCCACACTCTGGCCTGGTTAAGCCAAGGGAGTATTTCATGAGAAAACATGGGGAACATGTTGATAATTCTCATTTCATCCGCGTTTAATGGCAACAAGCCATTCTCCGTTTTAATATGATCATAAAAACGTCTGCCCTCTCCCATTAAAAACTGGATACTTCGTGAAAATAAATCAGGGACTTCCGGAACCATCTGTTCAAACACATCAAAAGGGATCAGCCAGAATTCATCCACTTCATCCAAATTGTAATTCTCCCGCATCCCCCTGAGCTCTTCTTTTGTAAGGGGATAATAATAAAGGCTGGTCAATTCATTATTTGTTCCATCTTCTTCGACCTTATATGTTCTTTTAATCGGATCGATTCCGGAAATATTCACAAGTTTTTCTGGATCAAGAACTATGCCCCCTTCTTCGGAAGATTCCCTTAAAACCGAATCCTCAGTGATTTCATTAAGCAGGACCTGTCCGGAGACCGTGGCCTGAAGTTTTCCTTTAGACAACATTTTCTTCAGACTTCTCTTTTGAAGCACAAAATATTTCCTGCCGTCCTCCTCATACACCATATAAATCTGGATCGCCCTGTACCACAGGCCGTCCCGGTAAACTTCCTCCCGTGAAGCTCCGTAACCTTGATAATCACCCTGCTCATTAAAAACCGCCACAATATCCTGACTATCATCTAATCCTCCGTTGGTCCTTCCACCGCGAACAATTCCAATACCCCGATCCTGCCATGGTTGTAATTCTACTGCGTCCCCATAAATCGCTTTCAAATCAGCGATCATCGCGTTGTCTTTCAAACTGGAAGCATTTGATACGAAAATTCTTGCCACGTGCTTATGGTTAAGAACTTTTTCCAAATCCACCCTAAGATATGCCATGGTTATCCCAGTCTCCAGTGAATTTTCATATATCTTAACGATCTCATAATGATGAAAATGAGGTGTCACCTTATTTAAATCTCTATGAAACGTTACGTATTTAATCCCTCCCATTTTCCAAGCGGCTTTTACGAATTCATGTGTCAATCGAACTCCTAAAGCGCTATCTCTAAAATTTTTTGATACAGCAAGAAAATCAAAGTATATAGTATTATTTTCCTTATAATTTTCATCCGCCCTGATTTCATGGGATTCTCCATATTGTTCCAAAGGTCCTCCAGTGGCATAACCGACAATCTTTCTAGTTATAGGGTGTTTTAATACTAAATTGATCTGCTTGGGATTACTCCAGACCTCACGTAAAGATTGATCCAACTTTCTGTTACGATAAAATTTTTTCATCAACTTCCTTAATTCATGTAATTGTGGCAAATTATCACCATCATTTAATTGATCAGGAGTCAGCCTTTCAACCACAAAATTTTCCGGTTTTAACTCAGATGTCATTTGAGTTAAATAGTTGGAAATTCTTTGAACAACACCACTATTCCCTTTTGGATCCAGGAAAGCGGAAACGCTCATGGCCCGGTCCACCTGGTCATAGACCTTGAGGCCGTCAGCGGGATTCCTTGAGACCACCATGGCTGAATCCAGTTGATCAAAACTCGTCCCTCCCGAGAAATACTTGCGCGGCACAATGTCCTGGGTCGCTGGGTCATACTCTTCCTTGATGTAGTCGTAAACCCCTTTCTTGAAAGCCTCCAGGTATTGTTCATAAATCTTTTGCTTGACCTCTTTATCCTGGACATCCACCCCCGCCACCTTGTTCTGGTCCACATAAATCTTGCCCAGCAACGATTCCCGTAAATTCTTTTTAAACCATGTCGCCAAAATCATCGAATGATAAATCTGGCGCAGCCGGGTGAAATTTTCTCCTTCGTTCACCTCGCGTTCGATTTCGGGTATGATCAGCTCGCGGATGATTTGGGATGCGATCTCATTTTGTAAGGGCGGTTCGCGCCTCGCGCCGAGATGCTCTGATGCTTGACGCTCGGCGCCAAGGCGAACCGCCCCTACATCATTATCTTCATCAAAATTCCCGGTATCAACGGGCGCGGTAACCGCGCCCCTACGATTCACATTCAACACCACATAATCCTCTTCCATCATCACCTTCAATCGACTTTCCACCACAAACGCCATATCTCCATGTTCATAAACCACCGCGCGTTGTGGAACGATCCACACCTTATTGAAGGTATTAACCGGGATGTCAAAGGCCCCATACTTCTCATAGGCTTTCTGACGCGCCCGCTCCCAAAACTTTTGGCCCAACTCTTTCTCCGGATAGATCAAAGAGGCGGTCAATTGCTTGAGAATATAATCCTGGGCCAGAAGGTCGCGTCCCATTTCCGTAACTCCAAATCCCTCAGGAATGATCCGTTCTTTCTCATACGGAGAAAGGTTGACCCACAAATCCTTTTCAGGAACGGTTAACGCGGCCAGAAAATATTTCACCAGCCTATCCGCTTCTTCCCGCAAGGGCTGCCCTTCTAACCCTGATTCTCCCATATCCACCAAAAAGTCGAACCTTAACGGATTCTCGGCAAAAAGTTTGATCCCCCTAATGACGGCAGGCTGATACCCCGACGTTAAAGATACCATCGCGCCAGGAACAGGAAGATTGACACCCGAAACCGGCAGCATCTGGGCATAACCTGTCCGCGGGGGGACCGCCACATTCAGCATAAATACAACTGCCACTGTTCCCGATATCATTCGGTGGAATATACCCAAACGCAACAGGTTTGCGAAATCACAATAATATAATCCGGAGCGTTTGGGTATTATACTGCCTTCTCCTTTTCGCAATCCTGAGGTAAGGCAGTATAAATTCGATCGTATTTTTGAAATAAGTATGTTCATTGTAAAGAATTTATACGAGATAACTGATCATCTTAATCTTCGTATTCTTTGGAATTTGAGATTACAAAATGATTTGAAATAGGTATACCGTGGCAGGATATTTGATGGCTAAATATAACATACAGAATAAAATTCAACAAATATTAATATTGTTTAATATGAAAACAATTATATTGAACCATTTCTTCGATAAATCTTAACAGCATGGTTTCTTACCCATCCCGCGTAACTATCCCAAGGGCCGAAACTGGCGATCTCACTAAAATTATTCTGGATATACTCAGCTAACGCAAAAGCATATGTCTTATTAAAGACGCCAACACGCGGTTCGTCCGGGCGATAGGCCCTATTTTCAATAACAACATAATTAACATGTTTATCCTCCAAATCCCGTATGACTTGCCGTTCCTGTTCTAGGGATATTCCATAAATAACAAGTATTCGGCTGGGAGAAGTTTTATCCGTCAAAAAGTAATAAAGTGGACAATAAGGCAAACAAAAGAACGATTCATTTTCTGGAATCTGATTTTTTAAAAATAAAGTCGTTTCCTTGACTGTTTTTATCCAAGGCCCTGTTCCAGATGATAAATATATCGAGTTGGCGCCAATCGACAAATAATTCGTCTCCACTTTTTGTGAATGAACACTATAAACATTGTTTATAATTTTATTAAACGGGAGCAGAAGTAAAAAAAAAATTAAAAATAACCGAACTAAATGATAAAAATTTCTTGATCCAAAATCAATAATCAAAGTGGTGAAAACAAAAAATATAGTTGCCGCCCAGGCAAAACGAAAGGCCAATTCACTGAAATAAAACTCTCCCAACAGACACACAAAAAAAATACCGAGCGCGCCCAGGACAATGAGCTGCTGTCTCCTTTCATTTTCAGGTACGGAGTTCTTGAAAAAGGCCACCAGAATATTAACGCCGGAAATAAACGTCACCATGAAAAGACATCCTGTGATCCATGACCTGTTGTAATAAGTAAGAATGATATAAAAAATGCGATAAGGAAAAGATTTTAGGGCTTTCCAGTCTGCGAATTTCGCATAAGCTAATTCTTGTGAACGCACATAGCCAGGAAGATCGTTGGTCAGCAGCTTATAAACAAGAAAGGCTAAAAGAAGGCTTACAATCAAAGGAAAAGCTGTTTGAAAAATATATTTAATATTTAATGACTTTAACTGATATTGACAACTCATCCCTATAGAGATCATCGAAGCGATCATAGAAGCGACAGCTATATTGGGTCGAATTAAAGCTAAAAGGAAGATAAAAAAAGACAGCCAATAAATATAAACGCCTCTCTCTTCTTTCAAATATTTCAAAGTTAAAAAAAGAATAACCATCACACAAAGCAGACCTCCATTGTGATTATAGGTATAGGCAAATCCATTGCCTTCATAAGCCCAATACCATAACGCGCCGATCATGGCCACCCAGGCGGAACTATGCAGACAAAAAATGAAATAAACACATATCCCGGTCAAAAAAATTAGCCAATAATAACCTGTCAAGGTAGACTGGATGCTGACTCCAAAAAGATGATAAAAAATGCCGTAATAGTACGGCATCAACGGCCCATTCTGTGAAAAATAATCCCTATAAGGAACGGCGCCCTCAAATGTTTCTTTAAAACTATACAAGTCCCGGCCATGGTCTCCCTGGGATAATAGGGGTTGAAAATGAAGCATCGAATAGAAATGAAATAAGCCGATGGCGCATGTCACGGCAAAGAGAAGTTGTTTTCTAACTTTTTGATTGATGATGTGATTCATATCAATTCAACCGCGGCCTGACGGCTCTGTGAGGGAAGCAAGTCTTTCGGCAATTCTTCCGTTGAGGGATTCAGCTGAAACCCGCCAAATCCAATTCCCCTTTTTTGTCGCGGGGATATTCATGCGAGCTTCAGCCCCCAAACCGAGGACATCTTGGATGGGAAAAATGGCTAGCTGTGCCTTGGACTCCATCACCCGGGCAAGTAAATGCCAATACAAATCTTCTGAGACCTTGTCAAGATGAAGATAGCGCAGCAAATTTTCTTTTTCATACGGTTTGGCCTCATCTTGGACCCACCCGTGGATGGTATTGTTATCATGGGTTCCTGAATAAGCGACACAATTGACTGGATAATTATGGGGTAAATACGGATGATCTTCCCGCGATTCCACAAAAGCAAACAACAAAATTTTCATCCCGGGAAAGCCGATCTGATCAATCTTGGCTCGCACCTCATCAGATATATCTCCCAGATCTTCGGCAATGATTGACAAAGATGGACATTCTTTTCTTAGAGCGGCAAAAAAATCTTCCGTTGGAACATCAACCCATTGGCCTTTAATCGCGTACTGGGAGCGGGAGGGGATCTCCCAATAATTGATCAATCCACGGAAATGATCGATTCTGATCCAGTCAAAAAGCATGAGATTGTACCGGATACGATTAATCCACCATGAAAAATTCTTTTCTTTCATGCGCGGCCAATCGTAAACAGGGTTTCCCCAACGCTGGCCTGTTTCGCTAAAAGCGTCCGGTGGCGCTCCAGCGACAAATTGAGGCTGACCTTTAGCATCGAGTTTATAATTTTCAGGGTCCATCCAAACGTCAACGCTATCAATATGGACATAAATCGGGACATCTCCAATGACCTCGACAAAATTTTTGACGCAATATGTTTTCAAATTTCTCCATTGTTTAAAAAAAAGATACTGGATAAATTTCACCAGACCGACCTGTTGGGCGTGTTCCCGCTCAAACTGAATCAGGGCTTGCGCTGATCGATCTTTGTAGGGGGCGGGCCATTTATTCCAATGCATGAGACCAAATTTATTTTTTAAAGCCATAAATAACGCGTAATCATCCAGCCAAAAGGCGTTCTCCTTATGAAAATCCTTATAGGCCGGATCCTGGCCGCCAAAATTTTTAAAGGCTTTAAGAAACAGCTGTGATTTGTATTGGGTGACCTGTTTGTAGTCCACACTCTTTTCTGGGAAATGAGGCGCGCCATTCAAATCTTTCTCTTGCAGAAGGCCTTCCTCTCTCATGAGCTCTGGGCTGATGAATAACGGATTACCCGCAAAGGCTGAAGGGCTGCTATAGGGAGAATTATTGGACAGAAGGTTTGTCGGGTTAAGAGGAAGTATTTGCCAGCATTTTTGTTTGGCTTGGCGCAGAAAATCAACAAACGCGTAAGCCGATGGCCCCAGATCACCTATCCCATAAATTGAAGGAAGAGATGATATATGCAATAAAACACCACTTCTACGTTGATTCATATCTAAAGTTTGTACAATTGTTAATAATCTAGGAACCAAAGTACTGCCTTCCTCAATTCGCAATCCTGAGTAAAGGCAGTATACTTAGTCTTTATCCTGTAATTTTAAAAATACGACGCTTAACGGGGCTAAATTCATCCACAATGATTGTCCCCGTCCATGGCACGGTTTGGCTTCAACCATCACCTGGCCAACCAAGCCACCACCGCTTCCACTGTATTCTTTATCATCACTGTTTAATATTTCTTTCCATATTTTGCTCACGGGAATTCCGACCCGATAGGAGGTCCTCCTGAGATTAAAATTCAATATAATTAAGACCATCTGCCCGCTCATGCTCTTACGGACAAAACTGATAACCCCTCGATTAGAATCCCCCAAATCCATCCATTCAAATCCCGCGGCGCTAAAATCCTGATCGTGCAAGGCCGGTTGACTTTGATAAACGGCATTTAAATCACGAACCCAGTTTTGAATACCCTGATGGCGACCGTATTGTAGCAAATACCAATCCAATTGCACATCATGATTCCATTCATTCCACGGCCCGATTTCCGATCCCATAAAAAGTAACTTTTTCCCCGGATGCGCGTACATAAAACCATAAAGGCACTTAAGGCTGTTGAATTTCTCCCAATCATCTCCCGGCATCTTGGCCAATAGAGAACTCTTCTCATGAACAACCTCATCGTGGGATAATGACAAAATAAAATTCTCACTGAAAGCATAATAAAGGCAGTGGGTCAGTTTATTGATGGATTTAGACCGTGACCTTGGATCTAGACAAAAAAATTTCAATGTGTCATGCATCCACCCCATGTTCCACTTCATATCGAAACCCAGGCCCCCTTCCTTTGAAGGAGAAGAAACCCCTCGCCAAGCCGTGGATTCCTCTGCGATCATCAAACAATCGGAAAACTTTTCATGGATCTTTTCGTTAAGACGCCTTAAAAAAGCAATTGATTCCAGGTTCTCATGCCCTCCGAAGAAATTAGGCTGCCATTGCCCGTGGCCTCTTGAATAGTCCAGATAGAGCATCGAAGCCACCGCGTCGACCCGTAAACCATCAATATGATATTGATCCATCCAGAACAAGGCGCTGGAGACCAAAAACTGGATAACTTCATTTCGCCCATTATTGAAAACATGACTATTCCAATCAGGATGAAGGTCATCATATTCGAACAGATTAGTTCCGTCATACTGACCTAGCCCATGATCATCGCAAGGAAAATGAGAAGGAACCCAGTCCAGGATAACCCCGATGTTATTCTGGTGAAAACAATCAATCAAATACATAAGGTCCTGCGGTTTTCCATACCTTGACGTGGGGGAAAAAAAACCAAGGGATTGATACCCCCAAGACCCATAAAATGGATGTTCCATCATCGGCATCAATTCCACATGAGTAAACCCCATTTTTTTCACATAATCCACAAGGCAATCAGCCATTTGACGGTATGTAAAAAATTTGTTGTTATCTTGTTCATGTCTGCGCCACGATCCAGGATGAACTTCGTAGATCGATAAAGGCTTATCTCCTTTATGGCGTTGCCCTCGTTGATCCATCCATTCTTGATCGTTCCATTTATAAGTTAAATCCCAAATCACCGATGCGGTTTTGGGAGGGACCTCGCTGTAAAAGGCGAAGGGGTCGATTTTATCCTTAGAAAAATTTTTGGAATGCGCGCAAATGTGATATTTATACCGGTCGGCCTTCTTTGCTCCCGCGACAAATCCTTCCCAGAGTCCGGAATGATCATGACGCCTGATTAATTTATGAGCGGAATGGACCCAATTGTTAAAATCCCCTATCACTGAGACAGAATCCGCGTGAGGCGCCCAAACAGCAAAATAGGTTCCCAGGGTCTCTTTATTATGCATAGGATGAGCGCCTAACTTTTGATAAAGCCAATCATTCTCCCCTTGGTTAAATTTCTCAATATCACTCTTGGAAAAATATGTGGGACACTGGATGACTTTAGGCCGGCTTAGCGTTCGTTGCCCCACAGGCGTCTTCTTTATTGAGGTTTTGGTCATAACCTTTATCATGGACGACGTTCAATTCTTCCATGCCTTCACAATTAACCTGGATTTTGCCATCGGTTTGCGTCAGTTTGCGATCGTGGCGTTTGGGTATAAAATGACGTTATTATATAGACCACTTGAACCTTTGTAAAATAAAAGGTTTTGGCCAATAATTTTCAACGGTTTATACGGAGGAGGCTAATCCAGCAATGTATTGAATGTTGTTAACTTCGTGAAAGTTAATTTGAGGGGTTGGCTTACACAAATAATATCCTTGTCCGGCATCGACACCCAAATCTTTAAGAGTTTGGAGGTCTTCTTTATTTTCTATCCCTTCGGCAACAGATAGAATATTATTTTCTTGGCAGAAGGAAATAATAAATTTGACAATACTTCGTTTAAAACGGTCCTGATTGAGCTCATTAATAATATGCCGGTCTATTTTAACGACCTCCGGTCTTATATGAACAATCGACTCCAGACTGGCGTACCCTCCCCCCACATCATCCACGGCAAACTGAAATCCGTATTGTCTAAATTGTCTAAGATTGTCATAAAAAACATTGAAATCACAAATAGCGGACCGTTCAGTAATTTCTAGAACAATATTTTCCGGCTTGATCTTACTACGTTCAAACAACATCCCCAACATTGAAAATTTAGGCCCTTCGACAAAATAAGGATTACAATTGAGAAAAAGTTTTTCATCAGTAATCAATCCAGCGGCATACTCTAAAGCCTTTTTCCAGGCTAACATTTCCAATTCATGATAAAAACCAAACTGGATCGCGGCTTTAAAAAGTAGTTCGGGATTGGCCAGCATACTTCTCGTTTTTGGACGACATAACGCCTCAAAACCTATTAATCTAAAAGGCTGAAACTGAACGATGGGTTGAAAAAAGGTGACAATCCTCTCTTCATTAATAATAGCCCGCAATTCCTGGATAATGGCCTTCTCTCCTTGATCCACCATAACTCTATCCTGGAACGATCTGGATCTTCTGATGACAGCCTCAATCCTGGCTATCAATTCTTCACATTCAAAAGGCTTGGTTAAACAATCATCGGCTCCTAAATACAACCCTTCAACGATATTCTCTGATAACATTTTAGCGCTTAACAGTATGATCGGGATTTGAAAACTTTTATCAATTTCTTTTAACTTTCGACAAATATCGAGGCCATCTTGATCAGGCAGAAGAAGGTCTAACAAGATAATGTCAAAATGAGATTCAACTTTTTGGATAGCCTCTTCTCCTGAACAGGCAATGGTGACCTGGTACCCTCTGGACTCAAGAATGATCCTAAGCATCTGGGTAATAGAATCATCATCATCAACTAGAAAAATGTGTTTTTTATTTTTTTTTATTTGAAGCATCCTTTTAATCCTAAAACCGTATTGCTCCAATTATAAACTTCCCTAAGCTTAAACAAGCTTCCAAGGTATACCTAAACGCAACAGGTTTGCGAAATCACCATAATATAATCCAGAGCGTTTGGGTATTATACTGCCTTCCTCTATTCTCAATTCTTAAGGAGAGGCAGTATATTTCTTGGGCCATTCTTAGATAAGTTGATAAAAATATTGTAACTCTTTGATAACCAATGAGATGATTAAAAATGACATTTGCACACGAACTATCAATACTTAGCTTGCTT
>Ga0247727_10007937_pt1 | contig 19924 bp, 16 predicted proteins | sample WisWelCaveWW1625_FD_202498 | JGI IMG/M metagenome (GOLD analysis project Ga0247727, IMG submission 202498) | Biofilm microbial communities from Wishing Well Cave, Virginia, United States - WW16-25 | ecosystem: Environmental > Aquatic > Deep subsurface > Groundwater > Cave microbial mat | place... | reverse complement strand
CTCAACCGGAAAATCAGAACCGCCCGCAATCAACGAGCCGTGCTCCCGCAGTGAGTGCCAGGCATATGCTCCCACGACTCGTGCGGGACCGAGCCTTTCTTCTGCCCAATGCATATCTGACGTACAATGCGTCGGTTGCATCACGGGCAATACCCCGAGTTGTGCAAATCGGGGAATGTCACTGCGCTCGATGACTTGCGCATGTTCAACTCGAAGGCGGACATCGTTTGGATTGATTTGCTTTGAGTTGCACGCTTCTTCATAAGCATTTAAGACGATATGATTTGCCCGATCGCCTATCGCATGGACGCAGACCTGAAAGCCCTTCTCAAGTGCCTGGAGTATTGTTGACCTGATCGCCTCACTACTAGTCACTGTCAGACCTCTGCCTTCCGGCTCGTCAGAGTAGGGTTCAATGAGGGCAGCACCCCGAGACCCCAGTGCTCCGTCGGCATACAGCTTGATTGCCCTCACCGTCAATCGATTGCCGTACGCTCCGATATCAGGCCCAAGCGAAAGGTAGTGATCCCATGTTTCACCCGGCCCATCGATGGCAACATACACACGAAAGGGGAATTTCTTCGCATGAAACAATTTTTTGTAGATCTCGATCCCATCAAGGTCCACACCCATATCGTGAACCTCAGTCAAACCGACCTTCAGACACTCCTGGATGGCAAGCTCGATAGCGGCCGTTCGTTCCTGCTCCGAGGCTGATGGCAAGAAATTGATAAGGAGGTCAACAGCATTGTCAACAAACACCCCAGTGGGTTTCCCAGTCTTGTCGCGTACGATCTTGCCGCCTTCCGGATCGAGTGTCTTCCCCGTGATACCGGTAATCTCGAGTACCTTTGTGTTCACCCAAACTGCATGTGCGTCCACTCTCACAAGGTATACAGGGATATCCCGTGCAACAGCATCCAGCATCTCACGTGTAGGGAAAGCCTTTGTCTTCCACTTGTTCTGGTCCCAGCCCCGCCCTCTGATCCATTCTTCGCCCTGTGAGGTTGCTGCTCGCTCTGCCACCAAATCCTGAATCTCTCGGACCGAGTTCGTCCTGGTAAGATCGAGATTTTTCAAGAAGGCACCAAACAGCTCAATGTGAGCATGTGAATCAATGAAACCTGGGTATGCCGCCCGACCTCCGAGATCTACGACATTCGACGAAGTAAATGACGACGTGATTTCCTCAGTTGTCCCAACACCCACAATCGTCGTACCGCGTATTGCTATCGCCTCAGCAACGGGTTTCTTATCGTCGGCCCCGTTAGCGGAACTGACAGTGTACACGACCCCATTCACGAGGAGCATCGAGGCATCGTCCCTCATCTGATGAAGGACAATGAGAGAGAGGAGTAGCAAGAGGAGAGCGATACCGAGAAGGATTTTTCTGCCCATTGAGCTGGTATTGATGGAAAGCTGATCATCTGTGCAAACCCGCACAATATATAGAAAGCGTCCCTGAGAATCCAGCGTTGCAACTCGAGCGCAAAATCTCTATGTTGCCGGCACGTTCACTTGACCTTTCACAATATCCATGCTCCGATATGCAAACTCGTCATCCGGCAGTCCCAACAGAGGAATTACAGAACCTCGTCAGAATCGTACGCAAGCTCAGAAAGGAATGCCCTTGGGATCGAGAGCAAACCCACCGATCGCTCCGTGACAGCCTCATTGAAGAAACCTATGAAGTTGCTGAAGCGCTCGATCGAGGCAACGTCGAAGAACTCCAAAAGGAGCTGGGCGATCTTCTCTTCCACGTTCTGATCCACGCGACAATCGCCGAGGAAGCGAAAGAGTTTACACTCAGGGAAGTTGTACGAAGCATCAGGGACAAGCTCATTCGACGTCATCCTCACGTTTTCGGGATGAAGACAGTCAGGGACGCACAAGAGGTAAAGCAGAACTGGGAAAAGTTGAAGATGACCGAAGGACGGCGCTCAATTCTTGAGGGAGTACCGCGGGCAATGCCCAGCATTCAGCGAGCACTGCTTGTTCAAAAACGTGCTGCGACAGTTGGTTTTGACTGGAAGCACGAGGGAGATGTCTGGCATAAAGTTCTCGAGGAGGCTGAAGAACTTCGCACCTCACTGGCCACGGAGAACCAGGAGAAACGGGAGGAGGAATTCGGCGATTATCTTTTCGCCCTCGTCAATTATGCCCGGTTCATTGATGTGAACCCCGAGATCGCGCTTGGCCGCGCCATTGAAAAGTTTACACGACGATTTCAGTCGATTGAGGAGGAGTTGCAAAAGCGCGGAGGAGATATCCACAACTCAACATTGGAAGCAATGGATGAACTGTGGAACAAAGCAAAGGAGCAGAATTTGTAGTCAGCCGCACTCGTTTCGGTTACTTTTTGCCTGTGTGCGTATCCGCTGCGCCTGTCGAGTTGTTCTGGTATTTGTCGTACGCATCAATGATGTCCTTCACCAGCTTATGGCGAACCACGTCGTTCCTGTCAAAATACACAAACGAGATTCCTCCAATACCTTTCAAGACTTCCTGGATTTGCACGAGTCCTGAGCTGGATTTGTTCGGAAGATCTATCTGTGTGACATCGCCGGTAACAATTGCCCGTGAATTCGGGCCCAACCGAGTCAGGAACATTTTCATCTGCATCGCGGATGCGTTTTGGGCCTCATCAAGGATCACAAACGCGTTGTTGAGGGTACGTCCCCGCATATATGCGAGAGGCGCGATTTCAATAACTCGCTTTTCGAGATACGTCTTTAACTTTTCACCGGGAATCATATCGTCCAGAGCATCATATAACGGCCGAAGGTACGGATCTATCTTCTCCTTGAGGTCTCCGGGGAGAAACCCGAGACTCTCGCCTGCTTCGACTGCCGGTCTGGTCAGGACGATCTTGGTGATCTCATGGTTCTTCAGACTTGCGACCGCGATTGCAACTGCCAGGTACGTTTTCCCTGTCCCTGCAGGCCCCACCGCAAACACAATGTCGTTTTTCTTTACCTGTCTGAGATACTCCCTCTGTCCCGGTGTCTTCGCCCGGATGATCTGATTTTTTGTGAAAAGAACCACCGTATCCAGTTCATCCCGGCTCATGCTCGATACAACAGTGCGGGGAAGCGCTGGCTCGCCGTTGGCGGTGACAAGATCTATGACGGTATCAACGTCATTGGCCGTGAGGTTTCCGTTCTTGTTGAGAATGAAGATCAGTTCCTTGAATATCCTTTCCAGTTGGTCAACCTCCGGCTGGTCACCTCGTATCGTGATCGTTTCCCCACGGACAACAATATTTGCGCCAAATCTATTCTCGACGATGTGGAGATTGGCGTCGTTCAGGCCAACGAGCCCAAATGTATCAGCCCCCTCAATCGTAATCTTTCTTTCTACCAAGGTTCTCTCCATAATTGTGAATTGATAATTGACAATTGATACTTGTCAATGTGTGGCCTTCGAAACATAAAACCCCCTCCCCTGTGCACGACAGAAAAGGGGGTTTGCTCATTATGTCCATATGCCTGCGCGAATGGCAGGCGAGGAAACCTCATTTACTGACCATTCCCTCCCTTATTCTTATTTTGAAAAGCGAGCTTACTATAATATGACCTTGCTGCCGCCTTTTCCTCAGCGGTCATTTCACCCCCTTGAGGGATCATCAACTTCTGACCGGGATGGATGATGTCCGGATCTTTGATCTGGTCACGGTTACCCTGCCAAATTTTCGGCCACATCCAGGCATTGTCATAAATATCCTCTTTCTTCGAAATGTTCCAGAGGCAATCTCTGTTCCTGGCCCAAGTCCCGACAGAGTACATCTTGGTAGCACCTGCGAGGGTTCTCCTCAAACTCTTGACGTTCTCATTCAACGTTGTTAACCGATCCCAGAATTCGGGAATGAGTGACAACTTGTTTTCCCACAGGCTCTTCACCACCTTTGCCTCGAGATCCTCCACCTCATCGCTGCGAGCCATGAGATCAGCGTCGGACAGTCGCAGCAGCCCATTGGCCGTATTCTCGGCTGCTTCAATTTCAGCCCGGTACGCAGCCGCCAACTCCGCGTTCGAGCCAACAAGTGCATACAACTCATCCATGCACTTGGTGACGTCATCATCGAGCTTCGATGATTGTGACCGAAGAGCAGCGATCTGGTCGGTCAAAGACTTTACCTTGGTGCTCAGCTCCGTGCGGAGAGCTGTATACTTATTGATTTCCTGTTGCCATTGCTCTTTCGTCATCTTTTCCTGGCCCGTCGACACACTCACAGACAAAACCAACAGGGCAACGAGTGTCGCGATGGATAATGGATAGAATTTCATTGGTCAAAACTCCTGGATTGTAGTTCTGGATAGGCTTACTTGCCGAGTCGTTGCTTCACGAGCTGTTGGTCGCCATTGCACTTGCTGAGCTTTGCGTTCTTGTCCGCAATTTCCTTGTCAAGTGCTCCTTTTTCCTGCTCTTTCCCCTCGACATCTTTCTGCAGCGCAGCCGTTTCCTCTTTCAAATCATCCAGCTGCTTGAGTTCGGCCTCATCAGGACTGGAGGAGCATCCGAACAAAGCGAGCGAGCTTGAAAAGAGGAGAGCGAGCGCAAGAGATGAATATGTCCCGCTGATCTTCTGCATGTGTACCTCTCCTGAATTTGGTGATTGGTGGGGGTGAGTCACTGTCGGTAACTTCAAGAATCTGAACCGATTATACGAAAAAAACCCTTCTTTGTCAAATGAAAATTACCGAAATCATCAAACGTTGAAGATCCGGGGATTTCCCTCAGAGCAAACCTCGCTCGGCGAAACTCGTATATTCATCACCTGCCACAATAAGATGATCGTGTAACGGAATCCCGACAACCTTCCCCGCCTCAACAAGCTGCCTCGTGATGTCAATATCCTCGCGGCTGGGCTCCTTGTTACCGCTGGGGTGATTGTGGACAACGATAATTGAAGCCGCAACATAATCGATTGCGATTTTGTACACCTCGCGCGGGTGCACGAGGCTTGCATTGAGAGTGCCAGTGGATATTCGTTCCTCTCGTTTCAGACCGTTTTTGGAATCGAGAATCAGCACAAAGAAAGCTTCATGCGTGAGGTCCCTGAGTCTTGGGATCATGAAACGCGCCACATCCTCAGGTGTCCGAACGATGATTTTCTCTTCCTCTTTCGCCCCTTGAATTCTTCTCCCAATTTCAAAGGCCGCGAGGAGCTCCACGGCTTTTGCCTCACCGATCCCCTCGATTCGCATGAGCTCGGGAGCTGTTTTTCCTGAAACTCGCCGGAGCGTCCGTTCCTGCGAAAGGATGTTCTTTGCGATATCCAGTGCCGTTTCCTTCCCCGTTCCCGCCCGGATCAGAATAGCAAGCAACTCCGCATCGGAAAGGATGTGCGCGCCGCGCCGGAGAAGCTTCTCACGGGGCCGTTCATCGGAGGGCCAGTCTTTTATTCGTGTGTGATACACAGATGATCCGTTCTGCCGTTTACCGTCGTCCGAGCTCACCTGCTCCCTCCAGATCGAATCGTTCATCGACATCGACTTCCCCGATTTTCTCGACGATGTTCGAGTTGTATTGCATGATGGACAGCCACGAATTCACCCGACTCTGTGCCAGCCCGATCTTCGTATGCAGCCCCTGAAAATCGCGGACGTTGGATAGCGCCCCCCGCAAGGCTGAACGACTCACTGCCCCATTCCGGACGAGTGCGAGCACCAGTGTTGCCGCGTCATATCCGTACAGAGTATTCTTACTCGGCCACTTCTTGAATCGTTCGTAGAAATCATTATGGAACCGTACGTACGATGGACTATCTTCCCTTACATAGTAGTCCGACTCAAAGATGACACCTTTGCAATACCGTTTATTCGCATCCAGCTCAGCGAGATTATTCCATTCACCCGAGCCGAGGATCTGCGTTCGAAAATTAAAATATACGAGTTGCGGAGAAATCACCCCAACCTCTGACGGAGAACTGATCGGTATGTAGATGCCGTCGAGTGCAGTAACAGGATAGTCAATGCTATCGATTTGGGGATCACTGTACGTCGCAGAAATGTCGAGAGAATCGATTTTCGCCTTTGCGTGGGGACCGAGCAATTCCTTTGCGCCGATTGTTTTGCCTCCTTCAATCAGAGAATCCAGTGTCTTGGGGTTCACGCCAAGACGTATCAACTTGGCAATGTCGCCGTGGTTGAGTTTTCCGGCAAACGAAAGAACCGGCTCAGCTCCCTCCAGCATCCCCGCTTTCCGAATATTGAACAATTGCATTTTGAGATCCGCAGTACCTCGTTGATATCGTTCGGTTGTCACAATTTTCGCTCCCAGCCGCATGACTTCACGTGCAAAGGCATCCGCCATAAATCGTCCATACGTATCCGACGGTGCGAGTATGCCGAATGTTTTCAAGCCGCGAATTTGAACAGCAAAGCGTCCCATTGCTCTGCCTCGAGTCTCATAGTCCGGGTTGCCCTGGAAGATGCAGGGACCGGCTGCCGCGATGCCGTTTTGGTTCGCTGTCGGAGTGATGAGTGACACACCACTGCTATCGACGAACCCGGCAATTGCCGAGGCGACATGCGAGAACACGGGTCCAATGATTCCGATGATGTCCTTGTTCTCAACCAATTCCCGCGCCCTCTGGCGAGCAATGTGCGGGTCCCGCTCCGTATCTCTGGTTTCCAGAAAGATTTTCACTCGTGCGGCGGGATTTTTTTGGTGCTCCTCCACTGCAAACAGCACACCGTCGTACACATCATTGCCAATCTCCTTCAGTGCGGAGGGCTCGCTGTTTCTCATCAACGGGAGAAGCGCCCCCAGCCGTACGGTGCCCAATTCATCGATGCCCAGCTGAAGCCCCGCGACCCGCTCACCGTATGGGTGATGTGGGTACTGAAGCTTCAAGCTATCAAGTGTTTCCGATGCAAGAGTGATGTTCCTCGCCGCGAATTGCTTCTCGGCAAGCTTCAGCAAGAAGAACATTCGTTCTGTCGGCTGCGCAGTAGTGTGAACGAGCTGACGGAGCATTGGTATCGTGAAGTACCGGTCAATCGACAAGTCGAGCGCCCTGAGAATGTTGCGTTCTAATGCTGGCGCCAGGTTGGCGCTTCCCTTCCTTTGCCAGGCTGAACGGAGCAGATCCGCAGCATCTTCATATCGTCCGATGTTGATGTAGGTGAGGCCGAGCGTATACTCCGCATCCGGCACATAATTGCTTGTGGGAAACCTGAGGAGGAAGGTTTTCAACGCCTTGTCTGCTTCGATGAGTTCATCCAGTCGAAGGTGAGCCTTTCCCTTCATCAGATATGCAGCTGTTGTCCGCTGGTTCGGCGGGAAATCGGCGAGGACACGATCGAACTCCGTCACTGCGTCAACAAACTGTCCCGCGACAAAGAAATCAACCCCGCGCTGGAACACTGCTTCGGCCTCACTGGAGGTCGCCAGAGTTTCCTGTGCATATGCAGGCATGCCAAGAATGTAAAGAATCAATGCAAACAGTCTAATCCGATGGGTCATCGATGCTGCATCTAACTGTGATGAAGATTTCTTCTCGTTATGTTGAAGGAGATATTAAGCTCGCACGGCACGGGGTGCATCGGGACGTGGTCGCGGCGGGCGTGAGACTTTTTCAGCGTGAACTAATCAATAATGAGTTCGTGAGTAAATGCAACCGGAACTCCTTCAAAAAACGGACGAATCGAAGACTTCTCAAACGTCGCGGTTGATAGCTTTCAATCCAACGCTGGTAGATAACCAAAAAACCAGGAGTGAGAGGGCGGCGATACTGAGCAAGGGAACATACACCCAGCCGATCGATACCATGCCCCGAGTGATGAGCAGTTGAAAATAATTATGCAGCGGCGCAACCAGAAAGCCGACAACAAGCGCGATGTACAGCATAGAGCACAAGAATGTTAATGACGCTCCCTGCGAAGATGCTATACGAATCGGATTCTTCTCCTTGAAAACAGCAAAGTGTGTGCCTGCACCAAGGTTGAGGCCTGTGAGCGTCAGTGCAACCATACCGCTGCACGCAACGGTAACAAGGACGACCAGTGCGTGGCCCCGCAGCATGGAGACCGAAACAAAGGACAGGAGAAGCGCCACGGGCAGCACAAACAGAATTGCAATTAAGAGTTTCTGCCAGTAGAGCCGCTTCATCGACACTGGGGCTGACCGAACACACCAGAAAGAATCACTCTCGAGGCTGACAGTCGGGAACACGAACCGCAACGCAATCGATGCGATCAAAAAGCCGTTGAACAGAAAGACGATCAACACCGCGACGGCCTGTAAGAACGGCTGCACGAGTTTCAGTTCTAGCGCGCCGACAGAAACGATGAAGATCATCATGAGCAGCAGCATCAAGATGAGATGAAGCCATTGACTCGGCTCGCGCACAAAGAGCCAGAAATCGCGTTTGAAGAGCACCTCGGTCTGTGACGTGAACAACCGTTCCTTTCCGAACTCGAACATGCGAAGTCTGAATCGCGCCCGGGGTGAAGCCGCCATGGCGTGCGAATCGGAAGCAACAAGCCAGCTCTCATAATAATATCTCTGGGCCACAAGCACCGCGACAACCATCAGGCCCAACATCATGAGGAACAACACAACAAAATGTGGGAGCGCGCGCCCGTAGTCGTTATTGACTGACCAGTAGAGAAACTCTGTCACCCAGTGGTTTGGCAAGACTTTGACGAATGGCGGATCGAGGTCCCCGAAGTATTGATTCACGTTGGGGAAATATTGCATGACATCCTGGACGAGTCGGACAGGATTGATGATTTTGAAATACGCATAGATCGCGGACAGGTACACCGTCACCATGATCGCGAGAAGCCAGCGTACACCAATCCGCGTGGCAATCTTAATCAACGACATCAGCACAAGAACTGCAATGATGCCGGCAATGAGCATAAACGGCACCATGATAAAAAATATTGTAAAAAAATAGAAATACCACGGCAGGTCAAAACACGAACCGTACCCCAGCAGGACTGCGAGACCCATTAACGAGAGCGTACTTGAACTATAGAAAAAGTTGTCGATGAACTTGATCAAGAAAATCTTCGTATGCGAAATTGGCAAGGCCATCAGGAAGTTGACCTCCTGAGACTTGTAGAGGGTTGCATACGAAACAAGCATGTTTCCCAGGTTGACCGTAATGAAGAACACGTACAAGAGCATTGAGAGGAAGCGGTGGAACAAGAACTGTCCAATATGCTCTTCATTCAACAGGTACATGGTCGTTGAACGCGACAACGCAAACACACCGACGGCAAAGCCTCCAAAGATGAGGAGAGAGGAAAAATCCTGGACAAACTGTGTCCACTTGAATACGAATAGCCTCTTGAGAAAACTCTGCGCCTTGAGGTTCAGCATGATGAGCAGTTCGTGCATCGCAGTCTACTTGGTGAGCTGGAGGAACATGCTTTCGAGTTGACCGTTGAACTTTCTCTTCGGGTCCGCAGGGTCGCTCAACGTCTCCTCATAAATGACCCTCCCATCCTTGATGATCGCGATTCGGTCACAGAGTTCTTCAACGATTTCAAGAAGATGCGTCGACATGAAGATTGTGAGCCCTGCTCTGGTTTTTCGCTTTAGCGTGTCCTTCACCAGGCGGGCACTGCGGGGGTCTAGACCCACGAGGGGTTCGTCAATGATGAGGACCTTGGGGTCATGCAATAGTGCTGCCGATAGCACAATCCGTTGGCGCATTCCCTGGGAATACTCTTCAGCCATTTTGTCGACAAAGGATCCGATCTCAAAGACTTCGATGAGCTCATCAATCTTCTCCCTGACGAGTTCACCGGGCATTTTAAAAAGGCCGCCGACAAAGTAGAGGAACTCGCGCCCTGTCAATTTTTCATAGAGGAATGGCTGGTCTGGAACGTAGCCAAAACTCATTTTCGCAGGCACCGGATCACGATGGACGTCATGGCCGTTGATGCGACAAAACCCGGTCGTCGGGTGAAAGAGTCCCGTAAGCATCTTGATGGTTGTTGTCTTTCCTGCACCATTCGGACCTAGAAAGCCAAAAAACCTCCCCTTCTCAATCGTAAGACTAATCCCATTGACTGCGGTCAGGGATCCAAATTTCTTCACGACATTTTGCAGTTCAATCATTATTTCATGTTCTCCAAAGATGGCAAATGTGAACTAATCTTGCGAAAAATTCCCTAAGAATCAATCTCGCTTCGGTCCCTTTTCTTTTTCGTGTTAAGTAGATCACGCATTTCGCTATGTGCTCGCCAGAGAGCGTCACTAGATTTATCGGCAAAAGGATTGAAGTTCCACAGATCGATAAGTAGCCCGAGCGAGTCCCGATCCGCCACTTCCACCAGTTTCAAGAGCTTGTCATACGTGGGACTGGAACATGTCCATCGCCGTAGATGAGCGCGGCTAACCATCCTCCCAATGAATTGTGTCAGAAACAGCGTTTCGGCGATCATCCTATCATGCAGTCTCGGAACCATGGTGAGAACCTCCATGCCACGATTCGTCAACACTTGGGTGACGGTGTTGAGCATTCGGCCGGAAATGCGGATCGGACAGAGCACAATCCGATGTCCGCGGACAGAACGTGTCACTGAAGATGGGCCGAACAGCGGATGCGTGCCGAGGAGATTGACGTGGGCGGGCAAGATATCGCGCATCCACCCAGCCGGTTTTGCCTTCACCGAACAGACATCGAGCACAAGCGCATGAGGTCGAAGGAATCTGGCAATAGCGTGTAAGGAATGTTTAAGCGCAGAAGTGGGCACAGCAAGAATAACAACGCTTTGAGCAGCGACTTCTGGAAGCGATGCCTGCCTGACGTTGCCGGGAAGTTTTCCGAGTTCCTTTCGCTTGTCATGCACGAGCACATTGGCTTCTTTTGCGATTAACCTCGCCGCCAATTTGCCAAACCTGCCATAGCCAACGAGGCCGAACGTCAGGCCCGGCTTTTTCAATGAATATTCCTTTGCTCTGACTTCGCAAGATGGAAAATTGCCTCAAACAACTCTCGTGTGAATTCAATGCTGAGGCCAAGATTCTTCGCCACTCCAAGTTGCCTTCGCAATATATCCTTCTCCCGTCGTTTATCGTGGATCATCTTTCCCCGTTTCTTCTTCAGTTCACCAACTTGTCTCACCAGGTTTTGCCGCTCTGCCAACAAGAGCAATATATTGTGGTCGACGATGTCAATAGAATCACGCACAGCAGCAATCGAGTTTTTTCTGCTCACAAATTGCTGGCGGGTCAGGTGATCGAAAAGCGATAAGGCAACCATCGACTCTGCCACTGGGACGACCCGTGGACATATGCAGGGATCGTGCCGACCTTCGACGGATATAGTCGCCGGTTTCCCGTCCACAGTGACTGTCTCTTGTTCTTTGACGATTGATGACGGAGGTTTTACGGCAATTCGGAGAACGATGTCTTCGCCGTTCGAAATCCCACCCGCGATTCCTCCTGCATTGTTTGTTCGCGTGCGTACCCGATGTGTTCCTTTTTCAATGTACATCGGGTCATTATTCTGGCTTCCTTTGAGGCGGGCTGCTGCAAAGCCATTTCCGACTTCAAATCCTTTTATGGCACCAATCGACATGAGTGATTTCGCCAGATCCGCTTCCAGCTTATCAAACACGGGCTCGCCGAGGCCAGCGGGAGGATTCTTCACAACGATCTCAACCACGCCACCGATGGAGTCTCCTTCCTTCTTCACCTTCAATACTTTCCGTTCCATCTTTTTCGCTGCAGCAGGGTCGGGACAGCGGAGGGGGTTCTTTTCAATCTCATCGAAATCGATCGAATTGGCTTTGATCCCGCCCACCTCTTTCGTATACGCATAGATGTGTATTCCGCGCGCCGCCAGAAGAGACTTGGCAACCGCACCTGCAGCGACTCTTGCCGCAGTCTCACGACCTGAAGAACGCCCCCCTCCCCGATAATCACTGATGCCATACTTTGCGAGGTAGGTGAACCCCGCATGTCCCGGACGGAAGAGGTCCTTGATCTTGTCGTATGACTTTGATTGCTGATCTTTGTTCCAGATCAATAAGCACAGAGGTGTCCCGGTGGTCTTTCCGTCAAAAACCCCGCTGATGATCTCGACCTGGTCTGCTTCACTTCGTGCACTCGTCACCTTGCTCTGCCCCGGACGCCGCCGATCCAGTTCTTGTTGAATATAGTTCAAATCGATCAGTAAGCCGGGTCGGACACCGTCAATGACCACACCGATTGCACGCCCGTGGCTTTCTCCGAACGTTGTAATCCGAAACTGACGACCGATTGTACTTCCTGCCATGGTGAATCTCCGATGAAAGAGATCTGATTACAGATTGAAAATTACTGCGTGTGCAAGAAACTTTGATCCACCTCAAGGCTTGATGCAGTGGCACGGGCCTCCCGACAACTCGCACGGACGGAGACGTCCGTGCCACTACTCAAGAAGTAGTAGTGACTTCTTAGTCACCCTCCACTTAACACCCTAAAGCTTGTCACCATGTCGGTTAACTCCTTGACTGTCACGCTTCTTTATTCAAGGGAGTTCTCATCACGTCACACAAAACAAAAACTCCAGCAGTGGCTCGGTCGTCCTCGACCGAGCATGGATGCACTCAGCCGATATTCCCCAATCCTATTTGCCGTACAGCTTGTCAAACTCTCTCCAGAATCCTGGAAAAGACTTCCTCACACAATCCGGGTTCTCGATTCGTACACCCGGGACCCGCAGGCCAATGAGGGCAAAACTCATGGCAAGACGATGGTCGTCATATGTGTCGAGCTGCGCTCCGTGGAGTGGACCCGGCTCGATCTCAATGCCCTCGTCGCAAACGATAACCTTCGCTCCAAGTTTTTGCAGCTCTGTCGCGAGCGCAGCAAGTCTGTCAGACTCTTTAAATTGCAGGTGCGCAACGTTTCGAATGCACGTTTTCCCTTCTGCGAAAAGTGCAACCACTGCCAGCGTGGGGACCACATCAGGCATCGAATTCATATCGACGTCCACACCGGCCAACACTCCGCGGGATTGCCTTTTGACAGAGATCCCCTCCGCAGTCTCGACAATTTCACACCCCATTCGTTGCAGTACATGAATGAACTGAACATCACCTTGCTGCAACGATGAGGAACATTCCTCGACGAGTACTGTTCCTCCGGCAATGGCTCCTGCAGCAAGGAAGTAAGACGCAGCCGATGCATCAGGCTCAACAACAATCTCACTCGGCCGATACCGCTGCCCCGACTTGATTGTGAACCGCTTGTGATCTCGATGTTCAGCTTGAACGCCAAACTGCTTCATTACCTCAAGGGTCGTATCGACATAGGGAATCGAGGGAAGAGCTCCTTCCACCTCAATTATTACGTCCTGATGTGCGTATGATGCAACCATCAGGAGCGAAGACAGAAACTGTGAGCTACTGCTACCATTGAGTGCAGTCAATCCGCCTTGGAGGGAACCACCACGGACTTCACACAGCGGTGAGGGAAGTTGGGCTTTTGTCTCGACCCCCAGCCTCTTGAGTGCATCCAACAGGTCACCGATTGGCCGCTCCGCCATTCTTCGATCTCCATCGAATTTCACATTACCCTTCGCCAATGCTGCAAGAGAGACAAGAAACCGGAATGTCGTTCCTGCGTCGCCAACAGGGATTGGAAATTTCGGGGCGAAGAGTTTTCCGCCGGTGCCCTCAACGAGGAGCGTATTCCCGGTCCGTCTGACAAGTACTCCCAGCTGGTTGAGACCATTTGCCATCAATGCGGTATCGTCGCTATCGGATGCATTGCGAACCACCGATTCCCCTTCAGCCAGTGCCGCACAGATAAGCGCACGATTTGTGACGCTCTTGGAGCCGGGGAGTCGGATCCTGGCGTTGAGTACACCGGTGGGAGTTATCTCTTTGACCATGTGTGAACTTTGGAAATCTGCAGCGTATTCTCACAAGATCGCATGTATTCTACCATCCGCCGAATCGCCTCGGCAAACAAGGTTGTTTCAGGCAAAAGGCTGAGAACGAGATGTCCATCTTGTTCAAATTCAAAGAAGTAACCAGGAAACGTGTACACAGCGGTATTGTCAAGAAGTTCGAGTGCCCACTCTTCATCAGTGCGTGTGCGCGGAAGTCGAAGAACGGCATACCATCCACCTTCGCTTGTCAACAGTGAGCACGCAGACACTCCGTCGACACAATTCTCCAGGACCGCACGAGTCTCGGCAATTCGCTGCTGAATCTGCGAGCGAATCGCCTGACCGCATCTCAACAAGTTCGGAAGTCCCACCTGCACGGGGGTATTCACGGAGAGAAACGTATCGGCAATGACTTCCAATCGCTCCAATGCCTCGCGTCTATCCGCTGGCGTGCCGCTGACTACGATCCACCCTAATTTTATCTGCGGTAACCCAGCGAGTTTCGAGATTCCGTTGAGAACAAATGTCAGCACATCTGATGACCCAGCAGCCGAGTGGACTCTCTGTTGGCTAGCGCCGCATGCATACTCGGAAAACACCTCGTCCACAATAAGTGCCAAGCCGTGCGCAGCCGCAATCTCTTGGAGGACGACGAGTTCTGCCTTCTTCAGAAAAGCACCGGTCGGATTATGAGGGCTTACGATGACCATCGCCTTTGTCCTGCCGGTGATTGCCTCCTTCACCGATTCGAGGTCAATACGCCATTCTTGATCAATGTAATGAAGGTGGTACGAGCACAGTGCAACGTTGCTCAATCGTGCGAGAAATTCGAATAGGGGATACGAAGGTACTGGAACGAGCACCGCGTCGCCGGGTTCGAACAGAAGGCTGAAAAGCATCGAGTAGGCTTCACTTGTACTTGCGGTGAGCAGAATGTCCGACGGATCGATTGTGATGCTCTTCTGCGCGTAGTACCCGGCCACGGCCTCCCGTGCAGTGAGAATTCCGCGGGGGTCCGCCCGATACCGAAGCGACTCAGGTTGTGAAAGAGCGGCCAGCAGCTCATTTGTTGGATAGCCGATCCCGCACTCGGTCGGATTAGAGACGGTAAGATCATAGATCATTTTCCCCTCTTTCAGACGACGCTCCCTCATCTCAGCAAGCCTGTTGGGCGTTCGATGCCAGTCAGTTCGGGATGAAAACATGAGATCTACGTCCTGACCGCCCAAGAGTTTACCGACAAAGGATTGCCGTGTGGTCGTTTTTCCGGTTGCTCGTCGAAAAATTTCCTCATGGCGCGGATCTTTGGCTTAATCCCGGTATACAACCGAAACTGCCGCGCAGCTTGGTTGAGGTACATTTCAGTTCCCTGAATAATCTCTGCTCCCATTTCAGTTGCTTCACGAAGAAGTCGCGTCACCTGGGGATTGTACACAGCATCAAAGACGACCTTGTTTTTCAGGATCTCTTTTGGTACGGGGGTCTCGTCGATCCTCGGGGCCATGCCGACCGATGTGGCATTGACCAGAATGTCAAATGGGGTGATTCCTATCTGAGCTATCGGCAAGTGCGTAAGCCCGAATCTCCTGGAAAGAAGTTGAGCTTTCTTTTCTGTCCTGTTTGTGATGAGCACCTCAGCACCCCTTCGTTTTGCCTCATACGCGATTGCTCTGGCAGCACCACCAGCACCAACGATCAGCATCGTCTTCTTTCTTACCCGCACAACACTCTCAATCGCATCCAGAGCTCCGGGACCATCGGTGTTCGTACCCAGCAGCTTCCCGCGGCGTCTGAGGATTGTGTTCACTGCACCGATCTTTTTCGCACTTTGCTCGACACCATCAAGATAGCGCAGGACGTCCTTCTTGAACGGCATGGTAACACTAAAGCCTTGCAGAAGCGGGGCAATGTGCGTGATGAATCGTCCGAGGTTGTTGACTGGAAATCTACAATACACGGCATTTTTCCGCGCACGCTTCAACAACGGGTTGTGAATATAGATCCCTTTACTCTGCCTCACGGGATTACCGATGACACCGTAAACCTTCGTCGTTGCGTTAAGTCTGTCCGCTCTATACACTTTTTTGAGGTGACTTGCAGGAATCTGGCCCGGCGCCGCACCCATTCCATCCTCAGTCGCCGCATAGGTTCCCCAGCCTCCGAATTTCTTATACAGGATTCTGCTCGGCTCACCGAACTCACCCATCGCAATTGCGATGGCTTTTCGTCGATCCGCCCTGGCGAGCGAAAGAAACTCAAATGCGTGACGATTGTCCGAACTGTCGTGCGCCATGTATGCCAATTTCACCACCTCTGCACCCGTCGCATGCATTTTCGCATACACGCCGGCAATATTGATTTTCGTCGGTCCACCAAGATGCAGGGACACAATCACTTTGGTTTCCTTTTGCCGTCGAAGAAATTCAGCGAGAATTGCGCGGCCGGATTGAAGCTCAATGTCGATGAAATCGACTCCTAACAATGAGGCCGATTCAAGGATTTCAATACGATCGGCCTCGTTTCCGCTGAACCCCCCTCCTTCCCATACCGGCCGGCATGTTGCGATGGTTCGCATTCCGCGACCAGTTCGGTACGAAAGCGTTTCATCGAGCAAGCGGGAGATATTTGGCCGGGAAATCAAGTCGAGACGAAACTCAAACATGTCCGCGAAGGGAGCAGAAACAGCAATTTGCCTGAGAACGTCGTGGAGGCTGGGGCCAGTAAGGGAGACAATGATCATGGTCTTGTGCTGTCCAGCCGATGGAGGTTTTTACAACTCAGAAATAAACGGGGTCGGCACATCGGCGCCGATGACGGTATGTCCGATACTTTTGAGCAATACAAATTTGCCGGTGCCTCCCTCCGACTTCTTGTCAGCCGCGAGAGCAGTGAAGAACTTTGAGATGTTCCTGATGCGGGGGAAAGTCGTTCGAAGTTTCAGTGCCCGGAGCACCTTGATCAATCTACGATAGTCTCTCTCCTTAAGCAAGCCCATTCTCATCGCGATCTTCGATTCCGCAGCCAAGCCGATTGCAACTGCAGCACCGTGCGTGATGGTATAGTTCGATGCAGCTTCGATAGCATGGCCGAGCGTATGGCCGAGGTTCAAGGTCTTCCGGACATCGGAATCAAACTCATCCTTCGCAACGACTGCAGCTTTGAGTGAAACAGATTGTGCGATCAACCCGGAAAGCAGCCGGACGTTCTCCTTGGTGATTCTGGCTGAGTTTCGTTCAATATCTCGAAAGAGTTTCCCGTCGAGTGCAGCCGCAACCTTCACCATCTCAGCAAGGCCGTTGCGGAACTCAGTAACCGGCAGGGTGCGCAAGATCTGAGGATCAATGTATACTCCCACGGGCTGGTGAAACGCTCCGATGAGGTTTTTGCCCAGAGGATGATCGATACCCACCTTGCCTCCCACACAGCTGTCCACCTGCGCCAGCAATGTTGTCGGCACCTGCAAGTAGTCCACCCCGCGAAGCACCGTCGCCGCCACGAAGCCCGCCACGTCTCCCACCACACCTCCGCCGAGCGCAACGATAAGGCTGTCCCGTCGGATACCATTCTGGAGCAGGCGAGTCTGGAGAGACAGTATGACCTTCGCGTTTTTCGATTTTTCACCGGGGGGGAAAGCAATGAGGTGCGCCTTCATATGTTTTTCTGATATTGCCTGCACCAACAACTTGCCGTACAGCGTCCGCACAGTCGAATCGGTAATGATAAATACCTCCCTGTCTCCCCACCCGCGTTCGATGATTCGGGGCAGCTCCGCAAAAAGTCCCGGCTCTATTCGAATGGGATACGACCTGCTGGGAGCGGCGTTCAAGCGGAGAATGATCGTGTGGTCAGTTCTTGGAGACATGTGCGATCTCAGGTTGCGTGATCTCATCTCCCACCGTCCCGGAGGGACGGTATGAAATTAGGCAGACCATTCATGGTCTGCGATTGATAGACCCAGCCTCATCGTGAGCGTCGCATAGCGACGCGGTGAAGCTTTCACTCGTCAATAGGTCACTCAACCCGTTGCTAGACAGCCTCGAGAGACGGGGTTGAGTTCATTTTTTTCCACACAACCTCTAACAGGCTGTTGAAAAAGGAAAACCGCCATGACCTGCCCGACTGTCTTGCGGGCCAATATGGGCAGGCGGGCGCAAAGAGCGCCAAGATGGAATAAGGTTTCTTTTTCAATCAATTTCCAAAATCTCATGGCGTTCTTGCCTGCCCGCCTAAAGAGACCTGCGTCGACAGGCGGGGCGCCTTGGCGGTTAGATCATCTTATCAATGGGGGTTCTTCAACACCCTGCTAAAAGGTCGCGGCAATTGCCACGCCTTACCGGTCAACTTGCTCACCCTGGTAATTCTGTGCAAAACCAACGGTAAAATCTTGTTCACGTTCAACATCAAAAAATGACTGGAGCCAATCAGACAAAAAAACCCTCACCCCATTCGGTGAAGGCATTTTCTTGTGACAGTCAAATGATACTCCTTGGAATCAAGAAAGTCAAGGAGATCGAAGACACGGTTGGAATCTCCAGCGGGACTTTCGTATCTTTTGGATAGATCAATCATTCGACGACTGCCACTTGGACAAGCAATACGTCCGATCACTCTTTGATTCGATTGCCTACCGGTACGATCTTCTGAATCATCTCCTGAGCGGGGGCATCGATTTCTACTGGCGTCGAAAAGCAATTGAGCATTTGCGGGATATTCAGCCGAAACGCATACTCGACGTCGCAACCGGCACTGCAGATTTTGCCATTGCTGCGCTCCGGCTAAACCCTGACGCGGTCATCGGGATTGACATTGCAGAAGAAATGCTGAAACGCGGGCGGGCGAAACTCATGAGGCGGGGACTCGACTCGATGGTCACGCTCTACACCGGGGACGCCGAGAACCTTCAGTTTGTGACTGGAGTGTTCGACGCAACGATCGTCGCGTTTGGCGTGCGGAACTTCGAGCAACTTGAAAATGGATTGAGTGAAATGTATCGTGTACTTCGTCCGGAGGGAAAAATCGTCGTATTAGAGTTCTCCCGGCCGCGACAATCTCCCTGGAAACAGCTTTACTTTCTTTATTTCTTGCATATCCTTCCGTTCATCGGGCGGGTAATATCAAAACATCGGGAGGCGTACAGCTATCTTCCAGACACGGTGATGAAATTTCCCGATGGCGCGGATTTCTTGTCTGTCCTGCAAAAGGTAGGCTTCAAAAGTACGGAAGAAGAAAAGCTCACGTTCGGAATTGCATCGATTTACACTGGTATCAAATAACACTACTCCATCACTCCATTATTCCATTATTCCATTATTCCATCAATCCATAAGCAACTATCGAATAATGAAAGCACAAACAGGGCGCATCATCCGCGTAGGGCACAGTCCCGACCCGGACGACGCCTTCATGTTCTACGGATTGGCCACAGGGAAAGTGAAGCTGGACGGGATCAGGATCGAGCATGTGCTCGAGGATATTCAGTCACTAAACGAGCGTGCACTGAAGGGAGAGTTAGAGGTTACTGCGATTTCAGCGCATGCCTTCCCCTATGTTGCCGACCATTATTGGATCATGAAAACGGGAGCGAGCATGGGAGAAGGCTATGGACCCGTGATCATATCCCGAAAGTACAAGACGCTCGAGGAGCTCCACGGTAGAACCGTGGGAACGCCTGGGGCATTGACTACAGCAACGTTGCTATTCAAAATATTTACTGATGGGATAAAGAATGTGGACATGCCGTTCGATACAATCATGAAAGCAGTCGATGACGGAACAGTAGACGCGGGACTATTGATTCACGAAGGACAGATCACGTATCAGTCTCTCGGGTACACGAAGGTTCTGGATTTCGGAGAGTTCTGGGAGAAGCTCACGGGCGGGCTTCCACTTCCCCTCGGCCTTGACGTTGTCCGAAAGAATCTCGGAAAAGAGATGGCACGAAAGCTTTCTCAAGGCCTGAAACACAGCATAGCATACGGATACGAGCATCAGGGTGAATCGATTCCGTACGCACTGCAGTGGGGACGTGGAATCGACCGGAAACTCGGCAAGAAATTTGTGAAGATGTATGTGAACGAG
>Ga0247727_10007936_pt1 | contig 19927 bp, 14 predicted proteins | sample WisWelCaveWW1625_FD_202498 | JGI IMG/M metagenome (GOLD analysis project Ga0247727, IMG submission 202498) | Biofilm microbial communities from Wishing Well Cave, Virginia, United States - WW16-25 | ecosystem: Environmental > Aquatic > Deep subsurface > Groundwater > Cave microbial mat | place... | reverse complement strand
AAAGGGAACATAAAATTCTTTGAGCATTTCTTTCCATGACATTTTCCCTTCAGCAATTTCATCAAACTCTTCTTCCACTCTTTTAGTGAATTGATAATCCATTATGATGGGAAAATATCTTTCCAGAAAATCATTTACAATCATTCCGATGTCGGTGGGATATAATTTTCCTTTCTCCGCTCCTGTGATTTCTGTTTTTGTTTCAGCAGAAATATTTCCGTCTTTCAAAAGCAGCGTATTGTATTGCCTGTCTTTTCCTTCGCGCGGTTCTTTCACCACATAATTACGCTTGACGATTGTGGAAATTGTGGGCGCGTAAGTAGAAGGTCTGCCAATTCCTAGCGACTCTAATTTTTTTACCAGACTTGCTTCTGTGTATCTCGCAGGTGGAAGTGTGAAACGCTGTGTAGCAGAAATTTCCTGCATAGAAACATTTTGTCTTACTGTTACAGCAGGAAGAAGTCCTTCTTCGTTTTCCTCTTCATCATCAGTTCCTTCCATATATACTTTCAGAAATCCATCAAATAAAATTATTTCTCCAAGCGCTACAAATTCATCTTCTGATTTATTTTGAGAAAGTGTGATGACAGTTTTTTCAAGTTCTGCGTCTGCCATCTGAGATGCGACTGTTCTTTTCCAGATGAGTTCATATAATTTCCGTTCGCGGTCATCGTCCGAATCGATTGTGCGGTTGTTCAAAAATGTCGGGCGGATTGCTTCGTGCGCTTCCTGCGCGTTTGCGGATTTGGTATGGTACTCTCGCTTCTTCCAATAATTAAGTCCGAACACGCGCTGAATTTCATTTTTAATTGCGGTAAGCGCGAAACCAGAAAGAGTTACCGAGTCCGTACGCATGTAAGTTATTTTTCCGTCCTCGTACAAACTTTGGGCAACACGCATGGTCTGCAAAACGGAGAAACCGAGTTTCCTACTTGCCTCCTGCTGAAGCGTAGAAGTGGTGAACGGTGCGGCAGGAGTTCTTCTTGATGGTTTCTTCTCAATATTTTTTATCGAGAAGTTCGCTCCATTAAGTTTTTCCAGAAGTTTTTTTGCTTCTTCTTCCGTTTTTAATTTTTCAGAAAGGTCGGCCTTGAAAGAAGTTGCTTTTCCATTCTTATCTGTTACAGAAAAAATTCCTGTTACCTTATAATAGGATGTAATTTCGAATTCATTTATATCGCGTTCGCGTTCAACTAATAATTTTACAGAAACTGACTGAACTCTTCCTGCGGAAAGGGACGGACGGACTTTTTTCCAGAGAATGGGTGAGAGTTCGTAGCCGACTAATCGGTCAAGAATCCTTCGCGCCTGCTGAGCGTCAACTAAGTTTTTGTCAATTGTGCGCGGATTAGCAAATGCTTCCTGAATAGCCGTTTTCGTAATCTCGTGGTAAACAATACGCCTTGTTTTTTTTTCGTTGAGCCCGAGCGCCTCGAGCAAATGCCATGCGATGGCTTCACCTTCTCTGTCCTCGTCTGTCGCGAGCCATACGATAGAAGATTCTTTGGCAAGTTTTTTTAATTCGGCAACTACTTGTTTTTTTTCCGGAGATATATTATAGATGGGTTCAAATCCCTTTTTAACGTCAACGCCCATTTCTTTTTTGGGCAAATCGCGGATATGCCCCACGCTGGACATGACGATGTATTCTTCTCCCAAAAACTTTCCGATGGTCTTTGCTTTGGCTGGGGACTCAACAATTACTAGGTTTTTTGGCATAAAAATTCAAAATCGTTTTACAATTTTCGTTCATCAGTTCAAATTGTAAGACGCTGAAAAACTAATTTTGGTTGCAAAGGAAAACATTTTTTATGTACCAAAAACCTTTTCGTTTTTATAAAAATGATTTTCTCCTATGAAAAATGGCGTAAAAATTTATTTTAAAACCAATTGTGCAACGCTTTCAACGTGCGCAGTGTGCGGAAACATGTCAACGGGCTGGACTTTTTCGACAGAATATTGTTCATTCATCAAAGAAATATCTCTTGCTTGCGTGGCGGGATTGCACGAAACGTAAATAATCTTGTCGGGAGAAATTTCTAAAATCTTTCTTACGACACCTTCGTGCATTCCCGCGCGCGGAGGGTCGGTGATGATAACATCAGGTTTTCCGTGAGCAGAAATAAATTCATCATTCAACGTGTCTTTAATATCTCCTGCGAAAAATTCTGTATTTGAAATATTATTTATCTGCGAATTTATTTTTGCGTCTTCAATCGCTTCCGGGATATATTCAATGCCTATTACTTTTTTTGCATTCTTCGCCACAAAGTTGGCGATAGTGCCTGTTCCTGTATATAAATCGTAAACAATTTCCTTTCCTTTCAGTTCGGCAAACTCGCGTGCGACTTTGTAAAGTTCGTACGCCTGCGATGAGTTCGTTTGGAAAAAAGATTTCGGACTGATTCGGGACTTCAGCCTTTCCATTTCTTCTTCAATAAAATCCTTGCCTGAAAATGTTTTTATTTCCAAATCAAAAATTGAATCGTTCTTCTTCGGATTGATGACATATTGCAAAGAAGTTATCTGCGTGAATTTTTCAGAAAGATGTTTCAATAATTTTTCTCTTGCTGATTTATCTTCATAGAAAAACACAACCACTATCATCCATTGTCCGATGGAAGTACTCCTTATTATAAGATTGCGGAGAAACCCCCTTTGCCTTCTTATATCGAAAAACTCTAATTTATTTTCGACCGCGTACTTTTTGACTTCCAAACGAATTGCATTGGATGGGTCTTCCTGCAAATGGCATTCTTCAATGTCCAAAACTTTGTCAAACAGTTTGGGAATATGAAAACCTAAAGCCCCACCTAAATCCTCCCCAAAGGGAAGGACTTTAATTTCCTCGTGTGTCAACCATCGTCTATGCGAAAAAGTGAACTCTAATTTATTTCTGTAGTGAAAAATATTCTTGGAAGGAAGTATTGTAAAAAACTTGCTCGTCTCAGAGGAAAGGTGTCCGATTCTTGTCAATGCATCAACGACATATTTCTGTTTGTAAAATAATTGCGTTTCATAATTTAAATTCTGCCATTTGCACCCGCCACAGGTTCCGAAATGTTTGCAAACAGGCTCTATTCTTTTCTCAGAATATTTTTGATAGTGAATTACTTTCCCCTCGCGGTAATTGCTTTTCTTTTTTGTGATTTCAATATCCACGACATCGCCAGGCACAGCAAAATCAATAAAACATACAATATTATTCACTCTCCCTATTCCTTTTCCTTCCGTGCTGATGTCAGTGATTTCTACATTCTGAAATGTTTGTCGTGTCTTCATCTCCACAAAGTTAACAGGATAAATTTCGTACATTCGCGCTACAATTTTCACGAATGGAAACGATGACAGAAAAATCAATTTCGCAAAAGGCAATGGAGTTGGAGAACCATTATGGTGCTCACAATTACCATCCGATTCCGGTTGTGCTTGACCGTGGCGAAGGAGTTTTTGTCTGGGATGTGGACGGAAAAAAATATTTTGATTTTCTTTCTGCTTACTCGGCTGTCAATCAAGGTCATTGTCATCCAAAAATCATCAGCGCATTAACTGAGCAGGCAAAAAAACTTACTCTCACTTCGCGCGCATTTCACAATTCTTCATTAGGCGAATACGAAAAATTCATCACGCAGTATTTCGGATACGATAAAGTTCTTCCCGCAAACACAGGCGCGGAAGGAGTTGAAACCGCTTTGAAACTTTGCCGCAAATGGGCATACGAGAAAAAAGGAATCGCACCGAACGAAGCAAAAATAATTGTCTGTGAAGGAAATTTTCACGGACGCACCATCACCATTGTTTCTGCTTCCACTGACCCTGACGCGAAAAATAATTTTGGTCCCTTCACGCCAGGAATTATTGTCATCCCTTATGATAATGTAGAAGCGCTGGCAAATGCGCTGAAGGATAAAAACGTTGCGGGGTTTTTAATGGAACCCGTTCAAGGCGAGCGCGGAGTTGTTATTCCTGATGAAGGATATCTGGCAAAATGTTTTGAACTCTGCAAAAAAGCGAATGTGTTGTTTATTGCGGATGAAATCCAAACAGGTCTCGGCAGAACAGGAAAACGTTTGTGCTGTGACCACGAAAATGTTCGTCCTGATATTTTAGTTTTAGGAAAAGCACTTTCAGGAGGAACAATGCCTGTGTCTGCTGTTCTCACGGACAATGAAATTATGCTTTGCATAAAACCTGGCGAACACGGCTCCACTTACGGAGGAAATCCTCTTGCCTCCAAAGTGGCGATGGCTTCAATAAAAGTTCTTGAGGATGAAAATATGTACGAGAATTCTTACCGGCTTGGAAAACTTTTACTCAACGAACTGAAAAAAATTCAAGCAGAGAAAAGCGACATTGTCACCACTGTTCGCGGAAAAGGATTATTCTGCGCCATCGTTATAAAGGAAAGAAAAAATAAAACTGCGTGGGAACTTTGCCTCGCATTGAAAGAAAACGGATTGCTCGCAAAACCAACTCACGGTGATATTATCCGCCTTGCTCCCCCTCTTCTCATCACTGAAAAGCAGTTGATGGAATGTGTTTCCATCCTGAGAAAAACTATTCTTGCTTTCTGATTTTTTCTACATTCGCCCCCAATATTCAAAACCGAAATTAACCAAACAAACACTTATTATGAAAACTAAATTGATTCTTTTATGTGCCGTAGCCGGAATGTTCTTCATGGCTTCTTGCTCGCACGGACCTTCTGCTGAATCAAAAGCAAAAGTTGCCGCATTTGATTCTGCATGGAGCGCAATGGGCTCGATGGCAATGGCGTGGGGCGATTCGCTCAACAATGCTGTAACTATGTGTGACAATGCTTGCAAAGCAGGCGATGAAATGGATTGTTGCGAACACATGAAAGGGGCAAAAGATTCTCTCATGATGCCCTGCAAAAACGACATGCAATCGTTTCACGATATGAAAACCGCTTGGGATGCTGAGATGCCGATGTGGAATGCATTACAGGCAAAACTCGATTCTCTGAAAGATGGTGTTGCAAAAGGATCTGCTACCGATGAACAAATCAATGCTGCGCTTACTGAACTACAGGCCGCTACTGACAAAGGCGCGGCTGAGATGGGTCCATGGGTTGAAAAATTTAGTGCGGCAAAAATGAACTGCATGAAGAATATGGAAGCCTGCAAAGCAGGTTGGTCAGCGGCACAATGCTCTGACAAGAAATGCAAGCATAGTAAAGAAGAGAAAAAATCTTAATTGATTCTTTTCAAAAGAGAAAGTCCTGGCGATTTCGTCAGGACTTTTTTGTTTTATCTGTCACAAAAACCCAGTTCTCTGTTCGCTGGGCGAAAATCCTGAACCATTCTGTTTTGCCGATTAAAGAATTCATCTGTTTGAATAGTTGCGCGCCTTTATTTCTCACATTTTCGTTATGAATGACAAGGTTGTAAAATAAAATTCCTTTGTCAGATAATAAATTTCCTAATGATGAAACATACTTTTCTTCAGAGAATTTTTCGGGAACATTCAAATCAATGAATACATCCATCACGATTAAATCAAATCTCTGTGTGCACTTGAAGGTAAAATCATAAGCCTCTTCACAGTGAAGCGATAAATTTTTGTATTTGTCAATTGAAAAATATTTTTTCGCCAGCGCAATCACTTGAGCATCTTTCTCTACTCCCGTAAATTCCAAATGCTTTCCGTATTCATTCTGGAGAATGCTTGCCACGCTTCCGCTTCCAAAACCAAGAATTAAAGCATTATTGATTTCTCTTTCCTTAATTCGAAATTGACTGAATGCTCTTTGAAAAACTGTATGTAGTCCGCCAAAAGAATAATTTACGTGCGCAGAGTCCAAGACATATTTTCCATTCGAATAAAGAACCTCTATCTTTCCGCTCACTTCGCTTTTTCTTTCTTCAATCGTATAGGTGAAAAGAAAACTGCTGAGAAATTTGAATGCGTTTGCCACAGGAAATATTATAGAGGAAGTTTCTGCTGTTTCGCCTGATGAATGCTTGCGTTAAGTTCAAAGCCGAGTAGTATAACAAGTGAGTTAAAATAAATCCATAACAGAACCACAAGCAATGTTCCTATTGAACCATATAACTTATTATACTGACCGAAATTATTTACGTAATAGGCAAATCCTACAGACATAACAACCGACAAAATAGTCGCGAACATGGAGCCAGCAGAAGCAAATCTCCATTTTGTTTTACGGGAGGGGCCAAGAAAATAAGTAAATGAAATCAGCGAATAAAAAAGTCCGAATAAAATAATCCATTGTCCAATCAGGATAAGATAATAGGATGCCTGTCCTTTTTCAAAAATAAAATTCAGTGCGAATTCGCTGAAGATGATAAGCCCAATGGCGATGGTCATCAGCAGCGTGGAAATAATTACCAGTAAAATAGAAACCAGCCGCTGCTGAAAAGGAGTGCGCGTTTCTATTTCGTGATAGGTAGTGTTAAATGCGGTGATGAGCGCGTTAAATCCATTCGTGGAAAAATAAAGAGCAGAAACAAAACCGATTGACAGAAGCCCTCCCCGTTGGTTCATTACAATATCCATGATAGTATCTTTTGTCGCTTCGTAGGCATTATGAGGCATAAATGCTTCAAGAAGACCTAAAAGTTTTTCCTGAAAATTATCAATAGGTATGTATGGAATAAGTGTGAAAACAAAAATGATGGAAGGAAATATCGCGAGGAAAAAACTGAACGAAACCGCTGAGGCGCGCATCGGCAGAGAACCCTTCTGCATTCCTTTGAAGAAAAAAACCGCCACATCATATAACGGCATTTGCTTAAAACCAGGAAGAATAATTTTTTTAGCCGTATTAAGAATAAATACAACAAGTGCTGTACCGAGCAGGTAAGTAGTAAATCTTCGGAACATTTATTTTTGTTTCACAACCGAATTCACCCAGGACTTTCCCCATTCTTCAGTTTCTTCTCTGCTCCAAAGTTCAGGGTAGAAAATTCTTTTCTGAAATCTCGGGGGTAAATATTTCTGCCAGTTGGTTCCGCCTGTAGCGGCAATTTGCTTTTCATCCTGCTGCAAATAGCGCACTGCTGATTTATAATGCACAAGCGGCCAGTTCACGTTTACGTTTACATCTAACTGGCGAAGCGCGTTTATCAGGTCATGATTTTTTTGTTCTTCCGCAGAAAGTGATTTGTATTTCGCCCAAAGGTTTTTGTCTTTATAATCCTTCGCGAGTTGAATGAACTGTTTTGAATATTTCTTTTCAAACTGTTTCAGCGTGAGTGTTTTCTTTCCCGAAGAGAGTTCAGTTGCTCCTTTGTTCCAGTAAATGTTTACATACATTTCTTCGATGGAGGAATTTTTTCCTTCAAAGTTTGTTCGGACATCCTTATCCACCAAACGAATGAAATCTGTTGAACATATTTCTATCATTCTATATTGTGCGCTTTGAAATCCGCTTGCAGGAAGAAGTGCCATTCTGAAAGCAAGAAATTGCTTCGGTTCCATTCCATCCACCATGATGTCGAAAGATTTTGTGAGCGATTCAAAATATCTATTAATGCGAGTAATGCGCTCGATGAAAAACTTCACATCAGGATTTTTATTCCAGCCGAGGTCTTCTCCTATTGGAGAAATAGTTTTTCCGTTGTTGGCGATTTGCTCCAATTCGTGAAGAGAAAGTTTGAAATATAATTCCGTTATCTGGTGGTAGATGATGAAAATCATTTCATCGGGGAAATCCGTTTTGGGATTTTGCAGGGAGAGTAGTGTATCCACATGCGTGTAATCCCAATAGGTAAGATAATTAGAGATGAGTAAGCCATCCAGATAATTAGGAAGTGATTGCCCCATCGCCTGGTATTTCTCATCTAATTTTTTGAGGCGTTCTGTGATATCAGGAGTTAATTCCATGAATTAAAATTATGAATTTCGAGTGACGAATGTAGGAAATATTATTTCTTCTCAACGAGCGCAAGAGGATTAGCAAGTCCCGAATATTCTGTCAAATCCATCTTGACAGATCCGACAGCGATTTTTGCTTCGGCACGAATGGGAATTCTGTTTTTGTCATCAGAAATCCAGGCATTCATATCTTCTTCTTTTTTAAAAACTCTTCCTTGCTGAACTACAGGGCGAAATTTTATGCAGCGGATTTTTCCTACATCAGATTTAATTGTTTCCTTACCCATATATTTCATTTTCAACGGCCACACTTCATCATCCACAAAACAGGGAAACTCAAAAATGTCTCCTTCCTTGGCATTTGAAAAATCCATCGTGCGCGCATAGTAAAAAGCAGACATCATGTCCTGCACATTATCGGGCACATCAAAATTTTTCCCGTCACTGTCAACCGTATTCTTGTAATGATTGTAAATCTGATTCTGGTCGAGCGAATATCCGCCCTCACGCACGCGCCTGATGAAAAGCCAGGGAAGGATAGCATCCTCGTCAATGTAGGACTCATATTTATCGCGCACTTTATAAAACCAGTCAAACGAACTGTTGGTATAACCAAGCCCGACAACGTGCAACGTATTTCTGCCGCCAATTTGTTTGTTCTCATCCAGCACTTGCATCACCACTTCTCCTGCGTTGATAAAACCATAGTGCATGCGGTATGTAAGTTTTTCTCCTCGCTTGAATGCTTCGTTTGTGTGCGTGCGAAGTTCATCTGAATTTGCGTCTTGCCGGATTGACTTAATGGAAGTCATTCCGTTTCGTGCACCTGATAATAAGAGAGGAATTATTATCGCAAAAAGAAATTTGAAGATTGGGGTTTTCATCTCAGATAGAATGACAAATTGCATGCCATTTCGCTACACCACAATATTTACAATCTTTTTAGGCACAACGATGATCTTCTTGGGTTGTTTTCCTTCCAGGTATTTATTTGTCTGCTTGCAAGCCATCACCTCTTTTTCAATTTCCGCAGCCGATAAACTCAACGAAAGTTCAAGGTTGAAACGCATTTTTCCGTTGAATGAAATCGGATAAGCAAATGACTCATCCATAGTAAATGCATCATTATATTGAGGGAACGAAGCGAACGTAATACTTTTCTCATGTCCAAGTTTAAACCACAATTCTTCAGCAATGTGCGGAGCAAATGATGAAAGCAAAATTACCAGCGGTTCGAGAACAGCGCGTTTGTTGCATTTTAATTCCGTGAGTTCGTTAGTGCAAATCATAAACGCACTCACAGATGTGTTGAAAGAATAATTCTCAATATCCTCTTGAATTTTTTTGATGGTCTTGTGAAGAATTTTTAATTCTTGTTTGGTTGGCTCTTCATCACTCACACTCCAGGATTCAGGATTCTGAATCTTCTCTTCAGGATTTTTAGTTGGATTCTCTTTGTGAAACAATCTCCAGAAACGATTGAGAAAATTATGGACTCCGGAAATTCCATTTGTGTTCCATGGCTTGCTTTGCTCAAGCGGACCGAGGAACATTTCGTACATGCGGAGGGTGTCAGCGCCAAAATCATTGCAGATGTCATCTGGAGAAACAACATTGTATTTGGACTTAGACATTTTTTCTATTTCGCGTCCTGCAAAATATTTTCCATCTTTCTCACATATAATGTCATCGATAAACAAAGATTTATATCTATCATTTTGTTTGAAGGATTCTACATCAACTTCATTTGTAATTGGGTCAACCAAACTAATATCAATATGAACTGGAATAAGAGAAGTTAATTCTCTGCTTTGTTCAATATCAACAAAACCTTCATTCTTTAATTCCAATAATCTCTTTTCAATTATTTGATTTAATAAAACATCTGTACGATGTTTTTGAAAATTATCATATGAACTTTTAGGAACTATAAGTTTTTTTAACTCTGGGATCTTATTATTTTTTTGCTTCGCAGGTTGGAATATTACACCAACTCCAAAACCATAAACAAACGCAGATACTCCCTGTATCATCCCCTGATTAATCAACTTCTTAGCCGGCTCAATTATCGGAATCAAACTCAGGTCATACAAAAATTTTGTCCAAAAGCGTACATAGAGTAAATGACCTGTGGCATGTTCGTTGCCGCCAATGTAGAGATCAACTTCTTTCCAGTAATTCACGGCTTCTTTTGATGCAAATTCATTTTTGTTTTGCGCGTCCATATAGCGCAGATAATACCAACTACTTCCTGCCCATCCGGGCATGGTGGTTAGTTCAAGAGGATAGCCCCCTCCCTCTTTCCCTCCCCCGTTGGGAGAGGGAGGAAAATATTTCCAGTTCTTCGCGCGGGCAAGAGGCGGTTCACCGCTTTCGGTCGGGAGGTATTTATCTACTTCGGGAAGGACAACAGGCAAATCTTTTTCATCCACCGCACAGGGAATTCCTCCCTTATAATATATGGGAATGGGCTCGCCCCAGTAACGCTGCCTGCCGAAAATGGCATCGCGCAAACGAAACTGCGTTTTTCCAAAGCCTAAATTTTTTTTCTCTATCTCCTGTATCGCACGTTTGATGGAATCTTTTACTTCAAGCCCATTCAGAAATTCGGAATTGCAGCATTTTCCTGATTTTTCTTCCCAAGCCATTTTTTGAATATCCCAACCATCGGGAGCAGAAACCACTTGTTTGATATCTAAACCAAAATGCGTAGCAAAAGCGTGATCTCGAGAATCGTGTGCAGGTACTGCCATCACTGCTCCTGTACCATAACCTGCGAGGACATAATCCCCAAGCCAAATAGGAATTTTGTTTTTAGTAAATGGGTGAATGCAAAACGCTCCAGTATCAACTCCGGTAATATTTTTTACATCAGCCATCCGATCTCTTTCAGAACGACCTTTTACTTTTTCAATATATGCAGCAATTTCAACTTTTTTTTCCGAAGAACATATTCTTGTTGCTAATGGATGTTCGGGCGCAAGAACAAGAAAAGTTGCGCCAAAGATTGTATCAGGACGTGTTGAGAAAACAGGGATATAAGAATCCTTTTCGTTGTCAACATTAAAAGTAAGTGAAGCGCCTTCTGACTTTCCGATCCAGTTTTTCTGCGCTTCTTTTATGCTTTCACTCCAATCAATTTTTTCTAAATCATTCAGCAATCTCTCCGCATAAGCGGTGATTCGCAAACTCCACTGGGGCATTAGTTTTCTTTCTACGGGATAACCTCCGCGCTCAGAAACTCCGTCTTTCACTTCTTCATTCGCTAAAACAGTTCCCATTTCCGGACACCAATTCACCCATGCTTCACTGAGATAAGCAAGGCGATAATTCATCAGCAAATCTGATTTTTCTTTTTCTGAAAGCGAAGAAAAGTTTTTCAGCGATGAAATTAATGTATCGAGTGATTCTGCTTTATCCGTTTCAGGATTATACCACGAGTTAAAGAGTTTCAGAAAAATCCATTGAGTCCATTTATAATAATTCGGATCGGATGTTTGCACTTCTCTTTCCCAATCAAATGAAAATCCGATTTTGTCCATTTGAGAACGGTAACGTGCAATATTTTCCTTAGTGGTTTTTTCAGGGTGTTGTCCTGTTTGGATTGCGTATTGCTCCGCAGGTAAACCAAAAGAGTCGTATCCCATCGGATGAAGCACATTAAAACCTTTCAGACGTTTATATCTTGAAACAATATCAGAAGCGATGTACCCAAGCGGATGTCCCACATGCAAGCCTGCTCCCGAAGGATAGGGAAACATGTCGAGCGCATAATATTTCGGCTTGGACGATTTATTTTCCGCACGGAACGTTTTGTTATCCGCCCAGTGCTTTTGCCACTTCTTTTCTATGTCTAAAAAGGGGTACGCCATAGGAGTGCGAAGTTAATAGTTAATAGTTATTCGTTAATCGTGAAATGCAATTAACATCTTGATTCTGAAAACTCATAATCGGTAATCGGTAATCGGTAATCGGTAATCGGTAAATTCGCACAATGAGCGAAGAAAAACCCAGAAGAAAAATATCCTCCTCGTCTGTAACTACTGTGATAAGTGTTTCGCTTGTTCTGTTTTTGCTGGGACTTTTAGGTATTTTTCTCATCAGCGCGAAAAAAATTTCTGACCATCTAAAAGAAAATATCGGCTTTCATGTTTACCTGAAAGAGAATGTGAAGGAAGATGAAATAGAGCGTCTGCATAATTTTCTCCATGCGAGTAATTATGTGAAGTCGAGTATGTATCTATCCAAAGATTCTGCCGCTGCGCTTTACAAAAAAGATGTGGGAGAAGATTTCGTGCAGTTTATCGGGTACAATCCGCTGCCTTCTTCCATGGAAGTGCAGTTGAAAGCCGATTTTGCGAATCCCGACAGTATCGCGTGGATACAAAAACAGATTCTTGATTTCAGCAGCGTGAAAGAATTTGACTATCAGGAATCACTTGTGAACATGGTGAACAAAAACGTGAACCGCATCGCGCTGGTGCTTTTAATTTTCATCGGGCTGCTGATGCTCATCGCGCTCGCGCTCATCAACAATACCATCCGCCTTGCGATTTATTCAAAACGTTTTGTGATAAAGACGATGCAGTTGGTTGGCGCGACAGGCGGATTCATCCGAAAACCATTTTTAATGAATGGAGTGAAACACGGCATCATCGCAGGCATCATCGCGAATCTGATACTTGGAGTAATCATTTACACTGCCGTGAAAAAAATTCCTGACCTTGAGCAGGTAACCGACATCCGCATGATGATTTACCTTTTCGGAATTGTTTTGGCGCTCGGTGTCTTTATATCAGGAATTTCTACTTTCTTTGCAGTAAGAAAATATCTTCGTCTCAGTTCAGAAGAATTACACTATTAATTATGGCAAAGGAAAAACCAAAAACACCCGCAGCATCTTCTAAAACATTTTTCGCACAACAGGGTGAAAAAGCCACTTTTGCTTTCGGAAAAGATAATTACAAAATGATGTTGATAGGAATTGCCATTGTTGCGATTGGAATGATTTGCATGATTGGCGGAGCATCAGATGACCCGAATAAAATGTCGGAAGAAATTTTTGATTTCCGCAGATTAACACTCGCGCCTATCGTAATCATTGGTGGATATGTGGTCGTACTTCTCGCCATTATCAAGAAGCCGAAGGAATAAGTAATGACTACTTTCCAGGCAATCATTCTCGCCATCATCGAAGGCATAACCGAATTTCTTCCTGTTTCTTCTACCGGCCACATGATTCTTGCCGATGCCTTGATGGGCGTTCAAGACAAAGAATTCGCAAAAACTTTTGAAATCGTTATTCAACTCGGAGCCATCATGGCGGTGGCGGTGCTTTACATAAAAAGATTTTTCGTAAGCATTGACATTTACCTCAAACTCATCGCGGCATTTATTCCCACGGGAGTAATCGGCATTCTTGCTTATAAAACAATCAAAATATATTTGTTTAATCCGTTTGTGGTGAGCATTGCGCTGATTGTTGGTGGTGTCATTCTCATCCTTCTCGACAAATGGACAGAAAATAAAAAATCTTCTTTTGAAAAAGCAGAAAACATCTCCTATATAGGCGCAGTGAAGATTGGATTATTTCAATGCCTCTCGATGATACCTGGAGTTTCCCGCGCAGCAGCAACTATCTTCGGAGGAATTTATGCAGGCTTCGACCGAAAACTTGCCACTGAATTTTCTTTTCTGCTTGCTATACCCACCATGTTCGCGGCTTCTGGAAAAGATTTATGGGAATCAAAAGACATGATTAATTCTGAAAATATAAAACTTCTTCTCATAGGAGGAGCAGTGGCATTTATCTTTGCGTTGATTGCCGTGAAAGGATTTATAGCGTTTGTTCAGAAATATGGGTTCAAACATTTTGGATATTATCGCATCCTACTCGGCATTTTGTTTTTAAGTTTAAGTTTATATTTGGGAATTAATCTAACTCCATGAGCAAAATCACCCAAGACGATTTTTACAACGGTCAGACAATTCTTGTCAACAAGCCAAAAACCTGGACTTCGTTTGACGTGGTGAACAAAATGCGGAGCGATGTCCGCCATGCATACCAGATTCCATTTGTGAAAATCGGGCATGCCGGCACACTTGATCCGCTTGCCTCAGGACTACTTATTATATGTATAGGCAAGTCAACGAAAAAAATTGACCAGTACCAAGGGCTGGAAAAGGAATACACAGGAACGATGATGCTGGGCGCGACCACACCTTCTTACGATTTTGAAACCCAGATTGACGAACGTTATCCTATTGCTCATATTACTACTCAACTCATCAACGAAGCGGCAAAAAAGTTTGTTGGTGCGGTGTGGCAGTACCCTCCTAACTTCTCCGCGAAAAAAATTCAGGGAGATCGCGCATACAACATTGCAAGAAGCGGAGGTCAGCCGGATGTAAAGCCCGTGCTCGTAAATATTTCCAAGTTTGAAATTGTGAGCGTGCTACTGCCGATGATTGAATTCAAAGTGGTGTGCGGAAAAGGAACCTACGTCCGTTCTCTCGCCCATGACTTGGGAAGACAACTCGGATGCGGTGCCATACTCGCTTCTCTCTGCCGAACACGTATCGGCAAGCATAAACTCAAAGATGCCAGTGAAGTAAAGGACTGGCTCGAAGCCGTTCAGCCCGTTGCTCCGAAGAAAAGAATTCCGCTCAAAACGGCTATGAAAAAAATGAAGGAGAGGGTGAAGGAAAGAAAGAAACTTGCCAAAGTAGAAAGTTCCGTAAGGAGTTCATTGCGGAGCAAACCAGCGAATTTTTTTTCTGCGAAAAAGAAAAGTAAGGCAAAGAAAAAAAAGTGACGCTTATGTCTCAAGCGGGGAGTAACAAAAATTAATTCCCGACCTCAGAGATATATTTAATGCGCATCAGGCGCACATCTTCTTCGTCAAATTCATCTTCGCCTAATTTTTTCATGGCGTCTTCTACAGAATCGGAATCGGCTTTGCTGAAGTATTCGTAAATGGCATCCTGCATGTCATCGTCAATCACTTCATCAATGTAATGAGCAATGTTCACGCGTGTGCCTGCGGATACAATGCTTTCCAGTTCGCTAATGAGTTGCTTCATCGTAAGCCCTTTTGCATCCGCAATATCTTCCAGACTTAGTTTACGGTCAATATTATGGATGAGAAAAACTTTGAGCCCCGATTTATTCACAGTGGATTTCACTATTAAATCCTGCGGACGCTCAATTTCATTTTCCTTCACATACTTAGCAATCATTTTTGCGAATGGTTCCCCGTAGCGCTTTGCCTTGCCGGGTCCTACACCGGAAATTTTTGCCACTTCATCCACTGTGGTAGGATAATTTATAGACATTTCTGTAAGACACGTTTCCTGGAAAATAATCCACGGTTGGAGTTTTTCTTTTTTGGCAATCTGCTTCACCAAATCTTTTAGCATTTTGTAAAGCGTTGGATCAAGTGCTCCGCCTGCCTGTCCGCCACCACCGGCAACAATTGCTTCTTCATCATCGTCATCCGGATTTTCAAAATCATGATCTTTAGTAAGCATGAAAGATGTTGGCTTCTCCAAAAACTTTCTTCCTTCCTTGGTTACCTTGAGCAAACCATAATTATCAATATCTTTTGAAAGCAGTCCTTCCACATGCGCCTGCCTCACTACGGCATTCCAAAATTTTTCGTCCTTATCATCTTCAGCCCCTTTACCGAAAATTTCCAATTCGTTGTGCTTGTATTGTTTAATGAAAGAAGTCAGTGTTCCTGTAAGAACCTGCACCACGTGTCTTGTCTTAAACTTTTCTTTCATTTCAAGAATGGCGTCAAGGAGAAGTTCCACATCATCTTTTCCTTCAAACTTTTTCTTTGGGTTTGTGCAATTGTCGCAGTTACCGCAGTTCTCTTCTTCGTATTTCTCCCCGAAGTAATGCAAAAGCGTTTTTCTTCGGCAAACAGATGACTCGGCAAAAGTCACTACTTCCTGTATCAACTGGCGATTAATTTCCTGCTCTGCGACCGGTTTTCCTTTCAGGAATTTTTCCAACTTCTGAATATCGGCTTCGCTGTAAAACGCAATGCAATGTCCTTCTCCTCCATCCCGTCCTGAGCGTCCTGTTTCCTGATAATATCCTTCGAGCGATTTCGGAATGTCATAGTGCATCACAAAGCGCACATCGGGTTTATCAATTCCCATTCCGAAAGCAATGGTAGCAACTATCACTTCAATATCTTCCATCAGGAACTGGTCTTGCGTTTTTGAGCGGATATCTTTTTCTAATCCTGCGTGATACGGAAGCGCGCGGATGCCGTTTACCTGCAGTGTACTTGCAAGTGCTTCTGTTTGTTTTCTGCTAAGGCAATAAATAATTCCGGACTTGCCCTGATTCTTGCGGATGTATTTAATAATTTGCCTGGACGCTTCTACTTTGGAACGAACTTCGTAATATAAATTCGGACGGTTGAACGATGCTTTGAAAACAGTTGCTTCGGGAATGCAAAGATTTTTGAGAATGTCTAATTGAACTTTTGGAGTGGCGGTGGCCGTGAGTGCTACAATCGGTACGCGTCCGATTTGATCAATAAGTTCACGAATGCGCCTGTACTCAGGACGGAAATCGTGACCCCACTCTGAAATGCAATGTGCTTCGTCAATGGCGATAAAAGAAATTTTTAGATTCTTGAAAAAATCTACATTGGCTTCTTTTGCAAGTGATTCAGGCGCTACATATAAAATTTTTGTTTTGCCTTCTGTGAGTTCCTGCTTTACTTTTATTATTTCCGCTTTTGATAGAGAGGAATTCAAAAAGTGAGCGATATTATCTTTTGTTCCGAAACCGCGGATAAGGTCCACCTGATTTTTCATCAGCGCGATAAGAGGAGAGACCACGATGGCGGTTCCTTCGCTGATGAGCGCGGGCAATTGATAGCAAAGCGATTTGCCTCCTCCGGTAGGCATGATCACGAACGTATCTTTTCCGTTGAGAATGTTTTTAATTACCTCTTCCTGTTCTCCTTTGAATTTGGAAAACCCGAAAACCTTTTTCAGATGTCCTTTGAGGGAAAGTGCTTCGGCAACAGGCATTTTGTCTGGCTAATTTGAATTACTTTTGTGTGCTGAAGACATTTTTTCTTTGTAAAGTGAATATACAATATTTCTTTCATACGCAAGAAATTTTTAATGTATTTTAGTCGTATCCTTAAAGGTGAAAATGAGTAGTTCCCTTACCATTATTATTCCTGCGTATAATGAAGAAGTTTCATTGAAACACTTTCTTCCTTCGGTGATTTCTTTCTGCGAGGAAAAGAATTTCAAACTTATTATAGTTGATGATGGTTCTAAAGACGGCACGCAGAAAGTGCTTGAAATTTTTTCTTCCCATTCCTGCTTAACTATTATTCGAAATAAAATCAACAAAGGATATGGAGGTGCCATCAAAACCGCAGTTTCTTCCGTTGATACTACTTATTGCATCACCATTGATGCAGACGGGCAGCACGATTTGAATGACATAGAAAAACTTTATAACGAACTGAAATCTTCAGACGCTGATATGGTGGTTGGAAGAAGAAATGCGGGCGGAAGTTATTACCGAAGTGCAGGGAAATCTCTCATACGTTCAGTTGCGAAATTGCTGATGCCAATTCATGTTCATGATTTGAATTCAGGAATGAAGATTTATAGCACAGCACTTGCAAAACAATATCTGCATCTTTATCCGAACTCGATGGCATACAGCGATGTGATTGCATTGGTATTTATCAGCCAGAGACATCTCGTTAAAGAAATCCCTATTACAATTCATCCGCGCACATCAGGAACAAGTACCATCAATACACTTACTGCTTTTGAAACTATTAAACAAATCCTGAATATTGTGCTCCTCTTTAACCCGATGCGGATTTTTTTTCCTCTTTCGGTTTTCTTCATTATTGCAAGCATAGCATGGGGACTTCCGATTGTCCTGATGGGAAAAGGGCTTAGCGTAGGCGCTTTACTTGGAATTGTTACGGGAATTTTCTTCTTTTTCTTCGGGCTTATTGCAGAACAACTGAGCTGGCTTAGAAAAGGAAAGCTCTGATTTTATTTTTTTTGCTGGCTCTTTGCCCAGGCAAGATTATTTTTTGCCAGCTGGTTATTGGGATTTAATTCCACCGCCTTTTCTCCCGCTTTCACTGCCTTATCCCAATTCTTCAGCATGTTATAAGCGCTGCAAATATTATTGTAGGCAAGGTCATAATCGGGTTTTAGCTTCAATGCTTCCTCGCTGGCATGAATGCAGTTTTCATATTGCCCCGCGTAATAATATTCAAGTGAAAGGTTCAAGTAATTTTCGGGTGACGGATTATTGGTTGCACTATCCATAACGACATCCAGTTTAGATTTTTTTCCTTTGGCAGCATTCAAATAATAAACTGCCTGAGAATCATTGGGGAGAATCTTTAAAGTCTCATTCGCAAGATTGTTTAGTTTTTCAAATTGCGCATTATCAAAATAAATCGCCATCAATTGATAACGCGCCATCGTATGCGCTTGTGAAAGCTCCAATGTTTTATTTAACATTGTTATTGCTTCGGTTTCTCTTTTATGGGAATGAAGAAAGTTCGCATAATAGTAAAAGCTTTCCGGCAAATCGGAGCGATAGGAAACAGCGTTCTTAAAATATTTTTCCGCTTCGATAGGATTTCCCGTAGCATTTTTCAAAACCCCCATGTTAATGTGCAAATAGGCGTAATAAGGCCAGATTTTTAACGCATCCGTAAAATATTTTTCAGCATTTGGATAATCTGCTTTTGCCATGAGTACAAGGCCGTAATTCATCAGCCCGCGGGCATTCTTCGGGCTTTTTTGGGTCACGTCCTTCCACAGTGTTTCATCGGTGTGCCACACTTTATTTCTTTCATGCGTTCCATACCCATAAAGAGAAAGTAAAATAAAGCAAAAGGCAAAAGCAATACCTGCAACTATTTTTTCAGAAAGAAATTTTTTCTTTATGAAATCGAAAAAAAGAAAAATCGCCCAGCACACGCTTATCGCAAGCCCGATGTATGGAAAAAAAATCCGGTGGTCATTCATAACCTCTGAAAGAGGAATAATGCTGGAAGAAGGAATCAGCGCAATGAAAAACCAGAAAATTCCAAAGGAGATAGGTCGTGTTTTTTCTTTATTCGAAGTCCTGAATGCAATGAACAATAAAATCATCACAAATAAAATCCCCCCAATTGCTTTCGGTTCAGCAATGGAATTAAAAGTTGTCCAGTCAGTATCTGCTGAAAGCGATAAAGGAAAGAAAAAAGTTTTGAAGTAATGTAAGATGACGTATGGCTGCGTAATAATATAAAGCCAGCGCGAAGTTCCTCCCGAAACCCACGTTTCGGGCTGCATTTTTTGCTGGAAAATAAATATAGCAGTGCAAAAAATAAACGCAGGAAGAGAAGCAATAAAAGCAGAGAATAGTTTCGAAAAATTAGTTACAGAAAAACCCGCAAAAGAAATTTTCTTCTCAAAGAACGCGATGTAAACGAACAGAAGCGGGGCAAACATCACTGCCGGTTCTTTCGCGAGCACACCCAATCCAACAGGAAGCAGGTACAAAAAATATTTTCTGGAAAACCCAGAATAAATATACATCACAAAAGCCAGTACGACAAAAAAAGCAGAGATGGAATCTGTACGGGCGATGATGTAATTAATTGTTTCAGCATTTGCCGGGTGAAAAAGATACCATGCTGAAGCAAACAATGCAATGAAGGAGTTCCATTTATGCGGAAATGCAAGGGAAAATATTTTTTGAAAAAGGAAGAACATCATCATTCCCTGCAAAACAAAAAGAATGAATTGCGAAAGATGAAAGTAAAATGGCTTCAATCCCCCTCCCAGCCAGTAATCAATGGCGAGAGAACTGGTAACAACCGGACGATAGGATTGATTGGCAGGAAGAGAACTGAAAGTGGTTCCATCAGTAAAAAAGAGTGAGATATTTTTTATGCTGTGGATGTAAATATTATTTACAACGGCATGCGAATCGTCAAAGTGAAATGAGTTATGAAAATGATTTGAGTAAACTCCAATCAACCCGAGAAGCAAAATCAGC
>Ga0247727_10007935_pt1 | contig 19935 bp, 16 predicted proteins | sample WisWelCaveWW1625_FD_202498 | JGI IMG/M metagenome (GOLD analysis project Ga0247727, IMG submission 202498) | Biofilm microbial communities from Wishing Well Cave, Virginia, United States - WW16-25 | ecosystem: Environmental > Aquatic > Deep subsurface > Groundwater > Cave microbial mat | place... | reverse complement strand
ATCCAAATGCTCGGCTAGGTTTGAACTCGTGTAGTTGCCGATTGTGCAAATCAGATATTCGACGTATTGCTGCTTGGTTATCATGACCTCATGATATCATCTCGTCACTCCAAGCGAAAGTCCTGTCAATGTAAGACATCCAAAACACAATGCGTCCATTTCACGGAGGCAGAAATGGCTGATGTGTTACATGTAGATGAAGCAAACTTTCAAAACGAAGTAATGAATTCCAGCGAACCTGTGCTGGTTGATTTCAGCGCGGTCTGGTGCCAGCCGTGCAAAATGCTTGACCCGGTGGTCAAGCAACTGGCTGGCGAATGGGCTGGCAAGGTGAAGGTCGTGAAGATTGACGCGGACGAGAACCCGAACCTGGTGATGCAGTTCGGCGTGATGGGTATTCCGACGTTGTTGTTTATGAAGAACGGCGAGATCAAGGAACGCATTACAGGTTTTCTGCCGAAAGAGAAGTTGATCGCACGGTTCAGTCCCCACTTTAATTAGTTTATGTCATTGCGAGGAGCGTTTGTTGCGACGAAGCAATCCCCTACTTTGGAGGAGATTGCTTCGTCGCCTTGGTCTCGATACGCCCTTCGCAAAAACGCTCAGGGCTACTCGACCAGCGGCTCCTCGCAACGACATCTACATCCTCATTAACTTATCAAGTTCATTAAAATCCACGCGGGAGGTTAGGTCGAGGCTCATGGGGGAAACGGAAACCATCCTCTTTTTTCGTAACACATACACATCCGTGTCTTCCGGTTCATGGTCGAACACCCCCGCTTCAAGATATCCAATCGTGCCTGGCTCGTCCCATGATTTGCGCTCGGCGGGTACCGGCTCATAATATCGTTGCTGTGATACGCGAGCTAATTGCCAGGGGGTATCAATAGTTGCATTCGATGGAACCTCCACTTTGAGCAAATGCACATCCGCCGGAAAATTTTTCGCTAACAACAAACGTGCAATGCGCGCCGTGAAATTTGCGGCGACAGAAAAATCTACATCCTCAGAATAGGATAAATGATATTTCGAATCGGTCTCCAGCGAAACCGCCAGCGAAGGAATCCCCAGCGAGGCAGCTTCCAGTGCCGCGCCCACTGTCCCCGAAATAGTGACGCCCGACGCGACATTCTCGCCATAATTGATGCCCGACACAACCAGATCAGGCATCCGTTTCATCACATCATAGATTCCGTGGAGGACGGATTGCGCGGGACTCCCGCCGACGGCAAACACGCTCCATTCCTGACCGTTGACCTGCAACCGTTGCTCGTGAATGATCCCATCTGACGTGTTCGGCAGGCTTCGCCCCATGCCTGTGCATTGGTCACGCGGCGCGGTCACGGTAACATACCCGAGGTCCGAAAGAGAAGCGGCGGCGGCCCATAATCCGGGTGAACGAATCCCATCGTCATTCGTCAAAAGGATTTGTGGTTTTGTTGTTGACATAAGTTTCCAAATTAACGACGAGATTGCTTCGGGCTTGGTCTCGATATGCCCTTCGCAACGGACCACTTCGACAGGCTCAGTGCGGCGGCTCAGGGCTACTCGACCACCAGCCCTCGCAATGACATCTAAATAAAAAGGAGCGGGTATCCGCTCCTCAATTCATGGCGCCCTCGGCGCGACTCGAACACGCGACCTATTGCTCCGCAAGCAAACGCTCTAATCCACTGAGCTACGAGGGCATTGGCAGGCTGGGATTTTAGTTCAGAATCAAGGTCAGGTCAAGAGAAGTTCTGTTTTATAAAAGCGGGCTAGCCGCGCTATATGCATTCCCCTTTACTAAATTCAAAAATGGCGGAACAAGTTTCGGGTCGAAATATTTGCCATTCAAATGACTTTTGCGTAAATCCTATGAAATTCATATCATTGCGAGGAGGGCCGGTGGTCGAGTAGGCGGTGTTCGTCCGCCGTATTGAGACCCAGCCCGATGTGGTAATCCACCACTCGATGGGAGATTGCTTCGTCGCCCGAAGGGCTCCTCGCCATAACACGGGACGGCGACTCGCGAAGAATCCCCGAAGGGGGGTCCGCCTTTTTGTTTTATAATTCTGGTGCGATTAACTTGCTAACCCAAAACTATTATGCGATGAAGAAAACCACGAAAAACAAAAAAACTCTTGAGCCGCGCGGCAAGCAGGTCAGTTTTTCCGTTGAGCCGGGCGCGCAGTTGCAGATCACTGTTGACGTCGGGGAAAAAAGCGTCAGAGGGAAATTGCCGGTCACGGTCAATGTGGAGGAGGTTGCCGGAGAACCGCTCCAGCGAGGGCAAACGCGCCTCGCCGCGGCGGGCAGGCTGAGGGCGGGGTTTGAAGCGGTCAAGAGTCGGTTGGGGGTATATGATCTGGCGACGTGGCTGTTCGTCTCCGCAGTTGCCGTCTACCTCGTCACGCGCCTCATCGGCTTGACTCGATTTCCCATTTTCTTCTTCGTAGATGAAGCCCTTCAAACGCAATTTGTCGCCGATCTGATTGCAAACGGTTATCGTGATCATAATGAGGTGCTTTTCCCGCCTGCGTTTTGGAATGGCGATTATTTTACACTGGGCATGGGAGTCTACATGCAGTGGCTGCCGTATCTTGTTTTTGGCAAATCGGCTGTTGTTACGCGTGCCACATCTGTGCTGGTCACCTTGATCGCGGCCGTATCCGCCGGATTACTTTTGCGGGACGCGCTTAGAATAAAATACTGGTGGGCGGGCGTTTTGTTTTTGTCCATTACACCCACATGGTTTTTACATTCGCGTACAGCATTTGAAGCGGCGGAATTCGTGGCGTTTTATTCAGGCGCACTGTGCGCCTATATGTTTTATCGAATTAAGTCGCCCCGTTATTTATATCTGGCAATTTTTCTGGGAGCATTGGGCTTTTATACCTATAGCCCGGGCCAGGTGTTAGTGCCGTTTACTGCGCTCGTTTTATTCGTATTCGACTGGCGTCATCATTGGGAAAACCGCCGCACGGTGTTCCTTGGGTTGATCCTGCTCGCCATTCTTGCAATTCCTTACCTGCGGTTCCGGATGCTGGATCCGGATAATGCCCTCGCTCATCTTCACTCGCTGGGTTCCTATCTATTTGCAGATATTTCCACGTGGGAAAAGATCCGGCGGTATTTTTCAGAATATTTCCTCGGGCTTAGCGCCTGGTATTGGTATATCCCGAATGAAAACTTCCTCCAACGGCATATTATGAAGGGATATGGTCACATTATGATCGCAACCCTTCCCTTTGCAATGCTGGGTTTAATCGAGGCGATCCGCCGTGTGCGCGAACCTTCCTATCGGATCATTTTGATAGCGTGGCTGGTTTCTCCGGTGGCAACCGCCTTTGTGGGGGTGGGAATTTCAAGGACGATGACTTACGTTTTTTCAACCGCCCTATTGGCAGCGATTGGATTTGCCCGGGTGCTTGCCTGGATTGAAAACCCATCGAAAAGCCTGGCGGACCTCATGCGGGATCCACCCCCATCCCGAGTGAGGATTCTGGCGACTGTGGGCATACTGGTATTCGGTTTCATTGCCACTTTTCTTGCAAAGCAGAATGCGGACCGGATCGTTATCCTTCTGTTGTCGCTATTGCTGGCGTTGCAAGTCTCGGGCAAGATTGGGGAATTTGCCCGGCAGGGGAAGAAATCTGGCTTTGTTATTAGAAGAGTAAAACAATGGAAGGTCTCACAAACATGGATTTCGTGGTTGGTTTTTCTGCTGTTATCCGGTGTGAATGTTTTCATGCTTGTGGATGCGCTCCGCAATGGACCCACCTGGTATAAAGATTATGGAATGGGTGGTATGCAATACGGCGCTTTCCAAATCTTTGATCCCATTAAACAATACCAACGGGAACATCCTGATACCAGGGTTCTCTTTTCCCCCAATTGGGCAAATGGAACCGATGTGGTTGCCCGTTTCTTTCTGGGCAACCCGCTTCCTCTGGACATGCACAGCATTCAGGGGTATGTGGAAAACGAGCTACCGATGGGTGATGACACATTGTTCATCATGACCCGGGAAGAATATGAGTTTGCTTTGGCAAGTGAAAAGCTTGCGGATATTCGTGTTGAGAAGACCATCCCATATCCAGACGGAACACCGGGGTTTTATTTTGTCCGCCTGCGCTATTCGGACAAGGCGGATGAGTTGTTCGCCGAGGAAAAAGCGCTTCGCGACGTCATGCAGGAATCGACCATAAAGATAGCTGGCGAGAATGTTCACATCCGCCATACCTATCTTGAAGCCGATGATCAAAATGTAAGAATCCAACAGGTCTTTGACGGCGATCGCTACACCTATGCAAAAACCTACGAAGCCAACCCCTTCGTAATGGAATTTACGTTCCCTGCCCCGCATACGATCAACAGTTTTTCCATCATTACAGGCTCGGCAAATGTCGCTATTACACTCACTGGTTATTCATTTCCCGGCGCTGAACCCGTCACTTATACGTTTGAAGGGCAGGGGTCCCCGGAACAGCCGGAACTTACATTTGATCTGCCCAAGCCATTGACTGCACAAATTTTACATGTGGAACAGTTGGATGTTTATGCGGTTCCACCGACGAAAAATCACATTTGGGAATTGACGTTTCACTACACCCCTTAACGCCCGTTCATCGTCACATAAAATGAAACAATTTCCTCTCCAGAGCGCCGTTATGGAAGGGGATGAACAATGAAACGCCTATTTCCTTTTGATTGGGATTCTGTTCCTGATTCAATCTGCCTGCCTGTTCGCCGCACCATCGTCTTTGAAGGCGAGTCCATTGCCAAGATGTATATCGGCAACTGATCCGATTATAAAGCGATGATGATGGAGAAGTTTGGGAGGGATTTACAACCCATTGCGTTCGTTATATGACCTTGAGGCTTCTTCCGTCAAAAAGAAATGGAAGGATAAAGCCTTCGCGGCGGGCACATCCCGCACCGAAATGGAGCACGCCGCGCAGGAATTCGGCATCGAATTATGGGAACACGTGGGGAATGTAATTACGGCGATGCGAAATATCGCGCCCGAGTTGGGATTGGTGGGGAATATTCAAAAGTAGGGGCGGGGTTTCCCCGCCCAGTTAGAGATTATTACCCCAGCAATTTTGGCGCACGCACAGATAATACCTTCGGCAACCTCTCCAGTTGTTCTTTATCCAACGTGATCAATTCCGTTCCAAACCGCAAAGCGACCGCGGCATAGACCGCGTCACTGCCGCGCAGACGGTTGTTTGCCGCGACCTCGCTGGCGAAATCGGCAAGATTTTCATCAAGGGGAATGAGTGTCAGGTTGGTAGATTTTTTGATGTCGTTTGCCAATGCCAGGGCAAGTTCCGCGTTGTTTTTCTTACGAGCTACCGATGCAATCACCTCAGGAAGAAACAGGGTAGGTTGAATAAGAGGTATACCCTCATTTCGTAATTTCGTTACAAACTCAAGGCTTTGATCGCTTCCCTCTTCCGTTGGGATAAATGCGTTGACAAAAACGCTTGCGTCCAGCGTGACAAGGGAACTCATCGCCGCATCTCCGAAAGGATTTCCACTGCGCTTTTCTCGCTTTGCCAACCCTTACCCAATTCTTCTCGAATTTTCATCAGGCGTTCCCACGCTTCATCATCCGATTTCTTCAAAGGGACAGCATCCAGCGGGATAATAAGTGCGGCGGGTTTTCCGCGCTGAGTGATAACATAACGCGCGCGTTCCTCCTTCACCGCGCGGACCACCTCCGACGCGCGGCTCTTCAACTCGCGGATTCCGATCTCTTCTGTTTTGGGCTGTTTCTTTTTCTTCATGTGGTCACCTGTGTGACTACATGATACTCCCAGCAGATTTCCTCGTCAAGCTGCATCTTCCTTGAAATCACCCTGTATATTCTGCTTGACTCCAATCTCGCCTCGGTATAGACTCATACCATCGAATAAGAAAATCATCTGATTCTGGCAACACTTATCGGTAAAGGAGCGACCATGTCAGAGGAACGATTTGTCTCACGCGATTTTGTAGGCAAGCGGCGCGGAGGGGAGAAACAGGATCGCATCCCGCCCGGTCAGTATCTCACAAATGATTTCCCGGTCCTCTCCGCAGGACCCACCCCATACACCCCTCTCGACAAATGGACTTTCACCATTGAAGGTCTTGTCAAGGAAAAGATCTCATGGACGTGGCAGGAATTCCTCAAGCTCCCCATACAGAAATATGTGGTTGATATTTCCTGCGTCACCAAATGGACGCATCTCGACATGAAGTGGGAGGGTATCAGTCTCGATACGCTCCTTGAGCGCGCAGAACTCGACCATAAAGCCATGTTTGTCACCGCCTACAGCGACGGCGGCTACACCACCAACCTTCCCCTTACTGACATCATCAACGGTCAATCTTTCATTGCGTTGAAATATGGTGACAAACCGCTTGCACCCGAACACGGCGGTCCTGCGCGCATGGTCGTGCCGCATTTGTATTTTTGGAAAAGCGCCAAGTGGGTGCGCGGCATTCGCCTGATGGAAAATGACAAGCCTGGCTTCTGGGAATCGGCTGGATATCACAACCACGCCGATCCGTGGAAGGAACAGAGATATTGGAATGATTAACATATGTCACACCTGCACTTGCGCCAGGTGCAAGTGTTGCGAGGAGGGCGTAGCCCGACGTGGCAATCCCCAACGCGGTGAGGAGATTGCTTCGGGCTGGGTCTCGATACGTCCCGCGAACCGCACGCGGGACTACTCGACCACCAGCCCTCGCAATGACGAAATAGGAATCCTATGAAACATACAATCAATTGGCAAATCGCTTCAATCACGGACATCAAGCTTGAAACCGCCAAGATCAAGACATTCACGCTGGCACTTCCTGCGTGGACGCGTCACCGCGCGGGACAGCATTACGACCTCCGCCTGACTGCGGAGGACGGCTATCAAACGCAGCGCAGTTATTCCATCGCATCCGAACCGGAACGCGAAGGTGAAGTGGATATCACTGTTGAAAGAATCAACGACGGAGAAGCCTCGACGTATTTGCACGATGTGCTCATCAAAGGGGATCGCATCGAAGCGCGCGGACCGATCGGCGGCTACTTCGTCTGGGAGGCGGGTCTATCGCCCGCGCCGTTGTTGTTGATCGCTGGCGGGTCGGGCGTTGTGCCGCTGATGTCCATGATCCGCCACCGCGCCGCGCTCAGGGCGAAGAATCCGACGGCGCTGCTTTACAGTGCACGCGCATTTGAAGAAATCATCTATTACAACGAATTGGAAAAACTGCGCCAGGCAAACAGCGGACTGCAAATCTTTCACACGCTCACGCGCGCTCAGCCCGCAGACTGGAAAGGCTATGCGCGGCGCATTGATCAGGAAATGCTGAGGGAAGTTGCAAGCCCGTTAGGCGGAGCAGTTCAAGTCTTCATCTGCGGACCGACGTTGATGGTCGAATCCGCCGCGAATGGATTGGTCAAGATTGGAATCGACTCGAATCAGATCCGCACAGAACGATTTGGTCCGACAGGAGGCTGAAATGGAAGAGACGACAGATATCAACCGCGAACTCATGCTGGATGCAAATGCAACGGCAGGCTTGCTCCAGGAAATCTTCGGCACGGAAATGACCGCCGAGCCAACGGAATGCGCCAACTGCGGCAACGAAGGAGAGATCGGCGAACTGCTGGCTTTCACGCACGGACCTGGCGTCGTCCTGCGTTGCGCTGCGTGTGAAAATGTCGTCCTGCGAATCGTCCAAACACCCGAAGCGATCTATCTCGATGCGCGCGGGGCAGTGTACCTGCGACTCACTACGCATAAGACTCTGCCCGAGAATGATGCCCCAGGCGGATAAATAATTCATAACGAGTAGAGGCAGATCGCGATCCGCTCCCACATTTATTTTGGGAATAAAATAAGAACCGCAGGAGGAAACCTCCCATGCCCAACTCTGACTCAAAAACCTACATCGTCAACGACCAGCCGACCGAGACCGACGCCCTCGATTTCACACCTTATGTCGAAACCCTCGCGGACATTATCCAAACGGGCAATACATTGTTGACAAGCAAAACCCATTAAGGGTACATGTTATCGGAAGTGTCATATGAATGGAAAAAGATCATTACCAAGTGCTATTGTAGACTCATCAAAACCACTGCAACGGCAATTGCATAGTATTTGGCTATGGCTAGCCAGATTGATTTACATTGTTTTATTTTTAAGTGTTCTTCTGGCACAAGTATTCATGATTTATGGATATTTTCAAAGAACGCAAATAATCCTTTCTCACGCAAGTATTGATGTTTCTTTCGAAATAACAAAAGAGAAACAGTTCAAAGTTGTACGTTTCTCTGGAGAAAACTATACCCCCGGCATTGAGGTTGGTGATGTTATATTAAGAATAAATGAAACCACTCTCCGACCAGAATCTACTTTTGAAGAAGTAAATACATTGTTAGAGGGTCCGCCAGGGGAGCCCGTGAATATTACCGTGCAAAAGGATAATGGGAATGTTCAGGAATATACGGTAATTCGTTGGAAACCCTTTGTTGATCCATTAAAGAGATTGCATATACCAACTACGCTATTCTTCTGGTTCTTATTTGGGGTATTCAGTGTATTAATGCTAAGCACTACCGCAGTCAGTTTTTTTATATTTCGAGTCCGTACCAGCGATTGGTTCGTGACTCTTCTGGCACTTTCCCAACTAATATTACCCTTCACCTTAAATGAAGTTTTAGATTTCTTTAGAAATGTGAGTACTTCGGTTTCTGTAACAAATCCCATTATTGATTCAATTTCAAACCTGACGAGTACCATTGCCGTGATTTTTGGTTTTATTCTTGGCCCAGCGCTTTTACTATTTGCAATATATCTATTTCCAAATGGACGTTTTATGCCACAAAAGATTATATGGATAATCCCTGTTTTTTTCTTTGCTCGTCCATATGCTTTATCCCAAAGTGGGGTATCACTTTTTCATATTCTTGATCCTTATTCTTCGTGGATATGGCTGGCATTACTAATTAGCGGTGTTGCCATCCAGATTTACCGATACCAAAATATGTCAAGCATAATACAACGGCAACAAACCAAATGGGCTATGGTAGGCTTCATTGGGATTATTTCCACCCTGGTTATTTCAGAAATTTTTTGGTTATTTAGTTCTTTGTGGGCAACTGACCTAATTCGTAAGCCAAATTGGGAATTGGTTTTTATTACCTTTCGAAATTTTATTTTCTTCAGTATTCCCTTGTTTGTGTCATCTATTGCGCTTGCTATTTCTGTCTATCGATATAGGCTTTGGGATGCAGATTTTTATATCAATCGCGCGCTCATTTATGGTGCAGTTACAGGAATTTTGGCGTTCATATGGACTGTGACTATTGCCCTAATTCAATACTTTTTCTTGGCGTTTACAAATCAACAATCTCCTTTAGTAGCTGCCATTCTGTCCAGTATTCAAGTCGTTGCCTTGTTTAATCCCATCCGCACGCGTGTTGAAAATTGGGTTAATCAACGGTTTTATAAAGATCGTGTCAATTTTGTGCAAGCCATTGTAGAGTTGCAACCAGAGAAATGGCAATATATTTCCTCTAAAGATATGCTTCAAATACTTGTTTCTAAGACGTCACAACTGATAAAAAACACTAATTGTGCGATATATATCAATACCACTAAGGGCCTGAGATTGGTATCATCTTTTGGCTTCCAGAAAAAAGAAAATCGTCAGCTTAATGAAGAAAAGAGCCAGTATGAACGCTTGAAAAAGGGGCAAGTAGTTCAGCTATCAAATGAAAACACCTTCATTTTATTGGTTCCTCTTACTGTGCCTCGTGGACATGATAATGATCTTATTGGGGTATTGGCATTGGGGCCACGAAAAGATGGCAGCGGGTATTCACGTGACCATATTTCCGATTTGAATGAGCTTGGGAAAAGTGCTGGTCTTGCGATCCACTTCTTACAACTAAACGAAAATAAAAAGATTGCTTCAAAAGAATTTACATAAAAAAAGACCCCGTCATCCTATTTAGGAAAACAAGGTCCGGATTATTATTTCTTTTTAGCAGATTTTGGAACCTTTTTCAGTGCAGATTTCTTTTTTGCTGGCTTCGCCTTTTTCACAGACGCCTTTGCCTTTACAGCCTCCTTCACCTTCGGCTTTTCCACCTTCACCTCCCCCATAAATCTCTCCACCGTCCAGCCTACGTTGACGGAGATCACTTCCTCGCCGGGTTTCACTTCAACGACCACATCGCCCTTCGTCGCGGCACGTTTGCGCAGGGCAACCGCATCCAACCGTGTGGATTTCGGCGCGCCTTTGGTGAGGTGGATCGTCGCCATGTGATTCGGCTTATCCGCGACAACACCAACAAGTTTTTCCTTGCTCGGCAATTCCCACGCGATGACACCCTTGCCGTAACGTCCTTGTATAGGGAATTCCTTTTCTTCGACGCGCTTGGCTTTGCCATCATTTGTAATGAGGAAGATTTCACCTTCGGACGGCAAGATTTCCGCGCCAACGACTTCATCTTTGTCGTCCAGTTTCATGCCGTTCACGCCCGCCGCGACGAGTCCCATTGGGCGCACGTCATCTTCCTTGAAGCGGATCGCCATGCCCATGGCAGTGACGAGCAGAATTTCCTTCTTTTTGTTATCAGTTAATCCAACTGAAATTAGTCTATCACCTTCATTGACTTTCACTAAAACAAACGCTTGCGATGAAGGTCCGGGCAGTTCGCTGACGAGACTCTTCTTGATCATACCGAATCTTGTGGTTGTGATGACGCAGGTCTCTTCGGGCAATGCAGATTTTCGTGATGGTAGCGCAAACACAGCCGCCAATGAATCATTTTCGGTCAGCGGCGAGACCTTGTAGAACATCGAGCCTTGAGTCAACTTCTCGGCTTGCGGGATGATATGCACAGCCACCGCCGCGGTTCGTCCCGATTTTGCGGCGAAGTAAACTGTATCCGTCGTCGAAGCTTTTACGAGCCAGCGCGGAGCGTCATTGCCTGAATGTTTCGGTTGCTTGTCGTCATGCGTGCGCGAGACCAGCCCATCCTCCGTCACACCGATCCACACTTGTTGATCGGGAAGGTCTCTTGCCGTCAGTGACTTCGCAGGCTTGCCATCCTTGGCTTTGGACAGATTCAAGATCTGTGTGCGGCGGCGGTCACCGTATTGCGCTTTCACTTTCAGCAATTCATCCGCCACGACGCCGCGCATCAACTTGGGCGATTTCAACAGCGTAGTCAGCTCTTTGATGATGCCAGCCACTTCCTTGTATTCAGTTTCAATTTTCTTGCGTTCGAGCGCGGCGAGTCTGCGCAACTGCATATCCAGGATCGCGGTCGCTTGTAACTCTGTCAGCTTGAATCGCTTCATCAGTTTGAGGCGCGCAGTTTCAACGTCCGATGCGGCGCGAATGATGTTGATCACTTCATCCAGATTCTTTAATGCGATCAGATATCCCTCAAGGATATGCGCGCGCGCTTTGGCTTTTTCCAGATCAAATTCAGCGCGTCTTTTTATGACTGTGAGCCTGTGCTCGATATAGACGCGGAGCGCCTGCTTCAGAGTTAACGTGCGCGGCTCGCCGTCCACGAGCGCTAGCAGATTGATGCTGAACGTGGATTGCATCGGTGTGCGTTTGTATAGCTCGCGCAACACAACATCGGGGTCGGCGTTCTTCGTCATTTCGAGAACGATGCGCATACCCTGACGATCCGATTCGTCTCGCAGATCAGAGAGACCTTCGAGATAGCCTTCGCGTGCAAGATCAGCAATACGCTCTATCAGACTCGACTTGTTGACCATATACGGTAGTTCGGTGACGATGATGCGATTCTTGCCGCGTTCCATCTCCTCCACATGCGCCTTCGCCTGCACGACCACGCGTCCACGCCCCGACCCGTAGGCTGATTCGATGCCCTCGTCGTCTTTTTCCTGCACGATGATTCCGCCGGTCGGGAAATCAGGTCCTTGCACGAACTCCATCAATTGGTCAACGTCAACATCATCGAGCTTCTCATATTTACTGAGCATGTAAACAAGCGCATCAACGACCTCGCTGAGGTTGTGCGGCGGAATGGACGTTGCCATTCCGACCGCGATACCCGTCGCGCCATTCACTAAAAGATTCGGGATCGCCGCAGGCAGAACATTCGGCTCTTCAAGCGTGTCGTCAAAGTTTGAAGTGAAGTTAACTGTACCTTTATTGAGATCAAACAAAATGTCGAGAGCGGCGGGCGTGAGTCGCGCTTCGGTATAACGCATCGCGGCAGGCGGGTCGCCATCCACCGAACCAAAGTTGCCCTGTCCATCCACGAGCAGTGTGCGCATCGAAAAGTCCTGCGCCATGCGCGCCATCGCTTCATACACCGCCGAGTCACCATGCGGATGATATTTACCGAGCACTTCACCGACGATACGAGCGGATTTCTTGTATGTAGAATCTGCGCGAATGCCCATGTCGTACATCGCATACAGGATGCGGCGTTGCACCGGCTTGAGTCCATCACGCGCATCGGGCAACGCGCGCGCCACGATCACGCTCATCGCATAATCGAGATAGGACTGCTGCATTTCGGTGTCAATGTCTATTTTGCGTATTAATCCAAGGTCCATAGTGAAATCCTTTTTGAACCGCGAAGAGAGGAAAAAGAATCTTTGCGGTAAATTCTTCTGAATGTATGTTCTATTAGCGGGACAATCTTAAGGGGAAAGAAGCGATGCGTCAAGTAGGCACAAGCAACTGCTTGTCCCTACTTGAGATTCTCGCAAATCATCCCCTGTGGATAAAATTTCTTTTATAAATTATGACAGGCTTTGAATACCTGCTATGCGCGTCTAGGGCTTATACGTGATGGTCTTCGTTACGCAACCACCTGTCATGTTGAGTTCAGTGCAGAGGATAATCGTCGCGGACATGTTATGGGCATTCAGGTTGTATGGGAACTCGGGTGAACTGATCAACACAGAAACGCCTTGAATCAAGGTGTCCACGATTCGAGGCGCACTGCAACCGTCGTTGAACGCGAAGTTGTTTGCCGTCGCAGTACGGACTGTGTTCGTATCGGTGTCCCTCACCGTGATATTCATGGATTTAAACCACGCGCCGCCCAAATTTTTCAAGCGGATATCCGACCAAAATGAGCCGGAGCATTGACCCTGCCCTTGATAGGTTGCTTCAAAATCGGTCAGTGCGCCTGGAGGCGTCTGTATCAGCACGATCAGATAATTTCCACTGACCGTGGCATATTCTCCAGACATCCAGCAAAACTCAAAGCCGACATCCGGGTTACGGACGTACCAGTATTGCCCTGTCGCATCGCGCCCGACGATTTCGGTTGTTTCGCCCACGAGCAGCATTCCCACCCTTTCAAAGTCCTTACCCGGACCGATGCGGCAATTTGTATCCACAGAGACGGAAATGATCGGGATGGTCGGTGTGCCTGTTGGCTCCAGCGTGAACGAAGGCAACGCAGTCACCGTTGACAACTCCGGCTCGGATGTTGTCACTGCTGACGGAGTCGTCTGCGCTTGAATGGCATTGATGGTTTCCACGATCGCGGTTTGAGCCGCGTTCGGGTCTACCGTAGGCACGGTGGCGGTCTGACCGCAGGCAAGAGAGACGATCCATAAAAGAACGACGGATACGATGATTGGAGATTTTGTAGGCATGGGTCTCCTTTGGGTTAATGCCAATGATAATACCAATATGGGTGAAAGGAGGAACCTCTGTTGAAAAGTCTGCTTGCAATTGCCTTTCAGCCGAGATGCCAGATCAAATATCCTTTCGATAAAAACTTCCTCTGCAAATTGATTTTATATCCTTTTTGCGACAGAGACTCTGCCGCGGCGATGAACCATTGCCTTGCTCCAAATGTTTTCGCGTGTGATGTCTCCTTCGCAGATTGCTTCCACGCTTCGAAGAAATCGTAGATCGGTTCACCTTTTACAACATGATGAATTAAATTCTTCGGCAATATCGTTTGAAATTCCTCCAGGTCAAACCCCAAACGGAAATTTGTGCTGAATACGAGCGCTTCAATTCTCCAATCTCCAATTCTCAGATCCCCAACATCCAACAGCAAGCTGTCGGACTCCAGAGTCTTCCTCGCCACATTCGCACACCAAACACTCCCAAACGGATTCGATGTCCCTTCGATCATCAAACCGCCGGGTAAAACGTATTGCGCGAGTCTTTCATACGCGGGAGCGAAGTCCTTTTCTTCATATTGACGTATCACGTTGAACGCGCGGATCAATCGTACGCGCTCACCATCCTTCAAAGGCAAATTGAATCCGCCGAGCCTGAAAAATGTTTTGTCATCTGCAAAAGGCGATGCTGCTTCCACTCTTTCTTTATCAATTTCCACGCCGAGGATTTTTAGATTTGGATTCACGCGCCGAAAGCGCGATGCAGATTCAAGCGTGGTACGCGCGTCGAAGCCGTAGCCAAAGTCAACGAATATCGAGTTGGCGAACAGGCCGTCGGTCCGCGTGAGAAGCGAGGGCTCGTAGAGCAGGATGAAGTTGTCGACACGGCGGAGTCTATTGGAGGAGGTCTTTCCCCGAGTGAATAGTCCCTCTGGTTTTTTTGAAGCGCGTGCGTGCGGCATAAAAAAACTCGGGGTGGCGCTACAGCGCCACCCCGAGTAGTAACCTATTCAGCCACAGATTCAGATTCGTCTGAAATTTCGGGCCACTGGGTCGAGGCGTTTTCGCCTACATCCACATTGCCGTTTTCGTTGAAGCGGCCCTGTACGAAACCAGTACCGGCCGGGATCAACTTGCCGATGATCACGTTTTCCTTCAAGCCGAAGAGCGGGTCGGTTGTGGAACCGATTGCCGCGCCCGCCAGCACTTTGATCGTATGCTGGAACGAGGAGGCTGAGAGGAACGAGTCAGTGCTGAGTGAAGCCTTTGTAACGCCGAGCAGAACTTCACCGAACTTCGCCGGCTGTTTGCCGTCTGCAATCAGTTGTTCGTTGATCTTGCGAAGCTGCAGGCGGTCCACTGTGTCGCCGGGCAGAAATTTCGTATCGCCCGGGCGGGTGATTTGAATCTTGCTCAACATCTTGCGGATGATGACCTCGAAGTGCTTGTCGTGAATGTTCTGCCCTTGCGAGCGATACACTTTTTGCACTTCGGTCATCAAATACATCTGACACGCTTCGCGCCCTTGAATCTTCAACACGCGGTGCGGGTTGAGCGAGCCTTCGGTGAGCGGACGACCCGCCTCGATTTTTTCATTGTTCTTGACGAGCAGGCGCGACGTGGTCGGAATTTCATGGGACATTTCTTCGCGCTGATCGTAGGATACGACCACTTTGCGTTCCTTCTTTTCAACACGGACACGCCCGCCATGCTGGGCGACGATCTTCGCGTCGTTCAAAGTTGCCAGCACATCCCCGGCTTTGACTTCCGCCTCATCCTTGACCCCGAACTTCCAGTCTTCGGGGAGGCTGTATTCATCGCTGACGAGTTCGCTGTGTTCGATGATCACTTCGCGCAGGTCGGCATATTTTTCAGATTGATTGATGCGTACCGTGCCGCTGAGCTCCGCGACAACCGCTTCACCCTTGGGCATTTTGCGCGCTTCGAACAGTTCCTCCACGCGCGGTAGACCGGTTGTAATGTCTGCGCTGGTGGCGGCGACACCGCCCGTGTGGAAGGTTCGGAGCGTTAGCTGTGTGCCAGGCTCACCGATGGACTGCGCCGCCACAATGCCGACTGCAGAACCGAGTTCCACCATGTTGCCGCGTCCCAGGTCGAGACCGTAGCACTTGGAACAAATGCCGTGTTGCAGTTCGCACGACATTGCCGAACGGACTCTTACTTCTTCAATACCAGAAGCGGCGATCTTGCGAGCCATTTCCTGGTTGATCAGATTGTTGTATTCACCGAGCACTTCGCCCGTCTTCGGGTCAATCACCCTTTCAGCAAGCAGGCGGCTAAACAAACGACTGCTCATTGCCTGACCGGCAACATCATCGCGGCGGCGGATGTACACACCATCGTGAGTGCCACAGTCGTATTCGTTGATGATGATGTCTTGTGCAATATCCACGAGGCGGCGCGTGAGATAACCGGCATCCGCTGTACGGAGGGCTGTATCTGCAAGACCCTTGCGCGCGCCGTGTGTGGAGATGAAATATTCCTGTGCGGTAAGCCCTTCGCGGAAGTTGGAACGGATGGGCATCGGGATGATGCGCCCGGAGGGGTCAGCCATGAGTCCGCGCATACCGGCGAGCTGTGAAATGGTGGAGAATCCACCTTTGGTCGCGCCGGAGGAAGCCATGGTGGAGAGATTGCCGTCGGGGTCCATGTGTTTCTTGACGGCGTCGCCTACGCGTTCGGTGGTGACCTGCCAGATCACGATCTCGCGTTCGTTCTTTTCCTGTTCGGTCAGGAGACCACGGCGGAAGTCGCGTTGCACTACTTCCACTTGCTTGAGGGCGTCGTCAATGATGCCCTTGCGTTCCGGCGGGATCGTGATGTCGGCAACGGCTAATGTAGTGCCGGATTTCATCGCATATTCAAAACCGAGGGTCTTGATATTATCTGCGGTGTCGGTGGTTTTTTCCTGCCCGCATAATTCGTAGACTTCGGCGATTAGATCCTTGACGCCGCCTTTATCGAGTTTCTCGTTGACGAACTGGACCTCGTCAGGGAGGATGCGGTTGAAGATGACGCGACCAACCGTCGTTTCGATGAGACGCGTTTCGGCTTGCGGCAGTCGGTCGCCTTTGTCGTCGTACCAGGTCTTGGCGAGCATCTTGATCTCAGAGTGGACTTCCACCTGATCGAGCGCGTATGCCATCTCGACTTCGTCCATGTCGGCGAAGGCACGTCCATCGCCCTTGTGTTTGGCTTTCTGTGCCATGGTCAGATAGTAGACGCCGAGCACCATATCTTTTGAGGGCGAGATGATTGGTTCACCATCGGCGGGCTTCAATAAATTTTTGGATGCAAGCATCAGTTCGCGCGCTTCCTTCACAGCCTTCTGTGAAAGCGGAACGTGGACAGCCATCTGGTCGCCGTCGAAGTCTGCGTTGAACGCAGTGGTGACCAGCGGATGTAATTGAATTGCTGAGCCTTCAATAATGAGCGGTTCGAATGCCTGGATACCGAGGCGATGCAACGTGGGTGCGCGGTTCAGTAAAACGGGGCGATCACCGATAACGCCTTCCAGCGCCTCCCAAACTTCAGGGCGGTTGCGTTCAATTAACCGACGCGCTCCCTTCACGTTCGCGGCGTAGTTGTTCTGTACGAGTCGCGCGATGACGAATGGGCGATAGAGTTCAAGCGCCATGCTCTTCGGCAAACCGCATTGATGCAGTTTCAACTGCGGACCCACCACGATCACCGAACGACCGGAATAGTCCACGCGTTTGCCGAGCAGGTTGCGGCGGAAGCGACCCTTCTTGCCTTTGAGCATGTCGCTCAACGACTTGAGTTCGCGGCGTCCGCGGCGGCTGAGGGCTTTGCCGCGCTGTGAATTGTCAATGAGGCTGTCCACGGCTTCCTGCAACATACGCTTCTCATTGCGGATGATGACATCCGGCGCGCCAAGTTCGAGCAATCTCTTCAAGCGGTTGTTGCGGTTGATCACGCGGCGATAGAGATCGTTCAAGTCGGAGGTGGCGAAACGCCCGCCGTCGAGTTGCACCATTGGGCGCAAATCGGGAGGGATGACTGGCAGGACTGTGAGGATCATCCATTCGGGGCGGTTGCCTGAACGGCGGAAGGCTTCTACTACTTTCAAGCGCGTGGTGGCTTTCTTGCGCTTCTGCTTCGATTTTGTGGTCCGAACTTCGTGCCACAGTTCAACGGATAATTTATCGAGATCGAGTCGCCCGAGGATATCGAAGAAGGCTTCGGCGCCCATATCGGCGCGGAAGACCTGTCCCCAGCGTTGTTTGAGTTCGCGGTAACGAATTTCGCTGATGAAAGTGAAAGGGCGCAGTTCGAGCAGTTCATCGCGTTGACGTGACGACTGATTCGAGGAGGCTGTGGTCTGATCCTCCAACTGGGAACGCAAGGCTTCCATTTTCAAATCGGCGTCAGCCTTGATGCGACCAGACTCCATCTTGAGGTCTTCGAGTTCCTTGGCGCGCTGGTCTTTCAATTCGTTCTCAAGCGTTTCAAGATTCTTCTGGACGATCTTTTGAACCTGGGTCAAATGCTTGGCAACAACCTTATCGCCGGCATCGAGAATCTTCTCGCCATTCAATTCAAAGACGACTGCCTTCTTGGCAGGTTCGCCCATCTGACCCTGCAATAATTTTTCGAGCTTCTGACCTTCCTTGATGACGGGGTCAACTTTTTCCGCGATGACTTCGTCGTAGCCCTGCTCGAGATTGGTGCGCTTTAGATTAATATCAGCCAGCGTATGGTCGCGCTTTGTTTTGATCTCGGCGATCTTGGTGTTGACGCCTGTCGCCTGTTCGCGCTCTGAATCGGAGATTTCATCCTCGATGCGCTTGAGGGCTTTGGTGCGGGCTTCCTCGTCCACGTAGGTGACAATGTATTGCGCGAAGTACAGCACACGGTCCAGGTTGCGGCGTGAAATGTCGAGCAACATTCCCAAATAGGATGGGATGCGGCGCGTATACCAGATGTGAGCAACGGGAGTCGCGAGGGTGATGTGCCCCATGCGTTCGCGGCGCACGGCGGCGCGCGTCACTTCCACGCCGCATTTATCGCAGATGATTCCTTTATAACGGGGGTTCTTATATTTGCCGCAGTAACATTGCCAGTCACGCTGGGGTCCGAAAATGGCTTCACAGAACAAGCCATCCTTTTCGGGGCGCAGGCGGCGGTAGTTGATGGTTTCGGGTTTGAGTACCTCGCCGTACGACCACGACATGATCGTTTGCGGTGAGGCTAGGCTGATACGGAGTGCAGTGAGTCCCTTGGTTTCCACAGTTGTTTCTCTCCTGAATTAAGAAGCTTACGAATCGAGCCTGTCTCTGTACAGCGTGTAGTCGGCTTGTACGAGAGACAAATAAAGGCAAGCGCTTCGAGAATATTTTCTCAAGCGCTTGCGGTGTTTTACTCGTTTTTTACATCCAACGAGGATATTATACGCCTAAAAGAAGAAGAGTCAAGCCTGTTTCTGCAAGATTCTTATTTGAACTTGTCAGGTTAAAAGCCCTCTTGCAAACGACAGCAAGCCCTGTACATCCTTGTAGTTCGTGACCATGCCCACAGAGATACGCACTGCGCCCATGGATTTGCCGTCGAAGCACATGCGAAAATCATCCTGTGAGAGGCGTTCTTCGTGACCCGGGCTTGTGAAGCATACATCCAGCTCCACGCGCGAGACGCCCATCGCCACCTCGCCCGCGCCTGGGTTGCAGAAACAACCCGTCCGCAGGGAGATGTTTGATTCATTTGCCTGTTGTTCAATGCTGCGGTGGTTGAGCAGTTGATTATCTTGATCATAAAAATTGACGGTGACCGCCCCGCCTCTTCCCTCGCCGGTAGTTGGTCCATAGACCCGAACCAGATTCGCCCCATTGCTGTGTTTCATGGCGGTGAGGTTATCCAATAGCCAGCCGGTGAGGCAATGCACGCGTTCATGGATCACATCATAGCCAATGGATTCGATATGTTTGAGCCCGATTTCGATGGCGGGGATGTTGAGATAATCAATCGTGCCGTCCTCAAAAGCAGAAGCGCCGTCAGCCATGTAATATTTATCACCCATCACGGATGCGACCGTGATCGTCCCACCTGCAAACCAGGGACGATGCAACTTTTCCAATGCCGATCTGCGCGCAATCAACGCGCCCAGCCCGGTTGGGTAGCCGAACATTTTATAAAATGAAACGGGGACGAAATCAGGTTTGATTTTACTCAGGTCAAGTTTGGATGTGGGGACGAACGCGGCGGCGTCGAGCAAAACATCCCAGCCGTGTTTGTGTGCCTGCTCGATCCACTCCAGCGGATGTTGCACAGAGGA
>Ga0247727_10007934_pt1 | contig 19936 bp, 17 predicted proteins | sample WisWelCaveWW1625_FD_202498 | JGI IMG/M metagenome (GOLD analysis project Ga0247727, IMG submission 202498) | Biofilm microbial communities from Wishing Well Cave, Virginia, United States - WW16-25 | ecosystem: Environmental > Aquatic > Deep subsurface > Groundwater > Cave microbial mat | place... | reverse complement strand
ACGATTTATCGGATGGAAACGGATAGCACGACGCGCGTGGCGGTTTATGACGGGAAAGTCGACGTCGGTCCGACGAATGATTTGCGCGAGCAATTACAGCAACAGCAGAGGCCGCTCGGGCCGCCGGTGCGAATTCCAGGGCCGGCGCAAATCCCCGGTCCTTATCAAGTCACGCTCGAGCAATGGGTGCAATTGGTGCAGGGCTATCAGCTCGAAGTGCGGAACAACGGCCGTTATGCCAAAACCCAAATTGACAGCGTGGCGGAGTCGCGTTCCAATTGGATTCAATGGAATAAAGAGCGGGATCAACTGCTGCAGCGGTAAATTTGTAATGCCAGATTGATTTTGCCTTACAAATCCGGAACGATACGAGCGACGCGAAAACCGGCAAACCGCATGAGCTTTTTAATATTGTGGTCGCGAGAAACACAACGCAGCGCCACTTCGTCGTTGAAGCCGGCCCCGCCGCGAATCACGCGTTGTTCTTTTTTTTCGTCCAGCCAGGCTGCGGTCCACTCCCAAACATTTCCGGCCATATCCATCAATCCCTCCGGCGTCGCGCCATCCGGGAAAGTCTGCACCGGCGTAAGGCCTTGTTGGCTGCCGTTGAAATTGGCATGAGTATTTTGCGGAGCCCGATCACCCCATGGATATTTGCGCTTGCCCCCTCCGGCCGCCCATTCCCACTCTTCTTCGAGCGGCAAGCGATAAATGGTTCCTTTGGCCGCCGGTCCCGACTTTCCTTCACTAATTCCGGATGAATGGTCGGGACTACTTTCTTGCTCTGTCAACCAGACACAATAGGCCTGCGCATCTTCCCAATCCACTCCAACGACCGGACAATCATCGCCATTAAATTCGGGATCGTCCCAAAATGCCGGCGGTCGATGCTGCGTGGTTTCGACGAATTGACGATAGAGGCGATTGGTGACCGGAAATTTTGATAAATAATAATAATAATTCGGCGCCGGTTTTTTGGCGCCCAACAAAACGGTCGGCAAAGCCGGCGGCGCCATGAGCACATATTCCGCTTTGCCTTCGACGACGTTGAAGTAGCGCGGCGGCATGCGCGTTTCACTGACCGCGCGCAAACTGCGAAATTGCAAAAGCGCCAAATTACGAATTGCCACCGTGAGATACGGAATATTGAACTGCACGTCTTCGAGTATGGCCGTGGCGCGACAGGCAACAACGAACGGCATGTCAAACCCATATCGCTGTTGTGCCGATTCAATCCAGGCGCAAGCTTTGCGGCGCTCGTCACCGGCGGGGATTTCATCCAGGCCATCCAAAAGAAAAAACGCGCGGCGCGATTGCACGGCGCGCTTCAGCCCTTTTGCGGAAATCGGACAACTCGTTTGCAACAGCGCCTGTTGCATGGCATTGAGAAAGGGCAAATCAAAATTGATTTCTCTGGCAGGAACGTAGAATGGAATGCGCGGCGCGGAAAATCCGAACTGCTGATACGTTTCCTTGCCGGTCGAACGCACGGCCAGCACTTGCAGCAATGTGGTCTTGCCGGAGGTGGGCGCGCCGATCATGAGCAAGGTTTTCTTCTCGTTCAACGCCCGTTGAATAATATGCTCGACTTCCCAGGTTTGTCCGGAATAATTTTCCGGCGGCATCGGCTTTTTTTCTGCGCCAACAAATTTTTCCGAACCGGCATTGGATTTTAAAATATAAACAGAAACTTGCTGCCCCATTCCCAGTGAATTCAAGAAGCCAAATTCCTGGTTAAGTTTTTTTAAATAACGCGGGACTTCACCCCAGCGCAGGAAAAACGGCGAGAATGTTGCGGGCCAAACACGATGATCCTTCAAAAAAAACCATACCGCTGCTCCCAACCCAGCTCCAGTCCACAGCAGGTCATGAAAGCCGGTCATGCACGCTCCGATTCGTCAATGCAGTTTTATCATAAAATAATACCGGCAGAGCGCGGCAGTTGCGGTAAAAGTTTTATTCTTCTCCAAAAATCAGTTTGCACAAAACACCGATTAGCCGACCAACGGCAAGAAATTAAACTTTTGCCCAAGAATCGCAGCGGCATCGACCGCGAGCCATTTTTCGAGCACCGTTGCATAGACCTGGCGAAAATCCGTGTGAAAAGCCAGATCACCGTCATTCAGTTTTTCAAAGGAGGGATGCGGTCCGACGAGGCCGGGTTTGACCGGTTTGCCAAAAACGAATAGCGGCGCGGCCTGGCCGTGATCGGTGCCGCGGCTGCCGTTCTCTGCGACGCGGCGGCCAAACTCCGAGAACGTAAATCCGAGCACGCGTTCGGATTGGCCGAGGGCTTCGAGATCTTTTTGGAACGCGGCAATGCCATCGCCGAGAATTTTTAACAAGCGCTCGTGCACGCCAGCCTGTCCGGCATGCGTGTCAAAGCCGGTGAGTGAAATATAATAAACGCGTGTGTCCAAATTTCCCGCAATCATCGCCGCGATAAGTTTCAGCCCTTGCGCAAACGGATCGGCGGGATAATCGATTTTATTCTGCACGCTGCGAATCGAGCGGCGAATGTGCTCGGCGGAAAGCTCGGCGTTCATCGCAGTACGGCGCAGAAAATCCAGCGGCGAATCGGTTTTGGTGCTGGCAGCTTGCTCTGCATTCGCCGCGTCGCTGTTGGAATAAACCTGGGTCATGCGATAAAATTGTTCGGGATCGCGCAGCGCCACTCCGACCGGATTATTGGCTTTCATGGCGGGGTTCAACGTTTCGCCGATGCTCACTGCCAGCGTCGGGCGGCACGGCTCTTTAAGATGTTTGTTGTTGCAAGTATGATCGAACATGCGGCCGATCCAGCCGGAGCTTTCAAAATCTTCGGCGGCGCCGCTCTGCCAAATTTCCATTGAGCGAAAATGCGAGCGATCAGGATTGGGATAACCCACGCCTTGCACGATGGCGAGCTTGCCGGCGTCATACAACTCTTTCAACGGCGCGAGATTCGGGTGCAAGCCGATTTCGTTGTTGAGACGAACAACTTTATCTTTTGCCACGCCGAGAGAAGGCCGGGCACGATAATACATATCGTGACCGAACGGAATAACCGTATTCAAGCCGTCATTACCGCCGCTGAGCTGGATGACGACGAGAATGCGATGGTCGCTCGTGCCGATCCGCGGCGCCTCAAACGGATTGGCCAATGCAAAAGCCGTGCGGCTCAGAAAAGTCGGCGCCGTGCTCGCCGCCGCGACGAGGCCAAAACTCTTTTTCAAAAACTCGCGGCGCGTGTGAAGTTTCGCCTGGGATGATGACACTTTATTTATTCCATTTTATTTCAAGTAAATTTCAGTAAGCCAAATTGAGGCTTGCCTTTCCAGTAGAATTTGATTAAATCAAATACGGCATTCAACTGCCGAAAGATAAAATTGGCCATGGCTGGCTTCAATCAAACTTTTCAGGAATGCTCATTCATCGCCGCAAAATATTTCCAGCAATGTTTCGGCCTTATCTCTCTGACGCGCAAGCAGTCCGAGATATTGCAGATTATGGATTAAACTTCGTCAGCAAAAATGTCGCCTTTCGTGAACTCAAAAAAGCAAAGGATTTCGTTAACAAAATCACTTCGGAGTTATCGCATGAGACTCAACCATAAACAAAAAGAGCTTATTGAACAATTGTCAAAGGAAATTGAAGAAAAGTTTCCTGACATCAAATTTGTGGACGTTTCTTCAAGTCCAGAAAGTGAGGAAACGCTTTGGCTCGAGTTTACAAAGCCAGATGATGATGATCGAATGCTGGATATCATCGAGTATGCCAGTAACCGTACAATGGACATTCTGCTTGATTACGGCTATCATATGCTCGTCATGCCCATTGTCTCAAATGGCGAAGCAAATGTAAAAGTGAGTGCATAAGATAGGCAACTGCCAACAAAGCTGATACGCCAGCAATAACCATCACCACTCGATTTTGCTTCAGTACTTTTTCTATGATATGCCAGCGAACGCACGACAGATATTTTACTCGATTATGGCTATCACTTCGTTGTGTTGCCCGTTGTCTCTAATGGGGCTGCGCTAGCGGATTAATATAATCGAAACAGCCAACCGGCTAACTGCCTAACCGGCCAACAGGGCTAACAGAGCTGATACGCCGGCAGCAACATGACATCACCTACCGCGCGCTGCAGCGCTTCTTCGCGGGGATTCTCTTTCAATCCTTTCTCTAAATTTGCAATCAAATTTTGCCGCTCGTCTTTTGCCGGCGCAACGGCAAGCAACACGCTCGTGATGGCGTCAATGATTTCCGCCGCTGACGTTTTATTTCCGGCAAATTTTTCCGCGTCGAAATCAACGCGCAGATTGCGCGGCGGCAGCATTTTGCGCCCTTTTAATTTCAGCCTGCGCTCTTCCGGCGTCATGCCCGGATCGCGCAAATCCATGTCGCCTTGCATGCGCGGATCTATTTCCTCGGGAATTTTGCCTTCGGCAATAATTTCTGCAAACGTATAGCGTGTCACTAATCTCGAAGTATCAATCCACGCGCGGCCGCCGGGCCAACCTTTGACATTGGGCGGCAAATACGGCACTTGCCCCATCATCAGCAACGTGCGGCCGTAAAACTCAAAATTATTCACCGCCAGTCCAAGCGTGCGCGCCGCACCGACGACGAGTTGAATCGGGCTTTTAATTTGCGTGCCCATCGCTTCGGCAGAATAAAACTCTGCATGGCCGAATATTTCCCGCAACAGAATTTTAATATCGTATTTGGATTCGCGAAATCTATTAGCGAGTGTTTTAATGATATCATCCGGCGGATTTTCACTGGCAAAATAAACCCACAGCTTTCGGGTGATAAACTCGGCGCAAGCCGGCTGTTCGAGAATGAGGTTGACAAAATCATCGCCGTTGAAATTGCCGGTGCGGCCGAGAATCGTTTTGCTGCCGGAATCGTGCAAAAAACGCCGAAAGCGAAATTGATACGGCTCGAGGCTGTAACCGGTCAAAGCACGCGCCCCTTCGCGAATATCCTGCTCGGTGTAATTCCCGGTTCCGAGCGAAAATAATTCCATCAGCTCACGCGCCAAATTCTCGTTCGGCTTGCCTTGTTGATTTTGATCATTATCGAGATAGCGCAGCATGGCCGGATCGCGAATAATGGCGTGCAGCAAATCGCCGAAATTTCCCAGTGCGTGCTGATGAAAAAGTTTGAGCTGATCGTAAATGAATGGCGTGGCTTTGACTTTTTGCTCGCTCGTCGCAAAATGACCGTGCCAGAAAAAGACCATCTTCTCATGAAGCATATCTGCCGGCGCCGGTGCGCTCATCATGAACTGAATCCACCCGCCTTGCAGCTCGGCGGTATGCTGGCGATTGCGCATTTGGAGCATCTTCTTGTCATCATCGCCCATCTGGCGAACTTCGCGCGGATTGATTTTTTTGTCTTCTTCAAGCCATTTCGGCGCCGGCAAAGGACGCGACGGGCCGCTGAACAAATGATCGAGGGCGCCGGGCAGTCCCTTACCCAAAGTAGTTTCGATTTCATTCTGCTTGCCGCCGAAACCGGCGCGAAACAAAAGATGGCGGGCTTTTTCCCAATTCCAATTGTTTGTAGTCGCGCCTTTAGGCGCTGAATGTGACGCGAGATTAAAATTTTTTATTGATTGAAACATTTTTCTAAATTCCCCAAAAGGTGCCTGAAGGCACGACTACGAACAATGAGGCCGGCCCTGCAACTTCCGAGCTGCAGGGCCGCCTCGGGGTCAAGCATTCTCGCCGACCAGTCAAGCTGACTGGGTTACTTGACCATAGCCATTTTGCGAGTCATAACAAAATCGCCGGCTTCCAAACGGAAGAGATAGAGTCCTGTGGAAAGCTGACGACCATTATTGTCCTTTCCATCCCACTTCTCGCTGTACACACCGGCGTCTTGCACTTGGTTCACCAGCGTGCGAATTTCCTGACCAAGCGCGTTGTAAATTCTCAAGCTCACGTTCGTCCGCACTGGCAGATGATACTTGAGGCTCGTTTCCGGATTGAACGGGTTCGGGTAATTCTGCTCGAGATCAAATTTGGCTGGCACGGCCGCGCTCGCCTCTTGAACGCTCGTCGTGCCCAGGATCAATTCGATATTGGTCACGTTGCGGCCATTGTTAACTGATACTGGAACTTGTTGCTCGGCATCGCCGGTCGCGCTGGTGGCGGAAATCTTGAATTCACCGGCCGGAATTTCATCCAGAATAAAACTACCGTCGTTGCCAGTCAAAGCGGTGGCGATGATGACGCCGTTATCGAGCGCCTGCACCACGACATTTTCCGCGCCGCGGCTCTGATTTTTATGGCGAACGCGTCCGGCAATTTGATACGGCCCGCGCTGCGCCGGCGCAAGGGTGAAATTGACATTGTCCACGACATTGTTTTCAACGCCAAAGATTTTGGCATCGCGAAAAGATTTGGCGTTTTCAAAAAATTCGCAGAGATAGCGCGGCGCACAGGCGACGGCGGCGTATTTTCCAATCGGCACGCCGGAAATTTTATATCTGCCAAAATCATCCGCCATGGCAAAAAGCGGTTGCGGCGGAACATTGCTTGCCGTGCTCAGTGGAATTAACAACACAAAAGCATGCGGAATGGGAGTTTTTTCCAATTCAGAAATAACCGCGCCGGCAACCGTGCCGCCGCGTTGCGGTCCGGCCGGCTTCAGTTGGAAATTGATATCAACGGTTTCGTTCGGCGCTTCGACTTTCACCGGCGTGGCTTGATCGCGTCGTTCGACGTCTTTATAATAAAGGCCGGCGAAACCTTCGGCGCTGGCGAACACGAGATACTCACCGGTGAGCAATCCGTCGAGATGATATTTGCCGTCGCGTCCAGCTTGCACGCGCGCCAGCGGCGCATTACCATCTTTCGGAAAAACTTGCACGACAGCGCCCGCGATCGGTTTTTGATCTGCCGCAGAGAGCACGCTGCCCGCAATCGCGCCGCCCGGTCCCAACGTAAAGTTGATATTCTCGACGTTGCCACTCTCGGGAACTTCCACCGGTGTGGCGTCTTTCAATGCAACCGTTTCTTTCCAAAACTCGAGCAAGTAGCCGCGCGCTACGGCTTGCACAAAATATTTGCCGGCGCGCAAACCTTCCAATTTATACTTGCCCATGCTGTCGGTTTTGGCGATGAACGGCAGGCGCAATTCGTCTTTGTTAATCAGCGCCTCTCGCGTCGAATGTTCTTGAAAAGCGGTGACAATCGCGCCAACAATCGGCTTGCCGGTCGCCGCGTCGGTCACGACGCCGGTAACCGAAGCCAATTTATCCATCGTAAAATTGATATCGGTGGTGTGCTTGTCGGCAAACACCTGCACCGGTTTGCCTGCTTTGAAGTCGCGCATCTCTTCAAAAAACTCTTTGTGAAAACCGCGCGCTTCGGCCGAGACAATGTAAAATCCCGGCGGCACGCTGGCGATATATTCGCCGCGCTCATTGGTGGAAACATTGAACAACACTCGCGGTTTATCGGAGGAGTTATTCAGCACATGAATGGTAACGAGGGCCTTCGCAATCGGCTCTTTCGAAACCGCGTCGACGACTTTGCCGGAGATGGCGGCGCCGGTCGCGAGCGTGAAATTGACTTCGCCAACCGTTTGCTCTTCTTGAAGGGTAATATGATCGGCGGAAAAGAGATCGCGTTTTTCTTTATAAAATTCGCCTTTATAACCCGCGGCCTCGGCGACAACGGCATACGTGCCCGGCGGCAGCGAATGGATCGTGTAATTGCCTTTTTCATCAGTGACCGCATTATGTTTCAAATCCGGCCGCACGACGAGAATCGCGGCGACATGCACGCCGGCAATCGGAGCGTTGTCGTTTTCACGCGAAACCAATCCGGAAATCGTCGCGCCCGGACTGAGGCCGAAATCAATGCCTTTTTTCGCTTCATTCTCCGCCAAACGCACCGGCGTGCTTTGCTCAAAAATGCCGGCGTCCTTATAAAATTCCGGCAGATAATTTCTTGCTTCGGCGCGCACAACGTAGAGACCCGGAATGAGTTTCTCCAGCGCGTAATTGCCCAGACTGTCGGTTTCAACACGGCGCGCAAAGCGGAACGGACCAATGAAATCGGCCCATACGACTGCTTTCACAATCGCCTTGCCGGTCTTTTGATCTTTCACGTTTCCAGCGAGGGAAGCTGTGGCCGAGGCGACGATCACATGCGCTTCGCCGCGAAAAACCGCGCCGTTAACTTCGACGAATGCGACCACCGCGCCAAAGCCGATGCCAGGTCCCGCGGCAAACAAACCGGTATTGGGATCGATCTTGCCCAGGCTGTTGGGAAGCAGCTCCCATTTCACACGGAGCGCCGGTTCGGGCCTGCCGTTCGCGGTGACGATAACCGCTTTGAATTGTTGCGTTCCCAAAGGCGGAACGATGGCTTCGCCCGGATCGACGATGATTCTCACCGGCAAAATCGGCAATTTGCCGATGACGATGTGCGCATCAGCAACATAAGTCGATGGGCCGGCTTGCGCCTTGGCGATGATTTTAACTTCGCCATCGCGGCGGCCGGCGATAAAAAAACCGTCGGCGCTGATCGTGCCAAGCGTGTCCGGCACAATGCTCCAACTGATTTGATCGATACGAATCGGCGTGCCTCTGCCGTCGAACAACAGCGCTTTGAATTGCAGACCCTGCCCCGGCTCTAGACGAGCTTCGTGAGGCGTAATCATCAGTTTGGTTTCAACCGTATTTTGCGCGGCGACATTGGATATGACGCCAGGCAGCAAAACAACGGCAATCAAATAACGAATCAATCGCATAAGCGTGACCTCCAAAAATGAAAGTTCTTTTTTTAAGAAAGCTAAAACAGCAGATGAGTAAGTAAATTTAAGAATACGACAAATGATCTGTTCTGATTCTCCTTTCAAAGTAAGATTATTTCCGCAAACAATTTTGAATCAAATCATTGGCAACTTCCATGATGGCGAGCGCCAGACGAATTTGGCCGCGATCCAACGCGGCGCGGCTGCGCTGGAGCAGCTCCGCCGCTTCCGTCCGCGCGATTTGACAAGATTCGAGATCGCCTTCGTTGGAAATTCCCTGCGCGGTGTTTTCGATCAATGTCAAACGCTGCAAAACCGTCTCACGTGCCGGCGCCGGCTCGCTGGCGGCGGAAGAATCTCGCAGCATGGTTTCGGCGCGGAGCAAAAGATGCTGCGCCATTCGAATCAATTGAAAGCCGAGCGCTATTCGATTTTTTTGACCGGCATTTTCCGCAGCTTTATAAGCATTAATCGCCAACTCAACCAATGGCGTCGCTTCCGGTTTATTGGCGTCGCGAGCATTGGCGCCGACCTCTTCGATATCGCGGGCAAGCTCCTGCAAAGCTTCGTTGAAACGCGGCGCCAAATTCTCCGCAGTCATCGCGCCGCGATCGGCTTTGCGCATGGCTTTATCCACGAAATTGCGCGCCAGCTCGAGGCGCCATTTTGCTTCCTGTGGTTGCTGGCGATTGGTGGCGGCCTCAGCTTCGCGCACTAAAATGCGGGCGCGCTCCAGAAACAACGAGGCCCGAGTATCCGCGCCTTCCTTTATTTCCTGCTCCGCCATTTGAATCAAATCCTGCAATAATGCCACTTCATTTTGGCCAACGTCCTGATTCTTTCGGCCGGCCATCGCCAGATCGATCGTCCGCAGCAATAGTCGTATCGCGCCGTGATAAAGCTGTTGCGCCAAAACGACTTCACCTTTGCGGAAAGCTTCGAGAGCGGCGCCGGCTTGTTTTCGCGCCTGCTCAAAAACCAACAGGGCGGCGGAATTTTTGCTCGTTTCAATCGCTTCACGCGCGCGATTTTCCAAATTCTCGTAGCGTTCTTTCTCGCGATGCAGCGTTGCCGCCGGTTCGCTGAGTTTCTTCAAAAGGTCAATGGCAAATTGATATAATTTGATGGCGCGAGGAGGATCCCGCATCGCCGCACGTTCCGCTTCGATCTGAGTCCGGCGTGCCTGATAAATAAACTTTTGGGCGCCGCGATTGACCTGACCAACATCGGTTTGCTCGGCGCGACGGAGCAACTCGGCAAATTCGTTGCGCAGGCGCGTGAGCGGAATATCCAACGTCAGCTTGACGGCACGTTCGAGATTGGCCTTAGCCAGCAGGATATTTCCCAACGCCTCTTTCAAGAGCAATTCGCGCGCGCGCGTCACATTGGTGGCGAGGGCCTGATTGTAGTTAGTCTGCGCCTTCTGAAAGAACGCTTCGGCTTGAGTTAAAAACACCCGGCCCTGCCGATTATCGAAAGCCGCTAAAATTTCTTTGGCCGTCGCAATGGCCTTTTGCAATTCTTCCAAACCGGCTTTGACGCGAAGTTCCGTGGGGTCGGTTTGCGCCGAGGCAGGAGTCGTTGCGGTGAGAAAACAAAAAATACTCAGCAACAAAACTATTTTAAAAGAAGGTTGGTTACGGCGAGAAAGAAGTTTTTTTATGGAAGGGTACATTTATTTACCGTAACGATCAGAATCGCCGGGCGCGTATTTTCCAACAAACTCACATAAACGACTAACATTCCGCACAATGAAGCGCCCGGTAAGATTCTGAATTAACGCTTTTATATTGGTTTACGCTTTCGCCCTTTCTTTTGCAAGGGTTGTACCAGCTTTATTTGCAAGTAGCTCAATTTTATATAAGAACAGGTATTTAAATGAGATGATGTTTGACGAAATTCAGGGGAACAGACGGCAAGATAAGTAAAATGTACATTAGCGTACAAAGGCCAATGTACTTTGAGGGACAAGGGAAGGAAAAAACAGAAAAATAGTCAAAAAGCTTTTTAAAATTATTTTGCCTTGCAAGAAATTTAAGGCGAAATAATTCAGTAATAATTTTGCCAGCCACAGTTTTTCTGGTTAAGATAGTTTACCTCCTCGAAAATTCATTTCTCAATCACTAAAACCTTCAACTCCTCCAAAAACGACCGCATCAATCGGAAACCGTTTTCCCAAAACTCGGCGCGGCGGAGATCGAATCCCATCTTTTGCATCATGTTTTCCGGCGAGTCCGAGCCGCCGGTTTCCAGCAATTCGATATAGCGCGGCATAAAACTTTTGCCTTCTTCTTCGTAGCGATTGAACAACGCCAGCACCAGCAGCGCGCCGAACGTGTACGCATAGCAATAAAATCGCGTATGAATGAAATGCGGAATCGCCGCCCAGTACCATCTCTGCTCCGGCAGAAAATCGACGGCGACGCCGTACATCTCGCCGCGGCGTTTCGTCCACAACTCGCCAAGCTGCGTCGCCGATAGTCTTTCTTTCGCGCCTTGTAAATGTGCGTCCAATTCGAAGCGCGTGTAATAATTCTGCGTGTGAATCGTCGCAAAAAAATCCTCTAGTTTGCCGGTCAAAATTTCGATACGAAGCTCGCAATCTTTTACTTCATTTAAAAGCTTTCGCGTCAGCAGCATCTCCGCAAATACCGACGCGGTTTCAGCGGCAACCAACGGCGGATGGTAGTTGAACAGCGTTTGTTTGCGACCGGCACAAAAATCATGCAGCGCGTGTCCGAGCTCGTGCGCCAGCGTATAAACATTGTCGACGTCGTCATTGTAGCTCATCAAAATGTAGGGATGATGCTCCGGAAGCGTGCCGTGACAATAAGCGCCGCCCCGCTTGTGCGGGCGAACTTCTGCGTCAATCCAATTTTGCGCGAACATTTTTTGCGCCAACCGGCTAAACTCCGGCGAAAAATTTTCAAACGCCTGCAAGATCAATCGCTTTCCCTCGTCAAAAGTAATCACTTCTCTTTTTTCCGTCACCGGCGCCATCAGATCGCAGCCGCGCACTTTCGGCATCTTCAAAAGTTTGGCTTTCAGCGTGTAATATTCCTGCGCCAGATGATTGTGCGTGCTGGTCACTTCCATCATCGTCTCAACAATCTCCGGTGCGATGCGATTGCGCAAATGCGCCGGCGCAATCGGACTTTTGTAACGGCGCATTTCCATCTCGAGACCGTGATCTTTGAGCATGGCGTTGAAGACGTTAGTAAAAATAATCGCGTCATCGCCGTAACGGCCATCATAAGCGCGTTTGGCGCGCGCGCGCAAATCCGGCTCCGGCCGCCGCAGAAGATTACGCACTTCCTCCCCGGTCAATGTCTTCATCTCGCCGTCGACTTCCAACTGCCACGTAAATGCCGCGGTGTATTCCGTATACAAATTCACCAGCGCCTGTTTGCCTGATAAATCTTTTTTATTGATGACCTGTTCTTCTTTTTCGGATAGCGTGTACGGCGTGTACAGGCGCACGCCTTCGAGATAATGGCGATAATCCTCGAGTTGTCCCGAAGCCAGCAACTGCTCGAATTTGACGAATGAAATTTTTTGCACTTCCAGCTCGAAAAAGAGCACGAGATTTTGCACCTGCGCCAGCAAATCCTGGCAACGCGCGTAGAGCGCTTTAATCGCATCATCCGCCGTATCCGCCGTGAACGCGAGAAAGGCATAAATCTCCGGTTTATAAATTTTGGTGTAAATCGCTTCAAGCTCGCCAATCGCTTCGTACAAAATATCCGTCGTCACATTTTCCTGCATGATTTTGCCGCGATATTTTTCGGCAAATTTTTCCGCTGGCGCCACCGCCTCTTTAAGATCGGCTTCGAGAGCGGCGTCATCATGGCGCGCATAAAGATCGGCAATATCCCAACGAATTCCCTGTGCCTGTAGAGTTTTTTCCGTAGTCATATTTTCCTTTCCGGCCTCAATCAAGTTTCATATTTTGTCCTGAATCGAATTTCAATTTAGAGACGGAAAGGTTCGGATGCAAACAAAAATTTGCTGAGAATTGAGAAAGCGCTTGCTTTGACTTTGCGTAATTCCTATCTTACGGTGAAGTGATATGGCCCTCATTCTCGATCCCAAAGAACATGACGCCGGTGTGCGACGGTTTCGACGACATTACAACATTTCGCCGAGCCGCTTGCCCAACCTTGATTTCTTGCGAGAAATTTTGGCCGGTTTCGCGAATCTGCCCTACGAGAATTTGAGCAAGATTATCAAATTTTATCATCACGGCGAAAATGCAACCGAACGTCTGCGACTGCCCGAGGAAGTTATCGAAGACCATCTTCATTTGCATCTCGGCGGCACTTGCTTTTCGCTCACCTTCTTTTTGCAATCAATTCTCATGCATCATGGTTTCCCCGGTTATATCGTAATGGGCGACATGAAAGCGGGGCACAATCTTCATTGCGCTTTGGTGGTTTTGCTGGAAGGAATAAAATATCTGGTTGATCCGGGCTATTTGCTGCGACAACCCATGGCGCTCGATCCGAACCGGCCGCGGCTTTATCATACTGAATTTACCGGCGTGCAATTGCGCTTCGATATTCTTCATGAAGCCTACGAGGTTTTCACATTTAACCGTCGCGAAATGAAATGGCGTTATCGCTTTGCCGATCATCCGACGCCGCCGGAAGATTTTCTGCAACACTGGCAAACGTCGTTTCATCGCAACAGCATGCACGGTCTCTGCCTCATGCGCGCCAATGAAGATGAGCTGATTTTCATTCGCAAAGATTTCATGCGCCTCACCAATTTGGATGGCAAGCGCAATATTTCCATCAAAAAGAATTATCACGAAACGATTCAACAATTGTTCGGCATCGCGCCGGAGTATGTCGAGCAGGCGCTGTCGGCGCTGCGGGAAAATATGTTACGTGAACCGATCTTTATTTAACAAAACGAATGGCTGCTCCAAAAACACCGTTGCCCGTCAAGCTTATTGTCGCCGTTTTGCATGCCGATGAAAATCTGCTGGCAACCGCGCAAATGCGAATGATAGAAAAGTTCGGGCCGATTGATTTTACCAGCGCGCTTTTTGCTTTTGAAGCAACAACGTATTACATTCGGGAAATGGGTTCGCCGCAAATTCGCCTTTTTTACTCGTTCGAGAAACTCATTTCACCGGGCGATTTGGCGCGCCTCAAATTAATGACGAACGCCATTGAAGACGAGCTGGCGATTGACAGCCGGCGCCAGGTGAATCTCGATCCGGGCTATCTCGATACGGATAAATTTGTATTGGCCTCGGCAAAATATAACGGGCAAAAAATTTATCTGGCGGATGGGATCTGGGCGGATTTGACGCTGCATTATGAGAAGGGACATTTCAGCGCGTATCCGTGGAGCTTCGCCGACTTTCACAGCGGCGAATATGAGAAACCATTTTTGCGGATGAGAGAAATTTACAAAGCGCAGTTGAAACGTGGTGGGAATAAAGTTTGACTAAATCATCAATTCGAGCTTGCTTCTAAGTGTGGCTTTTTTTATTTTGATGAAGCTAATATTAAACTGTTATTATTCGAAAGGGAGGTGCAATGCCGAACGGCAAGATTTGGACGCAACGCGACCGATATGGAAATGAAATCTACTTGACTCATGAGCGTTGGGCTCATATCACTGATCCAGAAAATCATCCAGAACTTGAGCCTTATCAAGAATACGTTCGTGAAGCTATTCGTCATGGTCGCCGGCAGCAACATCCCGTAATTGCTAACGCCTATAAGTATTATCAAGAATTTGATGATTTGCCGAATGGCATGAATCACGTCGTGGATGTTGTGATCTTCAAATTGGGCACAGACTCAGCAGGTCGAACGCATCGTGAAAATTTTATTGTCACAGCATACTTGCAATTTTTCTAGGGTAAAGCTTATGAATGAGATTAAATACAATTATGACCGCGAAGCCGATGTGCTTTATATTGCTTTTGCCCAGAGCGCGCATGTTATTTCCGTTGAGCTAAGCGACAATTTGATCTTGCGGCTCGATTTAGGAAAAGGAAATGGCAGCGGCCCATGCGCTATTGGGATGACCATACTTTTTCCAGCAAAACTACTGGAGCTTGGGCATTCTCCTCTCGCGTTACAAATAGAGCGGCTACGCAAACAATCCATCGAAGTTCAAAGCGCAGTTTGGGAAGTGCTTTCCAAGCCACCTGTAAGCGAGGTTCTTTCTGCGCAGTTGACATTTACTCCAGCGGTGCCAAATTTACCGGAATTAATTGCAGTATAGAGATAGGATTCTCCTATCACATGACCCTCAAAGAAAAACTCCGCGAGCTGGAGCGCGTTCAGCCAAAAATAACCACGTCCCAGCCGAAGCAAAATAATTCAACGCTGGAAGATTTACTCGGCGGCGCCGAACGAGATGGCTGCTTCGTCGTGGAGCGCCGCTTTCCCACTCACAATCAGCACGGCAACGTGCAGCTCCGCAGCATTCCGGAAATCGCCGCGGCGGCGCTGGCCATTGTCGGAAAAGATGAAAGCTTGATGGCGCTCGATCTATCACGCGCTTTGTTTTTGGATACGGAAACTACCGGCCTGGCGGGCGGAACGGGAACCGCGGCGTTTCTCGTCGGGGTGGGCCGGTTTGAAGAAGAGGCGTTTGCGATCAGGCAATATTTTTTGCGCCAGCCGTATGAAGAAGCGGCGATGCTCAAACACTTGCAGGCAACCCTGGAAAGCAGCAGCGGACTGGTGACGTTCAACGGCAAGAGTTTTGACATCCCCTTATTGCGCACGCGCACGATTCTGAATCGGCTGCAAATCAATTTTGACGGCGTGCCGCATCTCGATGTGTTGCATGCGGCGCGGCGTTTGTGGAAAGATCAATTCCAGGATTGTTCGCTGGGCGGATTGGAAAACCGGGTTTTGCAGATGCGGCGTTACAACGATATTCCCGGCGCACTCATTCCACAAATTTATTTTGATTTTTTACGTTACGGAGAGACCTCACAACTGTCGGAAGTTTTTTCACACAATCGCCATGATATTGTGAGCATGGCGGCGCTGCTCGTGCGCATGGCGCGGCTCGTACAACATCCGCTGCAACGAGATAACGAGGCGCCGATCACAGCGCAGGAGTTGCGGCGCGTGGCGTGGCTTTATCGCCAGCTCGGCGATTTTTCTGCCAGCGCCACACTCTTCGAGCAGTTGCTGCAGCAATTGCATGCGACGCCCAATTTAGAAGATCATCTGGCGCTGGGTTTGTGTTACAAAATGCAGCGGCGTTACGAAGAGGCGAATCGTGTTTGGCAAGCGATCGTCGAGCAACTACCTTTTCACCCTCTGCCGTATATCGAACTGGCCAAACATTTCGAGCACCGGGAAACCGCTTGCATGGCAGCCCTGGAATGGGTTGAACGCGCCTTGCGGAATTTGCAGTTGAGCGAAGAGCTCGACCGAAAAAGTGATTGGACAAGTTATAAGAAAGACCTCTCGCACCGGCGGGCTCGGCTTCGGCGCAAGCTGTAGCATTACGTTTTAACCCTTAACCGACATCGTCAAGATAAAATCCAAAATTAACCGGCAGCGATTGTCAACCGGATTCCGTAGCCAACCGGCCGGTTTTCAATCCTGGTTCAACTCATTCGGATCGGGCAATGTCGGATCCGTCCCATAAGGATTGATATGAATTTCGCTGCCCCGCCAGATGGGGTTATTGGGATCTGTCACCTCCTGGCCTTCATCATAACAGTCACTGTCATTCCCACCTCTGTGATTGATTTCGTAGGCCCGCTCATCAAAATAATCGTCAAAAATTTTTCTCCAGAAACCCATGCTAATACCTCGCCTCATACGGGTTGTTATGGTGTGAGGCGTCCCTGCCAATCAATTATCATCAAATCATGCTTGCAGTTAAAGACCGGCGAATTTATCGCCATCCGATCGTCGTTTCCGGTTTTAAATTTGTTGAGAACTTTAAGAAGGAGAGACAGCTTCATTCAAATGAGAAGCCGTCACGATGAAAAGACCCCGATTTTACCAGCCAGAGCTAAGGTCATGGAAAAATCGGGGCGGTTTCTCACGGCCAAATGAGCAAAACAGTCCTCAATCCGAATTGACTTCATTCGAATCGGGAACGGTAGGATCTGACCCGTACGGATTCGAGTGAACTTCGCTTCCATCCCATACCGGATTGCCGGGATCGCCGATCTGATTGCTGTCGTCATACAGATCGGGATCGCCGTTCTGGCCGCCTTCATCGAAGTACTCATTAAAGACACGCTTGAAAAAGTTCATGCGTAATGCCTCCTACGATTTAAACTTCCCTGTCCTGGGTTCAAAGCTTCGCTCCATCCCTGCGCCGCGAAAAATTTGTTCCCCAAAAATCAGCCAAGTTTGCTGCTGGAATTAATTAAACCCCGTCTCACCGATTCAACAACTGTCACTTCCGTGTAGTAGAAAATAAAATAATCAACCCTGGCAGCATTTTCTCTGCGCCGGAGTTGATGCGTCATTGAAGTGATTGTGAAATACTGGTATGAAAATTACAAGATATATGTACAGGCAAAACGAGGGTATGCAGATTTTTGAAGAAAAATTTTTATCGCCATCATAAAAATTTTTTGAAACCGCCAGCCGGATTGTGATAAACGGCCGGCAAAAGTTTTTATTCGGCCATTTGTCCGCCGCTTCAGCTTCCCCGCATTTGCCGCAGCATTTTTTTGAGCATTTCCCGGTCAAGCTGAATGAGCTGCGAGAATTGGCCGCTGCCGGCCACCGCTTCCGCGCCGTCGATGGCCACACATTCGCCGTTGATATAACGCGCTTCGTCACCAACCAGAAAAACCGCCAGATTCGCCAGCTCGCCGTGCTCGCCGAAGCGGCCCAGCGGAATGCGTTTTTTGTATTGCTCGCCAAACTCAGCGCTCGGAAACAATCTTTTCCACGCGCCTTCAGTTGGAAACGGCCCCGGCGCGATGGCGTTGACCCGGATGCCGTAAACGCCCCATTCAACGGCGAGCGAGCGCGTCATTGCCAACACGCCGGCTTTCGCGCATGCCGAGGGAATCAAGAAGGCCGAGCCGTTTGCCGCATACGTCGTTACAATATTCAACACCGTGCCGGAAAATTTTTGCGCAATCCAGTGTTTCGCGAGGGTTTGCGTGCAATTAAAAGTTCCATAGAGCACGATGCGAACGACGGCATCGAAACCGCCGGGCGACAAATCTTCCGTAGCGGCGAGAAAATTACCGGCGGCATTGTTGACGAGAATGTGCGGCATGCCGGCTTTCTCGATTATTTCGGCCATCATTTTCTCAACGGCTTCGTAATCGCGCACATCGCACGAAAACGTGAAAGCGTCTCGCCCGTTTCCGGCTTGTTTGATTTCCGCCGCGCCGTTCGCGAGCCGTTCGGAATTGCGCCCGCAAATGGCCAGCGTCGCGCCGAGCCCGGCAAAGCGTTTCGACATCGACAGGCCGAGACCCGAACCGCCGCCGGTCACTAAAATGATTTTATTTTGCAGCAAATCGGCTTTGAACATGTTTGCTCCTTGTCTTTGCAACAAACTGCATGAATAGCAAAAGCGTGAACGTCACGCCAATATGGACAGTTCAATATAAGTGATGACATATTGCGCTGCAAGGAGATTAATGATTTACGTTCATTTATTCTCCTTTAGAGGGATTGCGCAGTCGGACTTGCACGGCAAATTTTTGCCAAGTTTAAAAATTCGTTGGGTGCAAGTCCGACATCACTATGGTGCAATTTTACTTTTGACAGACTTGCTGCGCGACTTTTTTAATGTGCCTTTGAAAATCTTCATCTTCGCCCTCCAATAACTTTGAGAGAACCGATCTAAAATCTTCGCGGCGGCACCATTCGCGCATGTAATCTTCCCACGACGACCACAAGCGTTGGTTCTGTTTGTTTATTTTTTCTTCGTACACCAAAATATAGGCGCGCTCGAAGATTGAGACGAGTATGCCGAAAATAACGAGCTTTCTTTCTCGTTGCTCGTCGGTGAGAGCGTGGTCGTTTCCCTGCATGCGCAGAAGCTGCAAATCAGCGTTCTCCAAGACCAGCTTGAGAAAATTCGTGTACTCATCCGACAATCTTTGATACAGCTCTTCTTCGTCGTTTTGACGCTCTTTTCTTTGCTCGTAAAGAAAAATCAAAATAGCCAGTGGCAAACCGAAAATGGTCACCACGTAGCTGAGCAGCTCGAACCATTCCAACCATGTCATGGCTGATCGTGCCTCGTGAAAAAGTTTTCGTGTAATTGAGATGAATTTTTTTCATGAATTATCCCGAATATACACGTTTGACTTTATATTTTCAAGAGGCCTCATTCTGCAGGCCATTTTCTACGAGTACTTGACTTTATTCAGTCGCGGATCGGCATCCGGAAATCTTAACTTCTACTCATAAGCATATCCATCCCGATATTAAGCATCATCGCATTCCAGCACCGGAACTCTCCTTTGATCAACCCAATCTGCCGTTTCTTGTCAAAGAGATTGTTGAAAATCTCTTGAAATAGCAAAACGATGCTACATGTTTAATCGGTTCAACCGTGTTCATCCTTCTTCTCCCACTTCACAATCTTCAAATACAGCACAAAGATCGCATACAGCACCGGCACGAGCAGCAGCGTGATGAACGTTGCGACGGTGAGGCCGCCGATTTGCGCGCAGCAGAGCGGCTCCCGCAGCGGGCCGCCGTGCGAGGCCAACGGGGACAGTGCGAACACGGTGGCGCCGACGGTGATCATCAGCGGACGCAAGCGCATGATGCCGGCGTCGAGCAGGGATTCGATCAATGACTCGCCGCGCTCGTGCGGCGCGATCGAAGTCCGCTTTCGCCTTGGTCAGTCCGGCTTGCGCCTCGGTGCACGATCACGATATTCATTGTCGCGTGAAGAGACTTCGTCATTGACCCAGCTCCTTGAGGAGATTGACACCATACAGGCAAAAATCAACGCACAAAAACCTCTGCAAGAAGCCTTATGGGCGACTATTCAAGAAAAATTGCGCATTGAATCTCATCGTATCGATTCAAAGACATTTAAACAAAGCCTATTCGATAACGTGAAATATATTGTGCGTAACCGCGTGTGCATTCGCACCCGTCCGAAGAAAAGCTATCGCGCCGCGAGTCGCTCTTCAAACATGCTTTGCCAGCCTGGAGAGAGGCCGCGCAAGTCAACAGCTTTTTCCAAC